>Ga0272441_10011411_pt1 | contig 13194 bp, 8 predicted proteins | sample SSMProp6N_FD_193582 | JGI IMG/M metagenome (GOLD analysis project Ga0272441, IMG submission 193582) | Marine sediment archaeal communities from Little Sippewissett salt marsh, Falmouth, MA, United States - SSM-Prop-6N | ecosystem: Environmental > Aquatic > Marine > Wetlands > Sediment ... | reverse complement strand
AAGCCGGCGGCGACAAATCCTGCCGGGCGATCGGGTGTGAGACCCAGGAAACCGAGATAGACCGGCAACATCACGACGACCGCCCCGGCCGGCGCCGGAATACCGATAAAATATTCCGATTGCCATCGGGCCGGTGACGGCCGTTCCGACATGACATTGAAGCGGGCCAGCCGCAAACCCGCCGCAATGACATAGATCATCGCCGCAATCCAGCCGAAGGAGCGCGCCTGATCCAGCACGAAGGCATAAAGCACGAGCGCCGGCGCCACACCGAAATTGACGATATCGGCAAGCGAATCCAGTTGCGCGCCGAATCTGGACGTGGATTTCAACAGCCGTGCCGCACGGCCATCGACGCCATCGAGAAAGGCTGCCAGCAACACCATGCCCACGGCAATGTCAAAGCGGTATTCGAAGGCCAGCCGGACGCCGGTCAGTCCCGCGCAAATGGCAAGGACCGTGATCAGGTTGGGGATCAACATGCGAAGCGGAATTTCTCGCAGCCTCATGCCCCTTTTGGTCTGGTCACCGGCCTCGTGGTCGGGGCCATCGGGTTCCATCGATGTGAATGGCGTGCTGATACTGATATCCTCAGAACGAATGATGCTGGCACGGCACGGGCACCGCTTTTCTCCTTACGGGGCCATCAAAGAAGCAAGGGCCAGTTCAGGGTTGCCAATACGATCATGGGGGCATGGTGACAAACCATTTCGACGCTCAATCGCTGCGGCTGACGGTCGGTCCCTTTTGCGAACCGAATTCGGCCAGCACCGTTTCTCCGGCGATGGCCCGTTGCCCGGGGCTGACGCGCGGCGTGGCGTGATCGGGCAGGAACACATCGAGACGTGAGCCAAACCGGATCAGCCCGAACCGCTCACCCGCGGCCAACTGTTCCTCGCTTCTGGCAAAACAGACGATGCGGCGCGCCACCAGACCGGCAATCTGAACCACGCCATATTCACCATGCGGGCCATCGATCACGAGACCGTTGCGTTCATTTTCGCTGCTCGCCTTGTCGAGATCGGCGCTCAGGAACTTGCCGGCGCTGTAGACGATGCGCGCAATGCGTCCGCGTGTCGGCGCCCGGTTCACATGGCAGTCAAAGACATTCATGAAAACCGATATGCGCAGCATGTCCGCCTCACCCAGGGCGAGTTCCTTCGGCGGCAACGCCCTGTCGACCGCCGAGACGACACCATCCGCCGGACTGATGACCAGATCGTCATCGATGGGTGTGACGCGGACCGGGTCCCGGAAAAAATAGGCGCACCATGCCGTCAAGAGCAATCCGAGCCAGAACAGAAGATCAGAAAACTGACCCAGCACCAGTGTGACAACCGCAAAGATGCCGATAAACACCCAGCCTTCGCGATGGACCGGCACCAGTGTATTTCGAATACTATCGAGAACTGACATTTTGACGTTCCATTTCCAGGCCCCGCTTCACCCTCAAGACGCGCATAACATTTATATTTATATCAGGACGTCAAGTCCGTTTCCTGCTCGGGGAGATACTCCGGCATGTCGGTCTTCGTACGCACGAGATAGCCGGTATCGTCGCTTTCACGCATCCGTTTCAACTGCTCTTCCACCTCGGTCGCGGCAAGCTGACGCTCCCACATGGACGCATAAAGACCGTTGGCGGCAATCAGATCGGCATGGGTTCCACGCTCGACAATCTCGCCCTGCTGCAAGACAATGATCTCATCGGCCGTCACCACCGTCGACAGGCGGTGGGCGATGACCAGTGTCGTGCGACCGCGTGACACCAGGTCGAGGGCCGACTGGATCTCCTGTTCGGTGGCCGTGTCGAGCGCCGACGTCGCCTCGTCGAGCATGAGGATCGGTGGCGCCTTGAGAATGGTCCGGGCGATCGCGACGCGCTGTTTTTCACCGCCGGAAAGTTTCAGACCGCGCTCTCCGACCATGGTCGCAAATCCATCCGGCAAGGCGCGGATGAAATCGCCGATCTGTGCCATTTCGGCGGCCCTTTCCATCTCTTCGTCACTGGCCATGATCCTTCCATAGCGGATGTTGTAGGCGATCGTGTCATTGAACAGCACCGTATCCTGCGGCACCATGCCAATGGCCGCACGCAGGCTTTTCTGCGTCACATCACGGATATCCTGACCATCGATCGTGATGGCGCCCTTCTGGATATCGTAAAACCGGTAGAGCAAGCGGGAAATCGTCGATTTGCCGGCCCCGGAAGGCCCGACGATCGCCACCGTCTTGCCCGCCGGAACCTCGAAGGAAATGCCCTTGAGTATCGGTCGGTTCTCTTCATAACGAAACTCGACGTCATGGAAGGCGATGGCGCCATCCTTGATCACGAGATCGCGTGCGCCCGGCTTGTCCCTGACCTCTTCATCGACCTCCAGAAGATCGAACATCTGTTCGATATCGGTCAGGGCCTGGCGGATTTCACGATAGACGAAGCCGATGAAATTCAGCGGGATCGACAGTTGCATCAGCATGGCATTGATGAAGACAAAATCGCCAAGTGTCTGTTCGCCACGCTGCACGGCCAGCGCCGACATGATCATCATCACCGCCATGCCGATGCCGAAAATCGTACCCTGGCCCATATTGAGCCAGCCAAGCGAGGTCCACACCTGTGTGGCCGAACGCTCGTAACGCGCCATCGACTTGTCGAAGCGTGTCGCTTCCATCTCTTCATTGCCGAAATATTTGACCGTCTCGTAATTCAGCAGCGAATCGATGGCCTTGGTACTGGCCTCCGTATCGGACTCGTTCATCGCCCGGCGAATGCCGATGCGCCAGTCGCTCGCGCGCACCGTGAACCAGATGTAAAACCAGATGGTCAGCGCCGTGATGATCACATAGGAAATGCCGAAGGCAAACCCGAAGATCAAGGCCGTCAAGGCAAATTCGAACAGGGTCGGCACCGTATTGAGGATCGTGAAACGCACGATCGTCTCGATGCCTTTCGTGCCTCTCTCGATGATGCGCGACAGACCGCCCGTACGCCGCTCGAGATGGAAGCGCAGCGACAGGCGATGCACATGCACGAATGTCTTGTAGGCCAGTTGACGCACCGCATATTGACCGACGCGTGCAAACAGGGCGTCGCGCAGCTGGTTGAGCCCCCACTGCGTCAGCCGGGCGACATTATAGGCCAGCACCAGCATCACCGGCGCCAGAAGCGCTGCCGGGATGTAACCCGGCGCATCGAGCTGATTGTTGAGCGCATCCGTCGCCAGCTTGAAGGCATAAGGCACGCCCAAAAGCACGATCTTCGCCAGAATCAGAAGCAGCGCGGCCATGCCAACCCGACGCTTCAGATCCGGCCGGTCCGATGGCCAGATATAGGGCCACAGATTGCGGATCGTTTCGAACGGATTGCCCGCATCAGCGGAAACAAGTTTCTGCTTTTCGGCCAAGTGGCGTGCCTTTCGCGTGCTGATAACGACCGTCTGGCGCAAGAAGGACGCTGGGCCGATTGCGGGTCACTGATGACGCCGGTCATGCAAGTCAAGCCGGGCCGGTCAATTATCGTGACCGATCCGCCGCCCGGATCAACTCTTCCTATATTGAATAGGGCATGACGCCAAGCCTGTCACTCGCCAGTCAGACGCTTGCGGTGAATTTCCTCGGCATTCTTCAGATCATGCGGCGTATCGGGCACGCCGAAGATCTGACCGGGATCGATGCGGTCCGGATCGACGATCTGATTGCGGTTGGCGAGATAGATCGTGGTATAGCGCACGCCATGCCCGTAGACGCGCCGCGAGATCTGCCACAACGTATCACCGCGCCTGATGATGACCGAGGCTGAATTGGCCTGGCGCAGTGGCGCCTGAACGATCGTCGGCGGTTCGTCCGGATAGGCCAATCGGGCTGCCTGGCCATCAGAATCCAGCCTGACCAATTCTTCCCGTTGATCGGCCAGTTGATCGGCCACCTGATCACGCACTGGCTCGGACGGACGGCCCGCCGCCGGCTCCTGGTCCATGACGGCTTGTCGTGCATCGGCTGTATCGTCCTGGTCCGCCTGTTGTTGGCCTGCCGGTTCCTGATCCGTCTTTGGCGCAGGTGCGCTGTCCTCCGGCTCGAGCCGCTGCGGCCGTTCGCCCTGCTCGACAATGACAACCGGTTCCTCGGGCGCGGCAGGGGGATCCTCAGGCTGTCGCAGCGGTTGTTCGCGGGCCTCTTCGCCTTGCGATGGCGCGACAGCGGCCAGTTGTTCACCTGCCGGCCGGTTGAAAGGCACCTCGGCGCGAAGCACCACCTGGCCGGTCTGCGGATCGATCAGATCGGCCCTGATCACATGATCACCGACGCTCAGGGCCAATGTGCCATCGATCACGAAGCGGCCGCTGGCAGCGACACGCGCCTGCCCGAAAGCCTGATCATTGGCATAGGCCCTGACGGTAAAATTGGCCGTACCCGCACCCGCGATGAACAATTTGTCGCCTTCCACCTCCACGGCCTCGATCCGCACGGCGGGCGTAACAGCGGCGGGATCGCCCCTCGGCTCAGCCGATGTTTCGGGCGGGCGAGCGGCCAATTCGATCGGCGCGTCAAGCGCCGGTTCGTCCGGCACAGATGGCGTTTGTGGTGCATCCTCCTCGCCCGACGGCGGCAAACCCGTTTCCACCTGCGGCGTTTCATCGGAAGAAGCGGCAATGGCGGGCGCCTGGCCGGTCAGCGCATCGGCACCGGCCGGCAAGGCAGGCAGTTCGACCGCCGAAGGTGACGAGCCGGCCTGATCTGGCTGTGCGATCTCGGGCGCACGCCTCGTCAAGAGGTCTGCCGCCGATGGGGCGTCGGGCCATTGTGGCGGGTCGGCTGCCTGCGCGCCTTGCGGCTGCGCTATGATACGGCTTGGTTCACCCGGCCTGATGACCATGGCAAGAAGTTCGTTCGGATCGCTTGCCGGAACCGAGATCGCCGCCACCTCATCCGACAGCACCGTGTTGTTATCGGCATCGGTTGCCTTCAATTCCAGTTGATAGTCACCGGGCGCCAGCGGCGTATCCAAGACGATCACGAATTCACCTGACGGGTTGGTCTGTGCTGTCGCGATGACCGTTTCGCCATGCATCACATCGAGCCTGGAACTCGGTTCGGCGCTGCCGGCAATGACCGCCGATCCATCCGGCTCGACGCGCAGAATATCGAACATCGGCATGACCCGGTTCGTCCTGACCGCTGCGATATCGCTTGTTCGTGCTGTTTTTACCGGTGTATCGGCAACTTCTGCATTGTCTTTCTCTGCAATTTCTTTCTCTGCACCGTCTGCCTCTGCACTGTCTGCCTCAGAAATGTCTGTTCGCGAAACCGTCGCATCGTCCGGCTGGACTGGCGGCGATGCAGGCACATCCTGGCTTTCAACGGCCGTCTCGACATCGCGTGCAGGCTCGGAGGTCAGCATCGGGGCCAGAAAGAACACGGCCAGCACGACACCAAAAAGAACGCCACAAAATGTCCAGAAACCAGCTTTGTCCATACCCGATCCATCATTTCGGCCGCGAAATCCCGCAGGCCAGGTAAAAAAATCATCTTTACAGTAAGCGTTTTACGTTACTGAAACAAGATTATTGCGCTGCAACCAAACCTGTTCGTGTTTTCCCTTGACGCGCTTTGACACGCTTTGTCCTTGACGCATTTTCGGTAAGCATGTTTTGTGCCGGCTATGCAAGAAAATCTGATGTTGATCCGATCGGTATGCGTCTATTGCGGCTCACAGGCCGGCAATGATCCCGCCTATCTCGCTGACGCCCGCCTTCTCGGGCAATCCATCGCCGAAAACGGCATCAGGCTTGTCTATGGCGGCGGAACACGCGGCATCATGGGTGCCGTGGCCGAAAGCGTGCGCAAGGCCGGCGGACATGTGACAGGCATCATCCCGGAATTCCTGATGGACAAGGAAGCGACCCGCGATGCGCTGGCCGAACTGGATGACCTCATCGTGACGAACGACATGCATGAGCGAAAGCACGCCATGTTCGAACGATCCGATGCCTTCATCACGCTGCCCGGCGGTATCGGCACGCTTGAAGAGGTCATCGAGATGATGACCTGGGGGCAGCTTGGGCGCCATGTCAAGCCGGTCGTGTTTGCCAATACCAGCGGTTTCTGGGACCCGCTTCTGTCTCTTCTCGACCATATGACGCAAGCCGGTTTCATCCACACCGCGCACAAGGTCAAACCCCTGGTCGTGACCCGTGCCGAAGATGTCATCCCGGCCCTTTTGTCAGCGCAAAACCCGCAACAGGGGGAAAATCTGTCCGGTGATGCCGCCGTGATAAGCCGGCTGTGAGCGCTTGCCTTTCGCCTTTCATGCGAAGACAGGGACAGGCTCACAGCCCGACAAAGAACTGGATGATGAAGGCATTGGCAAGGTCGACGAAAAAGGCCGAAACCAGCGGCAACACGACAAAGGCGAGCGGTGCAGACCCGTAGCGTTTGGTGACTGACGACATGTTGGCCATCGCGGTCGGTGTCGCGCCCAGCGTGAAGCCGGCAAAGCCGGAACTGAGCACGGCCGCCGTGTAATCACTCCCCATCACCTTGAAAAACACCAGCAGTATGAGGGCAACGACCATCAGGGCCTGCATGGCCAGCACCGTCATCAGCGCAAGACCGAGACCCGACAATGTCCACAATTGCATGCTCATCAGCGACATGGCCAGAAAGATGGACAGCGAATAATCCGATAAAAGCGCCATCGTCCGTGTCCTGGCCGGCCACACAAGCCTTGGAAACAGATAAGGGATCGTGTTCGACATGATGATCCCCATGATCAGGCATGGCACGAAAAGTGGCAGCTTCAGACCGGCCTCTTCAATCGCCTGATTGGCAATATAGCCAAGAATGATGGCAATATGGGCAGCCAGAAGGCTGCGTATGAGGTTGGTATGATTGATTTCATCGCCCTCACCCACCGGACCATCATAGGGAATGCCAACAACCGGTTGATCAGCCGTCGAGGCTTTCAGATCATTGCGATCGATCAGGAATTTCGCAATCGGGCCACCGATCAGGGCCGCCATGACAAGACCCAATGTGGCCGAGGCAATGCCAATCGCACCCGCAGCGGCGTAACCGGTCTGCTCTTCGATCGTCGGCCCCCAGGCGATGGCCGTTCCGTGCCCGCCAATCAGGGACGCCGAGCCGAGCAATACCCCGACAGCCTTGGGAAAGCCGAAAATCATGGCGCCGATCAACCCGACAATGTCCTGCAGGACGATGACGACGACCGTCATGACCAGAAGCAATCCCAGCAGCTTTCCGCCCGATACCAGATCGGACAGGCGTGCATTCAGTCCGATGGTTGCAAAGAAGATGACCAGGAACACGTCACGCTCCTCAAGGGCAAAATTGATCTGGATATCAGCCAGACCGAAAAGAGCCCAGGTGATCAGGGCCACCACCAGGCCGCCGGCCACAGGCTCCGGAATGCTGTAATTGCGCAGGAATGCAACGCGTTGCGTCAGGATGACGCCAAGCAGGAAAACAAGAAGGCCAATCGTTGTGGAAATGAATTCAGGGACATTGATGATTGTCATGGATAATCCGAAAATATATTTGCAATACCCGTATCCGGATCGATCATGCCCTTCTCGACCGATCAAACCCAATTTCTCTTGATTTTACAGGACGGGTTGCAACGCAATAGAGTGACCTGGATCAAACTGCAAGATCATGACGCTGTTCAAAACCCCTTAAACTTCGGAGAGCAAGCGATGACCATTTCAAAAGAGGCGCATGACTTCTTCCATGCCTGCGAAACCGGCCAGGGCTGGGATGCCTGCAAGGCCTGGTGCCACGACGACGCAACTTTTTCCTGTCAGGCCGACGCCCTGAACGACATCAGGACAATGGCCGACTACAGCGAGTGGATGAAGAACCTTTTCATCCCGATGCCGGACGCCCGTTACGAACTCAAAAGTTTCGCAGTGGATGAGAAAAACAACATGATGACCGCCTTTGCGGTCTTCCACGGCACCCATAGCGGCGAAGGCGGGCCCTTGCCGCCGACCGGCAAATCCGTTGCCTCCGATTACGCCTATGTCATGAAATTCGACGATGGCAAGATCAGGCACGTCACCAAGATCTGGAATGATGCGCAAGCCATGCGCTCGCTCGGCTGGGCCTGAACCATCTTCCAAAATGGCCAGGCCGGCCATGCGTCACGGAAATGCGGTGCATGAGAGGATGGATCATTCTTTCCGGTACGGTTTGAAAGACATGCGCCGTGAGACCCGGCGGACGGGTTCAAGCCTGATCTGGCGGCATTTGCGCGCCGACAGGGTTTTTCATGATCACGCCCGTCGCGGGTCGCCCCTATATCGACCGGCCGCGGTGATCTTGCTGACGGCAACGGGCACATCACTGGCAGCCATCGGTCTGGTATAGTAATAGCCCTGCACGCTGTCGCAACCGATCACCTTGATCATTGAAACTTCATCCTCGGTCTCCGCCCCTTCGACAACGATCTTCAGGCCAAGACCCTGACCAAGGGCGACAATGCCATGCAAGAGGTTTTTCTTGCGGGTATCCAGATTGACGCGGGTCACAAAGCTTCTGTCGACCTTCAGCTGATCGAAAGGAAGACGGTTCAGATAGCCAAGCGAGGAATATCCCGAACCGAAGTCATCGAGGGAGAGGGACACGCCCAGTTCACGCAGCGCACCCAGAATCGCGGTGATCTTTCCTTCCGCATTGTCGACAAAGACGTTTTCCGTCACTTCGAGACAGATATGTCTGCCGTCAAGATCGTAGCGGCTCAGGGTCTTGCTCACCGTGTCAACGAAATCCGGTTGCCACAATTGCAGCGGCGAAACATTGACGGACAAATGCTTGAAATCGAAGCCTTCATCCAGCCATTTGCGGGCCTGATGGCAAGTCTCTTCAAGCACCAGCGTGCCCAGTTCGACAATGAGACCCGATGCCTCGGCAACCGGAATGAAGACGCCCGGCGAGATCATGCCCTCGTCGGGATGCGACCAGCGCGCCAGCGCTTCAATGCCGGCCAGCATGTTGTCATGCGGATCGATCTGTGGCTGAAAATGGACCATGATTTGGCGCTTGTCGATAGCCTCACGCAGCATCCATTGCATGCGGATCTGCGTCTGGACGGCATTGTTCATTTCTTCGGCATAAAACACGAAACGGCCACCGCCATCGTCCTTTGCCTTGCGCAGCGCCAGATCGGCGTTGCGGTGCGCCTCATCGGCATCTTGTGCATTGTCCGGCAGCAAGGCGACACCAAGAGAAGCTCCGACCTGTATCTCGCCCTCTGCCAGAGCGAAAGGCACCGCGACACGATCGACAAGACGCCTGCAGATGTCGGAAAGTGCCGCCTGATCACCGTCATGACGCATCAGGATCGTATAGTAATCACTGGCCAGGCGGGCCACCGCCACTTCGTCGCCAACGATTTCCCGGATCGCTTCGCCCACTTTTTTCAGGATGGTATCGCCCGCCGTCTGCCCATAGGCGTCATTGACATCCATGAACTTGTCCAGATCCAAATGGATCAGTGCCCAGGCCTGTCCCTCCTCAACGCTTTGCACCATCGCCATGGAAAGATCGGCGAGATAGCGCGCGCGATTGCCAAGACCCGTCAATTCATCACCATAGGCAAGATCAACGAGATCATTCTGAAGATCGACCACACGGGTCAGGCCTTGCGCCAGCGTGCCGATCTCATCATTGCGTTTGGTAAAGGGCACTGCGCCCGCGCTTTTTCCCGCGGCCAGCGCATTGGCATAGGCGGAAAGAGCGCGCAAGGGCTTGAGTTCATTGGCTGTCCGCATCGAGCCAAGCGCCCCGATAATGGCCAGCATGGCTATACTGGCGGCAAAAAAGACAGTGCGCAGCTGATCACCTGCCAGACTGATATCCTCGACCGATCCCACATCCACGCCCAGCAAACCGGCAATATTGCCTTGAGCGCACTGGATCGGCGTGAAATAGGTCAATCGCTCGCGACCCATCATCGGCACTTCGCCGACGAACACCTTCTTGTCCATGACACTGGACCAGGCCGGATGCCCTTCGTCTATGATCCACGAGGCAGGTATCGATCCGTCAGATCCGCGCATTGTCGTCGCAAAGGGTTCAAATGCCTGCGTCTTTTCGTTCAGTTTGAAAAGGTTGGCCGCGCCCTGATTGGTCAGTCCGATTTCATGCAGGATTTCATCATGCACCGGCCTGAACGACAGGGCCTGCTCGGGAGAAACCTGACGGATTCGGATAACCTGTGGCCGGTTATCATCATCACGGAGAACTTCGAATTCACCATCCAGACCGTGCTGCAAAATGGCGGCGGCCGCGCGCGCAGCCTGATCGATACGCCCGGAATAGTTGTCCTTGATGACGTGGGAAAGCTGAAGATAGCCAAGACTCGTCACGAGCAGGACGGCAAGCGCCACAAGAGCCAGAACCATGCCCGTCATACGCGCAGTCAGGCCATTGAGAAGGGCTAGCGATGGCATCCAGGGCTCCTGTCAATGAGAAATGCGGCGCCATATTGTCTTGCGCCCCATCCACATGAGGAAATCTGGACTGTTTATGCATGACAATCATGAATAAATTTTCAGCTCAGTCTTTCAAAATTTAAATATAGATCATTATGTTAAAAGCAACGTGAGATTTTCAGAATTTTGTACTATGTATTTTAAATAGTCATAAATCATTTATAATCCAAGTCTATTTATATGCTTTTCCAAAAATTTACTTTCTCTCAAAACGCCTCATAACAGACGGCGTGGCTATTCAACCGGCGAAGCCCATCGACCATCATCCATCACAATGACCGGAGAATATCGGGCGCGCTTCACTGTGCCGGCATGCGGCTTTCAACGATCTCGGCCCACCAGGACGTGCCGGCCGGGATCGTCTCGTCATTGAAATCATACTGTGAATGATGAAGCGTTGCGCTATCGCCATTGCCAACCAGAATATAGGCGCCGGGACGTGATTCCAGCATATAGGCAAAGTCCTCGCCACCCATGATCAGCGGAGCATCGGCGCACGCACCTGCGACCTTGCGGGCGACTTCGGCGGCAAATTCCGTTTCCGTATCGGCATTGACCATGACCGGATAGCCACGATGGTAAGCGACACGGGCGCTGCCCCCAAATACCGCCGCCGTTCCCTCAGCGATCGCCACGAGCCGTTTTTCGGCCAGAGCACGGATCTTGGCATCCAGTGTGCGCACGGTGCCGCGCAACTGCACCTTTTGCGCAATGACATTATAGGCCTTGCTGTCGGTCTCGAAACTCGTCACCGACACCACCACCTGTTCGACCGGATTGACATTGCGGCTGGCAATCGTCTGAAGCGCCAGCACGATCTGGCTGGCCATCACCGTGGCATCGACGGTCTCGTGCGGCTTGGCGGCATGGCCGCCCTTGCCCTCGACATCGATGGTGAACTGGTCGGTTGCGGCAAAGAAGGCGCCCGGACGGATCGCAAAACTGCCGACCGGGGCACCTGGCCAATTGTGCATGCCATAGACTTCCTGAATGTTGAAGCGCTCCATCATGCCGTCTTCAATCATTTCGCGGCCGCCGCCACCGCCCTCTTCGGCCGGCTGGAAGATGACGATCGCGGTGCCATCGAAATTACGCGTTTCACAAAGATATTTCGCAGCCCCAAGCAGCATGGCGGTGTGCCCGTCATGGCCGCAGGCATGCATGGCCCCCGGCGTCTTCGAGGCATAGGGCAATCCGGTCGTCTCGAGGATCGGCAAGGCATCCATGTCGGCGCGAAGACCGATGACCTTGCCGCTGCTATCGGATTGACCCCTGATGACCGCCACGACGCCGGTGCGCCCGATGCCGGTCGCAATGTCATCGACACCGAATTCCCTGAGCTTGCCGGCTACGAAAGCCGATGTCTTGTGCGTTTCGAACATGATTTCGGGATTTTCGTGCAGATGTCTGCGCCAGCCTGCGATTTCGCTTTGCATGTCGGCGATACGGTTCTTGATCGGCATGATGGCTCACTCCTGACATGGATGATCGACCAGCCCGACCATAAAGGCGATGCTGGCGTGAAACTGTTCTGTCACGATGTACTCACTGGACATTCAATGGTTTAACAGGCCCGCGCGACATTGTCGTCATTGTCATGGCAATCATCCATGCAGGCCCATCATGACGCTGTCCCATGCAAGGCTCTCCCTGTTAAGATCCCGCCTTGTGAAAGGCAAGGACTGTCGCTGATGAGGATCCGGACGGTGGTCAAGCCGCCTTGGCTTCATATTGGCCTGTGCCGACCCCCGGTGCAAGCTGCGGTGAAATTCGAGCCACTCAATGCTTTTTCGTTGCCCGCCGTTTTTTTCATGCTAACGTTTAACGATTGCCGTAAATGAACCGCCCGCCAACAAGGGTCGGAACAACAAAAAAGTCTGGGAAACGCTGCATGCTCGACGGGAGGCGGCCTGTCCTCGATGTGAAGGACCTGAAGACCGAGTTCGCGACACGAACCGGACGCGTTCATGCCGTGAATTCCGTCAGTTTTGACGTCAAACCCGGCGAACTTCTGGGCGTTGTCGGCGAAAGCGGTTCGGGCAAATCGGTGACCATGATGTCGCTGATCGGCCTGTTGCCATCGCCACCGGCGATCGTCAGCGGCGGCGCGGTCAATTTCGATGGTCTTGATCTTCTCACGATCGACGCGGCGCGCCTGCGCGACATCCGTGGCGCCCGGATCGGGTTCATCTTTCAGGACCCGATGACCAGCCTCAATCCGGTGTTTACCGTCGGTTACCAGTTGATGGAACCGCTGCGCCGCCATCTCGGCATGGCCAGACCGGCCGCGCGCGCACGCGCCATCGACCTGTTGAAACTCGTCAACATTCCCGATGCCGAACGGCGGCTTGGCGATTATCCGCATCAGTTTTCCGGCGGCATGCGGCAACGCGTGATGATCGCCATGGCGCTTGCCTGCGATCCGCAGGTGCTGATTGCCGATGAGCCGACGACGGCACTCGACGTCACGATCCAGGCGCAGATCCTCGAACTGATCAAGGAGTTGCGCCAGAAACTCGGCATGGCGATTGTCTGGATCACCCATGATCTCGGCGTGATTGCCGGCATCGCCGACCGGGTGATCGTCATGTATGGTGGTCAGATCGTCGAACAGGCGCCCGTCAAGGAGCTTTTTGCCAATCCGCAGCACCCCTATACCAAGGCGCTTCTGGAAACGGTGCCG
>Ga0272441_10011410_pt1 | contig 13194 bp, 14 predicted proteins | sample SSMProp6N_FD_193582 | JGI IMG/M metagenome (GOLD analysis project Ga0272441, IMG submission 193582) | Marine sediment archaeal communities from Little Sippewissett salt marsh, Falmouth, MA, United States - SSM-Prop-6N | ecosystem: Environmental > Aquatic > Marine > Wetlands > Sediment ... | reverse complement strand
TCGCCCGGCGGGTGCTCGACCTGGGATGTGGCTCCTGTGATCTGGTCAAGTATCTGGCGGGCACGTACCGTCAGGAGGTCACCGGCATCGACATCTCCTCGGGGAGTTTCCCGTCGGGACGTCAGACGCGAAGCGGCACTCGATTTCGATGTAGCAAGAAGGATGCAGCCGGTCTGGACCTCATCGCCGATGGCGCGGTGGACGCGGTGGTCACCCTGTGGGCCCTGCACGAGATGGAACGTCCCGAGGCTGTCCTGGCGGCCGTCTACCGCGTGCTGCGGCCCGGGGGCGAGGTGTTCGTCGTCGATTTCCCAAGGAACTCGCTGGCACAGAAGCTCTGGAACGAGGACTACTATCGCCCGAACGAGGTCAAGGCGATGCTTCGGTCGGCAGGATTCCAGAACGTGCAGGCCGGGCTCATCGAGGGGCGACAAATCATGTGGGTGCGCGGGTATCAACCGGTGGCGCGGAGTAGCACGACTGATTCCTGCGGGTAAAGGCACGGTGGTGCAAAGGCGAAGCAACAGAGGTCACTGAACTCAGAGAGGCCAGTCTATGGGACATACCCTTGTGATTGTTGGCGGCGTGGCCGGAGGCGCCTCCTGTGCCGCACGGGCCAGAAGAGTGGATGAGACCGCCACCATCGTCATGTTGGAACGCGGGGAGCACATTTCGTTCGCGAACTGTGGCTTGCCGTACTTCATCAGCGGCGAGATCAGCAGCGAGCAGAAACTGCTCGTCACGACACCGGAGAGGATGAGAAACCGGTTCGGCATCGACGTGCGCGTTCGAAACGAGGTGCTGTCCATCGACCGTAGCAACAAGACGGTCGACGTCGTCGATCATACCACGGGCCGGACCTACCAGCAGCCGTACGACAAGCTGGTTCTCTCCCCCGGGGCCGAGCCCATACGTCCCCCGCTGCCGGGAATGGACAACAAGAGAGTCTTTTCACTTCGGACGGTGGAAGATGCTCGGAAGATACGCGAGTTCGTGGAAACCAACGATCCCCGGGATGCCGTGGTGGTGGGCGGGGGATTCATCGGCCTGGAGATGCTGGAGAACCTCGTGCACCTCGGGGTCCGTGCGACGCTGGTCGAGATGGCCGACCAGGTCATGCTGGCCCTCGATCCGGAGATGGCGGAATGGCTGCACCAGCATCTGCGTCTCCAGGGCGTGGAACTGCTGTTCGGCCGGCCCGTGGAGCGATTCGATGAAACGGAACAGGGCCGATTGGCGGTCACCGTCTCCGGCGGCAACACGATCGATTGTGACCTGGTCATCTCGGCCATCGGGGTCCGCCCGGAGGTCAAGCTGGCCACCGGTGCGGGGTTGGCGATCAGCGACCGCGGAGGCATTCTCGTCAATGAGTGCCTGCAAACCAGTGACCAGAACATCTATGCGATCGGCGATGCCGTCGTGACCGAGGACCGTATCCTCGGCGGGCATCGGCTGATGCCCCTTGCGGGTCTGGCCAACAAGCAGGGACGTCGGGCGGCTGACCATATCGCCGGCAAGACGGTCTCCTTCCCCGGTGCCTTCGGCACGAGCATCGTGCGGGTGTTCGATCTCTCTGTTGCATCGACCGGGGCCAACGAGAAAGCCCTGAAGGCCAGAGAGATTGCGTACCAGAAGTCCTATACACATCCTGCGTCTCACGCGGGCTATTACCCCGGGGCGGTTCCGATGGTCATGAAGCTGCTGTTCTCGCCCGACGATGGGCGGATTCTCGGCGCCCAGATCGTTGGCATCGACGGCGTGGATAAGCGGATCGACGTGCTGGCAACGGCGCTTCACGGGGGAATGACCGTCCACGATCTGACCGAATTGGAGCTGGCGTACGCCCCGCAGTACGGCACCGGCAAGGACGCGGTGAACATCGCCGGGTACACCGCCGCCAATATCCTGGAGGGCGATGTTGACGTGTTCCACGCCGGCGAGGTTGAGGACCGCGCCAGCCACGGCGGGTTTCTTCTTGACGTCCGAACCGTCGGTGAATTCAAGCGGGGACACATCGAGGGAGCCACGAACATTCCGATCGACGAGGTCCGCGACCGCCTATCGGAGATCCCGGAGGACCGGACACTTCTCGTGTACTGCCTGACGGGCATCCGCAGCTATTTTGTCTGCCGAATACTCACGCAACTCGGGCGCCGAGCCATGAACCTCAGTGGCGGTTACATGGTGTACTGCGCCGTGTGCCCATCGAAGTGCAAAGGCATTCCGAGGTTGCATCATTGGAAGCGGGCCTTGGCATTGGAGACGTTCTGTTCGACTCCGGAGGAGCGCAGGATCCTGGGAGAGCTAACCTGACACAGTGTAACCTGGCAGGGGGAGAGCGTCATGCCATGGGTAAAAGAGGAATTGTGCACCGGATGTGGTCTGTGCACCCATGAGTGTCCCGTGGGCGCAATTGAACTGAAGGCCAGTGGCCGTGCCGAGATCGACGAGGGCGAATGCATCCGTTGCGGGCGATGCCATGACGTGTGCCCGCAGGAAGCCGTCAGGCACGACGGCGAGCGGATCCCGCAAGAGGTGGCGGAGAACCTGCGCTGGGTCCGCAAGTTGCTTAAGCATTTCCCGCGCCCGGAGGAACAGATAGCTTTCATGCAACGCATGGTTCGCTTCTTCAACAAACAGAAGAAGGTTTGCGAACGCACTCTTGCCACGATTACCGCGGCCGGAGGCCAGCCGGCCGCTGCCATTGACGCCGCCATAAGCGAATTGTCCGAGGGCAACAATGCCCAGTCATCGAGGGGATAGGAACTCAGATGGAGACGAAGCCGAAGGAGTTGGTGGTTATCAGCGGCAAGGGCGGAACGGGCAAGACGTCCATCGTCGCGTCGTTTGCCGCCCTGGCGGCACCGGCGGTGCTGGCCGACTGCGACGTCGACGCGGCCGACCTGCACCTGGTCCTCGATCCCAAGACCGTTCGCCGCGAGGGCTTCTCCGGTGGCAAGCGAGCCCGGATTATCAGCGACCAGTGCGTGCGATGCGGCAAATGCGCCGAACTCTGCCGATTCGGCGCTGTCGAAGTCGATGACCGCGACAATGATCGGTCCTACCGGATCGATCCTATCGGGTGCGAAGGTTGCGGCGTCTGCGTGTGGTTCTGCCCAGAGAAAGCCATCGAGTTCACCGACGCGGTGAACGGCGAATGGTTTGTTTCCGAGACGCGTCACGGGGCCATGGTGCATGCTAAGCTGGGCATTGCCGAAGAGAACTCCGGGAAGTTGGTCAGCACGGTACGACAGGAGGCTGGCCGGCTGGCCAGGGAGCAGGGACTTGGCCTGGTCCTGATCGATGGCTCGCCCGGCATTGGTTGTCCGGTTGTGGCGTCCATCACCGGCGCAGACATGGTTCTGATCGTCACCGAGCCGACGCTCAGCGGTCTGCATGATCTGAAGCGTGTGGCGGATGTGGCAAAGCACTTCGGAATTGCAGCACTGGTCTGCGTCAACAAGTGGGACCTGAATCCAGACATTGCTACCGAGATCGAGCAACAAGCCAGTCAGAACGGTCTGACCGTGGCCGGGCGGGTGCGGTATGACCGCGCGGTGACCGATGCTCAGATTCACAAACAGTCCGTCGTCGAGTACCAGCAGAACGGCTGCGCCCAGGACATTCGTGAGGTCTGGGCCATCGTGAGCCGCGAGTTGAGCAAGGTGAACGAGTGTGACTGATCAGAAAGAAGATGAGGTGCAGGCGAAGCCCAATGACAGTCTGATTCTCGGAATCGCGGGTTCGGCCCGGAAGCAGGGCAACTCTGCGACCTTGCTCGCCGAGGTGTTGGACGAGCTGCAGGGAGAGTTCCGGGCCGAGCTTGTTTTTCTGACCGATCTCAACATCCAGCCCTGCGACGGGTGCCACTACTGCGAGACACAAGGGTCGTGCCGAATCGAGGACGACATGTCGAAGCTGTACGAGAAACTGCTCGACGCGGATGCGGTTCTTCTGGCCTCGCCGGCGTACATGGGCGGCCTGGCGTCTCGGATGCAGGCTTTCATGGAGAGAACGTGGCCCCTGCGCAAGGGAGCGATGGCCGGCAAAGTCGGCAGCTACATCGTGACTGGAAGGCGAAGAATCGGCATGGCGACCGGCATCATGGAAGAGTACTTCACGCGCCTCGGCATGACAAAGCTCCCTGGACTCCTGGGGTATGCCTTCGAGCCCGGACAGATCAAGGGGGACCAGGAGGCGATGACCCAGGTTGGTAGGCTCGCAGCAGACTGCCGCAATCATCTGAACTTGATCACGAAGATGAGCGAATGAGGCACGCAGAGAAAAGCTTGTTCGATTTTGGACCACTTGTTCGCCAGTACGATCGGTGGTATGAAACACCCGCTGGCCAGGCTCATGACGCCATCCAGAAAGAGGATGTAAAACGTCTGCTTCGACCCGGCCGCGCCGGAGAGAGACTCCTCGATGCCGGTTGTGGCACGGGGCACTGGAGCTCCTTCTTTGCCGCGATGGGTTATCAGGTTACGGGGATCGACATTTCGTCTGAGATGATCGAGGTGGCACGCACGGAAGTTCCCGAGTGTTCGTTCCGGGTCGACGACGTCTGCAAGCTGCCCTTTGAGGACGCGTCGTTCGACGTGGCCGCGTCGATCGCGACGCTGGAATTCATACCGGACCCCGCTGCTGCGGTTCGGGAGATGGTCCGTTGCGTCAAACCGGGCGGAAGGCTTCTGATCGGCACGCTCAATCGCCTCGCCCCGCTGAATCAGCACCGTCTGTCAACGGGCAAGCCGCCTTACGCCTCGGCACATCTCTTCTCGCCCGGGGAGCTGCGAAGGCTTCTTGCTTCGCTGGGGCGTGTTCGCATGGCGGCCTCGTCCCCCCGGCAGTGCAAGGGCCGATTGCCTCTGCCCACGCGTATCGTCAGTCGGCTCCCGGGGTTCCGAGGAAGACTCGATGGCCCCCTCATTGTCGCGGAGGTGCGCCTGTGAACGTCCAGGCCGAAATCAGCCTTTATCCGCTCCGAACCGCGGACCTCGGCGAGGCCATCAACCGTTTCCTGGGCAACCTGGAAGACGCCGGCCTGACGGTTGATCAGGGGAGCATGGGCAGCACGCTGGCCGGCGATTGCGATGCCGTCTTCTCGGCGGTAGGCGCGGCGTTCAGAACCGTGGCCGATGACAGTCAGGTTGTGCTCGTGATGAAGATCTCGAACGCCTGCCCTGCCATGCGGGGGCGGTCGTCGAACTCCAGTGATCGTTGACGGTTTCCGACTTCCCGTACAGCGGGCCGACAAAGAAAGGAGCGCCAATGACTTCCCTGACCAACGATGTACGTCAAGCCTGGAACGACCGCGATGGGCCGGTGATTCTGGCAACGGTCGATGCAGACGGCACGCCCAACATCATCTACGCCACCTGCGTCAGCGCGTTTGGAGACGATCGGCTTGTCGTCGCCGACAACTACTTCGACAAGACTCGCAAGAACCTGCTTCGCGGTGGCAAGGGCGCCCTGTTGTTCATGACCAAAGACGGCAAGGCTTACCAGGCGAAGGGCACCTTGGAGTACCACACCGAGGGCGAGGTGTTCGACGACATGAAGACCTGGAACCCCGAGAAGCATCCCGGACACGCTGCCGCAGCCCTGCGGGTCGAAGAGGTATACTCGGGGGCGACGAAGCTCTGTTGATCCAGATAACTCCACAGCGAGGCAACATCGCATGAAATGCTTCAAGGACACGGACGTATCGCAGGCGATTCTGACGGCCTACCATGCCAAATTCTCTATGGCGTTGCACAGCGATGTCGTCATTGTCGGCGCCGGTCCCTCGGGTCTGGTCGCCGCTTGGCGGTTGGCGGAGGCAGGTCGGCGGGTTGTGGTGATCGAGAAGCGTCTCAGTCCCGGCGGAGGCATCTGGGGCGGCAGCTTGGGCATGAACGAGGTGGTTGTTCAGAGCGAGGCACTGGGCATCCTTGCCGAGGCTGGCGTCAGGCATAAGGCCGACGGCCATTTGTACACGGCTGACGCGATGGAACTGGCTTCGGCCCTGTGCCTGAAGGCACTTCATGCGGGGGCTACGATCCTCAATCTGCTGACCGCCGAGGACCTCTGCGTCCGTGCCGACCGTGTGACCGGCGTCGTGGCCAACCGCTCGTTGATCGGGGACAGCCTGCCGGTTGACCCGATCGTCTTCGCCGCGCGGGCCACCATCGACGCCACCGGGCACGAGGCCGTCCTGGCCCGGTGCCTCCAGCGCCGCGGCCTGCTTGAGGACCGGCCGGATCGCCTGTCGGGCGAAGGTCCCATGGACGCCCCGGCCGGAGAACGATTCGTCGTCGAGCACGTTACGGAACTTTACCCCGGGCTGTGGACCGCCGGCATGACCGTCTGCGCCACGATGGGCGGACCGAGAATGGGGCCGATCTTCGGCGGCATGCTTCTTTCGGGCGAAGAAGTGGTCCGGCAGATCAACCAAGCCCTTTGACGAATGAGGAGATGTCATGGGATACGTTTTCGGACCGGTACCGTCACGGCGGTTGGGGCGCTCTCTGGGCGTGGACCTGGTGCCGTTCAAGACGTGCTCCTACGACTGCATCTACTGCCAGCTCGGACCGACCACGCGCAAGACCACGCTCCGGCAGGAATGGTTGCCGCTGGAAGAAGTGCTGGACGAACTGGAGCAGAAGCTTGACTGCAAGCCCGACTACATCACCCTGAGCGGGTCGGGCGAGCCGACGTTGTACTCACGCTTGGACGAACTCATCAACCGTATCCGCAGCATCACGGGCGTGCCCATCGCCGTCCTGACCAACGGCTCCCTGCTGTGGGACGCCGACGTCCGCCGGCAGCTCATGGACGCCCATCTGGTCATCCCGTCACTGGATGCCGGACACGGCGGGACGTTTCAGGCGATCAACCGTCCGCACCGCAGTATCTCCTTCAAGCAGATGCTCGACGGCCTGATGACCTTTCGCGGCCAGTACCGCGGGCAATACTGGCTCGAAGTGTTTCTGCTCGATGGCAAGACAGCGACGGACCACGAAGCCCGCATGATCGCCGAGGCCGTGGGGCGCATCAAGCCGGACCGCGTCCAGCTGAACACCGCCACTCGTCCGACGGCCGAAGAGTCGGCCGTCATGGTGGACCGACAGCGCATGGAGGACCTTGCGACGCTGTTCGACCCCCCGGCTGAGGTCATCGCCGACTATCGCGGCGTTCACGCCCAGAGCGACTTCAAGGCCGGACGGCAGAACGTGCTCGAGATGATCCAACGGCGGCCGTGCTCCCTGGACGACATTGCCGACGGGCTGGGCATGCACCGCAATGAAGTCATCAAGTACGTCGAAGAACTGGAGACAAGCGGCCTGCTCGAAAAACGCCAATCCGGCAGCACGTTGTTCTATGGCGGCAAACACTAGATTCCCTTGAGGCCCTTGTCTCTTGTGGGACGTTTCTGCTAGGCTGTGTCTGATAAATACCGGGACTGCTGCTCCAATGCCTTTCCCGGTACTGAAAACTGGCATCTAGGCCGAGTCAGTCGATTTATCAGACAGAGCCTAGTGTGTCACCCGGATGCTTGTCGGATGGACGATGACTCGGATCAGGTAAGGAAGAGGGATGCCATGGCGGACCAACCGAACATCCTGCTGGTCTTCACCGACCAGCAGCGACACGATACGTTCACCGAGGACACGCAGTTCGATTGCGTAACACCCGGAATGGATTACCTGGCACGACAGGGCCACAAGTTCACCAACGCCTTCTGCGCCGCCCCGATCTGTTCTCCGTCACGATCCACGATCATGACTGGGCTCTATCCAACCCAGGCGGGAATGCCGGGCAATCTCAGTTCCCCGTCACCGCCGCTGAAGGTGAACATCACGACCATTGGCCACCGTCTTCAGGCCGCGGGCTACCAGTGTGTCTACTTCGGAAAGTGGCACTTGGGGGGGAATCCTGACCGCTACGGGTTCACCGTCGGCACCGAGAGCATGGACGATCCGACCACGGTTCTTGACGCTCGCAAATGGCTTCGCAATCACTGGAAGGACCGGCGGCCGTTCTTCTGCGTGGTGTCGCTGCTGGACCCGCATGACATCTATTTCCTCGAACCGGATGACGAGCAGGCCGACGGTACGCCGGAGTGGCCCAGCGAGAAGGATGATCTGTCGAAGAAGCCGTGGCCGCAAGGCGAGTTCGCATACCAGGACAACGAGATGACAACCTTCGCGCCCGAACGCTGGAAGTACTACCGTGACTTCTATGCCCGGAAGGTCGAGAAAGTGGACGGTTTTGTCGACGAGGTCGTTCGCGGCTGCTTCGAGTCAGGATACCGCAACACCACGTGGACGATCTTTACCAGCGATCACGGCGACATGGCCGGAGAACATGGGATCCCGTTCAAGGGGCCGTTCATGTACGACGGTGTGACGCGCGTGCCGCTCGTGATCGTGCCACCGCGCAAGCTTGGCATTGCCCCGGCGGCTCATGACGTGATGACCAGCAACATCGACCTGGTGCCGACGATGCTCGACATGGCGGGGCTGCCCGCCGACGAGAGTCTGCCCGGGCGGAGCCTGCTGCCGGCCATTCGAGGCCAAGGGATGGACGACCCACCGTACGTGCTGTCGGAATGGATTCAGAAGCAGCGGTGGGTTACCCCGTGTCGCATGGTTCGCACGCGACAGTGGAAATACGTTCACTATGTCGGCCACCAGTGCGAACTCTACAACATGACGGACGATCCGCACGAGATGACAAACCGGATCGACGACCCCGCGTGCCAGGATGTCCGTGAACAGTTGTACGCTCATCTTGTTGAGCACACTCGGCGGACATGCGATCCGTATTTCAGTCTCGTTCCGACCGATCGCGAGGGAAAACCGTTCAAGAGCGTTGACTGAGAGCGAACCGGAGAGTTGAGCATATACCATGGAGAGAACGCGAACGAAGAAGCCGAACTTCCTCCTCATCGTGGCAGATGACATGGGGTACTCAGATGCGGGGTGCTTCGGAGGCGAGATTTCCACGCCCAATCTCGACGGTCTCGCCGGCGTCAGTCTGCGTTTTCCGCAGCATTATTCAGCGGGGCGATGCTGGCCCTCTCGGGCAATTCTGATGACCGGCCAGTACTACCAGCAGGTTCCCAAGGTCGCCGATGATGGCACGCTGCCGGACTGGGGTCGGCCTGCCCCGCACTATCTGCGGCCACAAGGCTATCGCACGTACCATTCGGGCAAATGGCACGTCAACCAGTTCCCAGACCCGGTGGCCCACGGCGCATTCGACCGCTCCTACTATGTCCGCGACTACGACCGCAACTTCGCCGTCCAGGACCATCGCCTGGACGACGAGCCGTTGCCGGCGGTGGAGTCCGGCTCCGGATACTACTCCTCGACCGCCATCGCCCAATATGCCGTCGACTTCCTGAGGGAGCACGAGCAGCAGCACGCCGGCACGCCGCTGTTTCTCTATCTGGCATTCATCGCGCCGCACTTTCCGCTGCACGCGCCGCAGGAGGACATCGACTTCTATCGCGGCAGGTACGACGCCGGGTGGGATGCCGTCCGCGAAGAACGGATGCAACGGTTGCACGAGATGGGCATGCTGGATTGCGCCCTCTCGCCGCGCCAGCCGAATGTGATCCCGCCGTGGAACCTGTCGGCCGAGGAACTGAAGGAGGAGATCGGTCCCGGCGAAGCGCCGAAGGCGTGCAGTTGGCGCCACCTGGCCGACGAGCAGAAGGCATTCCAGGCGATGAAGATGGAGATCCACGCGGCCATGATCCATCGTATGGACCGCGAGATCGGCCGCGTCATCGATCAACTGAAGGCCATGGGCGAGTTCGAGAACACCGTGATCATGTTCGTCTCGGACAACGGGGCCAGCGCCGAGCAGATCATCCGCGGCGACCGGCACGACAAGAGCGCCACTCCGGGATCGGGCGGATCCTACCTCTGTCTGGGTCCCGGTTGGTCGACGGCCGCGAACACGCCGTTCCGCTATCACAAGTCGTGGGTGCACGAGGGCGGCGTGGCCTCGCCGCTGATTGTCCACTGGCCCGCCGGCATCAAGGCCCGAGGCGAACTGCGCCGGACGCCGAGCCACTTCGTCGACATCCTGCCAACCATTCTCGACCTTGCCGGCGCGTCCGACGCCCCGGCCTGGCGCGGGGCCGGCACACCGTCGATGCCCGGTGTGAGCCTGGTGCCCGCGCTGGCCGAAGACTGCGAGATTCAGCGCCAGTGCATCTTCTTCAGCCACATCGGCCACCGGGCGCTCCGCGTGGGTAAATGGAAGCTTGTTGCTGTTCATTATGGCAAGTGGGAACTGTACGACATGGAATCGGATCGGTCGGAATTGCACAACCTTGCCGACCAGCAACCGGAGAGAGTCCGCAGCATGGCCGCGATGTGGCAGCGCCTCAACAGGGAGTATGAACAACAGGCCGGCGAGAAGAGGGACTGAGCAGTCGGCGTGCACCACGTGACCTTTCCGATGCGAGCTTGACTGACAGAACAACAGTGGTGCGTTGCATGCGTTCGAACAGGAGATGCGGATGTCGAAGACAAGACCGAACATTGTGTTCATTATGACCGACGACCATGCCGCCCATGCCATGAGCTGCTACGGCAGCCGCATCAACCGGACGCCGCACCTGGACCGCATCGCCTCGGGCGGCATGCGGTTTGACAACTGCTTCTGCACCAACTCGATCTGCACCCCGAGCCGGGCGACCATCCTGGCCGGCACCTACAACCACGTCAACGGCGTGACAACGCTGGCCACGCACATGGACAACCGCCTGCTGACCTTCCCCAAGTTGCTCCGTGGGCACGGCTACCAGACAGCGCTGGTAGGCAAGTGGCACCTGGGGCAGGGCCCCGCCCATGAGCCGACAGGCTTCGACTTCTGGCGCGTCCTGCCCGGACAGGGCCTGTACCACGACCCCGAGATGATCGACGCCGACGGGCGGCGGACCCACCGCGGCTATGTCACCGACCTGATCACCGACATGTCGCTCGAGTGGCTGCGCGGCCGTGATCGGGCCCGGCCGTTCTGCCTGCTGCTTCACCACAAGGCGCCGCACCGTCACTGGGAGCCCGACGAGAAGCACGCCCACATGTACGACGACGTGGAGATTCCCGAGCCGGAGACCTTCCACGACGACTACGCCAACCGGGCCCGCGCTGCCGAGGCGGCCCACATGCGCGTTGACCGCGACATGAACGAGCGAGACTGGAAAACCGCCCCGCCCGAGGGCCTGACCCCCGAGGCCTTCAAGAGTTGGTCCTACCAGAGGTACATCAAGGATTACCTGCGGACCATCGCCTCGGTGGACGACAACGTCGGGCGGCTGCTCGATTACCTCGACACCGAGGGGTTGAGCGAGGACACGATGGTCGTCTACACCTCGGACCAGGGCTTCTTCCTCGGCGATCACGGTTGGTTCGACAAGCGGTTCATGTATGAAGAGTCGTTGCGCATGCCGTTTGTTGTCCGCTATCCGCGGGAGATCGCTCCGGGCAGCGTGAACGAGGACATCATCACCAACCTCGACTTCGCCCCGACGTTTCTCGACCTGGCCGAGGCCCCGATCCCCGAAGCGTTCCAGGGCCGCAGCTTCCGGCCGCTGCTCCGGGGCAGACCCCCTGAAGACTGGCAGACGGCCATGTACTACCGCTACTGGATGCACAACGACGGCTGCCACAACGTCTGGGCCCATTACGGCCTGCGGACGAAGCGCTACAAGCTGATCTACTACTACGCCGACCCGCTCGAGCAGGAGGGCGCCAACGGGCCGTCGTTCGAGCCCGAGTGGGAGCTGTTCGACCTGGAGCAGGATCCGTGCGAGCTCTGTAGCGTGTACGACAGTCCGTCCTACGCCGGCATCGTGCGCGAACTGACCGACGAACTCCATCGCCTCCAGGCCGAGGCCGGCGACCGGCGGTACCGCCGCGACGCGGACTAAGCCCGCGACCGTAACGCCCCGGCCCCTGCTGAAGCCCGCCTCGCCGGCAGGTCCGGAAGAGGTCACGCACTGCCCCGGGTTCTCAAATGCCGTTGGACGACGCCGCGCCACAAAGTAGCCACAGAGAACGTTGCTCTCAGTTGCTCTCAGTTGCTCTCAGTTGCTCTCAGTAAACCTCACTTGCCGCGTCTTGACGTCATTAGACGTGATTGCACCCCCAGGGCCTGGATTCAAAATCCCGTGAGAGCCTGCCCACCATAGCCTTGGCGGCGGTGGGTTCACCCTTCGTGAGGGCCTGTCCTCCGAAGCCCTCGGGCGAAGGAGGGTTCGACCCCCTCCTCCGGCACCAGTCATATTGCGACAGTCCGAGTCAGAACTCGCCCAAACACCCTCTTTATGAGGGTTTCGGGTTGTTGGGGCATCCGCCTCTTTGCCAGGGCGGTTTCGCCATGAGCCGCCCCCAATCGTCTTCTTCCCCCGGTACTCTGACGAGGCAGGCGAAACTGGCATGTGCCAAGACTTCAACACCGAAATGCGCAAGCGTCGCGACAGTATCTCCGGTTTAATTGACTGAAGTAATGCCGGGGCGCGGCACTAGTATCATAGGAAGGCAGCACCGTGCGGCAGGTCCACGAGACCCTGTCCCAAGAGAAGTCGGTGGCCCACAACACGGTGCTGACGTTCCTCCAGATCATGACCGAGAAGGGCCTGGTGGTCCGCGACACCTCCGTGCGGCCGCAGATCTACCAGGCCGCCCTGCCGGAGAAGCGGACGCAGCGGGAGTTGCTCGAGGACCTGCTGGACCGGGCCTTCGACGGCTCGGTGCAGAAGCTGGTGGCGGCCATGATCGGACAGAAGGTTCCTGAAGAGGAGATCGCGGCCATTCGTCGTCTGCTGGACAGCCTTGAGAAGGAGAAGCCATGACGGCGATAGAGAATCTTCTGTCATCTCCCTGGGCCCTGAGGATCGGCACGGCGCTGCTGCACTTCCTGTGGCAGGGGACCGTGATTGCCCTGGTGCTGGCGATGGTGCTCTGGACATTGCGGCGGCGCACGCCGCAAGTTCGCTGGCTGGCTTCCTGCGTGGCCCTGGGCCTGATGCTGGCGGCGCCGCTGGCGACAGTCTGCCTGGTATCGCCTGAGCCGCAGGTGCTGGAAGCGCCGACGGTTGCCTATACGGAGCCGATGCTCACCCCCGCGCTCTCCGACACAGTCCCTGTCCCCGCCGATCACGGAGAGCCTGACTTGATTCCGACGGAGACA
>Ga0272441_10011409_pt1 | contig 13195 bp, 10 predicted proteins | sample SSMProp6N_FD_193582 | JGI IMG/M metagenome (GOLD analysis project Ga0272441, IMG submission 193582) | Marine sediment archaeal communities from Little Sippewissett salt marsh, Falmouth, MA, United States - SSM-Prop-6N | ecosystem: Environmental > Aquatic > Marine > Wetlands > Sediment ... | reverse complement strand
TTCCGCTAAGGGCCTCCTCGATCTCCTCCACCTCCGGATCGGGGTTCCGATCGAGCAGGCTCTTGGCGCTGAGAATCATGCCGGGGGTACAGAAGCCGCACTGCACCGCCCCTTCGGCCAGGAAGGCCTCCTGGAGGGGGTTCAGGCGCGGTGAATCGTCACCGGCCCGGTTTGTGGCAGCGCCGCCGACTGCGCCGTCAGCCGCGGCATCAGCGGTGCCATCAGCGGCACCGCTCAGGCCTTCGATCGTGGTGACCCGCCGCCCCTGCAGCTTGGCCGCATAGAGCAGGCAGGAGTTGACCGGCTTTCCGTCCAGGAGGATCGTGCAGGCACCGCACTCCCCTCGGCCGCAGCCCTCCTTGGTGCCGGTCAGACCCAGCACGTCCCGCAGCAGGTCCAGGGCGCGCAGGGTCGGTTCGACCTCGACCCGGGTCTGCTTCCCGTTCAGTTCAAATTCCAGCAGCATCGCAGCTCACCTTCCTTCCAGAACCTCGGCCATCGCATCCAGAAACAGGGAGGCCGTGACCCTGCGGCGATAGGCCTGGCTGGTGCGCACATCCGAGATCGGCCGGATCTGCTCCTGCACCGCCCGGGCGGCGGCCTGCAGCAGCGACGGTTCGGGAACCCGCCCCCGCAGGAGCTGCTCCGCCTGATCCAGACGCAGGGGAATCGGGGCCACCGAGCCGGCGGCAATGCGGATATCCTGGACTTTTCCTCCATCCCCGGCCGTAGCGCCCGGTTCGCGCTTCAGCCAGACCGCAACGTTGACCTGGGAGATCGCCTGGCCGCTGCGCTTGCCGATCATGCGGAAGGCCGAGCAGCCGCCGAAGTGGGAGGGGGGGATCAGGATGGAATCCAGAATCTCCCCGGATTCGAGCACCGTGGCCTTGGGTCCGAGGAAAAACGCCTCTGCCGGCACATCCCGGCTGCTCCGGCCGGAGCGCAGGGAAAAGCTGGCGGCCAGCACGATCAGAGGCGCCAGGGTGTCCCCGCAGGGCGAGGCGTTGCATACATTGCCGCCGATCGTGGCGAGATTTCGAATCTGGGGCGAACCGATAGCCGCTGCTCCCTGGAGCAGGCAGTTGGGGATGGAGACCGATCCGGTCGGCTTGCCCTCAAAGGGTCGAGCCGTTTCGAGCAGCTCGGCGATCGTGACCGCCGACCCGATCCTCAAGCCCTCCGCCCCGCGCTCGAGCCCGCGCAGCTGCCCGACTGCGCTGATATCGATGAGCAGAGTGGGATCCAAAATCCCATCGGCAATCTGTACGCAAAGGTCGGTTCCTCCGGCCAGGAACTTCACCCGCTCTCCCCCAGCCCCGGCGGCCTGGTCCAGAGCGTGACCGAGATCTCGGGCCTTCAGGTACTTCATGGTTGCTACCCTCCCTCCATGGCGACAGAGAGGACCAGCGTCTCTCCGTCCAGGATGCTCTGATCCTCGGGGTTCCGGATCCGTTCCAGCGCGCCTGTCGGTGTTCTGCGAAAAATCAACACCCCTGCGGCGACCCGACCTGCGTGGAGAAGCCTATACCCCTTGAGCTCGACCGCGTCCTCCAGTGCCCGCAGCGCGTCGGTCACCGTTGGATGGCCAGCGGACCGCTCGGCCAGCTGGAGGCACACGCTCTCCCGTCCGACAATCTGCCGGAACACGGTCAGGAACTCGAAGCACAGCCTCACCGCGTCCCCAGTCGGGCGTACTCCGGGATCCCCAGCTCCTGAAGTTTCCCCTCAGTGGGGATGCCCTGCTCGTCCCAGCCGCGAAGCCGATAGTACTCCTCCAGCATGTCGTCGTACTTCCGCCGCTCCATGACCGCGCCCTCGGAGGCCTCCCCCTGGATCGGCTCATAGCAGCGCTCCGGGAGCTGGTCATCCGCCCGCCCAAAACCCACTGCGATGTTGAACAGACGTTCCAGGTTCCAGATCCGCTCGCCCACGGCCAGAAACTCATGGAGTGAGATCTCCCGTCCGGTAGCCGCCGTAACCAGGCGGGGATACATGTCGGGGGGTGTGACAAACTCGTGGAAACGGCAGCTGACCAGAGTGAAGATGGCGTTCACCCGATCCTGGATCTCCTTGACCAGGGCCGCCTTGCCTTCGTAGGCATCCATATCGATCTGGCCGGTGATCTCCGCGCCGATCGGAGCCCGTTTGTGGCAGGCTCCCCGGTTGGAGGTGGCGAAGGCCAGGCCCGTGCCCTTCATCCGTCGGGGCATCCAGGCGGCAAAACCGGAGTTCTTGATCTGCATGAACCGGCCCAGATCACAGCCGCTGGCCGCAGCCGCCTGTTTCGGACCCCGGGCCAGCAGATCCCCGATTCCCTCCCGCTCCCCGATCTTGCGCAGCAGCCCGAGGATCGCCGCTGGGCTGCCGAACTCGAGCTCCAGCCCCGGCTCTTTGAGCTTCCCCTCCTCCCCCATCTCCAGAGCCCAGGCCACCGATACCCCGGTGGTCAGGGTGTCCATCCCGTACTCCTCGCAGATCTGATTGGCCTCGGCCAGCACCACCGGATCCCCGTTCAGCAGATCCGAACCCAGGGAGTACATGGTCTCGTACTCCGGACCCCTCAGCCAGGAGCTGCTCCCATCGGTACGGGTAAACTTGTGGAGCATGCCGCAGTGCACCGGGCAGCCGTAGCAGGCGATTGCCCGGGTGTAGAACTTATCCGCGTACGCATAGCCGTCGATCCCGGGCGATTCGTCGAAGCTTCCCGAGATGTGATTCCGGGTGGCCAGGGCGCCCCGGCCATTGACCAAACCCATGCCCGCTCCGGTTCCGACCCGGGAGAACATGCCCACCAGGTTGTACTCCTCTGCACAGGCTGCCTTGAGCTGCTCCATGTTCTCCCGCACCGCAGCGTTGAACTCCTCCGGCCGGGCGACCTCCACCCCCCGGGTTCCCCGCACGGCGATGGCCTTGACCCGTTTGGATCCCAACACCGCCCCGGCTCCGCCACGGCCGAAGGTCCGGGTCTCCGAAAAGACCGAGGCCATGGCCACGCCCTTCTCCCCGGCCTTCCCGATCGAGAGGGTGCGCACATCCGCACCGAAGCGTTCTTTCAGGTACCTCTCGGTCTCCGCCGTGCTCTTTCCCAGGACCGCCTCGGCGCTGTGAAAATGCACCTGCCCGTCCTCGATCAGGAGCAGGGACCACTGCGGAGCCGCTCCCTCCAGGATCAGGCCGTCCAGACCGGCAAAGCGGATCTCCGCGCCAAGGAAGCCCCCGGCATAGCTGTTGAGGATCGTTTCGGTCAACGGGGATTTGGTGACGATGCAGCTCTGGGGATTCATCGGGGCGGTGGTTCCGGTGAGGGGCCCCACCGTCAGGATCAACTTGTTTTCAGGGCAGAGGGGATGGGCTTGAGGCGGCACCTCATCGAGCAGAATCTTGGTTCCGTACCCCATTCCACCGAGATAGGCCTTCAGTTCTTCGGGCACACGCCAGGGTGAAGCCTTTCTGTTGCTCAGATCAATCCGGATCAGTAGATCCTGCATGCTGCTGCGGCCCATCAGGAACCTCCCTTCTGCACAAGCGCTCCGGTGACGCACTCCTGCACGCAGGCAGGTTCTCCGCCGCAGAAGTCGCACTTGTAGGCGAAATCCGAGCCGTTTTCCTCCATCCAGATGGCACCGTATGGACAGGCCTCCACGCAGGCCCGGCAGCCGGTGCAGGCATCCCGGTCGATCAGAACGAGCCCCTTCTCATCCCGGCTGATCGCCTCCACGGGACAGGCATCGATGCACGGCTGATCCTTGCAGTCGTCGAAGCGGCAGACCTGGATCTCCGGAAGCTCCGGCCACTGCCGCTTGACGGCGATCCGGGCCAGGGGAAGCTGAACCCGGCCGAGCTTGGTCAGGGAACAGGCGGCCAGGCAGCGAAGGCATTCCGTGCAGAGGTTCTCGTCGATGTCAAAACCTAAAGGCATAAGCCCTCCTCGAGTCAAGGTATCCGCACTCCCCCCAGCGTTGTCCAGAGCACGGCCTGGTGGCTCTGGCCGCTGTGCGGTTTGCTGCGGGCGGCGCAATGACGGCCGGCAACGCGCTGCCCGCGGCTCGGGGGATTAGCGGTAGCCGCCCATCAGCAGCGCCAGCAGGGCTTTTTCCGTGTGCAGGCGGTTCTCCGCCTCGTCGAAGATGATCGAGGCCGGTGAGTTCAGCACCTCATCGGTGATCTCGGTGTTGCGGCTTATCGGCATGCAGTGCATGACCTGCACGTCCTTCCTGGCCTGCTCCACCACCTTCCTGCTCACGCACCACCGGTCCTTGAGCCTGGCCTTGGTCTCCTGGAACTCCGGATCCCCCTGGAAGTGGGTCTCCAGTCCCTTGGCGAACACCTCGGGGGACACCCAGGAGTAGACATTGATGAAATCGGCCTCTTGGACCGCCTCCTCGTAGGAGCGCACGATCTTGATCGAGCCGCCGCTGCCCTGCGCCTCCCCCTCGGCGAGCTTCTTCACGTTCATATCCGGATCGAAGCCTTCGGGACAGGCGATCACCAGGTCGAAACCGAGCTTTCCCGCCATGAGCATGGTGGAGTTGGTCAGCCCGGCCGGGGGATTGGCCGTTCGGTAGCCCCAGCAGAAGGCCACCTTGGCTCCCTTCACGGGTCCCTTCTTCTCCATCATGGTCAGGGCATCGGCCAGGGCCTGGCAGGGATGCTCCAGGGGACAGGAGGCGTTGATCACCGGGATATCCGCGTACTCCGCCGCCGATTCCAGCCGTTCCCGGCGGATCGCCCGGTAGGCGATGCCGTCCAGATAACGGGACAGGGTCTTGATCGTGTCGTGCCAGTCCTCCTCGGCGGCCTCCCCCACCCAGAGACGGTGCTGATCAAGCCAGAGCATGTGCCCACCCAGCTGCATCATGGCCGTTTCGAAGCTCACGCTGGTGCGGGTCGAAGGAGTTTCAAAGATCCCACCCAGGCTCTTTCCCTCCAGCAGCCGGTGAGGACGGCCCATCTTCAGGTCCCGTTTGAGCTGCCCCGAGACCTCGAGGGTGAACTCGATCTCCTCTCTGGTGAAATCGGTGATCCCTCGCAGATGTCGTCCTTTCAAATCCTCCATAATAACCTCTCCTCGTTTCGTTTTGCTTTGATACAGACCACGCCGGTGCTCTCGGTTGCCTCCCCGGTCAGACCGCGCCATCGTGGAGGTAGGCCTTCAACTGACCCACGCTCCAGGCCGGATCGATGCCCATGGCCTCCACGGTCCTGCCGATGCTCCAGAAATCCCGGTCCAGCAACCCTTCGGCGATGGTGACGGTGGCCTCGCTCACCGGGGTGGGCACTCCGAGCATGCGTCCAAGGGAGCAGTAGGTCACCAGCCCGTAGGGGATGTCCTCGGTCAGGTGGCGGGTGTCCAGCTGGAAGGGCCCTTCGCAGACCTCGAGGAAGGGGGTGTGGATCGCATCGTACAGGGGCAGCACGGTTTCCTCCCCGTTGGGATTCCACTTGACCATGAGGATCTCCTCCTCCAACGGATACTGGGTAAGCCCCAGAGCTTTGCCGATGGCCATCCGCTCCCTGTCGATGCGCTGGATCAGGCGCACCACCCCGGGGGTATTCTCCCGTTTGCCGAACAGATGAAAATCCGGATCCCCCGATTCGATGCGCCCGGCGTTGCAGATCATCGGCGGGGTGTGGGTGATGGCGTTGTAGTCCACCAGGATCGTGTCCACCGCGTTCTGGGCCCGCCGGATCGAGTAGCCCTTGGCCGCCGGGAAGAGTTGCTCCGCGAACCCGGCCACATGGTCGATGTCCTTGCCGGGAAAGGTGGCGATGATCAGGTTAAACACCCGGTTCTCCAAACGCACCTGGTCCTCCCCCTTGCGGGAGGCGCCGTAGGGCAGTGTGTTGCAGTCGGCCAGGTAGATCTTCTGTTTCTTGCCCAGCTCCCGGAGCACCTTGGCCCAGGTCAGGGAGGCCCCGCCCTTGCCCAGGTACAGCACCACCTGACCCTCCTCCAGATGGGGGGCGGCCAGACGGGCGTATTCCTCGCAGACGAAGAAGGGAACCGGATTCAAGATCACCTGGGCTCCCCGCACCGCCTCGGCGATGTCGTCGGTAACCACCGAGACCCTGCCGAACTGGCCCGTGGGCTTGCTGTCGATGTCCAGGACCTCGATGCCCCCCCGCTTCTTGACCCCTTCGATCTTCTCCATATTTCTGCTGAACAGCGCCACCTCGTACCCGGAAAGCGCCATGTCCGCGGCGGCCATGAAGCCGCCGTTTCCCGCTCCCAGCACCGCTACTTTGGGCTCGGCCATTCTTGCTTCCTTTCTTCCCTCAAGTTTTCTTCTTCCCCGCTGCACCGCGCAGTTCCGCTGTTTTTTTCTCGTTGATCTCCAGCCGATCGCCCTCCAGCACCACCCCGTACACCTCCCGGGCGCTGTCCGGGGAGATGATTGCATTGCGGGCATCCAGGCGCACCGCCTCGGGATCCCGCTTCAGCGGATCCCCCCAGCCTCCTCCACCGGAAGGATAACTGGTGTAGGTATCGTCCATGCAGGCCGGGATCGCCTCCTTGGCTTTCAACTCCTGCTGTCCCTCCCGGCCCTCATTGAGGTAGGCGAGGTTGCAGGAACCGGGGCGGCCTCCGAACAGGCCGTAGGGGGGATGCACCTTGCCGTCTCCGAACATCACCAGCGAGGGTTTCTCGTCGTACAGGTGGATCCTGTACCTGGCCCCGCAGCCGCCCCGGAACTCCCCGGCACCGCAGGAGTCCGTGGTGAACTCGTTGAACTCGGTGATGTGGGGATAGTCCATCTCGTTGGTTTCGATGTTCGGCGCGATCAGCCCGCCCAGATCGATGCCGTCGCCGATGTAGTGCCGCCCGTCCATGCCGGGCATGCCCCCGGCCCCGCCGAAGCCGTTGAAGCCGAACATCACGTAGAACTCGCCGTTTCTCGGATCGATTCCGCTGATGACGGGACCGTTCCAGCGGTTCCAGCCCGCCGGCACCCGCCCGGGAAGCACCTTGGACAGGGCGATCCAGCAGGCTTCCAGGATGGCGCAGGCCGTGTCCAGGGTGCAGGAGGCCACCGGGGCGGGAAAGCGGGGATTGACCACGCTGCCCTCCGGGGCCTCGATGTGGATCGGCCGGTACACCCCATCGTTGTGGGGGATGTCCGGGGTGGTCACCGTGGTGAGGAAGGCCACGTACACGCAGGTCGCGGTGTTGGCCATGGGCGAGTTGACGAAACCGGTCACCTGTTCGTCGGAGCCGGTGAAATCCACGAAGGCCTCCTCCCCCTTGATGGTGATCGTCACTTTGATGCGGATCGGGTCGTCGGTGAAGCCGTCGGAGTCGAGGAAGCTCTCCCCCTGGTACACGCCGTCGGCCAGATTGGCGATCTCCAGGCGCATGCGCCGCTCCGCGTAGCGGTGGATCTCTTCGATGGTCCGCCGGGTTTTCTCCACCCCGTACTTGTCCAGCAGCTCCAGGATCCGCCTTTCCGCCACCCGGCAGGAGGCCACCTGGGCCTTGATGTCCACCCAGAGAGCGTCGGGCATGCGGGTGTTGATGCGGATCATGTTCACGACGTCCATGATCGGTTGCTCCTCCCGATAGATCCGCAGGGGGGGGATGCGGATCCCCTCGTGGAACAGCTCTGTGGCTCCGGGCGCGTAGGAGCCCGGCTCCATGCCCCCCACGTCCCCGTGGTGCGCCCGGTTGATGGCCACGAACTGCAGCGCCCCCTGGTAGAAGATCGGCTTCATGATGGTCACGTCGGGGAGGTGGGTGCCGCCGAGATAGGGATCGTTGAGCACGAACACGTCTCCCGGATGGATGTCCTCCCCGAACTCCCGGCTGATCGCCTTGACCGCCTCCATGGCCGAAGCGGTGTGGGAGGGCACCCCGTCGATCTGAGCCACAATGCGCTGCCCCCAGTCGCAGATGGCGCAGGAGAAGTCGTGTACCTCGGCGAAGATCGGCGAGATCGAGGTGTTGATCATGGTGATGCCCATCTCCTCGTTGATCGTCAGCAGGCGGTTGTAGATCACAGAGAGAGTGATGGGATCGGCGGCCCCTTCGAACTCCTTCTTGCGTTTTTCAGCTGCACTCATTCGGCCACCTCCATCACGATGTTTCCGTACCCGTCCACGGCCGCGGTCCAGCCCGGATGAACGATCACCGTGGTGATCCGTTCCTCGATCACCGCCGGACCCTGGATCACCATTCCCGGCTTCAAGGCGCTGCGGTCGTACACCGAGGTGTCTTGAAAACCTCCGGCTTCGCTGAAGTACACGGAGCGGCTGCCCTTGAGGCTATCCCTCGCCGCCCCTGCGGATCCGCTTCGGGAGTTGCCTTCAGCCCCCTTCTTGCCGCGGGAAACGGCGCCGGCCCGCGTCGCACCCGCACCCCCCGGAGCGGTAGCGCCAGCCTCGAAGCCCGCCTTGTCCACGGCCCCGACGGCCGTGATACGCAGGTTCATGATCTCCAGGGGATTCTCCGGGTTCGAGTAGGTGTACAGCCGCTCGTGGGCCTGGTGAAACGACTGCGCGATCGTTGCCAGGTGGCTCTCCTGGATCACGCAGTCGGCGGGGATTTCCACCGTCACCTCGTGATGCTGTCCCAGGTAGCGGACGTCCAGGAAGCGCAGGAGCCGGGCCCGCTTCCGCAGGACCCCCTCCTGGAGCAGCTCCTGCAGGGATCGTTCTTCAACTTCCCGGATGGTTTCATTGAAACTGTTCAGATCGATTCCGGGGATGAAGGCGTTGAAGGTGCGGACGTTGTCCAGCCGGATATCCGTTTCCAGCATGCCCAGGGCGCAGAACACCGAGGCGGCCCGGGGTACGATCACCGTGGCGCAGCCCACCTCCTCGGCGATCTTGCAGGCGTGGATCGAGCAGGCCCCCCCGGCGCTCACCAGGGCGTACTCCCGGGGATCGTGGCCCCGCTGAACGGACACCACCTTGGTGGCGTCGGCCATGTTCTGATTGATGATCTGGAAGATCCCCGCCGCCGCCTCGGTTTCCGACATCCCCATGGGATCGGCGATCTCCCGCTTGATCACCGCCCTGGCTTTCTCCGGATCCACGGTCATCTCCCCGCCCAGGAAGTAATCCTTGTTCAGGTAGCCCAGCAGCAGATTGGCGTCGGTTACGGTGGGCTTGTCTCCCCCCAGGGCGTAGCACACCGGTCCCGGATCCGACCCGGCGGAAGCCGGTCCTACTTTCAGCATACCCCCCTTGTCCAGCCAGGCGATGGACCCGCCTCCGGCTCCGATGGTGTTGATGTCGATCATCGGCTTGGCGATCCGGTAACCGGCTATCTCCCCCTCGGTGCTGAGGGTCACCCGTCCGGCGGAAACCAGGGTCACGTCGAAGGAGGTCCCCCCCATGTCCATGAGGATCAGGTTCTCCCGCTTCAGAAGTCCGGCGAAGAACACCGCCCCCACCGCACCGGCGGCAGGCCCGGAGAGCAGGGTCGCCGAAGCCTGGCGGATCGCCGTCTCCGCGGTCATCACCCCGCCGTTGGAAGCGGTGACGTAGAAGGCTCTTCCCAGCCCGTCCCCGCGCAGGCGCTTCTCCAGGTTGGAGAGGTACACGGTGAGCTTTGGCCCCACGTAGGCGTTGGCCACCGTGGTGGACATGCGCTCGTACTCCCGGATCTGGGGCAGCACCTCCGAAGAGATGGAGACAAAGGCACCGGGCAGCTGCTGCCTGAGGATGTCCCGGATCTGTCGCTCGTGGCTGTCATTGAGGAAGGAAAACAGGGTACAAACGGCCACCGCCTCCACCCCTTCGCTCTTGAACAGGCGGCAGGCTTCCATCACGTCCTCGGCCTCCAGGCCCTGCACGACCTCCCCGCGGAAGTTGATACGTTCCCGCACCGGGCGGCGCAGATACCGGGGTACGAGGGGCGCAGGGCAGGGCAGGTACAGGTCCCAGATGTTCTCCTTGTGAGCCCGGCGCATCTCCAGGGTGTCCCTGAATCCCGCGGTCAGGACCAAGCCGGTCACGGCCCCGGTGGCGGTGAGCAGGGTGTTGGTGGCCACGGTGGTCCCGTGGGCGAAGAAATCGAGCTTCCCCAGGAACTCCTGAAGGCTCATGCCGAAGCTCCGGGCGGCTTTCTCGATCACGTTGTACAGCCCGACCGATGGATCTTTCGGGGTGGACAGCTCCTTGAAGGCGTGAATGCCTCCGCCTTCGTCGATGACCACACAGTCTGTAAAGGTGCCGCCGGTGTCTACGCCGACCCGATAACTCATCTTGAACCTCCCCCCTTTTCGTTGTTTCCCGATCTACAACAGTATCCTGGCATCCAGGACCATCGCCCCCCTTTCGAAAATCGCGATGGGATTGATGTCGATCTCCCCGATCGCCGGATTGGCCTCGACCACCGTCGCGGTCTTGATCAGGCAATCGATCACCGCCTCGATGTCTTTCGACTTCTGGCCTCGAATCCCCTCCAGGAGTCTGTAGCTCCTGGTTTCCCTGATCAGCTCGGCGGCATCCGCCCGGGTGATGGGCAACACCCTGAAAGCCACGTCCCTGATCACCTCTACGAAAATCCCACCCAAGCCGAACATGACGGCGTGGCCGAACTGGGGATCCTTGACCACTCCGATGATGCACTCCAAACCGGGGGGTGCCTGCTCGCAAAGCAGGAATCCTTCCAGGGAGGGATGCTTCCCGGCGGATCGCCGCCCGGCTGCCTCCACAGCCCGGGACACCTCTTTCCAGGCACCGGCCAGAGCCTCTCCGTCCTCCAAACCGGTTCGCACCCCCCCGATCTCGGACTTGTGCAGGATCAACGGGGAAACGACTTTCAGAACCACCGGGTAGCCGATCCGCTCGGCCGCGGCCAGAGCCTGCTCGGGGGTTTTCACAAACTCGTGCCTGGGAACGGGCAATCCGTACTCCTGCAACAGGGCCAGGGCCTCCGGTTCCAGGAGGTTGCGCTCCTCCCTGATGCCGCGCTCTACGATCTCATGCATGTTCCGACTCTTTGCCCAACTCAAAGGCTTTCAAATTCGCATCTATGAATCTCTGGGGAACCCGCCGCTTGACAGCCTCCAGGAGGATCTGTTCGGAAAAAGGAAGTATGCCGCAGCCGAAGGCCGCCCCCAGCATGACGATGTTCAGCGCCTTGGCCGTTCCCGCCTGCTCGGCCAGACGGTTGCCGGCTACGACCTTTACGGTGGCCCCCAACTCCTCAAGGGCCGCCCTGATCTCCCCGATGTCCGGATATCTCACCGCCCCGATCTTCACGTCCACGGGGGGTATCCGCTCTTCGTTGAGAAGGGTGATCCCATCCTTCTTTATGTACTCCACGGCGATCCTCAAGCCCTCCAGGGGCTCCAGGGCGATGACCATATCCGCCTGTCCCCGGCTTACCAGCGGGCCGTACACCCCCTCACCGAAGCGCACGTGGGAAGCGACCGCCCCGCCTCTCATGGCCGCACCGAAGGTTTCTCCAACGCGCACGTTCACCCGCTCGGGGGACCGGGACTCGGATAGAATCGCCGCTTCTGCAAGTATATGGGAGGCGAGGATGCTTCCCTGTCCTCCCACTCCCGCCACGATGATGTCTACACTCATGATTCGGCTCCTTGCACAGCTATGGCCTGGTACGAACACACCTGGACGCAGAGGTTGCAGTCGACACAGTTGATCTGGTCGATCTTCGCCTTTTTCTTCTCCGTGTCGAACATGATGGCCGGGCAGCCCAGCTGTACGCAGCTCTTGCACCCCGTACAGGCCTGTTCGTCGACCCGGGTAGCCCCGCCGGTCCTCTTGGTTCTGCGCACCACCTGGAGCATGCATTCACCGCTCAACACGACGACCGCGGGTCCGCTGTACGCAAGGGCTTCGGCGATTGCCTTCCTGGCATCCTCGATCCGGTACGCATCTGCGGCCCGCACCATCTTGACGCCCAGGGATTTGGCAACCTCCGGTATGTTGAACCCTTCAGTAATGTTCCCCAGGGTGTCCACCCCGGTGTTTGGATTGACCTGGTGCCCGGTCATGGCGGTCCAGCGGTTGTCCAGAACCAAGAAGGTGATATCGGCCTGGGAGTACACGGCGTTCACCACGGCCGGGAGGGTTGCATGGATGAAGGTCGAGTCCCCGGCCACGGCCACGACCTTACCGTCCCGATACCCCACCTGGGCCTGTCCCTGGGCCATGCCGATGCCGGAGCCCATCACGTAGATCGTGTCGAGAATCTCATAGGCCGAACGGATCGGATGTCTCTTGCTCTGATCCTCGCTCACGTCGATCTTCGAAGCGAACAGTCCGTACCCGCCCTGCTCGTAGCAGCCGATATCGCCGTTGATGATGTGAACCCCCTTGTGCTCCTTCAACGCTTCCCGCAGGGCCCAGTACGAACCCAGGTGAGAACAGCCGGCACAGAGGGTCGAGGAGCGCGGTGCCACCAGGGATCTCAAGCGTTCCCGCTTGTCTTCCCGGCGGTCCGGCTCCAGGGATATCTGCATAACCCGGGCGACCGCCTCGGAGCTCTTGTCCGCATTGATCTCCCCGAAAGGGGGCAGGATCCCGTCGTAGCTCTTGCCACGGACCTTGACAGCGAAGCCGCTTTCCTGGGCGAATGCGCGGACCATGGTTTCCAACACCGGATCGCCCTCCTCGATGACGATGAGCGTTGAGATTCCCCGAAGCAGCTCGGCAACCAACCGGTCGGGCAGGGGATGAATCATGCCGAGCTTGAGGAAGCTCACCTTCCCCTTCAGGCCCAGGCGCTCCATGGCCTCCAGCGCGTAGGCGGCCGCCACACCGCTTGAGAGGATGCCGACCGGCGCTCCTTCCACCACGTCGAGCCGGTTGTAGGGGCTGGTGTTGGCCGCTTCCCGGGCTTTAGGCAGCAGTTCGTGAAGCCAGCGGTGCTTGGACACGGGACCGGGGGCCCCGTACACGTTCCAGCGATAGGGCAGCTTGTAGTGCTTGTTGAAACCGAGACTGTTGCGCTGCTCTCTGACCGGACCGAACGTTACATCTCCGCTGGCGTGGGAAATCCGGCTCACCGAGCGCACGAACACGGGCAGCTCCAGGGCTTCGGAAAGCTCGAAGGCATCCCGGGTCATATCCTTGGCCTCCTGCTGGTTCATGGGTTCGTAGCAGGGAACTTCAGCGTAGGCAGCCAGCTGGCGGGTGTCCTGTTCCGTGGAGGAGTAGTGTGCGTCCGGGTCGTCCGCCACCACGATCACCATCCCGCCCTTCACACCTCCGTATGGCAGGG
>Ga0272441_10011408_pt1 | contig 13196 bp, 11 predicted proteins | sample SSMProp6N_FD_193582 | JGI IMG/M metagenome (GOLD analysis project Ga0272441, IMG submission 193582) | Marine sediment archaeal communities from Little Sippewissett salt marsh, Falmouth, MA, United States - SSM-Prop-6N | ecosystem: Environmental > Aquatic > Marine > Wetlands > Sediment ... | reverse complement strand
GCTTCGTGGTGGTGCAGGATCATGTCGGCCCAGATGCAGGGCCTGACGCCGCGCTCGATCAACCCGGCGCAGACGGCATTGACGTGGTCGATATACAGTTGCGAGAGCGAATGGTGCTCGGCGTAGGCCTTGCATTCGGGGCATGCTCCGAGTTGCCAGGCTTCGTCGGCGCCGATGTGGAAGTAGCGGACGTCACCGAAGAGGTCGAGGTACTCATCGATCCAGTCTCGCAGGAACGGCACAAGCTGCGGGTTGCGCGGGCAATACTGATCGACGCGATCGGGGGTTTCGGCCAGATGGCTGTAGCCGCCGTGCCGCAGCACATATTCGCAGTGACCGATGGTTTGCAGCAGTGGAACCGGTTCGAGCCCGAGCCCGCGTGACAGAGCCAACAGTTCGCGGAACTCGTCTTTGGTGTAGGCGTCGGGCGAGGCGCACTCGGGGCACGTGTCCCAGGCGACGGCGTCCTCCAGCTCCCAGAGGATGGTGTCGTAGCCGACCCCGGCCAGGTCGCTCAGCCATCGTTCGAGGTAATCGCGCTTGAAGTGATGCACGTTGAAGTCGATGTGGAAACCGATCATGGGATGAACTCCTTGGCCAGTCCGACCCGTATGGCGGTTGGTCATTCGATATGGATTTTATCGAGCGAAACCCATCCTGCCTCATCCTGCTCGGCCACGGCAAATCGGATACCCGGCGAGTTGGTGCGCGTGTTGACGATGGCGGCGTGCAACATGGCCGTGCCCGGCTTGAACGAGGATGGAAGCTCGACCACCTCGCGAAGCCACACGTCGCCGGGCAGCCACGACGTCATGTCGCGGTCGATCGGGAAGACGTGTCGGTGTTCGTTCTGCGTGATGCTCAGGGCGACGCGGTAGCGGTCGTGGTAGAGCGGGGCGACGCCGACGTTCTCAATCCACATGGTGTACTCGAAGCGCTGCCCGCGCCGAACCGTAAGGGGGTATTCCAACTGACGCAGCACGAAGCGATAGCCGAGGCGCTTGCAGAAATCGAGCAGCGGCTGGGTCCATGGCTCGGGCAGCGCGGTCGATTTGGGCATGAATACCGATCCGTGGTACTTCAGTCCCTGCCGGAGGTTGAAGTCGAGGTCGTAGATTAGTTGCTTCTGAAGGTGCCAGCCCATGGGCACGCCGCATGTTTCGAAGACAACGGGCCCGTTTTTCCAGGCCTCCTGTGCGTCGCCTTCGCACACCAGGCGCGGATAGGCGTCCATGGTATGGTTCCACGCCAGGCGATGGGGGGTGATATCGTTGCCCCGTTCCCGGAAATCGCCGAAGCAGTCACACCGCCAGCCCGTGCCGAGGTCGGTGCCGTATTGGATCTGTGCGACCATGGCCAGGACGGGCGTCTTGCGGAAGGCCGAGACATACAGCTCGGCCATTCGTTTCTTGGCGCGGTCGGAGCATTCGGCCGCCCCCTCGCCCCACGGCCCGATGTGGGCCAGATCGAACGATTCGAGGTCGGGGTGCCCGTCGTAGCGTGCGGCAAACTCCCTGACGACGTTGCCCCACCATTGGTAAAAGTCGTCTCCGCTGTGGTCGGGAACGGCCTGAGAGCGGCCCTTGATCGTTTCGGTCTTCAATGGGGCGACGTCGGCGTACCATTCGGGGACCTGCGGCTGGCGCGACGAGCCGTAGGGCATGAGCCTCACCTGAAGCGTCTGACCTCGCTGCCGGGCCGTCTCGAGGGCTCGATCGATGACCGTCCAGTCGAAGCGATTCTTCGCGGGCTGAAAGACCGTCCAAAACCAGCGGCAGTAGGCCACCGGTGACGGTAGATACCCGGGGGTGACACTGGGGTGCTCGCGCTGGGGGAAGGTGGTTGGCCCCTCTTCCGACCAGGACGTGCCCTCAAAGAGCGGATCGCCCTCGAAGTGCTGGAAGGTCGCGCAGCCCTTGTGCGGGTTGCGGAAGTACTCGTGCGACTCGGTGGGTCTGGCCCGCCATCTCAGTTCACTCATCGGCTACACCTCCTCCTATTGTCGTGCCATACGACGGCTTGGCGTGGATAACGTCATCGGCGCTTCAGGCAAGCACCACATAGAGAACGGGCACGGTCACGACCAGCATCGCACTGGTGAACAGCCAGCAGCTATTGGCCAGGTCTTCGTCGAGGTTGTACAGAGCGGGTGGAATCGTTGAGTTGAAGGCTACCGGCATGGAGGAGATCACGACCACCACGCGGAAGCCCAAATCGCTGATGAGCCCGTTTCGCATGCACAGGTAGGCTGCCGTGCCGGTGACAGCCGGCGCGATCAGAAACTTGATCGAGGAAGCGGCGAGGCACTCGGGCCAATACCGTCGGATTCTCGAGGGTGCCAAGGTCAGGCCGACCGCAAAGGTGAGCAATCCGACCTGTAGGGGTACCAGATGTTTATTGATTGGCAGCGTCCACGCAGGGGGGGCGGTGGGATGGCCGGGGTCACTGTAGTGCAGGAAGTTCCACGCCACGCCGACGAAGACGGCTGTGAGGGGCACGAGGGTGACCGGGTGCTTGCGGAAGGACGCAATCAGGCCCGTGTGTTGGGGTTCGAGGTCGGGGCTGAACGTGCTGCACCAGGGATAGAACACGCCAAAGTAGAGCACATGCTCGAACAGCTTGAGCAGATAGACCTGCTGCAAGCCGTCGTTGCCCCATACGGCGAAGACGATGAGCCCGCCGAACGAGAGCATGTTGGTCATGGCGGCGCAGCCGAGGAACGCTCCTCCCTGTCGGGGCGGCAGCTTGCGCAGGCCGATGTATGCCCGGCCGAGTGAGGCCTCGAGCACCAGGAACCCCACACCGATCGAGGCCAGAACCAGCACGCTCGTGCCCGCCAGAGGATTCTTGAGCATGGCGCTGATGGCGATCGGGGGAACGAAAGCGGCGATGCAGATCAATTTGAGGGTGCGCGACCAGCGTCGGCATGTTTGCTCGTTGGCCGGATCGCGGGCGAGGGCTCGCAGGCGCACGATGTATCCGGCAATCATGGGCAGGGCGATGATCGAGAAGACGTAGGCGAGCTTGTCTGCCAGGACGGCGGCGGGAACACTGCCGGCAATCATGCTTGCACTCTGTAGCGGATTTGCCGGCGGTGGTCCAGTTGGCGCTGTCGGGGGTGTGATGCGCCCTTCGGCTGATTCATGGGAGAGTGGGTCCACAGTTGGCAGGCCGGTGTCGTAGCGTGTCCCGTGCGTTATACTCGGCAGGTGAGCGGTGCGACGTCGCTCCTGCGACGAGAGTATGCGTGCCGCCGGGAGCGTTGGCGGCAGGCTTGCCAGGGTGGCGGGGTGGGCGCTACCATCGTAGTCGAGTCAAGAGCGATGAGGCGACCGGGAGGAGATCTGATGACGCGCAAGCAGATCATGAGACGCGAACTGACGGGTGTGGCTGTGGCGTCGGTGCTGGTATTGACCGTCGTGGGTTGGCTGACGGCCGCCGCGCAGCAGCCGGCCACAAGCCAGGCCGCGCCCGAGCAGCCGACCCAGGAGACCATCCTCGAGGAACTGCTGAAGGAACGACCGACCAATGCGCCGATCTCGCCCATGGTGCCGGGGCAGGCTGACCAACCGGCCGAGGTGGCTGCCACGCAGCCGGCCCATCCCGAGATGTCGGCCGGGCGCCTGTTGCCCGACGGGTTTATCATCTCGAAGCGAACGGGTCGCCTGGTGCGCCAGGGGCCGTGGTGGGTCTTCGCGTTCGAATCGGACGGTAAAGCCATGCAGGATCCGCCGATGCGGCTGTTACCGTGCAGGTGGCTGGAGCATATGGAGGCGGCCTCGGGCGGCGGCACGCGGGGTGTGCGGTTCGTCGTGACCGGACGGGTGACCGCGTATCGGGGGCTCAACTACCTTCTGTGCGAGAATGTGCTGATCGTGCACGATATGGGCAACTTCAAGTAGCGGGCGGTCGGGCCGGTGGGCTCGGGCGAGCAAGGCTGCTCGTTTGGTCGGTTCGTCGGGTGCCAGCAGGTCAATACCCCAGCCGGCGCAACTGGGCCTCGCCCATGCCAAAGTGATGGCCCACCTCGTGCAGGACCGTTCTGCGGATCTGGTTGACCACTTCGTCGCGGGTCCGGGAGATCCGTTCGATGTTCCGTTGGTACAGGACAATTCGCTCGGGGATTCGTAGCATCTGTCCGACGCTGCGGTTGGTCAGAGGCACGCCGCGATACAGGCCAAGCAGGCTGCGCCGGTCCTTCATGTCGAGCTCAGCCAACGTCTGGTCGTCGGGTACATCCTCGATGTCGACGACCAGGTCTTCCATATACGGGCGGAAATCGTCGGGCAGATTGTCGAGGGCCTCACTGACCGCATCGGCGAACGCCTCGTGAGTCAAACGCATTGGGCTGCACCCCACCGTTTGCACCGACCCTCGGCAGCACTACAATCGTACCGGTGAAACCGTTCTGGCTGCGACGTTTTCAAAAGGAGTATAGGCCCGTGTCTGGTCGCGCTACAAGCCTTGTGTTGTCGGGTGCGTTGGTGGTTTTGTTCGGCTGTCAGCCGGTGGCTTACAAGATCGTTCCGGTGCCGTTGGACAAGGACCTGGCCGAGACCGTGGTCGGCGGCTCGCCGCGAGCGGGCGACAAGGTGGCCGTCGTGGATGTATCGGGCCTGCTTGTGGATCAATATCGCCGGGGCCTGTTCGTGGAGGGTGAGAACCCGGTTGCCTTGCTCCAGGAGAACCTCGACCGGGCGGCGGCAGATCGGCGCGTTCGCGCGGTGGTCGTGCGGATCAACTCGCCGGGCGGGACGGTTACGGCCAGCGATTTGATGCACGGGCAGATCCGGGCCTTTAGGGAGCGCACGGACAAACCGGTGATCGCGGTTATGATGGACGTGAGCGCGAGCGGGGGGTACTACGTCGCGTGTGCTTGCGACCACATCGTCGCCCATCCCACGACGGTGACCGGCAGCATCGGTGTGGTGATGCAGACGTTCAGTCTGGCCGGCACGATGCAGAAGCTGGGCATTCGGGCCGACGCGATCAAGTCGGGTCCGTACAAGGACGCGGGCTCGCCGCTTCGCGATTTGCAGCAGGCGGAGCGCGAGGTGTTCCAGAAGCTGATCGACGAGTTCCACGAGCGCTTCGTCGAGGTGGTCGACGCGGGGCGCCCGGGCTTGTCGGTGGAGCAGATTCGGGCGCTTGCCGATGGGCGTGTCTACTCGGGCAAGCAGGCGCAGGAGTTGGGCTTGGTCGATCAACTCGGCACGCTTTCCGACGCCGTCGGCGCGGCGTGCGAACGGGCCGGTATCACGAAGGCGCGGGTGGTGCGCTACCACCGCCCCGATGCGTGGCGGCCTAACATTTATGCGGGCGCGCCGTCCGATGCGCCGACCACGATCAACCTGGTCAGCCTGCAATTGGGCGACTGGCCGGCGTGGTGCGGGCCTCGATTCCTGTACCTGTGGGCTCCCGGTCGATAAGGGGAACTCATGGACCGGCCGGTCGGGAAGAGGCCGGCTGCGTCGTCGGCGCGGCCTGCGTGGTGGTCGGCACTTCAACGGGCTCAGCCAGCAGGTCGGTAAGCAGGCGATCGGGCACGGCTTCCGTCCAGGCATGTCGCAATTTGCCGTTGCGATCGATCAGGAAGGTAGTGGGCACCTCGCGCACGCCAAGACCGTATACGAACGGCGACTCCCAGGCCTTCGCGTCGCAGTAGACGGGCCACGGTATTTGCAGGTCGTCGATGTATGCTTGCAATCGCTTCACGTCGGTGTCCAGACTGATGAGCACCACCTCCAACCCCAACGGCTGAAGCTGGCGGTACGTTTGCAGCAGGAGCGGCACGGCGGCTGCGGTCTTGGGAGCTGCCGTGCTCATGCAGTGGAGCAGCACAACATGGCCTTGCAGTGTGGCCAGGTCGATCTTGCGCCCGTCGATGGCTGTGAAGCGCATGTTCAGCGGGTTTCCGATCTCGGAATCGACGCGCAACATGCCGGTGGCGATCCGGCCCGCGCGCGTGCCTGCACACTCCTCCTTCAGGAGGTTCAGCAGGTAGTCGGATTCGCGTCGATTGAGGGGCCGCAGATCCGACGCAACGTTCAACACGGTCATAGCCAGGGGCTCACTGTCCGGGTAGAGCTCGATTAGGCCACGGGTTTCGGTGAAAATCGACCACGCGGCGCACCATCGCGAATGTCTCTCCCTCAGAACCGTTGCGGCCTTGAGATTCAGCTCTGTGCTCAGCAGGGCGGCAACCGTCTGGCTGGCACTGCTGCGCTGCCGGGCATCGCGCACGACGTCAAGCGCCTGCTCCAGCAGCGAGCTATCGGGCCAAAGCGAATGGAGGTTGACCGCCGCCTGGGCCACCTGGAGGGCGGCGGTGACGACTTGCTCGTCCTCGGTGGCTTGTTGGAGGAGGCGCCGGCCGGTGCGGAACATGAGATAGCCTCTCTGAATGCGGCCGGCGGGCAGGGCGATGTCGGCGAAATTGGGGTCGCTTAGCCAATCTGAAACGGCTTGGGTGATTTGCTCGGCGGTGGCGTCGGGGGTAAGGTCGCTCAGCTTCCCATCGACCTCGGCCACCGCGTTGGTGAACTGCTGGTCGTCCTTGGGGTAGGGTTGCTCGTACCGCAGGATACCGTACCCCCGATGGTCTATAACCATGGCACCGGGCGCGGGGACGTGGCTGAACTGTTGCGGGGACAGTTCCTTGTCTACCGCAAGGGACTCGGGGATCAATACGATTTTGCCCTTCTCGATTGCGGCGCCGGCTGGGTCGGCAATGTATCTTCCTTCCGCCGGGATCCACGCGCTGCCGGCCTGAACGAACCGGTCGACCACGAGCCGGACGGTGGGTTTTGCAGGATTGGTCCCGTGCTCAATCTGCCTGACGGAGAACCCACGATCGGGATCGAGCCAGAGCCGGTAGTGCACCGTCGGCTTTGGCCGACCCTTCGGCCATCCTTTGGGTTTGGGCATGGGCTGGGTGGCGATGATTTTCACACAGCGGACGCCGTTGACCTGTTCGTAGTTGATGACGGTGAAGTCCACCTCCGCCAGCCATCGATCGAACCGCTGGAACGCGATGTAGAGCCCCCACATCCTCGGGTCGCCCAGGATCAGCGCGCTGTGATCCACTTCATGTCGGTAGATCAGATGTTGTCTGTAGATTCCGCCGGCCCATGGTACGTCACGAAGCACGGCGCACTCGTCTGGGCCGACGCAGACTTGTTCGGTGGTGTAGAGGCCGCTGCGCGGGCCCCACGTCAGGGCGTCCGCTGAAATGAATACCATCTGATCCGGGGTGTACAACAGAGCGCGACGCGATGGCGGGCGTGGGACAGTCGACTGTGTGGTGGGCTGCGGCCAGTAGAAGTTGTACTCAACCTGAAGCGAGCGAAGTTGCCCGAGACCGCTGCGTGCCGCAGCGCGAATGGCCTCAGCCGTTGGCAAATCCTGCGGCGAGGCGGGCAACATCAGAGCCCACAACAGACACGACGAAGCGCTGAACATCCTTCTCTCCTGTACTGTTCGCCACGGACATCGTTTCTTAGGCCGTACTGGCGCCGGCCACCGCAAGTGCGTGAGCGTCGCTTCCCCGGGGCCGACTGTCAAGTCCCGTCCGTGTCATCGGTGACACGATGGCTGTTGACACGTCGGCGTGCGAGCAGTACCACGCCGCCATGTGGTTTGCGGTGGTCATAGGTGTGACGGGACTGGCGAGTCTGGCCTGTGTTGCATGGTGGCTGGGACGAACACGACAGCGTCTCGGCGACGACCCCCTGACGCGAGATGCGCTGGATTGCTGGCAGCGTCTGCCGGGGCCAGAGCGTACGAGCCGGCTACAGGCGATCTCGAAGGCGAACCCCGATGCGGGGGTGGTGTGGTATCTGCTGGGTCTGTCGCTGCTGGCGGAGGGTCAGCGTGCCGAGGGCATCCGAGCGCTTCAGGTGAGCTATCATCGCGAGCCGGCGTTCGAAACAGCCGCTCTTCTGGTCTTTGCCTTCCAGATGCTCGGCGACGCCGGTATCGAGGGGCTGCTGGAATGCTTGACTGAGACATGGGAGGAGTCGGGCCGTTCCACACCGGCGGGTCACCGACTCGAACGGCTCATTCTCGATCGTCTCGGCGCCGATTGTGTCACGCCAAGCCGCGCGTCGGCGCTGGGGGCAGCGTTGTGGCGGCTGCCTCTGCCCGAGCTGCGGCGACAGGTGGCCTCGGCGTTGAACTCTCCCTCCCCGCCGCAGTGGGCTCGGCCGTTACGAATCGAGGGCTGAAGGTGGGCGTCAGCCTTTTGAATGGCGGAGTTCGTCGAGCGCTTCGCGAAGAAACTTGATGCTCTGGTATGCCTGACCATCCGGGTCGCGCTGCTGGAAGCCGCCGTGTAAATCGACCGATAGGAACCCGTCGTACCCGATGTCCGTCAGCTTGCTGAGAAGCACGTGCCACTGGATGGTTCCCAGGCCGGGCGGAAGCCGCTGATCGGACATGCCGTCGTTGTCGCTGACGTGTACGTGTACGATATGCCGACTCATGATTTCCAGGAAACCTACCAGCGACGTGGCGTGCCGGGTCATGAGGTTGAGAATGCCGGTATCGAACGTCAATCCCAGTGCGGGCGAGCCGACCTCTTCAATCATATGGATGCCGGCCCAAGGCGTGTTGATCAGGTAGGCCACACTCGACTTGAAGTGCAGGGCCAACTTGACGTTCTGACTCTCGGCGAGCTTGCTCAGGCGGCGCAGCGACGTGCGGGCGCGTTCCCAGAAGCCCTTGAAGGGCGAGCGATAGGGCCAGCAGTACATTCCTTTGATCTGGACGACGGAACATCCGCAGCCCGCGGCGAAGTTGATCGCGCGTTCGGTTTCCGTGAGCCCGGCGTGGCGCTTGTCGGCGTTGCCGCTGGCGATGTTGGTGCCGCGTGCGACGTGGGCCTCACTATGTATGGAGCAGACTGCCAATTTGTACGAGTCGGTCATCGATCGGAACATGCCGGGGGCCATGTGCGGCAGTCGATCCAGCTCGACCCCCTCGTAGCCGTACTTCCGGGCCACCTCCAGTGAATCACGAAAGTGGAGGTACTGGAACACCTTTGTGCACAGCGCAAGCTTCATTCATAGCTCCTCGGGCTCGCCCCGACGTCCTGGGGCAGTAGGCTACCAGTTGGCTCGGCTTGGGGCAACGGCGTCCACCTTCCGGCGATTTGGGCCTCGGACGCAAAGTCGGCTAGAATCAGCACCGGCCTTTGCTGCCGCCGGCACGCCTGATCGTCTACGGGGCAGTGAGGCGGACGGAGTCTTTCGCATTGATTATCCCGATCGGTACGGACAGCCCGCTGGACCGACGACCGGTGGCCAATTACGCGCTGATCGGGGCGAACCTTCTGGTGTTTCTGATGCTCGATTGGGTGGGTGTTGGGGTGCTGGCACCGCTCAAGGACCGCCTGACGCTTCACGCCGACGAGCCCCGTCTGTTCGAGTTCATCACCTACCAGTTCCTGCACGGCGACGGGATTCACCTTTTCTTCAACATGCTGTTCCTGTGGGTCTTCGGCAACAGCGTCAACGCGCGGATGGGGCACGTGGCCTATGTCCTGTTCTACCTGGCGGGCGGTGTATTCGCGGGCCTGGGGTACGCCTGGCTGAATGTGGGCGGCCTTCTGGGTGCCAGCGGCTCGATTGCCGCGGTGACGATGGCCTATCTGGTGCTGTTTCCCCGCACCAACGTCTCGATTATCTACTGGTTCCTGTTTATCGGCCACCTGCAAATACCGAGCATGATCATCATCCTGCTGAAAATCGTGCTGTGGGACAATATCATCGGCCCGGCCCTCGATCGGGAGGCGACCAACGTGGCCTACTCGGCTCATCTGGCGGGGTACCTTTTCGGGTTTTGTGTGCCGCTGCTGATGCTCTGGCTGCGTGCCCTGCCGCGCAGCCCGTTTGATATCCTGTCGCTGATCTGGCGCGCGTACCAGCGACACAGCCTGGCCCAGGCGCTGAAGAGCCCCGCAGCCCAGGCTCGTGTCCGTTATGGTGACATGGCCCGCACCGACGGGCCCGCCGACCCGCACACCACGCCCGCACCGCCCGAGCAACTCGACGAGGCCGATGCGCTGAAGGTGCGCATCAGCCAGGCGCTGGGCCGCAGCGACCGATCCGGCGCGGTCGAGCTCTATCAGCAGTTTGTGGAGGTGGCGCCGCGGCAGGTGCTGTCGCGCCAGCAGCAGCTCGATATCGCCAATCAACTGATGACCGACCAGCATTACGTGCTGGCCGCGGGGGCGTATGAGGCGTTCCTTCGCCACTATGCCGACACGCCGGACACCGAGCAGGTGCACCTCTTGCTGGGCATCGTCTATGCGCGGTACCTCGAGCAGTACACGGCGGCCGAGCCTCACTTCCGGCAGGCGCTGGAGCGCCTGAGCGACCCTCGGCAGCGCCAGCAGTGTCAGGAGTGGCTGTCGGAGGTGCGAGATGTCCTCGGCGGCGATGCGGACTAGGCTGTGTCTGGCAATTCCGATAGGGTCTCCTCGGGTGCCACTGGCGGCTTGCCCGCCAGTGCTTCGGATAGATCACCAGCCGAAGGTTCTTCTTTCTCAGACAGAGCCTAGTGGCTCAACTGGCCCGTGCGGCGGCAGCGGTCGGACCTACGTGGCGGGTGGCGAGGCGGCTCGGCCGTTGCCCGTTGACGGATTCGCCCGGGCTGCTATGCTGGATGGGTTAGCATGGTTCGCGCCGCTAGCTCAATTGGATAGAGCATCGGTCTACGGAACCGAAGGTTGCAGGTTCGAGTCCTGCGCGGCGCGGTGTCGGAAATAGCTGCTTTTTCGTTGCAGGGGCGTTATCTAAAGTGCTAGAAGCGCCCTTCTTTACTGCGCTTACGGCATGGGCGGGGCTGTGAGTTTTGGCCGCTTCGGTCGGATAGCGTGCAACAGACGTCGTTGTGCGCGCAGGCTGTTCACCCAAGGAAAACACCAAGGGACGCACCAAGCTTTCGGGCTCGTCATCGGCAGGGGTCTGGCCATCGGCAACGGGCTGGTCGTCGGTCCCTGTCGCCTTCTGCCGCTCTTGCTGCTTCTCGGGCTTGGCCGACAGGTCCGGCAGCCCGGCCAGGGCACTGGCTTGGTCGCCAAGGACCGAGTGAGTGTAGGTGTCCATCGTCAGGACGATGCTGCTGTGGCGTGCCAACGCCTGGGCGACCTTGGGGTGGGCGCCGCCGGCTGCGAGGTTGCTGATGAAGGTGTGCCTCAGGGCGTGCCAGTCCACCACCTTGCCCGCATCGTCGCGGTACTCGATCTTGGCCTTCGCCAGATCGGCCTTGAGCAGCTCCACGGGCTTGTCGGGCAGCACAAACAGCGGGGTGTCAACGGGCCGGCCCGCGATGAATGCGGCCATACGCTCGGCCATTTCCCGCCGCATCGGCAGCAGATCATCGCGCCGGCGCTTCGAGTACGCCGCCCGCACGGTCAGCGTCGGCGGGTCGCCGTCCAGATCAAATGAGGCGGGGGTCAGGCTGCGCAACTCGCCCACCCTCAGGCCCGTCTCAACGCACAGCCGGTAGGCCAACGCCCGATCCGGCCCGGTCACGTCTTCCAGCGTCGGGCCGTTCTGGGCCGCTTCCAGTAGTTTCTGCAACTCGTCGACCGACAGGGCTCGCCGATCGTGCCGGCGGTCGGTCTTGACGTTGTAGCGTTGCAGGTGGGCCAGGCGATTATCCGGCGCCCGGCCGTCTCGCACCAGCCAGCGGAGAAACTGTTTGCCAGCCTGTAGGTAGAAGTTGGCCGTCTGTGCACTCCAGCCCTTGCGGTCTTCGGTCGCCTTCCGCTGCTCAGCCAGAAAGCTCTGTACCTTCTCTGCCGAAATCTGCGGCCAGTGACGAAACCCGCAACCGTTCAGCAATCGCCGCGCCCGGGCCGTCACTTGAGCAGCGTGTTTGGGCGTGGCGCCTTTGGCCAGCAGGGCTTGCTCGAAGTCGTCCAGGTGTTCAGACAGCGGGCGCTTGCGGTGTTCTTTGTAGCGATCGATCAGATCGGTCTCACCGCGCTCGGCAGCCCGCACGAGTTCCGCGGCATACTGCTCGGTCGCCGTCTTGTCGTGATAGCCTGGATGCCGGTGACGTAGGCCGTCGGGGCCGACGAATTCGATGTACCACCGCTTGGTCTTGACGGTTACGCGCTTGCCGCCACGCCCCTGCTTGGTGTAGGTGTGCTTGAAGATACGCGCCACAACTCACCGTCCCTTCTTGGCCGACCGTCGCTTGGGCCGAAGCTCAAGGGCGAGATAGTCGGCAATCTTGCTGGCCGTGTCCAGTGTCAACCCCCGGTCGCCGTTGACGAATCGGGTCATGATCGCCCGGTCCACGTCGGCATCGGTGGCAATCCGATAGGGGGTCAGCCCCGACGCTGCAATCGCCTTGCGCAACTGCTCATCCAGGTCCGTCCTGTCAGCCTGTCGCTTGCTCATACTCGTCTCACCTTTCAATATACACCACGCCTGCCTATGTGTCAACTACCAGCGCTGCCGAATAACACCTATCCTACCCTTTCGGCTTCCCGGCTCGACGCCTTGACTTGTCCTATGAGCCGCCACGCCTGCCGTGTTGTCCGCGCCGCCACTTGGTCGGCGTGAGACCACTTCAGTGCCACCCCTACAATGTCCTCGACAGGATATTTCGCCGTTGTTTTCCATCATCGATCGCTCGGCCATCGCAGAGCCATTGATCGCAGGTGCGTCGAGGTACAGGGCTCACTCGGTGTCAATCCATTCGGCCGCATGGTTACCCCGATCCATCGCCAGACGTTTTGGCCGATCGTCGCTTCTCACTCTTGGTCGGGGGTTGCGACGCTCGGGGCCGTCTTCGGCGCCGCGTGCTGCCCAGCCCATCCTTCAGGGCTTGAAGCACCCGCTGGCGAAGTCTCTCTTCTGGATTCGCAGGCATCACTGGCCCTTTCCTTAGCCTTGCTCAAAATACGCATACACTCCAGCCCAAACTCAGTGGGCTCGGCGTCCACATCCGGCTTTGGTTTGGGCGGTTTGATTCGGCGGGCGCGACGGGCTCGCTCAAGCATCCAGTGTGACCACGCGAGGATCTGGCTGGTCGACGCTTCGGGCACCCGCTCCCGCCAGTCGCCACCGACCACGGCTTCGACGTGTTTGCATACGCGGTCCCGCCAGTAGTCGCGGTCGCCCACGTCGCCCATCCAGTAGGCGCGGAGCACTTCGGCGTAGCTCCTGTCGTAGTCGTTT
>Ga0272441_10011406_pt1 | contig 13198 bp, 17 predicted proteins | sample SSMProp6N_FD_193582 | JGI IMG/M metagenome (GOLD analysis project Ga0272441, IMG submission 193582) | Marine sediment archaeal communities from Little Sippewissett salt marsh, Falmouth, MA, United States - SSM-Prop-6N | ecosystem: Environmental > Aquatic > Marine > Wetlands > Sediment ... | reverse complement strand
GCCAGCCGTGCTTACCGATGCCCTCGCGCTTATTACCCGGGCCGCCCTGCCGGTGGCCCTCTTCGGGCTGGGTGGGGTACTGGTGCGGTACCGGCCTGGCGGTGATGTGCGGGCCATTTGTTATGTCGCCGCCTTGTCGCTTGTTTTCCACCCCGCCGTGGTCTGGGGGGTGGGAAGTGCCACCGGGCTTGAGATAAACGATTTTCGCGCCGCTGTGGTCACCGCCGCCATGGCGCCGGGGATCAACTGCTACATCTTCGCCAGCATGTATGGAGCGGCACAAAAGGTGGCCGCTTCCGCCGTTCTATTAGGCACTGCCGCCTCCATCCTCACCGTCTGGGGCTGGTTGGCCGCTTTAGGACCATAGCAAACAGGAGGGATAGTATAAGAAGGTATCCATGCGGGCTTTTTGTTGGCTGCGTGGTACTTGTGTTATCCGGGGACAGTATACCTATAATTTTCAAAAGCAACCGGCTGCCTCATATAATATTCATGTTTTTAATCTTCCACTTTACCCACAAGCGATTGAGATAGGTGATGGGTGGTCGCGCCGGTTTTATCTTTGTATTCCTGGGGCCAAACAGCAGCTCCAGGACATGATGTACCGGTCGACGTGGGGAAAGGGTCTGCACACAACCTGCGCAATAGGTTACCAGCGGCTCGTTACCGGTCTCGCCGCATCGTTTTTCCGCCCACATTTTTTGGTAGGAAGAATCGATGAAACCTACCGCACCGCCCTCGCCGCAGCAGAAGGTTTTTTCCTGCCGGTGGTTAAGTTCCCGCACGGTGCAGCCACGATTGTACAACACGGATCGTACACCCTGCTGGATGTCCGGGTGAAAACGGGTGGCACAGGGATCATGGATGGCAAGGTTTGTTAATGTGGTGGCTGGTTCGTCGCCAGTCGGGGTGGACAGGTATTCATAGATCGAGCGAACGGTCAAGGTTGATCCATAATCGGAAAATACCTGATGGCAGCTGGGGCATGCGGTGATAAGCGTCTGTATGCGGCGGCGCCTGAAGCTGTCGAGCAGCTCATCCATTACGGCGGAAAAATAGTCCATCCGTCCCAGGTCATGGGAGGGTTTGGCACAGCAACTCAAGATAATGCCAAGGTTCGCAACCCGCTGCCGAAGTGCCGAGATGGCGTGCAGCAGAGCATGCGGGTAGGAGCCGGCCAGCGCACAACCAGGAAAGAACACGGTGTCGCATCCCGCTGGGAGTTGAAACAGGTCAAAGAGGCGGGAGCCGCCAAGGCGTTCATAGGCGAGCAGTTGCCGATACGGGCGGATGGAAACGGCGCCTTGCTGCATGAAATAACAGCGCATGTGCCATATCAGCCGGCTGGGGTCGAGTTTTTCCGGGCACACTGCTGTACAGAGCCGGCAGAGGCTGCACCGAAATGGCGCCATGGCATCAAGTGTCCCCTTGGTGAACGCTTCGGCAAATTCAAAAGGGAGTGCATGACGCTGAAGAAACAGGCAATCGCGCCGGCAGGCGCCGCATTGCGTGCAGTTGGTGAGGATATCGTCAAGGGCGGCGGCGAGTTCTTCTTCCACGTTACCCGCCGGCTTATAGTGGTGTTTGGAAGCAGGCGGCGTTGGCTTTGTGCTGGTACCCATAACTGTCTGAATTTTGGCGGGTGATGCGCGCGTTTCGGTAATACCCGGATCATGATAAACCGGCTGTCGGTCAAGTCCCAACAGGTATCTAATTGAGTCCAACAATTACGCAATAAATAAATATCGATGGTTATCCAGGTAGTCGCAGGATCAAGGGGCTCCATTGAGCAGGTGACCCACTTAATGCTATTTATCCTATCCTGAAAAATGCGACGAATCATGACGGTCTTAGCCTTTTATTCCATATTTCTAGAAATAACGTTGACAAGGTTTGTTTCTCGGTCGTATTATGCTGCCAGCAAACCTTGGAGGATTTACGAGTGGATATAGATACGGCCTCAAAACGGTGTGCCGAACTGGGCAATAGTACCCGTCTGACAATTTTTCGCCTGCTGGTGCGAGCCGGACGAGCGGGGTTGCCGGTGGGAGAAATTCAGAAAGCCCTGGACATTCCCGGTTCGACCCTGTCTCATCATATCAACAGATTGGTGCAGGTAGGGCTGGTGCATCAACGGCGTCAGAGCCGCACCCTCTACTGTGAACCGCAAATGGAGGCGATTGCCGAGCTTGCCCAATATCTTCTTTCCGAATGCTGTACCCTTAAACGAGAATTCAATTAGCTGCGGTAAGTGGTGGCGTACTATTTCGCCAGCCTGGCAAAACATTCAGAATAGATTCAGATAGCGGAGAAAAAGATGGAGATTTCAAGCTACATTCCCATGCTCAGAGAAAGCGGCCTATTTTTCGTGAGTGCCATGGTCGAATTGAGCGTGTTGTTTGTCGGCATCAGTTTTCTGGTGGGAGTGCTCAATGAATTTCTCCCCCAGGAAAAGGTGAAACGATGGCTATCCGGCCGCGGCGGTCGCGGCTATTTTATCGGCTCGCTCTTGGGTGGACTTACCCCCTTTTGCAGCTGTTCCACTATTCCGATGATGGTGGGGCTGCTCCGGGCGCAGGCGGGCTTTGGCCCAACCATGGCCTTTTTATTTACCTCGCCGCTGGTCAATCCGGTGATTATCGGACTGTTTTTTACCCTGCTTGGCGTTGAAGTCACCATCATCTATGCATTCATCGCCGTGTTTCTTTCCATCGGGATCAGCTTTATGCTACATAAACTCGGGTTTGCCCGCTTTATTGATCAACAGATGATCAAGGGTTCCGGCATTTCACCCGCACCCGTGCAGCCATTGAGTTCCCTGTCCTCGGCCTCCTCGGCTAAACCAATCCCCCAGCCTGTTCACATGGCCGGACTGCAGACGGTCGGACAATGTTGTTCAGCATCGGCAACGGGTTCGGCTGCCGGTTCAAACGTAAGTATTGCACCGTTTCCGCAATACCGACCAAACAGGTGGAAACGCATTCTAGACGACGCGGTGGGGCAGTTCAAAAAGTTGCTGCCGTTTGTTGTGCTTGGCGTTGGCATCGGCTCGATTATTCACGGGTTTCTCCCGGCTGATCTGGTAACGAAGATTGCCGGTGCCGATAACCCTCTGGCGGTGCCGGTATCGGCGCTGGTGGGCATTCCGCTCTATCTGCGGGTATCCACCATGGTTCCCATCGCCGCTTCGCTGATGGCCAAAGGGATGAGCATGGGGGCGGTGGTGGCCCTGATTATCGGTGGAGCCGGGGCCAGCCTGCCCGAGGTTGCCATGCTGAAAGGGTTTTTCAAGACCCCGTTGCTACTCGCCTTTCTCGGTTCAGTGATGTTCATGGCGGTTTCAGCCGGGTTTCTGATCAATATCGTGCATGGCTGACGACCTTGAGGTTCAGGCAAAAACATACATTTCTGGGTAAGCTTTGAGGCTTTGTTGCTCAATTCTGCTGCTATCTATTTTCTTCAGCAGCTTCCGGGAAACCATAATAACGGTGCACTATACTAACATCTGAAGCATTGTTTTTTGGGATCTCTGTGGTTAAAACTGTCCTTGGTATTACCTAGTTGAAGCGCCATGTAGTGTCCCTCAATCACAGGCAGGAGAGGAAAACTTTCCAATTCAGCATTTTTTCATTACCAATTTTTTATGAACGCACCAATCCTGGAGAACCAGACTGCTCTTTACTCCGAGCGCCAAATCGTCGATCTTATCAGGCGCTATGAGCCGTTTCACGCAACCCTGGATGACGGTAGTTTCAGTGTTGCAATTTCACGCTACGTCCCCATGGTCTGCACCGCCATCCATGATGGCAACCGGGTGCGCGAGATGTATAAAGATGCCCTGCTGGTTACCGACGAGGAACGGCTTTTTGAAGAAGACCCTCACACCGGTGAGATTGCCCGTAATTTTGCAATCTCATTGATTGTCCACGACTCCCGCTACACCGGTGATCTCAATCGGACGCCTGAGGCCTGCATCTATGATGAGGCCTGGGGAAAAAAAGTATGGCGGCGGCCACTGAGTGATGTTGAGCGCAATGGGCTGCTTGCCCACCACGGTTCCTATTACCGTATTGTGACTGAACTGCTTACGGCTCTGGTGAAACGGTTCGGCAACTTTGTCTTTGTCGATCTGCACTCGTACAATTATGCCCGCATCGCCGGCAGTCCGCCGCTGTTCAACATGGGCTCCCATTACATCGACACCATGCGATACGGCGAGCTCCTCGATCACCTGCTTGTAAAGATGGCCGACATAGAACTTCCGGGGATAGAAAACCGCACGGTGTGTAATGAGGTCTTTCGCGGGCGTGGCTATCAGGCCGAATTCGTCCATCTGAATTTCCCGGGAAACCTCTGTTATCCCCTTGAAATAAAAAAAGTTTTTATGGACGAGCGGGCGCTTGTCGCCAACCCTGAAGTGATGGAGCCAATGATTCGTGGACTCACCGAAACATTTGCCGAAAATGGTGCTCTTTTTAGTGAGCGTATCAACGGTATGCAGGTAAGTATAAATGATTTTTATCATTGATGTGAGATGGTCTCCATTGTTCGATGATTGTCATTGATAGAAATTCTCCCCCTGAAGACTACCGGCAGGCGGCGCACCGATTGCGAGAGGCCGACAAGGTTCTTGCCCTTACCGGCGCTGGTATCTCGGTGCCCAGTGGGATTGCCGATTTTCGCAGCCCTGGTGGACTCTGGAGCATCTATTCGCCCGAGGAGTACGCGACCCTTTCGGTATTTCGAACCAATCCGGAGAAGGCCTGGCTGCTCTATCGGGCGTTGGGCAAAGCGCTGTGCGGAAAAATCCCCAACAAAGCTCACCATGCCCTGGCTGAGCTCGAAAAAAGCGGTCTTCTGCATGGCACCATCACCCAGAATGTAGATCACCTGCATCATCGCGCCGGCAGCACCAGAGTCTATGAAATGCATGGCGATCACCACCATCTGCACTGTCTGTGGTGCGGCAATCTCATACCGGTGGTGCCCGACCATTACGAGCAGCCCGATATCCCCCACTGTGATGTGTGCGGCAAGCCACTTAAACCACATGTCGTGCTTTTTGGTGAGGCCGTCCGCCACATGGACACCATTGAACGAGCGCTTGGCGGCTGCGACATCCTGATGATTATCGGCACTTCCGCCCAAGTCTATCCTGCTGCTTTTCTGCCTGAGCTGGTTACTGCTCGGGGTGGTAACCTGTGGTATTTCAACACGGATTCGCCGGAGCGGCATCACTGCGGCGTATTCTATTTTCATGGCGACGTGGCCAGTACCTTGCCCCGTCTGGTGGCATCTTTGCCTGCCGCACACTGATGGCGCATCAGCCGGTTATTCTGCTCAGGGTCTTTTTGCCCTTTGCCGCTGGCTACTTTCTTTCCTATCTTTTTCGGGTCGTAAACGCGGTAATCGCTCCGGATCTGGTGGCTGATACAGGAATCGGCCCGGCCGCTCTGGGGCTGCTTACCGCCACCTATTTCATCTCTTTTGCGGCGTTTCAGTTGCCGCTGGGGGTGTTGCTTGATCGCTACGGGCCACGGCGAACCGAATCGATTTTACTGATCTTCGCCGGGTTGGGCGCGGTGGTGTTTGCCGCAGCCGAGAGCCTGAGTGGGTTAATTATCGGCAGGGCGCTTATCGGCTTTGGCGTGTCGGCCTGCCTGATGGCGGCGTTCAAGGCCTATACAAGCTGGTTTTCAGAGGAACAATGGCCGATGATAAACGGGTTACAGATGGGTGCCGGCGGCCTGGGCGCTCTAACCGCCACCGCCCCGGTGGAGATTCTGCTGGGCATTACTGACTGGCGAAACCTGTTTTTCGGGTTGGCGATTTTGTGTGTGCTGGTGGCTGTTGTCCTCTATCTGGTCGTTCCCCGGCTGCCCCATTCACAAACCGATACCCCACCAAGCCCGACTGGTCAATGGGCTGGAATCGGGTCTGTTTTTAACAGCCGTATTTTCTGGTGCATCGCCCCGCTGGCGACCATGTCGCAGGCAACCTTTTTGTCCGTGCAGGGGCTGTGGGCCGGCCCATGGCTTCGTGATGTGGTACAGCTTGAGCGAGGGGCGGCAGCCACGGTACTCTTGTGGATAACGGTGGCGATGGTCGCAGGTTTCATTTCGTTAGGCGCAATCACCAGCAGGCTGGTGAAGCGCGGCGTATCCATGACAATCTGTGCGGTTACCGGGATGGCATTGTTTATGATCAGCCAGTTGATGTTGTTGGTGGTCCCCCTCGAGTGGAACACAACAGCCTGGCTCTGTTTCGGATTTTTCGGTACCACCGGTATTCTTGCCTATCCGGCCTTGACCCGTGAGTATGCCACGGAACTGTCCGGCCGGGTGACCACTGGTTTGAACTTGCTGGTATTTGTCATGGCCTTTGTCTGCCAGTGGTTGATCGGCGCCATCATCGAATTGTGGCCGTTAACTGCCGACGGCGCCTATGACGGCCAGGGCTTTTATCTGAGTTTTACATTGCTTCTGGTAATTCAGGCAATTGCCATGGTATGGTTCGTCATTAACGCAAAACAGAAGAAAAACTCTGTTGCCATATCCTAGCGAAATGACCTGTTCCAGAAGACGGAAACATTTGGCATGTAAACAGGGTGAAATCACCATCTCTACAAGACGAGGGATAAGCGTATGAAACTTGCTATCAACCAGATCAAGGTAAAAAAGAACAGGCGGTTGCGGCGTGAACTGGGCGATCTCGAATCCTTGCAGGCATCAATACAGGAGTTGGGATTGCTTAACCCCATCGTCGTGGATGAGCACTACACCCTGGTGGCCGGTTATCGACGTCTGAGCGCCTGCGCCAAACTGGGCTGGCAGGAGGTCGATGTGCGGGTTGTCATTTTTGAGGATGATCAGTTGAAAGCGCTGGATGCGGAAATGGCCGAGAACTATTTCCGGAAAGATTTTACCCCGGAGGAAATCCGCGATGGTGAGTTACGTCGCCAGCAGATTGTCGAAAGCATGCGGGAAAAAAGCTGGTGGGAAAAGCTGATGCTCTGGTTTAAAGGGCTTTTTGGCGGGGCAAAGCAAGATCCCGAAGTTGACGTTACCACAACCATTCATGAAGAACTCGGCATAGTCGAGCAAGAGGATGCGGAGGCTTCTTCCACCGGGACGACCGAGCAGGCGGGTACGAAGACCGCGGATACGGAAGCATTGGTTGAGGAGCAATCATCGGTTACCGATACAAAAACAAGCGAAGAGGCGGCGCCGCCTCAACCCGAAGCGAAGCCGGAAGAAGAAAAGGGGACGCCCACGCCCGCCGGTGGTGAGCAGGAGGAGGCTAAAGAGGCGGAGACAGAAGAATTGACCCCTGCCGATCAGAAAGGAGGTGCGCCGGATCAGGAAACGATGGCTCCGGAACACTCCGAATCCGCCCCGAAATCGCAGTCATTAGATACCCGAAAACCCGCCAGGGATGTGCGGAACATTTTTCCAGACCCACGTGCGCCGAAATAGCTCGAATTAGTCTGTTTTTTCTATAACCAGCATATGGCGCCATGCGCCGGCGCCATATCGACTTCTGACAAGTATGTCACCCATCCGGGCACAGGCCATGGGCCGTTTGCCGGATGGGTGAGGTGTTTAGACAATTTCGGTGTGGCGAGCTATGAATCAAACTTTCGTTCCCACTCGAAATCTTGAGAGGTGACGTTGTCCTCCATGCGCCGAATGCGGCGCTCCAGGTCCTGAAACCGCTTTTTCAGCCGTCGTGCCGCACCCCCTGGTGAATTGGCATAACTGTCGTAAAAGCTCTGTTCATTTTCATCGGCAAAAGGCTGGGTCGGCTCAACCTTCATGAGCAGGGCGGCCACCAGGTAAATGCCCACGATCGGCCAGAATCCACTGAGCAGCAGCATACATACGGTGATGACCCGCACCCAGAAGGTAGAAAGATCAAAATGGGTGGCGATACCCTTGCAGACGCCCAGGATCATGCCGTCCCGGGAGCGATAGATTCCTTTGCTACGGTAATGTGAACTCATTGATGTCTCCATCTACTTTTCTTTATCCATCAAGATCGTCTCCAGCGCCTCTACCCGTTGTTCCATGCGTTCAAGGCCCCGATAGAGTTCCTGCACCATCCGTGCCTCGTCGGCGGAACCGGCGGAAGAGGAAGATGATTTACGCATTCTCACGATGACCAGCACAGTACCACAGAGCAGGCCGGCAATGGTGACGATTGAGCCAAAGACAATGGCAACGATGATGACGCTGTTCATGGGATGTATGGTTATGCTTGATTATCTGATTGGCTGGTGTTTCGAGTATCGTAGGTTTCACCCTTCATCCTGGCAAGCTCTTTTTCGATCTCTTCATCGGTCGCCAGGGTATCGAATTGTTCAGCAACACCTGCGGTAGTGCCGAAGTTCACCATATCGGCTTCCGCCTCCATCCTCTCGATTCTATTCTCCAGATGTTCGAAGCGGGCCATGGTCTCGCTGCTGTCCATGCGCCTGATATCCTCCTGAGCACGCTTTTTATTGCGTGCCTTGCGGTGTCGCTCGATAAGCATCCGTTTTTTTTCTTTGGCGCTGGTCAACTTCGCTTCCAGGGCACGAACATCTTCATGGTATTGATTAATCAGTCCGCTATGCTCGCTTATTTCATGTTCCAGCCTCTCAGATATCTCGGTAAAACGACGTTTTTCCTGAAGCGCTTCCCGGGCGAGATCGTCTCTGCCCTTTTCTACGGCAAGTTGAGCTCTCTGCGCCCATAATGTTTGTCGCTCACTGATCTCATCCAGACGGCGCTGCAATTTTTTGCGTCCGGCAATCACTCCGGCACACGCCGATTTCAGTTCTATCAGGGTGTCTTCCATCTCCCTGATCATCATTTTTATCATTTTTTCGGGGTCTTCGGCCCGATCCAACATTGCATTGATGTTGGCACTGACAATATCTCTGAAACGTGTGAAAATACCCATGCTGTTCTCCTTTGTGGGGTGATACTGTGTTTTCGTGAGATTGTTACAAATCCTTTGGTTTGTTTCGTTCGCTTTGACCCACGATTACCTCATAGGGGCACCGGCTGGAGCATGACACATGAGGACGTGTGGTCGTCTTTACATGTGGAAAGCATGTTGCATGCCACTTTATATTTCGAGCGTAAGATACTGAAATAATTATTATTAAGTAAAAACCTCGAAAAGTTTGCTTGGAAGTAGGAACGTAAAGTGTTAGTATTTAGTGCCAATTAGTAGTATAAATTGCTTTTCATAGGTTAATTAGACCATACATTCTATGCACCATGGTGATGCCCTCGGGCACTCAGAAATATTTCTAGATTTTCAGGAGCGGCTTTCCCGGGTTGCCCCGGTGGAGCGCCCGGTATTGCTGATCGGAGAACGTGGTACCGGCAAGGAACTGGCCGCCCATCGGCTGCACTATCTCTCGGAACGCTGGGATGGCCCATTTATCACCCTCAACTGCTCGACCCTGGCGCCTGCTCTGATCGAGGCGGAATTGTTCGGCCATGAAAAAGGTGCGTTTACCGGCGCGGAAAAACGTCGAATCGGCCGGTTTGAAGCGGCCCATGGCGGCACCTTGTTTCTCGATGAAATCGGCACAATCCCATTGACCGTTCAGGAAAAGATATTGCGGGTTGTGGAGTATGGATCGTTTGAGCGGGTGGGAAGTTCGCAATTGAGTGAAGTGGATGTGCGCATTGTCGGGGCCACCAATGCGAACCTGCCTGATATGGCGAGGCGGGGGGAATTTAAGCCTGATTTGCTGGATCGTCTTTGTTTTGAGGTGCTGTTTGTTCCACCGCTGCGTCATCGAGGAGAAGACATTGTTCTGCTGGCTTCCCATTTTGCCGCGCGGATGGCCCTTGAACTGGGGCGTGAAGATGTCACCTTTTCCTCTTCAGCTCTGCGGGCCTTCAAGTCCTACCCTTGGCCCGGCAACGTGCGGGAGTTGAAAAATGTGGTGGAGCGGGCGGTATACAGTGCGGAAGAAAGCGTGGTCGACGAAATTATCTTTGATCCGTTTATCTCGCCCTATGAGCCGGCGCGCATTTCAGGTGAAGGCGATGGAGGGTCTTCTCGGACTGGACCGTCGATTGAAACTGTTGCCGAAACGCGGGGGTTTAAGGAAAAGATCAAGGCTTATGAATTGGAATTGCTGACGCGGGCACTGAACCAAAGTCGCCATAACGGCAAAAAGGCAGCCCGGCTGTTGCAGCTCAGCTACGATCAATTTCGTGGATTGCTGAAAAAATATCGGCATGAAATAGAGACGCTGATTGAAGACGGCACAATGTGATGAAAAAGAGAGGCTCGAAAAAACGACAAATTTAGTTGAGCCTCGGTTCAAAAGAGACTAGGGTAGACGCATTCTACACTGATGGCAATACACTCATCACGCCGACACTGATGTATACCGGCTTATATGCAACGAGGAGGGGAGTATGAAAAAGGTATTGGTGGCATATTTCAGCAGGACCGGCATAACCGAGAAAATGGCTCATTACATTGCCGAAGGGGTGAGGTTTGGGGGCAATGAGGTGGCCATGCTCAACATCTCAAAGATTCGCAACGAGGCCGATATTATCGGTTATGACGGCTACATTTTCGGGTGTCCCACCTATCATAAGGATATGACCAGCAACATGAAGCAGTTCCTCTTTCTGGTGGAGCAGGCTAATTGTATCGGCAAGATCGGTGGTGCGTTTGGTTCTCATACCCACAGCGGCGAAGCCGCGCCAATGATTTACGACACCATGCAGTATGTTTTCAAGATGGATATGACCACTTTGGGACCGCTCAACCTGACCGAAGAAACGGTGCAGACCGATGAGGGACTCAAGGCCTGCCAGCAATATGGCCGGGCCGTATCGGAGATGCTTGGCTAACCTGATAGAGACGGAGCGGCTCCTGCGCTCAGCACCCGCATCCGCAGGAGCCGCCGCAGCCACCGTCGCCGACCTGGGCGGCAACCGCGCGGACAACCTCGCCGGCCGAAACCGTTGCGACCGTTCTCACGTGGATGAGCAATGGTATGTCTGCCCGGGCATCGTTTACGATGTTCTGTACAGCCTGGGAAACATTGGCAAAGTAATCCGGGGCATCGGCCCTTGGTACGGTAACATTTTTCTGCTCACCTTCCTTCATGCCGTAGATATCCATCTCAAACGGACTCAAACCATCGGGTGAGATGCCCACGATAAAGGTAAGTTCAACTTGTTTTCCAGGGTGCTGGTTTTCGTCCAGTTGATAGAGGGTTACGCCAACCCGGTGAAGCTCTTCGATATTCATGGTTGTTAGATGTAATAACTTTCGAGAATTTCGCCAAAATAGAGGGTATGAAAATCTCCGTCGGGGTAGAGTTTCATGAGCGAGGCGTCCAGCAGACTTTTCTCCATGGGCGATTTATAGACGATACGGCATTCAAAGTGAGTGCCGGGTATGTCGATAACCGGGGAACTTACATGACGACCGGGAAGGGTCTTCAGGTTGCATTCAGAAAACTTGTCATACTCCCGCCCCGATTTCGTACCGCAAAAGGCCAGCGCTTTTTTACATGAGTCATCGGCCGGAACCGAGACGGTGAAGTTGTCGGATTTTTCAATCAGGCTGAAAGTATGACGAGAATCCCGCACGGCAACCATGAATACATCCAGGCGCCACATATGACCGATGGTTGCCCAGCCGATGGTCATGGTATTTACCTCATCATCTACGCTTACGGTGAGAAATGCGCCTTTGATCAACTGCGCCATCAGATCCTTGTTATCAGTAACACTGGCTCTCATTTTCAGCACTCCTCGTAACGATTGCATTGCGGACTAACAAAAATATACATACATGATACCGATCCAATGTGATTGAGTCCGCCCTGATAGGCACTCATACTATTATTCAGAGACCGTCAAGTCAATGAAGACACCACGGAATGCGGGCACAAATTACTTTTCCTCGAGCGGCAACCTGGGTGGATTGTGAAGTCTAAAAACTGCTTGCACCGTTTGTGAAACGCTTTGCTGCTCTTTTCTTCACTAATCCGGGTAGGGGATTTTGCTGGTGATGACTTAATAGGTAACATTTATCGGAACCCTGCAAAATGGTCTTTTCGCCCAACCCTATTGTTGTTCCGAAAATTTTATCCTCGGAATATAAATCCGGCCTGCGGAAAATTTTCCTCGCGCCTTGATCTTGAGCAAAAATTCTCATTTTTCAAGGCTCCCTTATTGCATAGAGGTAACATCGGGTGTAGAATAATTTATTAAAGCATTTTGTGTGATAGGGTTTAGCTGGGGAAGTTCCATATATTCAATAAAAGGCGAGTATGGTGATGATACATCCAAAGTTGATGTTGTGCACTCTGGTGATCTGCTTCCTGCTGGCATCCAGTGTATCGGCGGCAAATAAGAAGGAACAGAGCGTGGATGCCGATATTGTGTGGAGTGAATCTGACGGTATCCGGAAAGAGGTATTTTTTACAACAAGGCTGGCTGATGGGTGGGCCGAGCCGGAGATGATAACCGATGATTATTTTGACAATAACAGTCCGGTGATCGAAAAGGATAAAGAAGGTGATAGATGGATTTTCTGGTCAGCTTACCACAATAGAACAAGTGAAATTCGTTATACCACCAGATCAGCCGATCAGTGGGGAGAGGCTCAGAAATTGCCTTCACCAATGCAGTCAAACGTTACCCCATCTTTTGTTTTTGATGGAAATGGAGCGGCATGGGTTGTCTGGTCAGCAAACAACGGTGACCTCGACGACATCTACTATTCCACCAACAAGGAAGGCGAGTGGTCTGAGCCTATTCCCGTGCACCAGCCAAACAACACGGTGGATGCGTTGCCGGTTATCGATCTGGAAGAATCAGGGAGGCTTGTCGTAACCTGGAAACGGCTGACGGATGGTCGTTATGAGTCGGTCGCATCAGTCTGGGAAAATGGCAGGTGGGGGGCTGAAGCGTTAGTGGCGGAACAGCAGACAGATGAGCAGGCGGATCAGATTCCAGATCTTGAATTGCCGTCCTTTATTGCCGACAACACCAATATCTTCCTGCGAATTTATTGAGTGGATATCCCAACATATTAAAAATGACGGGTCACAAGCAAATGATTGAGGCTAGGTGTAAACGAAGCACTATTTTTACTTTCTTTGTCCTGACTATCTTTATTCTCGGCATGATCTTGCCGGGTTTTTCTTCGGGACAGGAGGAGA
>Ga0272441_10011405_pt1 | contig 13198 bp, 6 predicted proteins | sample SSMProp6N_FD_193582 | JGI IMG/M metagenome (GOLD analysis project Ga0272441, IMG submission 193582) | Marine sediment archaeal communities from Little Sippewissett salt marsh, Falmouth, MA, United States - SSM-Prop-6N | ecosystem: Environmental > Aquatic > Marine > Wetlands > Sediment ... | reverse complement strand
ATTGCTTTCCAACCCGGATATTAAAGTAATTTTTATAGGAGGAGAGATTTCCAGAGATGCACAAATATCTATCGGGGCCTATACAGTCCATCAATTATCTGAGATCAGATTTGATTACAGTTTTATCGGAACTGGTTATGTTGATGCAATACACGGTTTAACCGAGTTTGATTGGGAGATTGTTCAGATGAAGAAGGCAGTTATCAATGCATCCAAAAAAACGGTACTTTTGTGCATATCTGAAAAGCTGAATTCACAGCATCAATATAAGACCTGTGATATTAACTCCATTAACACAATGATTACCGAATTGGCACCAGATAATAATCTTCTTAATCTCTACAGAAACCAGGATATTCATCTTCTATAATATGTCGGATTATATTAAAATTACAGAAACCCCTTCAGATTATACAGATTTGGAACTTATGAACACCCAATCTATACTGGAGAATATCAACAATGAAGACCAGAAAGTGGCAGAGGCAGTACAAAAAGTAATTCCTCAGCTTACAATACTTGTCGATGCTCTGGAAACACGTTTTTACGAGGGAGGTCGTTTGTTCTACATCGGCGCAGGAACAAGTGGACGTTTAGGTATTTTAGATGCTTCAGAAATCCCTCCAACTTATGGGATGCCTCATGATAGGGTCATAGGCCTGATTGCCGGGGGAGATTCTGCCATTAGAAAAGCAGTGGAATTTGCCGAAGACGATACTAAACAGGCCTGGTTAGACCTTAAATCTTATGATATTTCCAAAAAAGACGTTCTCGTAGGTATAGCAGCGTCAGGTACAACACCTTATGTGCTTGGGGGTATTTCCGAAGCAAAAAAACATGGTGTATTAACGGCGGGGATTACCAATAATCCTGGTTCACCTTTGGCAACTGTATCTGATATCCCTATAGAAATCAATGTAGGACCTGAATTTGTTACAGGTAGTACTCGGATGAAAAGTGGTACTTCACAGAAACTTGCGCTGAACATGATTAGCACTGCATTAATGATCAGGGTAGGCAGGGTGAAGGGAAATAAAATGGTAAATATGCAGCTGAGTAACAACAAATTAGTGGACAGGGGAACACGATATCTAATGGAAGGTTTACACCTGAGTTATGAAGAGGCAGAAAAGGCCCTTAACCAATACGGATCGGTTAAAAAGGCATTAGATGCACTTAAAAAATAAGTTTATTTTACAATAGAATTTACTTCCTGAACAGTGACCATTTTGGCACCTGAATTCCCCCATGAATTAAGCACATAATTCATTACATCGGCTATTTCATCATCTTCCAGGCCTAAAGGCATCATGGTGTTGTTGTAGGTAACACCGTTAACAATAAGTTCACCCATTCGGCCGTATTTTACGCCCTGGATACTTGCTTCCCTGTTGTTCATTAAATAATCAGAATTAGCGAGAGGAGGATAGGTGTACGCCACACCTTCTCCGGTTTCTAAGTGGCACGTGACACAGAAATCACTATAGATATCTTTACCCCTTTGAATGCTCTCTTGCAATTCCTTATCCTGAAACAGGAAATAAGCCAAGCACGAGACTATGATAAGATAGTTACTGATAAAAAACTTCACAGGATAATTACTTTATGGAGACTACTATTTATTGAACTCAGCCATTTAGATTGGTTGTTATTGTATTGGAACTAATTTGTAAATGCCTTTTCCTTCAACAGCAACATAAATAAAGCCATCCGGGCCCTGGCGTACATTTCTGACCCGGCCGATATCTTCCATAAGTTTTTCCCGATAAGTAACCTCATTACCATTTAGTTCCAGGCGTTCCAGATACTGAAAAACAAGTGATCCTACGAGCAAATTACCTTTCCATGCGGGATATTTATCTGAAGTTACAAACGTCATTCCACTTGGTGCAATAGAAGGAACCCAATAGTGAATGGGTTGTTCCATGCCTTCCATCTCAGTTATATCTGTTATTGGAGTACCACTATAATTAATGCCATAGGTAATTACCGGCCAGCCATAGTTGGCTCCTTTTTTTACAATATTTATTTCGTCCCCACCCTGTGGTCCGTGTTCATGGATCCATATGGCTCCTGTTTCCGGATGTTTAACCATGCCTTGAGGGTTTCTGTTTCCATAAGTATAAATAGCTTTTTTAGCATTGGATTCATTAAAAAATGGATTATCCTCAGGGATTCTTCCATCATCATAAATTCGGTAGATCTTACCACAATCCCGCGTGATATCCTGAGGATTTATATCACGTTCCCCGCGTTCCCCTATGGAAAAGTACAAATAACCCTGATCGTCAAATTCTAATCTGGATCCAAAGTGTTGACCTTTTGTAGTATTAGGCGAAGCTTTATAAAGTATCTCATTGTTTGTTAATGAGTTACCATTTAATTTAGCACGCATAATTGCAGTATTGCCACCTTTGTCTTCTCCTTCTTCAGAGGCAAAGGAAAAATAAATCCATCCAGTATTTTCATAATCCGGATGAAGTTCTATGTCCAATAAACCGCCTTGACCTCTATTATAGACTGCAGGGCCATTTGTTATCGTTGATTTTTGGCCATCTTTAAATAGAATGAGTTCACCTGATTTTTCGGAAATTAACATACTACCATCAGGCAAAAACACCATTCCCCATGGATTTTGGAGGCCATCAATTATTAATTCAGCGGTAAAAGTGGTTTCACCGGGTGTATTTATGTCATTATCTGCTTTTTGTCCACAAGACAAGTTGGTCATTACAACGAATAAATACAGGGCTTTGATACTATTTTGCATATTAGAGCGTTAAAATTAAATAATAAGTAGGTGATTTTAAAGCCTAAAGATAAAGAGAAATTATAAGTTTAAATAATTACGCTGTAGAATATACTGATCCCAAATCACGCATATTCTTGCCATAACACGAATTAACCTATGCTCCAAAAAAACTCAAGGCAACTTGTGTATGTCGTGCTATTACTCGCGCTTTCAATTGTGGGTACTTCGGCTATAGCGAATACCAAAGTTTATGAGCTTATATCGGAAATAGCAACTGCAGAAGATGAAGTTAATTCTTTATCTGAATCTACTGCCGCCACAGTTGAACCCATTTTACAAAGTCCGGAATTAACTGAATCCTATTTGAACGCCCCTATGTTCATTACTATTATTCAGGGGGCTAATGAAGAAGTAGTTTGCCCTAATGATGGTAGTACCCTTGCAAAATTCTTTTTATGCGGTACCAGTGATATCCGAACAATAACCCTAAGTCAGAGTGGGAGCAGTTATGAATGGCAAAAACTAGACCCTAACAGATGCGCCTTGTCGGTTATTGCTGATTGCGCAAACACTAATAATACCTGTTACGATACCGTAGGAACCGGATCAACCTATAACTTAAGTTCTTCCGGAGAATTTCGGGTACGTGTAGATGGTGGTCAATATTACTATTTTAAGTCCTCTTTGAACCCATTAGACCCTCAGCTTATACATGAGGATATTATCTGCGGAAACCCGGGTAGGGTGGAGGTAACCAATGTCCCTGCCGGATATGAGTACAGCCTAAATAACTCAGGAGGCCCCTATCAGGATGATCCATATTTTGATATCACTACGGCCGGAAATTACACCGTTTGGGTACGTTTAAAAAATGTTTCTGGCAGTGCCTGTCTGTTTCCCTCAAATGTGCAAACAGTGCAGGACCTTGACATTACTGTAGATGTTACTGCAAATGATATTTTGTGTAGCGGTGAGTTAGGAAGTATAGATGTACAGGTAACCGGTGTTCCCGGTTTTTATACCTACCGCCTTTTAAAAGCGGGTGTCACAGTAGATACTTTTGGACCGGACTCGGCCAGTAGTTATTCTTTTGATAACGTGAGTCCGGGGGTTTATAGCGTAAGGGTGGAAACAAATAAATGTAATGAACTCATTACATTAGATATAAATAATGATCCTATTGATATAGGAAGTGGAATTAGCCCCTTGGCGGTTTCTGCAACAGCATCGGATAGTTTTGGTTGTGGAGCGGCTTCTGTAGATGTTAACGTAGACACCTCAGGAGGTACGTCACCTTATCGATTTAGTTTAGATGGAGGCGCCAGTTTTAGTGCGCCCTATGCAAGTATGGCAATGTTTACGGTAACTTCTGCCGGGACATACAACATTCTTGTTGAAGATGCCAACGGCTGTACAAAGACGGCAAGTATAGACGTTGAAGATTTACCTCCCCCGATTTTTAGTATTACAACGGAGGATGCGAATTGTGGTGGGGTCAATGACGGTCGAATTACGGTAAATGTGACCAATGGATTTGGATATAATCTTGAATTTAGCAATGACAATGGATCTAATTATCAGGGTAGTAATGTATTTAATAATTTAACACCAGGCAGTTACGATGTTATTATTCGATATCAGCAGGGTTCTTTTGTATGTACAACTCCGTCATCTACAGAAACAGTTGGGACACCATCAAATATTACAGGTACTGCCACACCCAATTCCATTCCTACTTGTTTAAATGAGAACGGTGGACAAATTACAATTTCAGGAGTAGCCGGCGGGACAGCCCCATATGACTATAGCATTGGTGCCGGTTTTAGTCCTACCACGGTTTATTCTAATCTCGGAGTGGGAACATATACACCACAAATAAGGGATGCAAATGGTTGTGTAGAAAGTCTGCCTCCAATAGTATTTAATGCCTTAGACAAGCCTACGGATATGGACTTTACCATTTCCAGTATTGATTGTTTAACGAGTAGTGCTTCAGTTACTGTTGCTGTTACAGATGGTGCAGCACCCTATACCTATGAAATTATTGCCCCAGCGATCAGTGCAATTAACAATGGGAATAATCCTGTTTTTACCGGTCTCGGACTGGGAACTTATACTTTTAGGGTAACTGACAATGCAGGGTGTAGTTATGACGAAGTTTTTGCAATTACTGATATTAGTTCCATTGCAGTCCAGGCCCAGGCTACCAAGGTAGTAACCTGCGTGGGAGACAGTGATGGTGAAGGTCGCTTCCTGGTAGACGGATTTGATACCACTTACAGCTATCAGATTGATGCAGGTCCGGTATTTAACGGAGAATCAGGAGGTATAATAAATGTAACTGGTTTAACTGCAGGAAGTTATACGATAACAGTTACGGACGAAGACACCAACTGTGCCGATACTGCTACTCTGGTTATTCAGGAGCCTGCCGTAGCCTTTGCTATAGGCAGTCTCAATGTTACTCCAATGAGTTGTCAGAATGGGAATATAGGGAGAGTTACCATAAATACGGTAGGTGGTTGGGGAGGTAATCGATATACCTTAATACAACCAAATGGCACTCCTAGAGGACCAAAAAACGGAAATACCTTTTCAAACCTGTCTCAAGACGGTTTGTATCAGGTAAGTGTAACCGATGCCAATGGTTGTACGATAACGGATAGTTTTACATTAACAATTTTAAATTCGCCTACGCTGACCTTAGACGCAGCTGCGTCCGATTTCTGTTATGACAATGTGGATGCTGCTACGCTTGCCGTAAATGCAGCAGGTGGTCTACCCCCATATCAATTCAGAGTAAACGGAGGCCCTTTAGGTGGTGCTAGTACTTTTAACAATCTTACTCCGGGCAATTACAACATTGAGGTAATAGATGCCAATGATTGCCGGGATAATATTACCCTTACCATAGAACCCGAAATCACAGCCAGCGGTACAATAATCAGGGAACTTACCTGTGGTGGTATTTCCGCCCAGATTCAGGTAAATATTTCTAATGGGTACCCATCAGGTGGTGACTATGACATATATGAAGTAAGTATTAATGGAGCCCCGTATACTTCAAATTCGAATAATATTACTGGGAATTCCTTTATTTATGACATTCCAAATGGATCTATTTTAGTGTCTACAACCTATCAGTTTTTGGTTACTGACAGTCAGGGATGTACAACAGAAACAAATATAATAACTATTGATCCACCTGAAAGTATCGTAGGATCTGCAAATCCAACAGATACCACCTGTGGTGATACTAATGGTATTATAACACTGGTTCCTGACACCAATTTCGGCGTACCTCCCTATGAATATAGTGATAACAACGGAGCTACATTTAGTTCTCAAAATATATTTTCAGGCTTTGCGCCGGGAATCTACAGTACTTTTCTTATCAGGGATAGTCGTGGGTGTATAACTCCCGTATTATCTGCTACTATTAACGCCAGTACCCCTGTTGATGCAACTGTTGTTGCCAATAATGCTATTTGTGCGGCGGGTACTGTTGAAGGTTCAATAGATGTAACGGCGGTAGCCAATGGCACACCTAATTATACGTACATTGTACAAGATATTACAGGAACTACGGTGGCTACAGTAGGCCCAACAGCTAGTACGACAGTAAATTTCCCAAATCTTATTCCAGGTTCCTATACTATTGTAACTCAGGATGCTTCCGGATGTGAAGACAGGGATACCGTGACCATTACACAAAATCAGATAGACCTGGTACCTGTGGCGACGACTACACCACCCGATTGTACAACAGCTTTCACGTATATTGTAGATATTGTCGGAGGTACACCCCCATATCAAATAGGCTTGGTAGGAACTGCTTTGGGACCACCAAATGTGGATATTGATACGCACGATTTTACAGGTCAAATTGCTTATGGAGTAACTTATTTTGTAGAGGTTGTTGATGCCCTTGGATGTAGGTATATTGAGCAAATTGATCCAATATTAGGGCCGTCGCCTATTGCGGTAACAGCAACAGCGACGACAGCTTCCTGTGCGCCGGGAGGTAATGGGCAGATTGATTATCAGATAGCAGGAATTGCATCACCTGCAGACCTGACCATTGAATTGCAGGATACCAATACAGGAGCTATTGTTAGTGGCCCAACAGTATTAAATAATGTACCTATTCCTTATAATGGTTCATTTACGGCGCTTCCTCCGGGAAATTATCAGATACTGGTAAATGACAATAACACAAGTTGTGATGCCAGTGCATTGGTTGATATTATAACAGATATACCATCATTGGTTGTAGATAATAATGAACCGGCCAATTGTAATGTAGGTGCATTAGTTACAGTGCGGGGCACAGGTGGCACTCCTGGTTATAACTTTGCATATGTTCCAAACGGGGATCCTGCGCCCGGCATATTTACTGCGCAGACCACCTATGAAATTGCGGGACCATACCCGGCAGATTACGATTTTTATGTTCAGGACAGCAATGGCTGTATCAGTTTTACAACGGTAACCGTGACAGAAAACGCGGGTGTTCCTAACCCTACGGTGGATGTTGTGAACCAGTGTACCGCAGTTGCCAATTATACGGTTAACATTCTCTCTCCTTTGAGCACAGGTTCAGGCCTGCCCGATGAGACATTTGAATATGATATAGGGGGCGGATTTCAGACAAGTCCTAATTTTATTGTACCAAACCCTGGTGATTATACTATAATTGTAAGGGATGGAAATGGTTGTACCAACAGTATCGTTGCCAGAGTATTTGATTTCTTTGCAATTACTGCAAGTGCAACTACGGAACCTACCTGTAACGCAGGAGATGGGGTGATTACAGTAAATACTACAGGCGGTAGTGGTAATTTCAGATTCGATCTGGATGATGGTGTGAATCCTACAATTAGCCAACTTAACAACCCGGTATTTATTAATCTACTACCTGCCAATTACTCAATTTTAGTTACCGATTTAGATTCCAATACAATCCCTTTATGTACAGACTTAGTTACTGTAGATGTAACCATTGTTAATTCTCCGGTTATATCGGCAACACCCAAGGGAGACATCACCTGTAATGGAGCGAATGATGGGTATATTTCTGTTGAGTTAGCTCCGGGAACAGATACCGACAGCCCGTTTAGTTATATTCTATATGATGGTGGAACTGCAACGGTAGTAGCTGGCCCTCAATCAACAGCTATTTTTGATAACTTATCTCAAGGCACATACCAGGTTGAAGTTATATCAGACAGAGGTTGTACAGATAGGTCGGGAGATGTTGTAATTCTTGAACCTACCCCATTACAAATCGCTACAACGAATACGGAATTTACTTGCGATCCAAGTAGCAACCGATTCAATACGGCTACAATAACAATATATACGGATACCAATGGAGATGGTACAGGCGCCAATACCGGTACCCCTGCGTATACCTATAGTATGAATGATGGGACGCCGGCCTTTGATGGTACTAATTTTCAGACTAGCAATGTCTTTGAAGTAATTGACAATGGTACGGATCAAACCATAATTCTGACAGCTAAGGATCAAAATGGCTGTGAAATTACAGATACAGTTACTATTAATGCACCAGTTGGACTCACTTTTACGTTTAATGTGAATTCTATTAGTTGTGACGCTTCAGGTACCGGTGTAAGTCCGGGTTCAATAGATATTATAATAGATCAGGGCCCAGGAAACTATGATGTGGAAATATTGCCATTAGGATCAGAACCAATTCAGAATTCGGGTGGTAGTAATACAGTGAGTTGGGCCATTAGTACCCCTGGGGACTATATATTTGCAGTTACAGATGTTGGAAATGCAGGTTGTACCTATCTTACCCCTGTAGTTAACGTTCCCGACTACAATACCATTGAGGCTCTTATTGCCGAGACCGAACCGGTTACCTGTTTTAATGGATCTGACGGTGAAATGAGTATTCAAATAAACAATTACAGCGGAACCTATAATTATGAAGTATTTTCGCGGGATAATGCAGGTGTTGAAACAACTACAGGCGTTACCGGTACATTTGATACCAACATTCCAGCTCAGAATCCGGGAATAATTACAGGTCTGCCTGCAGGAAATCTCCTAGTTTATGTGGAGGCACTGGACATTCCGTATTGTGATGCGGTTAGTAATATAGCTACGGTAAGACAGCCAGACAGGGCCTTAACAGTTGCGCTTACACAAACGGCAGAAGTAACCTGCGCCGTACCAGGATTAGGTGAGGTATTCGCAGTAGGTGATGGTGGCTGGGGTAGTTTTGAATACCAACTAATAGCTCCTGATGGCATTACTATCATACAAGATTTTCCGAGTACTAATGACAGCTTTTCAGGTTTATCTGATGGCACATATACAGTGAATGTAAGAGATCTGGAAGGATGTATTGCTACCAACACAATTAATTTAGGACTGCCGGCACCAATTTATGCAGATATTCAGGTTGTCACACCTTTACAATGTAACAATGATAATAATGGTGAAATAGAAGCCTTTAATGTAAGTGGTGGTCAGGGCCCCGGTAATTATTTGTATCAACTTAATCGACTAATTGACGGTTCTAGCAGTGGTATACAGACCACTACCAATTTTGGTAATTTATCCGCGGGTGATTATACGATTACCGTTTTTGACGGATGGGACTGTAGTTATACAACTGTTCCTATAACCATAGTTGATCCCGAAGTAGTTCTGGCAGAACTTGTGGAGTTGCAACCGCCCGGTTGTGGTGATGTGGGAATCATGGAGTTAACAGTGACGAATCCTGAACCAGGGATAAGTTATTTCTTCAGGCGTTCAGGTACTGCGGATCCGTTTTTACCTTTAGATGCCCTTGATCCTGCGGCGACTTCAGTACAGATTTCTGAGGATATTACAATTGACCCGGGACCATTCCAATATGATGTGCAAAACTCGAATGGATGTCCTTTTGAAAAATCGAATCAAATATCTCTGGATCCGGCAGCACCCCTGGTAATTGCATTAGATTTAGCTAATGCTACCATTAATTGCGCCGGTGAGGCAACAGGTATTATCCGATCTGAAGCTTTCGGCGGTATTGGTAATTACATTTATTCCTTACTTAATTCAGATGTTCCTCCTTTCCCATCAGGTGGTAATGTAGAAAGAAGTGCCCAGGCATCAGGGATATTCAGAGACCTTGGACCAGGAACCTATTGGGTTTATGCAGAGAGTGGTGGATGTACTGCCATTTCTACCCCAATTACTATTGTAGATCCACCACCATTGGTGCTGGATTACATAGAAGCAGTACCTGTTAGTTGTAATGGAGATATGGATGGTCAGCTTATTATTGAAGCAAGCGGTGGTACCGGTATTATCCGTTATTCTATTGCTGACCAGTTAAGTGAATTCTTTGAGGCCGATGATCCTTTATTCCCTAATAGAAAGACATTTACCGATTTAGGTCCCAGAAGTTATGAAGTTATTATTCAAGATGATTTGGGTTGTACCATAACGCAGACTATCACGATAACCGAACCAATGGAATTAGTGGCAGGGATTGTAGATTCTACCCCTGAAACCTGTCTGGGTGATCAGGACGGTACGGTAAGCCTGGAAGTATTGGGTGGAACCGCTCCTTATGAATTTGCTTTAAATTCATCTGCTGATGTAGACTTTGCACCTAACCCATCTATGTTCTGGGATAATCTTGTTGGCGGCGATACTTATGTAATTTTCGTGCGTGATTCAAGAGGTTGTGAAACAAATGTGATCGTACCTATAGGAATAGGAGTGGAACTAATTGCTACGCCAATTATTCAATATGGTTGTGATGGCATATTCCCAAACAGTACCGTTACATTGGAAATGCAGGATCCCAGCCAGTATTCAGATTTGCTTTTTGCACTAAATCCTGCAGATCCTACAGATGCAATTACCGCTCAGGCAACAACCGATAGAATCTGGGGTGATTTACCTGCCGGTGACCATACCGTATATATTTATCATTCCAATGGATGTACAACCTTCGTGGACTTTACGACGGATGCTTACGAACCGTTAACTTTATCTGCCGTAAAAAGCGGGCCCAATGAAATTACAGCTACTGCTATGGGCGGATATGGAGGTTATGAGTATTTCTTCCAGGGTGTATCTTATGCTGATGTAAATGTTTATGAGACTAATGAGGACGCCATTGTTAATATTATGGTGAGGGATCAGGGTGGATGTGAAGCCGTAATTGCGATACCTTTTGATTTTACAGGAATGCTCGAAATACCAAATTTCTTTACACCTGACGGAGATAACAATAATGAATTATGGTTTCCAAGAAACAGGGACTACTTCCCAAATATTGAAGTCAAAATCTATGACCGTTACGGTAGGGTAGTGGCAGTGTTGGATCAGGTTTCGGGATGGGACGGTAAATACGACGGAAATGAACTTCCTTCCGGGGATTACTGGTATGTGGTAAATGCTAATGATAAAGAAAGACAACAGTATGTTGGGCACTTTACCTTGTATAGATAAGAAAACAGGAATTTTATAAAAAAAACAGGTGTCAATTTATCATTGACACCTGTTCTATTTATTGCTAGATGTGTTCTGCGACAAGGGCATCTATTTCATCTCCTTTTAGTGGTGCTCCGGAATGTTTTATGAGTTTTCTCATAACTCTATTCGTGGATTGTGTAATTCCCTGAGAATCTTCTTTTATGCCATTTGCTTTATAATAGGCCTTAACCTTTTCATTTACAATGATTTTATGTTTAGCTAAAAAGATTCTTAAAGGGGCTTCCTGATACCATTGACTGAATGCCAAAAGTTCTTCGGCAATAATCTGATCTACTTTACTAATCGAGGCATTTCTTCTTTCCCTGGTGTTTTCCAACCCTACTGAAATTGTATCGAGGTCATAGAGGGTTACATTGTTGCGATGTATCAGTTCTTTGTTAATATTGCTTGGAAGAGCGAGATCAATTAACAGTAATTTTTTATGCTCATTGACTATGTTATTTATGAGCCGGTGGCAATTGCTTGCAGCACTAATAATTACATCAAAATCGTTAAAATCATTTTCAAGTACTTTTTGCCAGGGATAAACCTTACAATAATGTCTTTTTGCTAAAATTATCGCTTTTTCCTCAGTTCGGTTACTGATATAAATATCGCTATAAGCAAACTTTGAATTATACTTAAAAAGTTGCTTTACAATATCACCTGCACCAATAAATAGTATTTTTTTTGCCTGTTGATGGTCTTTGCTAAAGGTGCCGCTTACCATTTTTAGTGATTTATAAGCCACCGAAGTGGTACCATCCCTAAATTCAGTTTCGTTACTTATTCTTTTATGGCTCTTAAAAACGGTCTGCATTGCACGCTCCAGTAATGAACCTTGCAATTGATTGGTAATTGATAATTGATGCGCTTTTCTGATCTGATGGATAATCTCTGCATCTCCAAGAACGGAAGATGCTAATCCGGATGAAACCTCCAGCAAATGGCTTACTGTATCTTCTGTGGAATTGCTTAGATCAAATAAATTTTTATCACTTGTTAGATTCCTCTCTTTATACTTCACCAAAAAGTCCCGCAGTTCTATGGCAGAGGTATCCGAAGATTCAATATATATCTCAGTTCTATTGCATGTTGTAAGCAGAAATAACCCCACAATATCCGGATAGGTTTTTTGGATAAGTTCTGCTAAACTATTTTTTTCACTATCTGAAATATGATATTCCTCTCTTTTAGAAACCGAAGCTGTTTTATGCGAGATACTTATAAAACGTAGCGTCTTACTCATAGTAAAGGATTCATCTTTGAAATTCATTTTTGTCATAAATAATGTCTAAGTCTAACGTTTTATTGACTAAAATATTTTTCTATTACAAAGGTTGTTCAGGCCTTATTCCGCCAGTGTTCTCATATAATTAACAATGAGCCATCTGTCCTCATCCTCAGGCATCTTTTTTGTGTATTCGGGCATATCGTCCCGACCAAAACTTGTTTTGTAAAATAATTCCCCATCTGTTTGTGCCTGGAAATCGGAAGACGAAAAGTCTCCTAAATCACCTTTCTGATCCTTTGCTTTAGGGCCGTCGCCATATCCTTCTTTACCATGACAGGATTTACAATGCTGACTGTATAGCGATTTTCCTATTGCCTTATCCGTAGAAGGGTCTATCGGGTTTTTCATGTTTACATATTCTGCCGGTACCACCCATTCTTCTTGTACCATTGTGGTAAATGAGTAGCAAAAAAGGCAAATTATTCCGATGATCGATAAAGTTTTAATTGTTTTCATTTTTAGAATTTAGTTTTTAGAAATTTTAAACAAATTAGTAATTAAATAAATAATAATACCCCATGTTCCAAAAATTAAGCCCCCGGTGAAAAAAAGTATAAATATTGGGGTTTTACCTCTTGGTGACCACAAAGTTCTCTGATCAAAGGTTGATTCTTCAACGATGGGTTTTCCAATAGGAGCGT
>Ga0272441_10011404_pt1 | contig 13199 bp, 14 predicted proteins | sample SSMProp6N_FD_193582 | JGI IMG/M metagenome (GOLD analysis project Ga0272441, IMG submission 193582) | Marine sediment archaeal communities from Little Sippewissett salt marsh, Falmouth, MA, United States - SSM-Prop-6N | ecosystem: Environmental > Aquatic > Marine > Wetlands > Sediment ... | reverse complement strand
CAGAGCTTTTTACCTGGCCGATAAATATCAGACCCAGGTGATCCTGCTTACAGATCAGTATTTCCTTAATACCTTCTATAATGTACCCGCCTTTGAGCTGGAAGGTCTTCCGCATCCTTCTTTCCTGGTCGAAGCCCACGAGGGGTACCGGCGTTACGAAAATACTGAAACAGGGATTTCTCCCAGGGCAGTCCCGGGTTCAGGGCCTGGAATTGTAGGTGTGGACAGCCATGAACATGATGAATGGGGACATGTCCAGGAGGATTTTGAGCTCAGGAAAAGAATGGTGGACAAAAGACTCAGAAAACTGGATACCATGGATGAAGATGTCACAGGTCCAATCTTTTCAGGGCAGGAGGATTACCATACCCTTGTCATATCATGGGGAAGTACCTTCCCCATGATCGAGGAAGCCCTTTCCCTTATGGATAAACCTGGAATGGCTCACCTCCATATCAGACAGATCTACCCGGTTACGGAGGATCTTGGCGGATATCTTGCCAAAGCTTCAAAACTCGTCATGGTGGAAGGCAACGCCACGGCACAGATGGCAAGGCTGATTAAGCTTCATACAGGTTTTGAAGTGGATGAAAGAATACTCAACTACAGGGGGCTCCAGTTCTCCGTGGAGGAGATCTATGATGCCCTGTCGAGAATATCCGGTTAATGGAGGTGTTTTCATGGATCCCAGGATCTTCGACCTTGAGAATATAGATATTCAATGGTGCCCGGGATGTGGTGATTTCAAGATAATGGAGTCACTGAAAAAAGCCCTGGCCGAGCTTGGACTCGGGCCTGATAAAATCGTGGTGGTTACAGGAATAGGACAGGCAGCCAAGACCCCTCATTTCATGAAATGCAATTTTTTCAACGGTCTTCACGGCAGAGCCCTTTCGAACGCCACTGCGATCAAGGTATCCAATCCGGAACTTCAGGTGATAGCTATCGGCGGTGATGGTGACATGTATGGTGAGGGAGGAAACCATTTTATCCACACCATCAGGCGAAATCCGGATATAACCAACCTGGTCTTTAACAACATGGTATACGGACTTACAAAGGGACAGGCCTCTCCCACAAGTCCAAGGGGATTCAGGACTCCCGTGCAGGTGGAAGGTGTGATCAATGAGCCTTTTAATCCGGTGGCTATTGCCATAGCCCAGGGAGCGTCCTTTGTGGCCCGTGCTTTTGCTGCGGATGTGGAAAGAACGAAAGATATAATAAAGGAGGCTATGCAGCATAAAGGATATTCCCTGGTGGATATATTCCAGCCCTGTGTATCCTTTAACAAGGTCAACACCTATCAATGGTTCAAGGAAAATACGTGGTATCTGGATGAGGGGCATGTCCCTTCTGACAGACAACAGGCTTTTTCACTGGCTATCGCAGAAAAGCCGTATCCCCTGGGGATACTTTATCGCTCTTCCGGAAGGAAGACCTTTGAGGAGAATCAGCCTTTCTACCGGGAAGGCTATGAACCTCTTTACAGGAAACAGGTGGAACTGGAAAAAGTGAGGAGTCTTATTGACACGTACAGATGACAATACTATAAGGAAATGGAGGTTTTTGCATGATTAATCAGATACCATTGGGCTATGAAGCCCCCTTGTTCACCTTGAAGGACCAGAACAACGAGAATGTGCACCTGGAGGATTTCATGGGGAAGAACGTTCTGCTTTCCTTTCATCCTCTCGCATGGACGCAGCTTTGTACAGAGCAGATGAACAGGCTTGACGTGAGGATGGAGCTTTTCGAAAAACTTGATACTATCCCGTTTGGTATCAGTGTGGATAGTGTCCCTTCAAAAAAGGCCTGGGCCAAGGAGATAGCCATAGAAAATTTAAGGCTCCTTTCTGATTTCTGGCCTCACGGAGACCTGGCGAAAAAGCTTGGGATCTTCAGGGAAAATGAAGGTTTCAGTGAAAGGGCAAATATAATTCTCAACGAAAAACTTGAGATCATATTTGCCAGGGTTTATGAGATCACTGAACAGCCTGATCTGAGAGAGATAGAGGAGTTCATTATCGATTACAATGGGGCAAAAGTTGACCTTGATCACGAAATAAAGAGATGCCTCTTTGATCATCAGGGCAAACTTCTGTGTCTCAGAGATCGGGAAGCTGTGGGTATCCACACCACACCTAAAGTAGATCTGTAGGCACAATATATGAAATTGCGTTAAAGGGGGGCTAATGGATGATAGCTGAGGGAGATAGAATACCTGAGGTCTGCCTTAAAGATCAGTCAGGACAGGAAGTATGTCTCAGGGATCTCCGGGAAAAATGGAAGGTCCTCTTCATCTACGTTAAGGATGCCACACCTGGGTGAACCAATGAAGCCAGGGATTTTCAGGACAGGTTGTCCGAATTCGAAGACCTCGGTTTCGAGGTGCTGGGTGTTAGTCCGGACGAAGTAGAAAAACATCAGAAATTCTCCTCCAAACTGGGCCTGGATTACAGATTATTGAGTGATCCTGAACATGAATTCATCGAGAAGCTTGGTTTCTGGCAGAAAAAGAAGATGTATGGCAGGGAATATATGGGAGTGGCCCGATCAACCCTTGTTTTAGACCCTGGCGGCAAAATACATGCTGTATGGGAAAAAGTGAAGGTGAAGGGGCATGCCGGGGAAGTTCTCAATAAATGCAGGGAACTGGTAACGGCCTGAGTTGATCCTGAAGAGCTTATACAGGGTAGACTTTGAAGCCCCCTGAGGGGGGCTTCAATTTGCGAGGGGGAAATTGATTATCTGCTGCCAGGAGAAAGTGATGACCGCATCCCGGGAGGGCATTTTCCCGAGGGCCATCCTGGCAAAATCAGAGCACATCATCTCATATATGAACTTGATCTTCGGGTCTGTTTCTTCCGCTGCCACCAGGGATGCTATCCTGTGAACTGTTCCGTAGACCTCCGGGGCTATAACGAGTCTGGGGCCCTCTTCAGTAAAGGAAAGGGTATAGACAAAGGTCATGATGTTCCTTCCCTTCAGTGGCGGAGTGCCATTGTACCCAGGGGTAGTCGATGAAAAGTGGAGGATCACATCTTCGGGAACGTCTATTATGAAGGGCAGTCTCTCCCACAGGTTCTCTCCGTAAGGAGTCAGAAATATCCAGCCTCTGGCACTTTGGGAAAGGGTGACCACCCAGAGCCTGTATTTCCCTCCAGTCTCTGGTTTTTCCAGGGCTATTTCCCATGCCAGGTCAGGGATATCATCATGATCAAGATGTTGCCGTATATGATAGTGTCCCTCCAGGCGGAATCCTTCCAGTTCTCTAAGGGGCAGGATCTCCAGGGGTGTTCTCAAAAAGGCTGTACTGATAACCCCTTCTTCATATTTCCTCTGTTCGATGGATATGGAGACAGGTGAATTTCCGACCTTGAGGAGTCTGAAATAGGCGGAAGAAGTACCGGCCATAAGAAGAAAGAATAGCAGCGTGGAAAAAATTAAGAGCAGGCTGGAATTACAGGTCTTTCGATCAGACCTTCTGGTCCTTGTCATAATCTGGCTACACGGATCATTGAGAGATCCTGTTCCGCAAGCTCTGATGAGAGTTGAACTACCGTTTTCCCAAGCAGAGGATGTTCCCATTCGGGTTCCAGCTGACTCAGGGGTTTCAGGACAAAGGGCCTTTTATGCATTTCCGGGTGTGGAACTTTAAGGGTTTCTGTGTCAATGACCTCCTGGTTGATAAAGAGTATGTCAAGATCGATCTCTCTGGGTCCCCATTTCTCCCTTAGAACCCGTCCAATCTGCCTTTCCATCTCTTTCAGCATGTAGAGGAGGTCATGGCTTTCCTTTTCGGTCTCTATGATCACGCAGGCATTGAGGAAACGGGGCTGTTCTGTTTTGCCGAAGGGAGCTGTTTCGAAAATATCACTGGTGGAGATTATCTTTATCCCTGAAGCCCTGATAAGTCTGAGGGCCTTTTTCAAATTGCCGAGCCGGTCTCCCAGGTTGCTTCCCAGTGCTAAGGCTATCTTCTTCACTTGAGAACCTCCTTAACGGCCTTGGCCATTCTTATCGCTGAATCATTCTCCTCCACGTCATGGACCCTGAGGATCTGGATCTCCCTCGTAGTGCATAATGCGGTGAGGGCCAGGGTCCCCTCAAGTCTGAGCCCCGGGTCTTTCCTGCTGCATATCTTGCCTATAAAACCTTTTCTGGAAAAACCCAGCATTAAGGGAAACCCGAGGGATCTGAAGAACTCCGGATGTTTAAGGATCATGAGATTATCCTCCAGGGTTTTGCCGAAACCTATCCCTGGATCAAGAATAATTGCAGAAGGGGGTAATCCAGAATCTATAGCGTGCTGTACCCTCTCCTGGAAGTATTCCGCTATTTCAAGGAGAGTATTGTCGTAACGGGGATCTTTCTGCATGGTCAAGGGTGTTCCCTGTATATGATTGATCACGAGAGAAGCTCCATGCTCTGCAGTTATCCTGGCAATAGCAGGGTCAAAACCCGTACCGTAGATGTCGTTCACCATATGGGCCCCGGCACTAAGTGCCTTTTCAGCAACTTCCGACTTGTAGGTATCCACTGAAATAATCGCATGAGGAATTTCCCTGTTTATCAGGCGTATCACAGGCACCAGCCTTGAGATCTCTGTTTCTGACCCTATAGGCGAAGCTCCCGGCCTTGTGGATTCTGCCCCTATATCGATAATGGATGCACCATGATCTATCATTTCACGTGCTTTATCAAGGGCCTGGCGCTCTCCAGCGATCCGGCTGCCCTGGAAGAAGGAGTCCTCGGTAAGGTTCAATATCCCCATAAGCCGGGGAGTTGCATCAAGGCAAAGGGATCTGCCGCCCCTGAGGGGGATCTCCCATTTTCTTTTTTTACAATTTCCGAGAGCGGATTCCAGGTCTTGACGAAGTTCATCAAGGCCCCAGTAGGGCATCTGATGAAGCTTATCTAGAAGGAGGGAAAGGGTTTTCGGAGTAGCCATTATCAGGGCATCACTACGGGATATACCCCTGTCAATAGAGTGTCTGTGGACTAACACGTCTCCTCCCCTTGAGAGCAGCTCCTGCTTGAGGGCATTGGCAGCCCTGGTATCCAGGTCTGTTGCAAAGAGAGGCAAGATGTCCCTTTTTGAACTGAAAATGGGAAAACATCCTGGATCGGCACCTATTCTTTCTACCATCCCGTAAAGTTCTTTTTCATCCGCGATCTTGAGGGGGAAAATGTTCATGGTCCGGATCTTCCTCAGCTATTAAGGTATAAATACACGATAGAACCAGGGAACATGATAATGGCATTATAGACCAGGGTCAAGGAGAACACTGGTCTCGGCTATGCCCACTCGATGTTCAGGGCTGAAAGGTGAAATATCTGGTTCAGCTGGTAAAGGCTGAAGCCCCTGTCTTCAGTAAAGTCCATAACGGAATATGAGCCCGTATCGATGTGGAATTTCCAGAAATAGGGTTCAGGTAATCCCAGGCACCGGGCTATCAATGGCTTAAGGGTCGTTCTGTGAGAGACCACTATTATAGTCTCTCCCAGGTGCTTCCGTGCTATTGAAAGGAGTGCTGAATAGGATCTTTCCTGAACATCTCTGAAAGTTTCTGCTCCGTCCAGTCTAAGTTCTTCAGGGTTATTGAGCCATACATTCCATTCTTCAGGATATTCCCTGGCAATTTCCTTTTTCAACCTTCCTTCCCAACTGCTTAAAGAAATATTATTGAAACCTTCAATGGTTTCCACCTTGATACCGAGGTTCTCCTCCAGGGGAAATGCAGTCTCCCGGGCTCTTTTCAGGGGGCTTGAGTAGATTCGGAGGGGATTAAATCTGACAAGGGTTCCTGCAAGCTCAAGAGCCTGCTTCCGGCCGGTTTCGTTCAGGGGATAATCCTTACGTCCCCTGAAGCGATTTTCCAGATTACCCTGGCATTCTCCGTGCCTTATAAGGATCATCCTGCACTTTGGAGTTTTCTGCATATCCAGCACCTCATTACATTCAGATGTGTTTTTCCCGCCTACAATAGTATATCCTATGGATCTTTGAAAGTTATTTCTTCCTGACCAGTCTTGACAATCCGATCCGGCATTGTTAATCTACCAAAGGAATAAACGGGTTGGCACTCAATAGCAAAGAGTGCTAATACACATAAGGGAGAATTACTTTGCTGACGGAAAGACAACTGGAGATAGTCCTGTCTGTGGTTTACGAGTACATAGAAACAGGAGAACCTTCAGGTTCAAGAACGATCTCCAAGAAATATCTGAGGGGCTGCAGCCCCGCGACCATAAGGAATGAAATGGCAGACCTCGAGGAGATGGGATACCTTTACCAGCCCCATACATCGGCAGGAAGGATCCCCACTCCAAAGGCTTATCGTCTTTATGTCGATTCCATCATGCAGAGAAAGAGGATGCCCAATCCTGTATTCAGGGACTGGCTATCAGAGGTCAGGAGTCAGCGTCAGGACCTTGAAACAGCCTTGTCGTACACTTCCCATCTTTTGGGTAGACTTACCAGCTATATAGGGGTTGCAGCTATTGCAAACCTTGAAGAGGTTATCCTTCAGAGGGTTGATTTTCTCCGTCTGGGGGGTAATGCTGTCCTGATGGTGATCATTCTTGATGGGGGAGTGGTTCATTCAAGGACTGTCAATATTTCCGAGGATATCGATCAGGATATGCTTGATGATCTTGCAAGGACCATAAATTCCATAGCATCAGGAAAGGTCTGGAGCAATATAAAGGAGATCCTTTATTCCTTCCTGCTGAAGGAACTGGAAAAACTTTTCAACGCATGCAGGACTGCTATAGGTCAGCTGGACATTATACTTTCCAGCTCCAATTATCGCCTTTTTACAGGTGGTGCAAGTCATCTTCTGAGTCTCCCGGATTTTCAGGATATAGGGAAATTAAAAGCTATTCTGTCAATTCTGGAAGAGGAACAGGCCCTCGCTGATATAGTGGAAAAATGTTCTCTCGAAGAAGGCTTGAGAGTTACCATTGGTGACGAGAACAAGAGAGCGGATATGAATAACTGCTCCATATTGACAGTTTCCAGGTGTACCAGAGGTCAGAAAGCTATTCTCGGTCTGATAGGGCCTATCAGAATGGATTACGAGAGGTCCATCTCGTTGCTTGAAACTTTGCTTAAAGGTCTATACAAGTAGTGTTCAGGAGGTCAAACCATGTCTAAGATTCAGGATAAGGAAAATGAAAATATAAGGGCCAGTGAAGCTTCTGCGGCACAGGAAGAAGCCCCCGAAGAAAGGGAAGTTGAAGGACAAAGAGATAAAGAGGAACTGCATAAAAGAACAAAGAAGGAGTTATTGGATCGTTTACTCTCCACTGAAAAAGAGAAGGAGCAAATGGTCCTGGAAATGGAAACCCTGTTGAAGAAGAACGAAGAGATCCAGGAATCTCTTGCAAGACTGAGGGCAGATCATTACAACTACCGCCAGAGAGTCGAGAGGGACAGGCAGAAGGAGAGGGAAAATGCAGCTGAGAAAGCAGTCCTCCAATTTCTTCCGCTCCTTGACAACCTTGAAAGAGCCCTTGGGACAGCTCAGGGTGAAGAGAATAACGGTACCCTCGAAGGGGTCAGGATGGTATATAAACAATTCCTGAAGATCCTTGATGAAATGGGAGTAAAGCAGATCCCGACCGTGGGAAATCCCTTTTCGCCCCAGCTGCATGAAGGGGTAATGCTTCAGGATGTGGATCAGCCTGAAGAAGATGGTATGGTGATCTGTGAGCTTGAAAAGGGTTACACCATGGGTGACAGGGTGATCAGGCCTGCAAAGGTCCAGGTGGGTAAATATTCAGGATAATACAGGGCAAAGTAATTTCCTGACAGCTCAAAGGTATAAGCGATTTTTTTTCATAAAGGGATTTGAAAATCTGAATTAAGAGGTGAATTTGAATGTCCAAAGTCGTAGGAATCGATCTGGGAACTACTAACAGCGTTATAGCGGTCAAGGAAGGAGAACAGATAACCATTATTTCCAATGCTGAAGGTACTCGAACCACACCTTCAGTAGTGGCCTTTACAAAGGAGGGCGAAAGGCTCGTCGGCCAGCTGGCCAAACGCCAGGCAATAGTGAATTCAGACAGGACCATCATGTCCATCAAGAGAGACATGGGTACCGAAAGGACCATTGAGATAGACGGGAAAAAATATACTCCCCAGGAGATCTCGGCCATGATCCTCCAGAAACTGAAAAGGGATGCTGAAGATTATCTCGGCGAGCCTGTGAAAAAAGCCGTTATAACAGTCCCGGCCTATTTCACGGATTCTCAGAGGCAGGCTACCAAAGATGCAGGGACCATTGCGGGCCTTGAGGTTTTGAGGATCATCAATGAGCCTACTGCTGCCTCCCTTGCTTACGGAGAGAACAAGCAGGGTGAGCACAAGATCCTTGTCTTCGACCTGGGTGGGGGAACTTTCGATGTTTCCATTCTTGATGTAGGAGAGGGTGTTTTTGAGGTCCTCGCCACTGCCGGTAATAACAGGCTCGGTGGCGATGACTGGGATATGCGTGTGGTTGACTGGATGGTGGAGGAGTTCAGGAAAGCTGAAGGAGTGGACCTGAAGAATGACCGTATGGCCATGCAGCGTCTGAGAGAGGCCGCAGAGAAGGCAAAAGTGGAACTTTCCTCGATGGCGGAAACAACCATTTCCCTTCCCTTTATCACTGCCACGAACACAGGACCCAAGCATCTGGAGATGAACCTCAGCAGGGCCAGGTTCGAGGAAATGACCAGGGACCTCCTTGAAAAGGTTGTGGGACCTGCCTTACAGGCCATCAAGGATTCAGGTCTCTCTACCAGTGAGATCGACAAGGTCCTTCTGGTGGGAGGTTCCACCAGGATGCCTGCGGTCCAGAAAAAGATCAAGGAAATGGCAGGAAAGGATCCAACAAAGGGTATAAACCCGGATGAATGTGTTGCTTACGGCGCGGCCATACAGGCGGCCATCATGAGCGGTGAGCACAAGGATGTGGTCCTTGTGGACGTAACACCTCTTTCACTTGGTCTGGAAACACTTGGAGGGGTCTTCACCAAGATCATAGACAGGAACACAGCCATACCTGTATCCAAGAGCCAGGTTTTTACTACTGCTGCTAATAATCAGCCCGCAGTGGACATCAAGGTCTTCCAGGGAGAAAGAGCCATGGTGGCGGATAACGTTCTTCTCGGAAACTTTGTTCTTGACGGTATTCCTCCTGCACCAAGAGGCATACCCCAGATAGAGGTGACTTTCAACATAGACACCAATGGTATCCTGAACGTCAATGCAAAGGACAAGGGTACTTCCAAGGAACAGCATATTACCATACAGTCCTCCAATCTGAGCAAGGAAGAGATAGAGAAGATGAAGAATACTGCAGAGGAATATGAGGAGGAAGACCGTATCAAGAAAGAGGCCGCCGAGACAAGAAATGAAGCTGACAGCCTTATCTACAATACGGAAAAACTTATCTCGGATCTTGGTGACAAGATCACCGAGCCGGAGAAGACAAAGCTTAACTCTGAAATGGAAGAGCTCAGGAAAGTCATGGAGAATAACGATGTAGCTTCCATGAAGGCAGGTATCGAGAAATTGACCTCGAGCATGCAGGAACTTTCCGGGAGACTTTATAGCGAGGCTGGTGCTCAGCAGGGTGAGGCGCCTGGCCAGGCAACTTCGGAAAATGTACAGGAGGAAACCGTGGACGCTGAATTCAGCGATCAGGGCGAAGTCTAAGAGGTGATCACAGTTGTCTTCTCCCGGAGCTAAAGATTTTTACAAGGTCCTCGGAGTGCCTAAGGATAGCAGCGCTCCCGAGATCAAAAAAGCCTACAGGAAACTTGTAAGGAAATATCACCCTGATGCCAATCCTGGCAATAAGGAGGCAGAAGAGCATTTCAAGGAACTGAATGAAGCCTATGAAGTGCTGTCTGACCCTGAAAAACGTGCCCAGTATGACCAGTTCGGGACAGTGGGTGATTTTCCGGGAGGAGGCCCTTTCAACGGATTTGGAGGAGCAGAGGACGTCTTTGGTGACCTTTTCGAGAACCTTTTCGGTTTTGGGACCTCCGGGCGTAGAAGAGCTGACCCAAATGCTCCCCGCAGAGGGCAGGATATGGAGAGCAGGCTTGTGGTGGATCTTGAGGAAGCAGCAAGAGGTGTTAATAAAACTGTGGAGATCCCCAGATGGCAGAACTGTGAAAGGTGTTCGGGAACAGGGGCTGAGCCGGGCACCAAGCCTGAGGTCTGTTCCCAGTGTAAGGGCTCCGGTCAGGTGGAAACACAGCAGAGGACTCCTTTCGGCCAGTTCGTTTCTATCAATACCTGCCCGAAGTGCAAGGGGAAAGGGACCTACATCAAACATCCCTGCCAGGAATGCAAAGGGGAAGGCCGGGTCCGCAAGGCCCATTCCGTGGAGGTCAAAGTAGTCCCCGGAGTGGATACAGGCACCCGTCTAAGGATCCCTGGAGAAGGACAGGCAGGATTTAACGGAGGCCCCAACGGGGATCTCTTCCTGGTGATACAGGTGTTGGAACATGATGTTTTCAAACGTGATGGAATGGATCTGCACGAGAAGATCTCAGTTCCCTTCCCTCAGGTCGCTCTTGGAGCAGAGAGAGAAGTCCCGACCCTTATCGATGGCGCTGAAACCATTACGATATCCCCAGGCACCCAGCCTGGAGAGGTTTTCAGGATCAGGGGAAGGGGAATGCCTGGACTTCGGGGGCATGGCAGAGGGGACCTCTATGTCCATCTTGCTGTGGATGTCCCAAGGAAGCTTACGGAAAAACAGAAAGAGCTCCTGGAGGATCTGGCCTCTGAAATGGAAGTTCAGGTAGGAGAAAAAGGGATGTTGGGGAAATTCAAAAAGGTCTTTGGAGGATAGAGCTGGGAATCGGTCATCCTTCATGATAAACTTTTCCTGTTAAAGTGGGGGAGGCGGGTAAGCCTCCCCCTGATTGTTTTGTCCTCATTTCGGGAAAGAGGGATACTATCATGGCCTTCGAAGAGAGTTACTGGTGGTATTTGACCATTGAAGGACCACAGGAACAGAGAGAGGTCCTGGCTTCACTGGCAGAGTTGTCAGGCTGCATGGGAACAGAAGAGAATGAATCCGGCCCCCGGGTCTCCATCAGGGCCTATTTCAGGAGCTCCCATGATCTGGGTTTCTGGATGGCAAGAATGACCCAGGTACTGGAGTCATGGCCCGAGATAGAACTTGTTGACAGCGGAAGGATAGAGAATCAGAAGTGGCACAGGACATGGAAAGAAGCCTTCCCACCCCTGGAAGTGGGTCAGAGATTCGTCGTCCTTGCCCCATGGCATCGCGGGAATGAGCCTCAGGGAAGGATTCCTCTTTACATTTATCCTGGAAGTTCCTTTGGCACAGGTTATCACGAAAGTACCCAGATAGTCCTGGTCCTCATGGAGAGACATTTCAACTCCGCCAGGAGAATCGCAGATATTGGAACAGGTTCAGGCATCCTTTCCATAGCATCCTTAAAGCTTGGGGCACAGAGGGTACATGCCAGGGATATTGATCCAGCCGTTGGGGAAGAAGTGATGAACAACCTGAAGATAAATGATCTCCAGAGCCCGGGTTTCAGCTTTGATACAGGGGACCTGCTGGAGTCTTTCCCCCTGGACAGGGTCGATATCATATTGGCTAACATTGTTGTGGAACCATTGCTTAAGATGCTTCCCCATGCAGAAAGTTATCTTGCCCCTTCAGGGAGTGTCATCATGTCAGGTATGGTACTGAAGGAAAAGGCCCGTTTCCTGGAGGCCCTGGAAAATACCGGGCTTGCCATGGTTGACGAGCTTTCCATGAAAGACTGGTGGGGTGTGGTCCTTTGCAGGAAGGATTGAAAGTTCCATTGTCAAAGCCTCTGAAAGACCACCAGATATGGTTCCATACCCTCGGGTGCAGGACCAACCTTTATGAATCGGAAGCTCTGGCTTTCTCTCTGGTTTGCATGGGTGCTTCTCTGGTGGAGGATCCGGCAATCGCAGATATAGCTGTGATCCAGACTTGTACCGTCACCTCCATGGCCGACAGGAAAACCAGGCAGATCATCAGGAAGGTCAAAAGGGAAAACCCCGGTGCCATATTGGTGGCCAGCGGTTGCTGGTCTCAGAAAATCAGCCGGGAAGAAGCCTTTTCTCTTGGTGTGGATCTTGTTGTGGGAAGCAGACGAAAATCAGATATACCTGGCATGATCCTTTCTTACCTTCAGAAGAGGCAACCCTGCGTCCTGAGATATGAAGGCAGCCCTCCCGGAGGGATATGGGATCCTCTTTTTCTTGGAGAGACCCATTTTCACACCAGGGCTTTCATCAAGGTCCAGGATGGCTGCGATCATTTCTGCACTTACTGCATTATTCCCTACGTCAGGGGATTGCCCGTCAGCCGGGATCCGGAGGATGTGCTATCCGAAATAACCCGTCTGGCTGTTGAAGGGGGTATCCGTGAAGTGATCCTCACAGGTATCCATCTTGGGCTTTATGGCAAGGAAGATGGATCAGCCCTGGGTGAGCTGGTCAGGAGGATATCCTTAATTGCAGGTATTGAACGGATACGTTTCGGATCCTTTGAGCCCTTTTCCCTGGATCGGGAACTGTTGACAAGGCTTGCCGAGGTACCCCAATTCTGTCCCCATCTGCATCTTCCCCTGCAGAGCGGCGATGACCATGTCCTCTCCAGGATGAGAAGAGGTTATACCGTTTCTGAATATATGAAGGTCCTTGATATGGCAAGGTCTATCCTTGGCAGCGAGATTCATGTCAGCACGGATATCATGACCGGCTTTCCGGGAGAGTCGGAGGAGGCTTTCCGCCATACCATGGACGTGATGGAAAAAGCCGCCTTCGGTAAAGTCCATGTTTTCCCCTACTCCCCAAGAAGAGGTACTCCTGCGGCTGGATGGAAAGACCAGGTATCACCCGTTGTCAGGCGAGAAAGAGCTCAGGAGGCTCTCAATCTTTCACTCAGGCTCTACAGGGATTATTGCCGGAGATGGATCGGTAGCGTTCTCCCCGTTCTGATAGAGGGGCCAGAGAGTCCTGCTCATGGTTTGACCCCTCAGTTCCTGAAGGTGGTCCTTTCGGGGGCTCTATCTCCTGGAGAGATCGAGGAGGTCAGGATAAGTTCTCTGGATGGGGATTATCTGAAAGGAGTAACAGTAACAGGTTCCATGCAATGCAGTTCATCTGCGGAATGATCGGG
>Ga0272441_10011403_pt1 | contig 13202 bp, 8 predicted proteins | sample SSMProp6N_FD_193582 | JGI IMG/M metagenome (GOLD analysis project Ga0272441, IMG submission 193582) | Marine sediment archaeal communities from Little Sippewissett salt marsh, Falmouth, MA, United States - SSM-Prop-6N | ecosystem: Environmental > Aquatic > Marine > Wetlands > Sediment ... | reverse complement strand
AAGCTTCTGCTTTCGATAAATGACCCTCTAGAACTTCTCTAATAACATCTTTTTTAAAGGAATCTGAATAAGTTTTGTTACCTTTCATAAGTTTACATTTTGTGTAAACCTATTTTAGGACAAGACACTCCTCAACAGCTCAACCCTTAAACACTTAAACTTCTCAACATTTAAATAAATTTCAGTATCTTATGGTCTATTATCGAAACTGCTCAGTATATGAACAGGAGGATTCATAATAATCTTAAGTTATTGCTTACACTGGTATTGCCTCTTACCTTTTTAACATGCAATACTCAGGATGGCAATCCGCGGAGACTGAGCCCTGATGCTGATAATGGAGGAATAAGCCTTCCTGAAGGATTCAGTGCCCTTGTCGTAGCCGATAACCTTGGCCGGGGGAGGCATATTGATGTTTATGATAACGGTGATATTTATATGGCCCTCAGGAGGCTCAATAATGGTAAGGGTATTGTTGCTGTCCGCGATACAAGCGGTGACGGCAGGGCTGATATAATAAGATATTTTGGTGATTTTGCAGGGACAGGTATGGAAATCCATGATGGTTACCTTTATTTTGGTGGAGATACAATGGTATTGAGGTACAAACTCAAAGAAAATGAACTGGTACCAGATGAGGAACCTGAACTTGTTGTCAGTGGCTTCCCGGAACAGAATCAGCACAGGGATAAACCTTTTGCCATCGATAAAGCCGGTAACATATATGTAAATGTTGGAGCTCCTTCCAATGCGTGCATGGAACAAACAAGAACCATGGGCTCACCGGGCATGTATCCCTGCCCGCAGCTCGAGAGGCAGGCAGGTATATGGAGATTTAGGGTGGACAAGATGAACCAGACACAGGAAGGCAATGGATATCATTATGCAACCGGCATAAGAAACTCCATAGCACTTACCTGGAACGACCTTAATGATAATCTTTATATAGTAATGCACGGCAGAGACCAGCTTCACCAGTTTTATCCTGATATGTATACCCAGGAAGAAAATGCTGAATTGCCTGCGGAGGAATTTCTCCTCGTGAAGGACGGCTCGGTATTTAGCTGGCCATATTATTATTACGACCACTTAAAAAACAAGATGGTACTGGCACCTGAATACGGTGGTGACGGCGAAAAAACAGAAGGACCTGTGGAAGTTGAAGATCCCATTATGGGTTTCCCCGGGCATCTTGCACCTAACGATATCCTTTTTTACACCGGTGATCAATTCCAGGAGAGATACAGGAACGGAGCCTTCATTTGTTTCCATGGCTCATGGAACAGGGCACCACTGGAACAGGAAGGCTATTTTGTTGCTTTTATCCCTTTTAAGGGTGAACTGCCATCAGGTGACTGGGAAATATTTGCAGATGACTTTGCAGGCTTAGAAGTGGTCAGTAGTCCCAGTCAGGCTGAACACCGGCCAATGGGAATATCTATGGATAAGGATGGATCTTTATATGTATGTGATTCACAAAAAGGTAAAATATGGAGGATATTCTATGAAGGTAAATAATTTATTCTATGTAATCTTCTTGTTTGTACTTTTAGTTTCCTGTAATAACCAGGCAAACACAGATGATAAAAAACCTGGAAATGAGAAAGAAAAGGCTGAGGAGATTGCTGGCTCTGAACAGGATTTTATGGAAAAAGGCGAGAAAGTGTATAACAGGGTATGCCTGGTGTGTCACCAGTCCGATGGCTCGGGTGTGCCAATGATGTATCCGCCTGTAATAGAATCTGATTATATATCAGTAAATACTGACAGCCTGATTGTTTTGATACTTGAAGGACTCTCAGGTCCTGTTGTGGTCAAGGGTGAGGAATATAACAGCATTATGCCACCTATGAAGGATGTGCTTGATAATGAGGAGATATCTGACCTGATTAATTATCTCAGGAACTCGTTCGGCAATACAGGAGATTATGTCAAAGCCGGGGAGGTGGCAAAGCTGAGGTAGCAGGTGAAAAATGAGATCCAAACCCATTTTGATAAAATAATAATAAGGCTATGTGTCTATCTGTCAGTAGTATAGATAAGAAAAGATTCTTATCTTCAAAAATCCGGGCTGTTTTGATCTGCCTGCTGTACACAAATCTTTTACCTGCTCAGGTTGGTAGTGAATATGGTAATGAAGATCCTGATCACATAATCTCCCACTGGTCATTTGATAATGATAAACCTGGATATGTAACTGATATTGCCCAGAATATAAATTATTCTTTATTTGGGAATGCTGTATATGTAAGAGGGGTTCAGGGAAAAGGAATTAAGCTGGATGGCTTTAGGACTTTTATAAAGCATAACGGATCAGGTTTTAAAAATATTCCTGATTCATTTACTGTTGAAACGTGGATAGCTCCGGCATTCTATCCATGGTCATCGTGTCCGGTTATCGATTGTTCTGACGAAAAAAAAAGGGGTTTCTCTTTTGGTATCGACCAGCTTGGCAGGGTTAATTTCAGCATTGCTGCCGGGAGCAGATGGTACGAGGTGATTTCAGATAAAACCATACAATTAAGAAAATGGTCACATCTGGCAGGTATATTCAGGGCTGATAGTATCATCAATATATTTATTAACGGGGAGAAAGTTGCTTCATGTCCGGTCGAGGGAAATTTTATACCATCTGATTACGGCCCGGTAATCATCGGGAGAAACAATGAACCAGTAGTATGGGATGAATACCAGCTAACAAGTCCTGACACTTATTTTTACCTGGACGCTATAGTTGACGAAATACTATTAACAGGAAGAGCAAAAGATCTGAGTGAAATAAGGAATTTTCTTGCGAAAATTGATTATTCAGAGGAACCCGAACTTACCATAAGAGGTGATTTCCCCGTTGGTCCTGATGGGACAGGATCATTTGGAGCCTTTTATACCAGACTGGATTATTACAGTGAATGGGATGAATTATGGAGGGTTGGCGACAAACCTGATGTTTTTGTCAGGTTTGACAGTTCACCCGTGCAATTAGTCTTCTGGCGTGGAACAAGTTTTGTACCATGCTGGGTATCAGAGAATAATATATGGTACACAAATGAGTGGCTTGAGACCTGGGGTTCAGATGTAGTCAGCTGTGCAGAACCCATAATGGACCGGCATTGCAGGTACTCTCATGTAAGGATTATTGAAAACACAGACGCTCGAGTGATAGTTCACTGGAGATATGCTCTTTCGGACGCCTTTTACAAAGTGGTAGCAATAACAGATGATGGCAGGGGAGAGTGGTGCGATGAATATCATATAATTTATCCGGATAATGTTGGTGTCAGAAGAATGGAACTCCATTATTCAAAGCCTGAAAGAAAACATGACTGGGTTGAGCAGATAGTCCTGACACCTCCGGGTAAATACCCCGATGATATCATTAGCAGGGAAGCTATTACCCTAATAAATATGAATGGTGAAAAGAAAAACTATTCATGGCGTGATAATATAAAGGTTGAAATGAAAGAACCGGAGAAAGCGAACATTTCACGGGTAAACCTCATCTCAGAATATAAACCATTTATAATATTGCCCGAGGGACCTGTTAATACAGTTGAAGGAATATGGGATTCGCCGTATTTCAGAACTTATGCGGCGGCTATGGCAGAAGGATACAGACCTGATCCCGTACCATCCGTTTACGGATGGTGGAATCACTGGCCTGTCGCACAGGTACCAGGAGATGGCAGGTGGATCCTTACTCCCGATCGACCCGGGCACTTTAACCTTACAACATTTGTGCAATGGAATGATTATGCTAAAACAGAACGCACCCGTACAAGAATAATGCTTCAGGGTATGACAAATACTGATTCCGATGACCTTGTATATCTGGCCAGATCGTGGTTGAATGCTCCGGAAATGGTTGTCAACAACCGAGAAGACAATATAAATTCAGCATTTGACCAGGCACAGAGGGCATATGTTATTGAAAAGAGTACAGGCGATTTTGAATATCCGATACAGTTGACTTTAGAAGCTACAAATACCTCACCCCTTGTAAATCCTGCTATAATTGTTAAGAACTGGAATAAAGAGGAGGCAGAGGTATCATTAAACGGAAAGCAAATCAAAAATAAGAAGGACCTTCGCCAGGGTATAATAAAAGGTGCAGATAGTTCTGATCTTATCCTGTGGATAAGAATCCGTACGGAAAAAAAACTTCAAATAGTTATCTATTAGTATGGTCAGGTTATTTTTAAATTTCTTCATGATCTTTGTCCTGTTGTTGACAGGATGCAGCTCGCGGGAAACCGGATCAACCCAAAACCTCGGCAAGGAAGAAAATCCGAGAATTGTGAACATTATAAATTTCATTCGTCAGTGTGAGCCACGAATCGACTGGATTACAGAGGATGTATTATACGAGACTGTGGTTGAGCAGATTGAAATAATGAAGAAATATGAGATGAAAGGAACCTTCCTTATACAGTATGATGCCCTGATTGATACCAGGTATCAGGAACTGCTTAAGAGTTTATCACCTGATCAGTTTGAAATAGGCGCATGGTGGGAGATCCCTAAACCTCTGGTTGAAAACAGTGGTTACGTATGGAGGGGCAGGTATCCGTGGGACTGGCATGCTGATGTTGGATTTTCAACCGGATATTCCCCTGGTGAAAGAGAAAAACTGGTTGATACATATATGGCTGATTTTAAGGATATTTTTGGGTATTACCCTGAATCTGTTGGATCCTGGTTTATCGATGCTCATTCTTTAAGATATATGTCAGAGAAATATGGAATAATTGCTTCATGTAACTGTAAAGATCAGATTGGTACAGATGGATATACACTTTGGGGCGGTTACTGGAATCAGGGATATTTCCCGAGCGTAAATAACGCGTATATGCCAGCACAGAACAGGGAAAACCAGATCAGTGTACCTGTCTTCAGGATGCTGGGGAGCGATCCTATCCACCAGTACGATAACGGGCTGGGTACCATTGTACAACGCGTGGTTTCACTAGAGCCTGTGTATAAAAGGGGAGGCGGTGATTCCCTGTGGTGCGAATGGTACTTCAGGGAATTCATTAATGGAGCATCAATGGAATATGCGTATGTGCAAACAGGACAGGAAAATTCATTTACCTGGCAAAGGATGAGTGACGGTTTTAATATACAAATGCCTTTGATAGACAGTCTGAGAGACAAAGGAAAAATAAGGGTTGAGACCTTGGCTGAAACAGGCAAATGGTTCATGGCAAAGTACAGGGTTACCCCTCCTACATCAGTTACTATTATGAATGATTATTCAGATAAAGATTTGAAAACAGTATGGTTCAACAGCAGGTATTACAGGACTAACTTCTTATGGGAAAATGGTAAGATGCGTTTCCGGGATATTCACGTTTTTAATGAAAAAATGAAGTCAGATTACCTGAGCCAGAAGGGTAACTCAAGTAAATGCGATTATTATACCCTTCCTGTAGTAGATGGATTTTTATGGAGTTCTGACAGCATAATAGCAGGTATGAGATTTAAGACTCTGTCAAATCGTTCCAATATTGATCTTGAGGGTGGACAGCCAGTCGTTGATGACAGTAATAAAGGTAAATTAAATATAAAATGGCCATTGATTAATTCATGCACTTATCTAAACATATTTCTTGATGAAAAAAGAATATTGATTACTATGGACGGGGATGAGTATAAAAACTGGTTTCTTGAATTATCCTATGATAACTCGAAAGAAATTCCACTGACAGGTATTGAAAGGAATAAGATCGACTATATATTTAAAGGATTTGGTTATTCTATTCTTTTGGAGTCAGGTTATTTTGATAGGGACAGTGAATCCTGTATAAACATATTTCCTGAAGAAAACCAGATAGAAATACAACTTTCTCAGAAATAATTTTGAAAAACAATACTGTCGATATGTATTTTCAAATCAGATCACAAATAATTGTATACCTGTTCTGCATTCTGCAATTAGTTTTATTTAATTCGTGTGGCAGAGATAATCCTGAAAATAATGTTCTTACCCTGGAAGAACTTTCAGAAGAATTTATTAATCCGCCTTCAGGATCAAAACCCGGAGCCTACTGGTGCTGGCTTAATGGTAATATTAGCAGGGAGAGGATAAGCAGGGACCTTAGAGAGATGAGTGAGAAGGGTGTCGGCAGGGCTGAGATCTGGGATGTTGCCGCGGTTAATAATCCGGGTAACTATATTCCCGCAGGACCGGCTTTTATGAGCGACAGTTCAGTTGTAATGATCAGATATGCCATAGGTGAAGCAAAAAAATATAATATCAGTATAGGCATGGTGGGTTCAAGCGGATGGAATGCAGGTGGTTCATGGGTTGAACCTGAATGGGCATCCAAGGCCCTGTACTATTCGAGTGTACTCCTGGAAGGTCCAATCAAGAAACGTATTGAGTTACCATTTCCAGAGATACCTGAAAGATGCCCGAAGGGCAGCAACGGATTGCCTTTATTCTATAAGGAAGTTGCAGTTCTTGCAATACCGCAGAACGAAAACCGGATAATTGAGGATACAGGAAAAATAATTGACCTTAGCTCCAGTTTTGAACAAGATTATATAAATATTGACCTGCCTGAGGGGAAATGGGTTGTTCTAAGGTTTATCTGTTCAAATAACGGTCAAAAACTTATCGTACCGTCCCCTAATTCAAACGGCTTGTTCATTGATTTTCTGAACCCCAGCTCCACCGTAAAACATCTCAGCCATATTGTTGAAAGGTTGGGAATAACCAGGGAGGAGAATGCAAATGGAGGGCTTGGGTATATTGAATTTGACAGCATGGAACTTGCCGGGGGGATAGCATGGACCGATTCAATGCCGGATATCTTTAAAAAGAGAAAAGGGTATGATCTGATAAAATATCTGCCGGTACTCGCAGGATGGTCAATAGAAGATGAAACAGATAGATTTATATATGATTGGAAAAAAACAATCAGCGATCAATTGATATATAGTCATTATGAAACAGGTAGAAGATTCCTGAAGGATTATAATATTGAACTTGTTGCTGAAGCCGGAGGACCAGGCCCTCCAACATGGGATACCTGTCCCGTTGATGCTCTTAAGGCTCTGGGAAATGTGAGTGTGCCGCGAGGCGAATTCTGGGTAAGGCACAGAGATATCTTCCTGGTTAAGGAGATCGCCAGTGCTGCTCATATATATGATAAAAAAATTGTTGATGCTGAATCTTTTACTACCTGGAGACGCTGGAAAGACAGCCCGTTTGATCTTAAGAAAATTGTTGACAGAGCTTTTTGTGAGGGTTTGAATAGCGTTACATTTCACACATTTGCAAGCACAGCACCTGAAGATGGATTGCCCGGCAGAACATATCATGCAGGATCAGATATTAACCATGCCAATACCTGGTGGGATAAATCTGGGCCTTTTATGGATTACCTTGCAAGATGCTGCTACCTGTTGAGGCAGGGAATTTATGTCGCTGATGTGTGCTATTATTATGGAGACCAGGCACCTAACTTTTACCCTGCCTACCATGTTGTTCCTGAAAAACCATTACTTGAGGGATTGGGAGCCGGTTATGATTATGATGTTGTAAACAGTGATGTTATAATTAATAGAATGTCGGTTGAAGAAGGTCGTATAGTTTTGCCCGGAGGGTTGAATTATTCAGCACTGGTATTGCCTGATAATATTCATATGCCTCTTGAAATACTTAGAAAACTGGAAAGATTGGTCCGTGATGGGGCTATAATAATAGGTAATAAACCGCTATCTGTTCCGGGATTAAGCAATTATATTAATGAAAATGAAGAATTAAGCAGGATCTCAGAACAATTATGGAAAGAAAGAGATGGCGGGATAGATGAGGTTAATAATATTGGAAAAGGAAAGGTTATTACCGGTAAAAAGGTAGGTGAGATTTTAATGGAGAATGGAATTGAGAGGGATTTTATCCATGAGGGAGAACATTGTCTGGACTATATCCACAGGCAAAACGGGGAATATGATATTTATTTTATCAGGAATAAAGGGGCCAGCCCGTATAAGGGATCCTGCTCCTTCAGGGTATGCAACAGGATTCCCGAGTTATGGGATCCTTCGAGTGGTGAACAGGTCCATCCCGAGAAATTTGAAGAAGAAAGAGGTAGATTGAGCATTAGTCTTGACCTGGAACCATATGCATCAATATTTGTCTTGTTTGTAAAAGACAAAAGGTCTGTACCATTAAGAAATAAACTTTTACCAGGCTGTGAAAAGAAGATCGTAATTCTTGACCGTGACTGGGATATCACGTTTCCTGAAGGCTGGGGTGCTCCTCCCGGGATTTCACTGGATAGCCTCGGCCCGTGGACTGATTCAGATAATTTTGGGATAAAGTATTTTTCGGGCACAGCAACATATATTACCACTATTAAAATAACAGAAGATAATATAAATGAATGTAAAAGAATAACTTTAGACCTGGGCCAGGTTTGTGACCTGGCAGAGATTTTTGTGAATGGAAGATCTGCAGGTATTTTATGGAAAAAACCTTATGTGCTTGATATAACACAATTTGTTAAAGAAGGAATAAACCGTATTGAGATAGATGTTGTTAATCAATGGGTTAACAGGCTTGTGGGTGATATGCTTTCAAGCCCTGATAATCGTTTCTGTTATACCAATCAACCCTATATAACATCGGATGACATGGGTTATGATAACTGGATAGGGACAAGCGACGAAACTTACAGGCTGAAAACCTCAGGTTTGGTTGGGCCTGTAAGATTGATTTTCTGGTGATTTTTTTAAAGAATCATATAAGGATCGTAGATAAAACTTATTCTAACCCGGGTTTATATCTGGGGCCCAGTACCAGTTCATCCCTGTCGCGAAAAAGTAGCCACATAATAATACTTTCCATTATTATGTTGTAATTCAGCAGCTGCTACCCGCGTAATCCCCTCCATCCAGGTTCCTGAAACATCGTAAGCACCGTAAGGACCGGTCCATGTTACCGGGTCTTGACTTCTATATATACTACCACCGCTACTTGTCATATAGCAAGTATTTGTAGCATCATCTGCAAAGATAAACGGATCACTCATTATCAATTCATCAAAAGCAAAAGTGTCTGTTTCACGGAAATCAGTAACACTTGCACTTGCTCTCTGCCATCTCTGTACTTCAGTATCCTGCTGACTGGTTTGAGGCATACCGAATCCTTTTGATCCGGGAGGGGAGGTGGTTAGGATTTTATGTATTGCAGCATATATTTTTTTAACACTATACTTTCCTTTGATTATCTGGATCATTCGTATCTTTATTTATTATTATCAAATCTTAGATACCATGAAAAAGACCCTCTTTACTATCAGCCTGTGTTTATTATTGCTTAATACCAGCTCACAGGAAAGAAATGATAACTGTACCAGCCTGCTTGTGTCGAAGGGAGCCTCCACAGATGGTTCTGTAATGATTACCTATGCCTGCGACGCCGAGTTTGTTGGTAGCATGCGCTACATTCCGGCTATGGATTATGAAGATGATGCATTTATTGAAATCACTAGAAGGGGAGGGGAAGTGAATAAAATAAAACAGGTCTCACATACATATAAGGTTGTGGGGAATGTTAATGAACATCAGGTAGCTATAGGTGAAACAACCACCAGCGGTAGAAGGGAGCTTAGCAACCGTGAAGGATTACTGGGATATGGACAGCTGATGGAATTGATGCTTCAAAGGGCTCAGACAGCCAGGGAAGGGATAAAGATAATCACTGACCTGGTTGAAGAATATGGATATAATGGACCTATGGAGGCTTTTTCCATTTCAGATCCGGATGAGGCATGGATTTTAGAGTTATGCGGTAAAGGCCCCGGTGTTAAAGGAGCTATATGGGTAGCGCTCAGAGTTCCGGATGGCTACATTTCATGCCATGCTAACCTGTCAAGGATAGGTGAAATACCTTTTGATGATACAGAGAATTGTATGTATTGTAAAGATGTTAAATCATTTGCCATCGAGAAGGGATATTATGATCCGGATTCGGGTGAACCCTTCCGTTTTAACCTTGCATACTGTCCACCAACACCTTCAAGCCTTCGTGCATGCAGTGCCCGCGTTTGGAGCATATTCAACAGGAGCGCTCCATCCCTTAAGTTATCCCCTGATTATCACAGAGGTATCGAGGGTGCTGAGCCATACCCATTATGGATAAAACCGGATGAAAAGATATCACTGGCCGGACTTTTCAGTTTACTGCGCGACCATTATGAGGGAACCGATTTCGATATGACAAAGGGAGTTGATGCGGGGCCTTTTGGAAGCCCGTACCGCTGGAGGCCCCTGGGATGGGAAGTTGATGAAGTATCTTACTACTGGGAAAGACCGGTGGCCACACAGCAGACAGCTTACTCCTTCGTTTCGCAATCACGTTCATGGTTGCCGGATCCTATCGGTGGGATTAACTGGTATGGTGTAGACGATGCCTATACTAATTGTTTTGTGCCATTTTATTGTTGCGTCGATAATGTGCCTGAACCGTATCAGGCAGGTGATCTGCAGGATTTCTCGTGGGATTCAGCATGGTGGGTGTTTAATTTTGTTGCTAATTTTGCCAATCTCAAGTATTCATATATGGTAAAAGATATTCAGGAGGTGCAGGGCAAACTTGAGGGTATAGCCATTAACTCCCAGTCTGCTGTTGAAAATACCGCCCTTGAATTACAGAAGAATGATCCGGATCTGATGGTACGTTATCTCACCAATTATTGTAATGCACATGCGGAATTTGTTTTTAAGGAATGGATTGAACTGGGCGAGCAGCTTATATGCAAATATAATGATGGCTATGTGAAAGATGAGAACGGTCGTGCCAGGGGTGTAGGATACCCCGAGGAATGGCTGAGGCGTGTAATAGAAGAACGCCCTGAACAGTTCAGGTTGGGAAAATGGTAGTGATCAGATATTGAGTTATTTACTTCGGGGATTAAACAGTGAATCCCCGTTATTAAATTTACGGTCGAGTAGCATATCCACCATCTGTACTCCGTTCATCATACTGCCGTATAAACCATGTGCGAATTTTGGTTGGTAGAGGTTTTCAACAGGTGTCTTGAAAGGTAAACGCTTTGGTCCAAACTGCGTTACTATAGAAGCCATATCATATAAACTACCGGTGGGTGAACCTGAATAACGCGAGTATGTGGCAGGGGTAGCAATATCTTTTACAACTATATGCTTGCTTAAACCAGGAACAAAATATTTTTCGGCTATATTAATAAAGAAATCTCCCCATCTTTCTTTCTCGGCCTTATATTTTTCAGGATCATTATTCCTCCATTCCATCCAGCTGTTAATAGCAAACGGCGTGCATCTTATAGTTATGGTATTTTTGGCACCGGTTGTCAGGGAAGGACAAATGACAGCAGCATGAAAACAATCATCTGAGAATGCATTATCACCGGCAAGAAATCCGTCAAATAGTTTTTCAGAGGTTCCCAGCCCTGTTGATACAACATTGTATGGATAATCCAGATCCATGGCTGCAAGATCAATCTTATCATCCAGTCCCAGGGCAATATTTATGGATGATGTTGACATGACAATTTTTTTAAGCCTTTCAATATATTTTGACGGAAGGTGCTCATCCCCAACAAGTTTTCTTAAAGCCACCATAGGATCAGTTGTGGTAATCACAGTATCAGCCTTAATGATGTTATTATCAGAAAGCTTAATCCCCGTTACCTTACCGCTTTCAGCTATTATCTTTTCAACCAATGAATTGAGTTTAATCTCACCACCCCTGTCCTGGAATAGCTTTGCCATAGTAGCCGGGAATTCATCAAAATAGCCATATGGTCTGAAACACCTTGTCATAGATGACAGCATGGCTCCCGTAGCATAAATTCCAGAAGCTCTGTCGGACGGAACACCGGAAAATGATGTGAATGTTTCCATTACTTCCCTGAGCCTGGGATTGGTGATTTTGAATTTGTCGAGCAGCCCTGAAAAGGTGCGGTTAAGATTCGCTATGACTCTGGGTGCTTTCAAGGGGGTTAAGAGTGTATCTTTAAGAGTTGGTATTACTTTTAGCTTTCGTACCTGTGAGAACAGGGAAACCTGGTAATTGATCAGGCTGTCTATCCTGTCGGCATCCTGGGGAAATGTTGCCTTAAGATAGGCAGTAAAATTTTTAACACCAGCAGGTATCTTATATTCAGCCACTTCGTTTCCATTGACCACTATCCTTCTCATAAAGTCATTTTCATACCTTTTTAGCTTTATATTTATTCCAAGGTATTCCATCATTTCAATAATATCAGGGAATAGCTGGGTGGTTTCGAATATATAATCACCTTTTTTATAGGCGGTGCAGTACCCTCCCGGGTAGTTATTCTTTTCAATAATAAGAGTTTTTTTCCCTTCCGTATTCTTTTGCCACATCAGAGCCGTGGATAATCCGCTTATTCCCGCACCTATTATGATCAGATCATAGTAATCATTACCCGAGTAGTTAGACTTTATATCATTCCTGGAGAGTTGAATTTTCTTTTCCATAAGTGTAAGGTTTGGTTTGTTTTATGGTCGGTTCAGATTATTACTGAAATATATGAAATATTATCGTAACAGTCTTCACAACTCAGCATTTGAAGAACCTTTCCCCGGGGATTAAGCTCCCTTCGGTCGCTTGATCCCTGCCAGGATAGGCTTCAGAACATTTGAATACAAATTTTCTCCTCCTTTTGAAAGGAGGAGTACCCTGACGATCGTTTTGCGATGTCAGGAGGAGGTGGTTAGTCATTACAGGGATTATTCACTGCCCTGTTATGGATGAAAATTAGACTATTCCTTATATATGTATATCTGGTACTCCTCCCATTATAATATTATATAAGGTTTAGCTCTATCGACATTTATTTATAATTGACTATATGAAAGCTATGGCTTAACTTGCCTTTAATAACCACAAAACCTATAACATGAGAGAAAATAGAATAAACCGCAGGAAATTTCTCAGGAATTCTTCACTTAGTGCACTGGGAGCCGGATTATTGGGAAATAAGTCTTTTGCTAATCCGTTGCATGATCAGGATGATGAAATTCCAAAAATCAGAGAATACCGGACACTGGGACGGACAGGGTTTAAGGTGTCTGACATAGGATGCGGTCCTGGAGCTATGACTAATGAAAACCTTTTAAGTGCGGTTATCGATTCGGGAGTAAATATTATCGATACTGCCGAGTTTTATGGTAACGGCAATAATGAA
>Ga0272441_10011402_pt1 | contig 13202 bp, 8 predicted proteins | sample SSMProp6N_FD_193582 | JGI IMG/M metagenome (GOLD analysis project Ga0272441, IMG submission 193582) | Marine sediment archaeal communities from Little Sippewissett salt marsh, Falmouth, MA, United States - SSM-Prop-6N | ecosystem: Environmental > Aquatic > Marine > Wetlands > Sediment ... | reverse complement strand
ACACTTGCGGAAGTGGCGGAACTGGCAGACGCGCATGGTTCAGGACCATGTGGGCGTAAGCTCTTGGGGGTTCAACTCCCCCCTTCCGCACCACATAGCAAAAAAAAGGGGACAGGCTACTTTTTCTAGCTTTATCTACAGTTGAAAAAGTAGCCTGTCCCCTTTTTTATCTAATTTTGACAATAGAAAATGGTAAAAAACAAAAGACTATGCTATGGCAAGCCTTTCAATTCTACGTCTTATTAGCTTGGTTTTCCGTGGCTGAAGACTAATTGTTTTTATTACAACTGTACAACCTATATAAAGTAATATTTTTCCAAGTGTATGCATACTGCTAAAATTACCATTTTCAATCTTTGAAATATGCTGCTGAGAAACGCCCACTTTATCGGCCAATTGTTCCTGAGTAATATTTTCTTTTATTCTGTAATCGATAACTTTTTTAACAATTGATAGTTTCTGCTCTTCCAACTCATACAGTTCTTTAAAATAAGGGTCTTTTAATTTTTCTTTCAAATGCTCATCTACTTTTTTTAATTTTATCTTCATTTCAATCATCTCCTTCTTTGCGAACTTCTAAAAATGCCTTCCTGCTTCTGATAGCAGCTTCTAATTTACGTCTAGGCGTTTTCTTGTCTTTTTTAACAAAACCATTAGTAAAAATAACCATATTTCCATGAAAGAAAAAATATAAAACTCGTATATGTCCCTCAACTCCTCTAAACCTTAACTCAAATATATTCTCGCCAATATATTTAGCATGAGGCTGGGGCAACATATGTCCAAATTGTTCTAATAATTCCTTCTCATTAAAAAATTTCCTCTGAGTCCTATCGTCCAAAGAGTTAATAAATTCTTCTGCCGGTCTGCGTCCATTCTTTTCTAAATAATGGCATGTAACAAGTTTCAAACCTATTCTACCCCCACTTAAAGTATACAACTAAATAGTTGTATTGTCAATAACCAATATCTACCTTTTTTATTCTTAATAACTATCGGCTATGTGTCTTTTGGGGACGTCTTTTGGGGACGTGTCACTTTGGGACACTCCACTTTCAGTCAAAGGCTGATCCGCCTCCGGCGGAAACTAACCTGGCACTTTCTGGCACGTCCCTTATTTTCACTCGCCTCCGGTGGAAACTAACCTGGCACTTTCTGGCACGTCCCTTATTTTCACTTATTTTCAGATTTATTCCGTATTTTCCACAATTTCAAAAATATAATGTGTTCGTGCAATAATTGGGGTGTTTACTGAAAAAGAATTAGATGGGGACGCTCCATAAATTGGAAACCCAATGCAGAGATTAATCTTATGTCTGCCGAGTCCTGCAACATCGAACATCACCGGCATAGAAAACTCTTCTTTCGGATTAAGAATAATGCACGGTTGTAATGAAATATATGGGCAATCGAAACTAAATTCACTTTTAAGATAGCCATCGTAAGGAGATGCCTCTAATGCGAGCGGCGTAAGCCTTGGTTTAAAGAAAACCAATCTACGCTTAGACACATTCTTAATAACGATTTCCGCGACGGGTCTATGAAAAGTTGGAAAAGATTCTGCTCCGTGCACTATCAACTCAATCTCTCCTGCATTAATATTTAGTATGTCATTTAGAGTTTTCAAATCTCGTTTGCGATATATACATCTCAATTGATTACTAAGTTGGATTTCTTCTTTAGAGGCATTAAGTGAGTCATGGGTTTCTGGAAAAATGGGTGGCGTTTTTATAACACGAAAAATAGTCAAACCGGTCAGCAGGCCATAGCAGAGCAAAAACCCGAGGATTATAAACAGAATATTCTTTAAAACCCTTCTCATATTCTCTCCTTGCTTAACCTGTTCTTCCTATAACAAACTTCCCTCGACTCCGCTCGGGAGTGTGCAGGATTCTGCTTCGCTACGTTTACTTTGGGACGCTCCGCTTGTCTGGCCTGGTACTTTCTGGCACGTCCCCTGCTTTCCCGCTGCGCCGGTATTATTGATAAAAAACGTTATTCTTTTAGAATAGGAGGCAGAATTTATCACCCACACAATCTCATAAATGAAATTGAATTCGTTTTTAAATATAACATTCAAGGAAGGTAATGTCCATGTTGTTTGATTTGTCGCCTTAGTCTCATTTGGAAAATTTAGAAAGAATTCATTTGGGATAATACTATTGGATTTTCGCCATGACCATCCTTTTGGATTTACGATTTCAACTTCGGCCGATCGGGGACATATAAGGGATATCGTTTCAATATCCAAAACTTCTTGATTTCTTTGCATAAACTCAAACCTAATTGTAACCTTATCTCCCTCATTTATTGGAGCTAACGGATAGACTATTGTATTGTCCGAGGATAATACTTCAGTAAATTTGTTATTTTCACTGCTACCTATAATTTTTAAATATACATTATGCGGATAAATGAAATTCCTACTTATGGGGTCTACAACAAAATTCCATATAATACCAAAAGCTGCTAAAAGACCCGCCAGTTCCAAAAGCCATCTTTTAAATATATTAAATTGAACAATTCTCTTGCCTGTCATCTCTATTATCCCCTGTAGCGTGTAATTATTTTACTCCTCGAGTTTAAGGTCGTCAAGGTCAAATTTCGACTAAAATTATTTCCACTATATTTCTACTGCGGAGGGGTTATTTGTGGTAAATTTGGGTAACACGGCGTAGATACAATAAAATGCGTAACTACCCTAAAAATCAGATAGTTACGCGTAATTTGTTGCTGTATTTGGGGTTAGGGAAAACGTGCCTAATCAACTCCCCCCTTCCGCACCATTATATTCGTTGCTGTGGGCTATGGGAGTTGAAGCGGGCTATGTACCTGCTGTAAAGCCATCGGGTGTGATTGTCAATGTAAAGAGATGGTGTCTTTATTTGTATGCAGTTGGGATGTATGGGGTTGTTCCAAAAGGAGGAACATAACCTAATCCTCCGGGCACATCTCCACCAGCGCTATAAATAATACTATTTACAGCATAATTACTATTGTAACTTGCCCAATTATATGATGTTCCTGTCCAATGCTTCTCATATAATGCTATTGCTTCAACTAAACCAGAAGCGCTAACTTCAACGGTCGTTACTCTTACTAGCCCTGCTTTAAGAGCAGACTGAGTATGATTAGGAGTTCTCCATCCCTCTAATGCCAGCTTGGAAGTACGCGTAGTCAAAATGAGCCCTGATGTTTCCCCGGGACCCATTTCGTACGGCATTCTAAATGGCGTATTATCTAATATCGCCAGGTGCCTGCCAGATAACATTACTTCTCTTGAAATAACAGTTAGCTTTATTTTATCTCCCTTTTGAGCATTAAGATCATGACGCTTCTTGCTTTCTTGTTCGTATCCCTCTGCAGTTTTATAGCGAGAATTGAATTGCCTAAGTCCCACTGTACCTAAATATCCTGCGCTACCATACGCTGCTCCCATTCCCGCACCTTTTCCAAATTCTCCTCCCTGCAACTCTGCACCTATTCCACCTGCTATTGCTCCGGAGGTTGTTGCAGCTCCTAAGCCGCCCCAGAAAGAACCGCTCCTCCACCCAGATGCCCAACTACCAAGTCCGTATCCCAAGCCGCCACCTACGCCTCCAGTAAGTGCCCCTATACCTATATTACCACCAAACGCTGCCGAATTTATAGTACCGGCCATTGCCCCGCCAGCAACTGCACCCCAAAAATGAAAGAACGAACCGCCTGCGCCGGCTAAAGCTCCGCCTACTGCTCCCACAATAATGCCTTTCCAGATAGGCTGATCATTCATTGCAGCACTTACTCCACCTAAAATAGCTCCAATAATTGCAGCAATAATTATGCCAAAAAAGTGTCCTGTAGGATCAACGTATTTAACTGGATTGTTTCGACAATAAGCATATCTATTTAATGACTGGGGATCATGCGGGGATTGAATTATTGAATCGGAAGTAATAAACCTTCCTAATTGCGGATCATAGTACCTGGCGCCGTAATAGTAAAGTCCCACATTTTCATCAAATTCCTTCCCTGTGAATTTATGTCTAGCTATTTCATTGCCGCTATTTACCTGTAACTGTCCATATGGCTGATATTCCATAAGCTGCACCATCGCACCATCATCATTCGTGATAACATTGGATGATCCGAGATGATCCTGGTGGAAGTAGTAATGTGCCGTTTCGCCGGGGACAGCTTGGTCATACTCAATCGTACAAACTCGAGTGGACCCCATAAAGATGTGCTTTTTATTTCGCACATCTGCAACGGTAGTCTGCACCTCATAAACTGATCCGATATATGTAACTGTCTCGCCTTCATTATACTTTACGACTTTTCCCCCGTCACCGTCATATACATATTTTATATTTTCCTGTTGATTCGGGATGTTCCATGTCTCGGCAGAGCCCGGATCGAGCAGTACAAAGTAGGCCTTGCCGCTTTCCATCTCGGTAACATCCTCATATGTAGAGCCGTTATAATAGACCACCCTGGTATATGTAAGGCCTGCCAAAGCCTCCTCTACTGGCATAGGCTTGAATGTGGTAGGCGCGCCTATTAAGTTCCACTGACCAGCGGTCAGTGTCATCTGCTGTGCAGCGGACGGAGTATTACCGGAAATGACAAATGTACAGTCGGTCTCCACATAGACCTCATAGCCCCTGCAATACTCAAGCGCCGTAAAATCGTTGTATCGGCTGAGATCCATGCCCGCTTCCTGAACAAAGTGCTCCCATGCCTGTGTCTGGCTGTTGTATCTGGATACCTGTATTTTGTCGGTACTTAGTGAGACGATCTGGTCCAGAATTATCGGGAGAGATAGGTAGTTCCACCCGGCCTGAAGCTGAAACTCATAGGCCGGCATATACTCCTCCCCTTTAGACATACTGACCTCAACAAGGCGATTCTGAATATCATATTCGAAGTTCTTAACATATCCGTTATAATCCTTCGATACCATGTTACCGTTGGCATCATAGGCCATTCTCAAGCCGTTATCACCCGAAGTTACTGCATGAGGCCCGACTCCGTTCTCTCCATAGGTAAAGTTCACCCCATCCTTCTCCATTATATTGCCGATGGAGTTGTAGCGGTAGGTCTTGGTACCGTAGGTCTGGCCAATGGCTGAGGTAAGACGATCCAGGTCGTCGTAGCCAAAGCTCTGTGTGGCGGAGTGAAGAGCGTCATTAATGGTTATGATATTACCGACGTTATCAAAGCCGTACTGTAGATCCTGTAAGGCCCCGTCATTTGTAGTAAGATGTTCGAGCTTAAGTGTCAAGGGATCATAATCATAATCCATATGTGTACCGTTACCATAATTAACGGTTATCCTTTGGCCATAGACATTATAAGCTATGTCAGAAACATAGATCTCATCGCCTGCAATGGTCTTAATCCCCCCTGATGTCGCGTAAGTATAAGTAACAACTTCACCATCCGGGTAAGTAACGGTTTTTAATCTATCCATGGCATCATACCCACGTTCAACTGTGTAGGAAATGCCATCAACCGTCTTTACGGATTTGTCCTCGCGCCCCATATCATCATAGAAAAACTCTGTGCCGCCACTTTGGTCAGTAACGCTACTCAACAGGCCTATGCAGTTATCCTTTCCTGCCTCATCATAAATATGAGTCACTATTGTCTGGGCATTGGCTTTCTTATATTTCAACCTGTTTAGATCGTCATATTCAAACGTAAGTACCTGTCCTTTGGCATCGGTCTGGCTGATCAGGTTGCCGTTCTCGTCATAGTCATACTCCCAATGCCCCATATCAGGGTCATCCATTGATGTTTTCCGGCCTAATGAGTCATAATCAATTCTTATAATATTGTTAGCATCATCGGTTATCTTGAGAAGATTGCCCTGCGCATCGTATTCATACTGTGTTACATAAATACGTCCATGATTAAATTCTTCTACCCTTAAAGTCTGCCCATAAGCATCCTGATGTTTACGAATAAGATGACCATTCTCACTGGTATTTGTTATCACACCCGGCCCATAGTCAACCGTAGCATAAGTCAAATCCGGATTCGTCCGCTTTATAAGCTTGCCGAGGCAGTCATATTTATAAGTCGCCTTAGGTTGTTCAAAATTCGGAACTGTATATGTAGCAGTCGCATCAACATAGTAAGGGAGGTATTTGTCCGCCATTAATCCCCGGCTATTAAATACGGTAATCCCGCTTAAAATTTGCTTTAGCGGATCATTGGCCTCGGTTTTTGTTTGTATAGTTCTTCCTAGTCCGTCCACAAAGCTATAAGATATCCTTATTTTGGCTGGGTCATCGGTATTATACTCCTCACGTACATACACTGTAATCTTAGCAGGTGTGGTTAAAAGGTCGTACTCGTACCATGTGGATGGGTGCATGATATCGTCGTAAGGACCAAAAACCTCTTCTACGCGGCCAAAAACATCGTATCTATTTTTATTGGTGTGGCCGTTAACATCTATGGATGTCAAAACCTGACTTGTTCTAAAATCATATGTATTCGTAACTGTATGGCCTAGGTGGTTACTGACCGTTTCTGGATAGGTGTGAGTGGCGAAATCGTAAGCAGTGGTACACACCTTACCTCGGGCATCGGTAGTTGTTAGTACATTACCATATTCATCATAGGTTGTATGTGTCACAGGATTACTCTTACCGGGAGTATCCAGCCAGGCCTCCTCCTTTGTCAAATCTCCTTTAACGGGTATATCCGTATAGTTGTCATGGTAGTCATAATATAGCCAACTTTGCCCGACGATCTCATCCTGAGCGTTTTTACTATAGGTATAAGACGGCAGCCCTAGTATCCATAGACCCGTATTATACACATACTCTACATTGCTCTCCTTTTCATCTCCTGTGATAGCGATATCTCCAAGATTTCTCACCTTTCGCGGATTACCGTAACTATCATATTCATAAGTTACGGCGGTAACCTTCGGAGTGATTTGCCCTTCATAGACAGAGGTCTCCTCTTCTGTAAGATAGGCAAATATACAGCCGGTGTAAGGAGTGGTATATTCATAGCTTTTCACCGTTTTTGTATATAGGTTCCCTTGAGAATCGCTCGCCTGTTCTTTAGCGGGTAGGCCCTTGTAAATATTGTCCTGATTAAACCAGTTCTCGGCTATATTACCTTCGGCATCGGTGACCTTGACATAACCAAAACCGCGATTTTCCCTATTATCTGAGTCATACAGTCCGTTGGCATAGGAGTATCGTGTTTCATAAAAGTTACCCATGCCATCACCCTGCTTGACCTTGCTCACCGTCAGAATGGCAAAGGGTAGATCACACTCATCGTCATCACCTGTGTTATCGTAGTAAACTGAAGACCTATATGAAATCTCCGTTGTTCCGTTCAGGCTGTTTGTTATCCTCTCCAGATTGTCGGCCACCGCACCCTGAGCTGTCGACCTTTCCCATGTAAAGTCGGTATTGTGAAAAACGGCCGCATCTGTCAATCTATCTCCGTTAAAATCCAGTCCATAGAAGGTGTTGCTCTCCCCCTGGCCGAATCCCGTGAGCCAGTCGCCCTTAGACACGAATCCGTCGCCCGTACAGTGGTAGATACTCCAGTTACCGGTCTCTTTATCAACAATACCGATATCGGTCAGGCCGTCGTTATTAAAGTCGCTAATAACCGGGGCATTATCTGTCCCGAAGCTAAAGTTCCATACGCCTTTGGCAACAAAGCCCGTGCCGTTATTTACCGCGAAGTTCCAGTTGCCGTCATTAAATACACCCATATCAATTAAACCGTCGCCGTTAAAGTCTCCGCTGAACGGTTGAGCCGTTGAGGAGTGCGGGAGGCCGCTTATCCAGGTCGAAGGTGTGCCAAAACTGCTCTTGTCCGAGGATGCAACGGTTACGTTTCCGTTGGATCTATTGTAGATACCTACATCGCTGACTCCGTCACCGGTAAAGTCGCCCGCCATCGGAATAGAGCTGGTCAAGGCTCCCGTGAATGTGGACCAGAGACCCTCATCACTGAACTGTGCACCGTCGGATATGCCTACACGCCACTCACCGTTTGACTGATTAAAAACCGCTATATCGGTCTTACCGTCCCCATTAAAATCTCCGTTGACATAATGCCAATCGGTAGAGGCGCCAAAGCCGGAGAGCCATTCCGTGACCGAGCCGAAACCGCTTAAATTGGAGAGCGCCACTGCCCATCGCCCGCTGTCTCTGTTGTAGGTGCCTATATCCACCAATGCGTCTCCGTTAAAGTCGCCAAGAAGCGGGAGGATCTTGTTCCAGAGTGCGGGTGGATCGATGATCTCGATATTGGTCGTAACCTGCGCCTGGCCGGTGTGGTCGTCATCGACTATCGCAGTAATGGTATGCGTGCCCAGTGATGAAAATGAGGTTCTGCCGATATGGAAGTCGTATATGCCGCCGGTATAAAAGTCGCTCCCGTCCTTCTTCAGGGTCAGTGTAAGCGTATCGTCGTCAACATCGGAGGCAGTAACTATGAAGGTGACATCCTGATCAACGGGCGCATTGATGCACTCCAGAGAGATATCGACCACAGGCATACTGTTAACATCTGTAATGTTTATAGTTACATCCTGGGATGCCGACAGTTCTCCGTCCGATACTGTCACGGTAACGGAATGGATACCTTCATTGTGATATGTAGGGAGCCACTGGCCCAAATCGTTAAACGGCGTAGTAAAGAAGTATGTCAAATCGTCATTGTCCGGATCAGTGGCCGTAGGCGTAATGGTGATAAGCTGATTTTCGGGTCCTGTGATATCGGCGATATGGTCCAGTGCCGGACCGCGATTCACGTCAAGTACGGTTACATCAACTACCTGGCCGTCACTCAACAGGCCGTCCGAGGCCGTGACCGTAATGTTGTAGGTTCCTGCGCTATGATGGTCGGTCTGCCATTTGCCGGATGCATCAAACGGAGCGTCGAAGGAATATGTGACAGGATCACCATCCGGATCGACCGCGTACGGCTCTATTGTAATAAGATTCCCCTCTTTTACCGTGATGTCAGCCAGATAAGAGAGTACCGGGGCATTATTTATTGCTCCGCCGGTGTCGTATACGTTTAAGGTTATCGGATTGCTGGGTGTACGGTTCCCTTCATCGTCTATAGCCGTAATAACGATGCTCTCTTGGCCGGTATAGCCGGCCCCTTGTGAGAAGCTCACTATATGTGTAACCGGATCTATGTCAACGGTAATATCTGCGGAGCCGCTTACACTGAAGGCCGACATGTCACTATCAGGGTCATAGAAGTAGTCGTCCAGGTCAAAGGCACTGTGATTGGAGGTGTTCTCGGGCCAGATATGCGGGGGGATATTCTGACTGAGGATCGGCGCGTTCCCCAATAAGGTATAAAGATAGCCGCCGTAACACCCTGTATAGTGTCCTCCCAGCACACCGCCTATTGGCTCACCGGTAAGGGCCAATGGAATCTCATAGTTGGCGGACAAAGAACTCAAACTGCCTGCGCACAGAAGATGTGAAATCTGTTTGAAGTTAACGCTCTCGGCCTCGTAGTCCGTTCCGGCCGGAGGCGGAGGAGGGTTGGTCTCATCCCTCACAATGGTATATAGATACCCGGCCTTGAGCTTTTTGTTCACGCTCTCCGCTTCACCGTTTACGGGTTCGCCCATCGTATGATGATTCATATCGTAGGTAGTTCCGGTTACGCCCGCGCCGGCGCTGTCCATGGCAAATGTGGAGAGGTGGTAATTGGTACTGTCGGCCGCAAAGCTCTCAAGAGGCATAACATGGCTGCTGAAAGTAAGCACCAGCATAAGGGAGCATACCTTTTTAAAAACGCGCCATTTTTTTCTTTCGCCGACTGTATACATCTTCTACACCTTCAATAACACCAGCGTTGCGGTTAACCCAAAAAACAAAAATGCGGTAAAGAGCTTAATCTTGCCCAGGTACCTTTGCATAGCACCGTTTATCCTATCCGAACCAACACAGGCAAGGGCCATAACAAAAATAACGAAGAGCGGTAAAATAAAGCATAAGTTGTAAACGGCCAGGGCCCCGAAGGCGTTCATCTTCAAATTCGGAATCGCGCTTATCAGGGCTATCGTCGGTACATACACCTGACCTGTGCAGGCCGATTCCAGAAGAGCGATGATAAAGCCGTTCACAAAGGCCGCCGCAACAAGAATGATCATTGTTTTGCGGTTGCTTACTATGGAACGGAGTCGATTGTGCAGTTTCAGGCTGCAGGCCTCGCCCTGCCCCGTTCTTCTGTACCTTATATAGTCACAGAGGCTGTAGATCCCAAGCCCCAGGGTCAATCCGGCAATGGCAAAGTAAACCATATCGGAAAGAAACGCGAAAAGCTCCAGTTTCTTAAATGCCTGGAATATCCCCAGCCCCAGAGCAAGATATGTCAGAAATACACTGAACATAAACGCGCTTCCTATATATGCTATCTGATTTTTTCTATAGCTGCTGACGGTCAGGAATGACACAAAGAATATCATCGTCGCAAAGGCACACGGGTTGATCCCGTCCGCAAGACCCAAACCCACTATGGCAAACAGCGCATAACTTGAAAAATGCTGTATACGCGCTTTATCCACGAGATACTCTATAAGCCCCGTGCCAATCAAAACCGTTTTACCGTCTATTAAGGCGGGCAAGGCCGGAAGGTCGGTCTTTATACCGGTTACGTCCACTACCTCCAGTTGCCCGTCGGCCTCGAGTCTCTGAATCGCTTTATCTCCGATCCGCATCACCAGATCGCAGTTTCCGCAGTCTTCAGAGATGTAGAGTTTCATGCCGGCATCGGCCGGAGAAACTAAGATCATCAGACCCAATATTGTAAACAGTAAAGCTCTTTTCATCGATCTATGTCCTTCTAATCCTTCTCGCAAAGTATTACGGTCGCGAACTCGGGGCGGTTATCTATTGATGAGATAGTATGAGAGTGGCCTTGTCCGCCGCCTTTAGATTTTACTTGGTCTGTTCCCGCTTTCACATGGTTCATTGGCCTTAGTATATGAGGAATTCCACCGCCTGCCGCATTGATGCCATAGTCATAATCGTGGGTATGAGCGGGCATTTCAGCCACGCTTAATACATGCGCATCCGTGCTTCCGCTGGCCACATTACTTCCTCCGGCGGCCGGATTATATCCTGTCCCGCTTACAAGAAACTTTCCGTCCATCGTTGTAACGCGGCTGTACCCTTCGGGACAGCTTTCGCCCATCCATAATATAATGGCGCCGGTGGGAATAACCGCAACATTGGCTATACTGTCCGCAACCTCGGCATGGATTGCATACCCTACACTGGTTATGCTCTGCCGCGGTTCCATTTCGCCGTCGTCGTTCACCTCTACAGACAACCAGTAGGGTTCGTTAAACGGCAGATCCACAGGATTTACGTTGCCCAAGAGAGCCGTAAAGACACCGTTGTTAACCGGCACATCCATCTGTGTTTCACTCCACATGAGCGACCCCCCTGTCTCACCGTTATAGATTCTGAAGGTGAGATCATATTGACCGTCAAGAGGCGCGCCTGCCTTCTCTGTCACCTTGCCCTGAAAACGTATCAGGTGCGGCACTTCCGCGGACGACACTGTCGCCAGCAAAAGGGCTATAAATATCACCACTGGTATTGATCGAAATATGTGTCGCATCTTACCCTCCTTTTTTTTCTATTAAATTATTGACCTATTGTGCTTCCTGCCTGGTAATCGAATGTTATAGGCGGAAGCGCGGTCACTCCGTCGGTACCGTACTGAGTTACGGATGTTAATAAGGAACGTCCTGTCTCAGGACTGTAGGTGTAACCGAATCCGTACTTTCTCGCCCTCTGGCCGTTGGCCGCAACATCAACCTCCGAAAGCCGTTTTGCGGTCGTCACCTCAAAGCCGGATCGATAACCGGAAAATGGGTCGTTTCTGGCTTCGTAAATAAACTGCACCTCATTGGTGGGCGCGTCGGCCCCTTCTTTACCTGTATATAAAATCTCATCCGGATAGAGTTGACTCCGGTCCTCTATATAGGAAAGGCTCATATAATTTCCGTGTAGATCGACAACCCTGTCCAGGCACCATTTAAAGTCTCCTGACGGGCCGGTCTGCCGGGAATTCGCGCTTGAGCCGAATAGGTACGTTGTACCGCTCTTGTCCTTCACCTGCCAGGATGTACCGTCAAAGGAGAATTTGAAAAAGGCGCCCTCCTGTTTAGCCCTGTACTCCCCGCTTCCGATATCAACCAGTTCGGCGTTTGCCCCGCCCATATTAACGAGGAAGGAGTCGGTACTGTCATACTTGGGTACTCCGCTCTTTGTATTACGCTGGATGGATCCCATATCCAGTTGCCAGCCCACGCCGCATATGTTGTTGGGGCTGCTGCTTGAATAACCCAAAGCTATGCCGGGTTGCAGGCCCCTTCTTCCCGGCGGAACGGCTATAGGGACACTCGCGACCGCGCTTCCGGTCATCAGATCGGCATGGAATGATTCGGTTAGAGATGGCGTGAGCGGCGCCGAGGTCCCCTCTGCATAAGAGAACGTAGAAGGCGATACCACCAGCACAACGAAAAATATTATAGTGATCCCTACTTTTATATCTATCATATTGCCTTTCTTAGGAAGCCGGCGGCGCAATAGGCCGCATAAAAAGACATAAGTCTATGTCCTGTGAAACATATTCACCGTCATTATCGCTCACTTCGGCACCTACCGTATGGTCGCCTCAGTCGGATACCGATGTATTCCGGTCAAAGTTGTTTGCGCTACGACCCTACCCCCTAAAACTTGTACCACTCCTTAAGAGAGCGTTGAGTTCAATATAGCCTCCGGAGCAGGGGGGCGACATCCTGATGAACTATGTGATATGATCTTATTGCACTCTTTTTTCCGGCAATCTACCAGCAGTTTTGCCTAAAACAGCGTATTAAATATCTCCCGCTTTAGCAACTCATCCCACAACTTACCGTTGAATGATTCGATGTAGCCGTTTTCCCATGGACTACCTGGTTCTATGTACAAGACCTCACTTATTGCCGTTAGTCGCACATCACCCTCATGAACAATAGGCTGGTACCTTTGCGCGGACTTGTCCCCTTTTTTTGCCCTGTCCCCTTTTTGCTGCCAGGGGGTTATTCAAACCTTTCTCTTGAAATCTTATTTATATCTTCAATCTTTGATTTCACTTTTTTATATGTTCTTATCTGTTCAGCGCCTGTAATATAATCAACTGTTCCTGGTTTTGGT
>Ga0272441_10011401_pt1 | contig 13202 bp, 12 predicted proteins | sample SSMProp6N_FD_193582 | JGI IMG/M metagenome (GOLD analysis project Ga0272441, IMG submission 193582) | Marine sediment archaeal communities from Little Sippewissett salt marsh, Falmouth, MA, United States - SSM-Prop-6N | ecosystem: Environmental > Aquatic > Marine > Wetlands > Sediment ... | reverse complement strand
CTAGCATAAAAAACAGGGGGAACCGGATAAGTTATATATATACCCATTTCGTGAAACCAAACTTTTTCATATAAACTATGTCCAACAATGTCTCCATATCTTGCTGGTCTAAACCAAAAAGGAATTTCTCCACTGCCTGTTATAACAATTTGTCTTTGATCATCTAATGATCTTACTAAATCAACTTCCTGTCTTAATATTTTTTTATCAGCATTACGAGTTTCTCCAAAAGGGAAAAATGGTTCATTCTCTACTTGCCAGGCTATGATATTTTCATTATCTTTATATCTGTTTACAATTTTTTCAATATATATTAATAATTTTTGGTTTTTATCATCTCTTTCCGTCTGAAGCCAAGAAGGAAGATGATATTCTGGCCAACGAGGAACTTTTTTACCTATCGCTAAAATTACATTTATTCCTCTTTCTTGGGCTTGCTCTATTTGCCAATCTAAATCTTGAAAATCATAAATACCTTCTTGTTTTTCAATCAAATCCCAATAGGCAATCAATCTCATGTTCTTAATTTTAAAATCATCAAGAGCTTCTAAATAATTTTCTTTCCAATCAAGTCCTAATTCTTCTGAATATTTTTGAGAAAAACTAATTCCCCAAGTAATGTTTTCAGCTTGTTTTGGCTTGCCTATTAATAGAAAACATCCTAACAATAAGAAAAAAAACAAGACAACTAACAAAACTTTCTTTAAAATCTTTTTAAATTGTAAATTCATAAACATTATTATATTTAATTAAAAAACAAAACAAAAAAATAGCCCAACTCTAAGATAATAATAAACTAAGATTTTTAAAAAGTAAACTTTTTTTATATAATAGCATTATTTTTACAAATTTTACCATATAATTTTGAACGAAAACTTTTTTATAGAAAAATTTAGAGATAAAAAATAATAAGCCCTAAGCAGATTAAGGCAATACTTGCAACTTTTTGAATAATTATTTCTTTGGTAAATCTTTCTTCTGAGATTTTAGGGAATCTTTTAGTTAGAAAAAATATCAAAAGAAACAGAAAAACATATTTAGTTCCCTCAAGAGCATTAATAAACGGAAGGAAATTTATTCCAGCTATGGCAATTGCAAAATTTTGTAATATAAAAGCTCCTGCTCCTGCTCCTTGATTTACTAAAAAAATAAGCCCAGTTTTTCTGGTAAAAGTTGATTTTTTGTGAAATACTTCATCCCTAACTTCTTTTGTAAACAGAAAACAAATACTAGTTAAAAAAGCTCCAATTCTCATCCATATAAAGCCATGCCAAAATGGCTGATGTAGATATACATCCTTCATCAATACAAACCCTAAGGCAAACAAGAAAGCAGCTATTATTGAAATTTTGAAGCTTTTAAAAGAAATTCTCTTCTTTTTTTCAAATGTTATTAAAAAACTTCCAAAAATTAATAATATAAAAGCAGAAATTTCTTTTATCCCTGAAAATATTAATTTTCTAGAATATATAGAAACTAATATAAAAGAAAATAAAGGTAAAAGCCCTCCAATTGCAGCTACAATTCTAGAGGGCTCGTAATATTCTAATCCTAGATAGAAAAAATAAAGAGATAAAACAAAAACAACTCCTGCTATTAAACTGACCATAATTTGAGAAATTCCAGGTACAGAAAAACCAACAAAGGGGATTAAGACTAATGTCATTATCCCTAAAACTCCTATATGGAAAGCATAACTTTTTGGGTTAGGTGCTCCGAGTAGAAGATAATTATCAATTAAAGAATTTATTGCTAGAATAAAATAAGCAAAAATTATAAGAATTATCCAAGACATAGTATTAATTTTTTTTAGAAATTATTTTTTCTATTTCATATGTCCCCATTCTTTTTGCCTCAATAAATCCTTGCATACCTGCTTCTGCAAACCAGCCGGAATTCATAAAATCAGAAAGCCATTGATCTATATAATTTAAGTTCTTCTGTTTCATAGCAGATCCTAAATTAAGAAGCCATTCTTCATTAAAATCTTCCTGTGAGCCAACAGTAGGAGCAAGAATAATCGGTAATCCTAATGCTGTATAAAAGGAAAGTTCACTTGGTTTTGTCCAAAGAATATCTGTTTTTTTCAAGGTTTGGTTAAATTTTTTGAAATAGTCTTTTATATTATTCCCATAAATAATTTCTAGATTTTTGTTTAAATTGCTTTGAAGTCCCAATCTTTTTATATTTTCTGAAAAGTATTTTTTAACTTCTTCTCTAACTCCTGCTACTAAAAATATTTTAATTTCTTCTTTCTTTATTTTTAAAGACAAGGTTTTTAAAATCTTTATGGCAATCTCTTTTTGGGCTCCAGCTCCTCCAACTGCAAAAGTTATAGCAAAAGGATGATTTGGTTCTTTAGGCAAATTACCCAGGAAAGCTTTTATTAAAGGTTTGTATTTTCTTTGATATCTCTTTTTAGTATCAAGATTTAAAATGCGATAACCAAGATCTTTTGCTGCATTTTTAATATTTTCCTTAGGAAGAGGGTATCCGATTAGAAAAATGTTTTCTTGTTTAACTCCATAAAGCATTAACCTCTCCATTACTCTAAAATTAGGAGCAAAATATTTAATTCTACTTTGAAAAGGATTAAATGGAGCCCAGGACCTTGATATATCAGCGTCACATATTACACAGAATATTTCTCCGGGATAATTAAAAGCTTCAGCCATAAATGCGGGAATAAAAAAAGTTGAAATTAGAGGCAAGGGATTCTTACTTAATTTTTTAATTAAGTCTTTTCCCCATCCTTTTTTAATTAAACTAGATACTTGTTTTGAATAGAGATTTGGATTAGATAAATCTCTTTTAGGATAAAAATTAAGAATTTTTTGGAATCTATCAAAGATAGAAAAAGCAAATTCTCCTATAATGGGGAATCTCTTAAATCTAGAGATAAATTCATAAAAATTTTTAGAACCATCCCAAATAGTTTTGTCCTTTTTAGACATGCCCTCATAATCGTTTGCACTAATAACTTCTTTATTAGGAGCTAAATCTTTTAAGGGATAAGCCGTTCTTTGATGTCCATAACCCATATTGACGTCGATGATCCAAGCTTTCCCTTTGATATTTTTTTTAGGCATAATTTATAGAATTTAAAGTTTGTAAAATTTGTTTCATATTTTCTTTAATTTGTTTTTCTTCTTGTTCTGTAAATTTTTCTAAAACATATTTTTCCGTATTTTTATATTTTAATTTTTTATCCTTAATCCCGATTCTTAATCTTATAAAATCTTTTGTCCCTAATTCTTTTATTATTGACTCTACTCCCTTATGCCCCGCAGAACCCCTCCTTTCTGAAACTTTTATTGTTCCAAAAAAAAGATCAATGTCATCATGAATAACAATAATAGCTGAACTTTTTATTTTATAAAAATTAATAAGTTTTTTTACGGCTATACCAGAACTATTCATAAATGTTTGAGGCTTTGCCAGAATAATAGCTTTCTTTTTAATTATTCCATCAGAAATTAAAGAATTGAATTTCTTTGAAAATTCAAAATCAGAAAAATTATTTTCATTCTGAAATTCATCTAAAACTCGAAATCCAATATTATGTCTAGTCTTTATATATTTAGACCCGGGATTCCCTAATCCAATAATTAAAAACATATTTAAAAAAAGATACGAAAGAATAATAACCTTCTCTTCATATTTTATTATAACTCTATTATATTTTTTTATAAAGCTTATTCTTGCGAAAGCCGGAATATTTTGCTACAATGATAAAATTATATGAAAGAAATATTATTATTTTTTTGGGAGATTGTTAAAATAGTCTTATTAGCTTTATTAATAGTGATTCCTATTCGCTATTTTATTTTTCAGCCTTTTGTTATTAAGGGAAATTCAATGGAACCTAATTTTCATCAAGGAGACTATTTAATTGTTGATGAAATAAGTTACAGATTTAATAATCCTCAAAGAGGAGATGTTATAATTTTTAGATATCCTAGAGATCCATCGCAAAGATTTATCAAGAGAGTTATAGGATTACCAGGAGAAACAATTAAAATAGAAGAAGGGAAAATAAATGTTATTAATGGTATTGAAAAAAGAATTTTAGACGAATCAGCATACGAATTAAGAGAAAATCATACAGATAATTTAACGCTTTCTCTTAAGCAAGATGAATATTTTGTTTTAGGAGACAACAGGGTAGCTTCTTTTGACTCTAGAAAGTGGGGAGCATTATCCAGAGAGTATATTATTGGAAAGGTTGTTTTAAGAACATGGTTTCCAAGCATTACGTCTAATATTTCTAACCCATTATCTATTTTATTTAAACAATAAATGTTTATGAAATTTCAATCACCAACTGGAATGCATGATGTTTCAGGAAAAGATATAATGTATTTTCAGAAAATTGAAAAAGTCTGCAAAGATGTTGCTGATTTTTATGGATTTAGAAAGATAGAAACCCCAATCTTAGAAGAAACAAAGTTATTTGAAAAAGGGACTGGATCTTCTACTGACATTGTCCAAAAGGAAATGTTTAGTCTTAGGACTAAGGGAGGAGATTATTTAACATTACGGCCAGAAGGAACACCTGGAATCATAAGATCTTATATCCAAAATGGGATGCAAAGCTTACCAAAACCAGTTAAATTTTGGCATTTTGGCCCATTTTTTAGATATGAAAAACCTCAAGCAGACAGATTTCGTCAATTTAATCAATTTGGTTTTGAATCTATAGGAATATCAAAACCTGTTATTGATGTTCAAATTATCCAAATATTTTTTAATATATTAAAAGAATTAGGATTTAAAGATTTAATAATTGAAATAAATACTATTGGTTGTTTAGAATGTCGTCCAGAATACAGGAGAAAATTGATAAAATATTTAAAATCCAATCAATCTAATTTATGTCCAGATTGCAGACGTCGCTTAAAAGAAAATCCTTTAAGAATATTAGATTGTAAAGATGAAAGATGTCAGGAAGTTATTAAGTCTGCTCCTCAAATGATTGAATATCTTTGTAAAGATTGTCATAGTCACTTTAAAAATGTTTTAGAGCTTTTAGAAGAACTAGAATTACCTTATGAATTAAACCCCTATTTAGTAAGAGGACTTGATTATTACACTCAAACTGTTTTTGAGATATTCTCAAACGTATTACAAAAATATAAGGATGATCCAGATCAAGAAGAAAGAAAAATAGCACTTGCCGGAGGAGGAAGGTATGATGGATTAGTAAAGCTTTTAGGAGGAAAAGATACTCCTGCTTGTGGTGGTGCAGCCGGAGTAGAAAGAATAGCAAGATTAATGAAGGTTATGGGTAAAAAAATTGTAACGAAAAAGCAACCTCAAGTTTTTCTAGCTCAAGTTGGAGAATTGTCAAAAAGAAAAGCTTTAAAAATTTTTGAGGATTTAAGAAAAAATAATATAAGAGTTGCCGAAGCCTTTTACAAAGATTCATTAGTTGAACAACTAAAAATAGCTGACAAATTAGAAATTAAATTCGTTTTAATTTTAGGACAAAAAGAATCTATTGATAATGAAATAATCATTAGAGAAATGAAAACAGGCAAACAAAAAATAATTCCCTTTAAGAAAATAATCAAACAAGTAAAAAAAATAATTAAATAGTTTAAAATGCCATTAAAAGCAAAAAAACAGAATAAAGAATCAACTCAAGGACTAATTCGTCGTTTTTCAAGAAAAATGAGAAAGAGCGGTATTTTGATTGAAGCCAGAAAAAGAAGGTTTGAAAAAAGAACCAAAAGCCCTCAACTTAAAAAAAGAGCAGCTTTAAGAAAAAATGAATTAAAAGAAAAATACGAAGAGCTTAAAAAATTAGGAAGATTATAATGGAAAATTTACAATATGAGTGAATCTTATTGTAAAAAAAATAATATAAATATCCAGAATTTTACAAAAAAGATAATAGATAAAAGATCTATTAGAAAACTTGCGAAAAGAATTTTAGAAAAAGAAAAAGGAGAAGGGGATATTTCTATTGTTTTTGTAGATCCAGAAAAGATAAAAGACTTGAATAAGAGGTATAGAAATAAAAACGAAATTACAGATGTTTTGTCTTTTGATTATTCCTTGTTGAATTCAAAGTTTTTCAAAAGGAATTTTGAATTAGGAGAAATTTTTATATGTCTAGCAAAAGTAAAAGAAAATGCAAGAGATTTTAAATTAGACTTTGAAAAAGAGTTAAAATGGGTTATAATTCATGGAATCTTGCATTTATTAGGGTATGATCATGAAAAATCTGAAAAACAGGCCATAAAAATGAGGGAGAAAGAAAAAAATTATCTAAAAAATTTATAATTTTATTTTATGAAATCTTCTATTCTCACAGCCATAGATATTGGCACACATTCAGTCAAAATTTTAATGGGCAAGAAAGAACTTGGTAAAAAGAATTTTGAAATTTTAGCTATGGTTAAAACTCATTCCATGGGAGTTAGAAGAGGGGAAGTTATAAAAATAAAAAAGATTGCTCCTATTATAGAATCATCAATCGTAGAAATTGAGAAACAATCCGGAATAAGAATTAGAGATCATATTTGCAGTATAAATGGAAATCATTTATCTATTATCCATTCTCAAGGACTAGTTTCTGTGTCGCGTGCTGATCAAAAAGTTTCTAAAGAGGATATTGAAAGAGTTGTGCATCAAGCAGAATCGATTAATTTATCTTCTAACAGAGAGGTTTTAGATATTTTTGTAAAAGAATTTATTATTGATGGTGCGCAGGGGATAAAAGAACCTTTAGGGCTTCATGGCCGTCGGCTTGAATTGAAAGCCCTTTTAACTTGCATTTTTTCTCCAGTCAGGGAAAATTTATATAAAGCTTTTGAATCAGCAGGATTTAATCTTAACGAAAATAATATTATTCCTTCTCCACTTGCATCTGCTGATGCATGTTTAAGTTTTGAGCAAAAAGAATTAGGAGTAGTTTTAGTTGATGTTGGAGCCGAAACCACAAGCATGGCTGTTTTCGAAGACGGAGATTTAATCCATTGTCATGTTATACCTTTGGGATCGGCAAATATAACGAATGATATTGCTATAGGACTTAGAACAGAAATTGATACAGCGGAAAGAATAAAAAAAGAATTTGGTTGTCTGCCCTCAAAGAAAAAACATAAGAATACAAAATCCAAAAATGAAAAAATAAAAATTCCAGAAAAATCAGTAATTTGCTCAAAAAAATTATTAGAAAATATCATTGAATCCAGAGTCTCAGAAATATTTGGACACGTTCAAAAAGAGTTAAAAAAGATATCAAAACAAGAGATACTGCCAGCAGGAGTAGTTTTAACTGGCGGGGGCTCCTTATTACCTGGGATTAAAGAATATTCTAAACAAGTGTTAAAACTTCCTTGTAGTTTATGTATTTTAAAAGATATTCCCGGATTACCTGAGGATCCTTGTTTTTCTACGGCACTTGGTCTTCTATTATCTGGCTGGGAAGATGATACTATAAACAATAAATCTAGAGGGCCAAATAAATCTTTAGAATTTATTAGAAAAATGGTAAAACTTTTTTTACCTTCATAAAATTATGTCAATGTCAAAAATTAAAGTTATTGGAATTGGTGGTGCAGGAGTTAATGCTTTATCTAGAATGACTAAATGTAATTTTCATTATGCTGAATTGATTGCCATAAATACTGATGTCCAATCTCTCCACTCTTGTAAATCTTGCCAGAGAATTTTAATTGGAAAAAATATTACTTTTGGGTTGGGCACAGGTATGAATATAAAATTAGGAGAAAAAGCTGTTCAGGAAAGCAGAGAAGAAATAAAAGACATATTAAAAGGAACAGAAATGGTATTTTTAGTTGCTGGATTGGGAGGAGGAACAGGATCAGGAGGAATTCCAGTTTTAGGAGATATATTAAAAGAACTAGGCATTTTAAGTATTGCTGTAGTTACAAGACCATTTTCCTTTGAAGGATCTCAACGTCAAAAAATAGCAAATGCTACATTAAAAAAGTTAAAAGGAAAAGTTGATAGTTTAATTTGTATTTCTAATGATAAGCTACTTAAAATGGTTGGTAAAAATACTTCTGTTGAATCTGCACTTTGGACTTGTGACAGAATTTTAAGAGAAGCAGTTCGAGGAATTTCAGATTTAATATTTTTTCCTGGAATTATTAATGTTGATCTTGCTGATATCCAGGGGATTTTAAAAAATTCAGGAAATGCATTATTTGGGCAAGCCATAGCAAAAGGAGAAAATAGAGCCATAAAAGCAGCTAATCAAGCTATTCATTCTCCTTTGGTTGACTTTCCAATTGAAAAAGCAAAAGGAGTTTTGTTAAATATTGCTGGGGGAGATGATCTTAGTTTGTTTGAAATTCAAGAAGCTGCAGAATTTATTAAAAAAACAGTTTCTTCAAAAGCTAAGATAAGTTTTGGAGCGTCAGAAGACAAAACATTAAAAAAAGAAGAGATAAAAATTACATTTATTGCTACAGGAATTAATTAGCGTTTTAATAATTTTTAATTTAATAGATGTCTGGTTTGTGCTTAGTTAACCTAAGCACAAATTATATTAAGAATAAGAATAAAATACATTATGGAAAATAAAATTGAGAAAATTAGAAAAAGAAATGGTTTAATTGTAGATTTTGATCGAGAAAAGATAACAAGAGTTGTTTTTAAAGCCTTGACTGCTACTGAACAGGGAGATGGAGAAAAATCAGAAAATATTTCTAATAAAGTAACTTTTTTATTAAATAGGAGATTTAAAAAAAATGAAATTCCTAATGTAGAAGAAATTCAAGATATAATAGAAGAAGTTTTAATTTTAGAGGACTTAGTAAAAACTGCTAAGGCCTATATTTTATATAGAGAAAAAAGAAGAGAAATAAGAGAAGCAGTTGATGCTAGAGAACAGGCGGTAGATAGAATTGATGAATATTTAGAAAAAATAGATTGGGAGGTTAATGAAAATGCTAATATGGCTTTTTCATTACAAGGACTTAATAGATATGGAGTAAATTATATTGTAAAAAGATATTGGCTAAATAAAATATATACAGCAGAAATAAGAGAAGCTAATAAATCAGGACTTTTTCATATTCATGATTTAGACACACTTGGTCCTTATTGTTGCGGATGGGATTTATATGATTTCTTATTAAAAGGATTTAGAGGAGTTCCAGGTAAATTAGAATCAAGTCCTCCAAAACATTTTAGATCAGCTCTAGGGCAGATTGTGAATTTTATTTTTACAGTAACAGGAGAAGTTGCTGGGGCAGTTGCTTTTTCAAATTTCGATACTCTCTTGGCTCCCTTTATTCGTTATGATAATTTAAATTATCAACAAGTTAAGCAATGTATGCAAGAGTTTTTATTTAATATGGCTGTTCCAACTCGAGTTGGTTTTCAGTGTCCTTTTTCAAATATTACTTTGGATCTTAAACCCTCTTCTGTTTTTGCTAAGTTACCAGTGATTATTGGAGGCAAAAACCAAAAAGAAACTTATGGAGATTTTCAGGAAGAAATGAAAATTTTTGATAAGGCTTTTTACGAAGTAATGATGGAGGGAGATAAATCCAAAAGACCCTTTTCTTTTCCTATCCCCACTATAAACATTACCAAAGACTTTCCTTGGGATGAATCTGCTTTTGATGGTATTTTTGAGGCATCATCAAGATATGGAACAAATTATTTTGCAAATTATATTAATTCAGACATGGACCCTTCAGATGTTAGGAGTATGTGTTGCAGGTTAAAACTTGATTTAAGAGCTCTTCATAATCGTGGAGGGGGAGGATTATTTGGGAGTGGAAGTAATACAGGAAGCATAGGAGTTGTAACAATTAATATGCCTCGTATAGGATATTTATCCAAAACAAAGAAAGATTTTTTTGAGAGGTTAAGTAAGGCAATGGACTTGGCAAAAGAATCTCTAGAAATTAAAAGAAAAACTATAGAAAATTTTGCAGACAAGGGATTATATCCATATTCAAAATTCTATTTATCAGGGATTAAAAAAGCCAGAGGAGCATATTATAATAATCACTTTTCTACTATTGGTTTAGTGGGAATGAATGAATGTTCTTTGAACTTTATAAATGAGGATATAGGAACAAAAAAAGGGAAAAAGTTTTCTTTAGAAGTAATGGACTTTATGAGAGAAAAATTAGTAAAGTATCAAGAAGAAACAGAAAATTTATATAACTTAGAAGCTTCACCTGCTGAAGGAACAAGTTATCGTCTTGCCTTAAAAGATAGAGAAAAATATCCAGATATAATAACTTCGGGCACAAAAAAAGTTCCTTATTATACTAATTCTACCCAATTACCTGTTGATTATACGGATGATGTATTTGAAGCCTTAAAACTTCAGGATGAATTACAATGTAAATATACAGGCGGTACAGTCAGCCATATCTTTCTAGGAGAGGAAATTTCGGATATTCAATTATCTAAAAAGTTAATTAAGAGAATTTTTGAGAAGTTTAGTCTTCCATATATCAGTTTAACCCCAACCTTTTCCATCTGTCCCATACATGGTTATTTACCGGGAAAACATTGGACCTGTCCTAAATGTACTGTTGAACAGCCTTGTGAGGTTTATTCAAGAGTAATTGGATATTATCGTCCGATTAAGCAGTTTAATGAAGGGAAGAGACAGGAGTTTAAAAAGAGAAAAACATTTAAAGTAAAAGTTTAATGATTATTGCTGGTTTGCAAAAATTAACATTGGTTGATTATCCAGAAAAATTAGCCTGTACAGTATTTTTAGCAGGATGTAATTTTCGTTGTCCCTGGTGTTATAATCCAGAACTTGTTTTACCAGAAAAGATTAAAAATAACCCTAAAATTACAAAAAAAGATTTTTTTGACTTTCTGAAATTCAGAAAAAATTTATTAGATGGGGTAGTTATTTGTGGAGGAGAACCAACCTTAAATCAGGACTTACCTTTTTTTTGCAGAAAGATAAGAAAGATGGGTTATTTTATAAAGCTTGATACTAATGGTTCTAATCCTCAAATGATAAAAGACTTGATTAAAGAGAAATTAATTGATTATGTAGCTATGGATATAAAGGCTCCTGAAGATAAATATGTCCAAACCATTAATCTTAAAAAATCATCTTTAAAAAACCTGTTAAAAAACATCAAAGAAAGTATAGATATTTTAAAGAAAGAAGATATTGATTATGAATTTAGAACCACAATAGTTCCTAAATTATTAGAAAAAGAAGATATTATAAAAATTGCTCGTTGGATTGGGCCAGCTAAAAAATACTATTTGCAGAATTTTCAGGGAGAAAGAGACACGATTGATCCAAATTTTAAAGAAATTAATCCTTGTTTAGATGAATATCTTTTTGATATTCAAAAAGCAATTTCTCATTTTTTCGAAATTTGTGGAATTAGATAAAATATGACTATCTCCAGAATAGTATTTTATTCTTGTCTCTCTTTTATAGGAGGGATTTTTATTGCTTCTTTTATAAATATTCAGTTATTTATAATTGCAGAACTTTTTATATTAGGAATTTTTTATAGTTTATTTTTTTTAAAAAAGAAACCTATTTTAGCTTTTGGACTTTGTTTGATATTTCTAGGTTTTGGCATTTTGCGTTATCAAACAGTTTTGGAAAACTTTGATAAACAAGAAATTAAAAATTTTATTAATTTTTCAGAACAAATTGAATTTATTGGTAAAGTGATAAAAGATCCAGATATAAAAGAAAATAGTGTTAATCTTTTAGTAGACATTGAAAAAGTAACTATAAATAAAATAAGCATATCAATATCAGGGGAAATATTAGTTTTAACAAATCGTTATCCCGAATACCAATATGGAGACAAATTAAGTATAAATGGTTTATTAAAAGAGCCTCGTATTTTTGAAGATTTTAATTATAGAAATTATTTAAGAAAAGACAATATTTCAGGTGTAATTTACTCTCCAGAAATTTTAATTTTGGAAAAAGATTCTATTTTGTTTAAAAATAGACTTTATAAAAGAATTTTGTATTTTAAAAATAAGATGAGAGAGATTATAAGCCAAAATTTATCTCCTCCTCAAAACTCAATCCTTTCAGCTATAATATTAGGGGATAAAAAAAATATTTCAGAAGAGTGGAAAGAAAAATTAAATAAAACGGGAGTACGTCATATTACGGCTGTTTCGGGTATGCATATCGTTATTTTGACTTCAATCCTAATGGGTCTTTTAATTAATATTGGTTTTTCAAGAGATAAAGCTTTCTATTTTACAATATTATTTATTTCTCTTTATATTACATTTATTGGTTTTCCGGCATCAGCTGTAAGAGCGGGTGTAATGGCAGGAATCCTTCTTTTAGCTCAAAAAACAGGAAGGATATCTCAAGGCCAAAGAAGTATTACCTTTGCCGCAACAATAATGCTTTTTCAAAATCCTTTTCTTTTAAAAGATGATGTTGGTTTCCAATTATCTTTTTTAGCTGTTTTGGGAATAATCTATGTGTTGCCAATTTTCCAAAATTGGTTGAAATTTATATCTGATAATAAATATTTAAATATAAGAGATATTCTGTCTATGACTTTTTCAGCTCAAATATTTACTTTACCAATTTTAATATATAATTTTGGTTATATTTCTTTAGTTTCTCCTTTAACTAATATACTGATAGTTCCGATTTTACCATTTGTTATGATTTCAGGTTTTATTTTTTGTTTTATAGGGGTTTTTTGGCAATTTTTAGCATGGATTTTCTCCTTCCCGGCTTGGTTTTTATTGACTTATATTATAAAAATGATTAATTTATTATATAAAATTCCATTTATATGTTTTAATATTAAGATTTCATGGACTTATTTCATAATTTTTTATATATTATTATTTGGTTTTGTTTACAAAATTAAACAAAAAAATATTCAAAATTTTTGAGAATATTGCAAATATGATATATAATAATTACTATCTAAACTGTTTATTATAATTTATGCTTTCTATAGTTATACCGACTTTAAACGAGGAAAAATATTTACCACGTCTTCTAAATTGTTTAAAGAAACAAAAATTTAAAGATTATGAAGTAATTGTTGCTGATGCTGATTCAAAAGATAAAACAAGAGAGATTGCTAAGGATTTTGGGCACAAGGTTGTAAAGGGAGGATTGCCTTCAGTGGGAAGAAATATTGGCGAACAAGAAAGTAGAGGAAATTTAATTCTATTTTTAGATGCAGATATTTTACTACCTGATGATTTTCTTAAAAATATCT
>Ga0272441_10011400_pt1 | contig 13204 bp, 9 predicted proteins | sample SSMProp6N_FD_193582 | JGI IMG/M metagenome (GOLD analysis project Ga0272441, IMG submission 193582) | Marine sediment archaeal communities from Little Sippewissett salt marsh, Falmouth, MA, United States - SSM-Prop-6N | ecosystem: Environmental > Aquatic > Marine > Wetlands > Sediment ... | reverse complement strand
TAACATTTCGTCCGTCACTGAAAAGTTATTGATCCCGTACTTGAAAAACGTACAGAAATTCTGCCTTGCGGTGTCATGCTGCTTTACTTCTCATGACTCCATGGCCGGGAATTTCATGACGTTTCTTATTCTTCCTTCTTCATTTTCTTTCTAATGATGGATAATATGTCATTCGACATTGGAGGAAACAGAATACAAGAATGTTTAGCTTCCTCTGGTTTGAATATAATCCTATGGAATTTCATACTATCTTTTTTCTTTGTAGGGATTTTATATATTTCACATATTTCGGAATAATACACAAATCTTTGTCCAAGCTTTCTATCATTCAATACAGATTTATCAGCTTTCCATGTTTCGACTAAACAAGATATTCCATTTTCATATATCCTGAATATATCTGTTTTTTCCTCTCGGGTAGAAACAAAGAATAGAACATTCCCAACTAGAATTAAAAACATCAATGAAAATGATTTTTCACCGATATTGATAATGAAAAAGAAAAAACTCAAAATTGCTAAAAATATCAGGGCTATCTGAATTTTTTTCGCATTTTCTTTTGAAAAATATTGTTTATTGAACTCTCTTAAGAGATTTCCTGTAATTTCCGGTGTGATTTCATTTCTTCTTAACATAGAAACCCCTAGCATTAGGATGATGAAAAAGTTTGATCAAATTTATTGAAGAAATCAAATGTTGAATATATTACGGCAATTGCAGAGATTAATTCTTCAATCAAAGATAATGGCGGTCCAATGACTCTATCTATTCCGTCATTTGTTGTTGCTGTATCGAAAAGACCCCAGCCTGCTAACATCAAACCAATGAATGAAAGAATACCTTTTATTAGAATATTTGGAACAAGATCACCAATAGATGTCAGAAGCATTCCAACAAATGCAATTAACAATCCTTGTGCATCTGTTTTCCCTTCTATTCCCAATATATTTGCATTTATATAAGTTGCAAGAGCAGCAAATATTGCTAAAATTTCAATACCAATTGAAGATGACCATATTGGATGATCTTCACCTGCTAATTCATAAACTGCAAATAGCATGAAGCTTCCAGCAGAATATGTAAGAGCCGAAATACTTGTGGCGATCATCTGGTTTATTATAGGTTTCATTACGTTTTGAGCAATTTCAGTAGTTCCAGCAGAAACGATTTTTATAATAATTCCTAACACAGCAGTAATAACCTGCACTCCAATTACTATTCCAGATAAAACACTCCAGAAACGACCTGAAAAAAGAAACTTTGGTATGGAATCTGGCAATATGTTGTAATCATCTACTCCATCATTGACTATTGCTCTTGATTGTGAATTACCTGTAACTTTAAATCCATCAAACAAATCCAGAATGCCATTTTTCCATTCATTATAAGCATCAATTATTGGTTTGAATATTGTTTCAATTATTGTAGTAATCGCATCCCATATCCACTCAAAAAGCGCACTCGCCAACTCCTTTATCGCCTCCCACAGCGCCTTTAGAAAAGCCGTCAACGCGTTCCATGCCGCTTCCAAAAACCCGTCTACATGCGTTTCCGCCTCGGCGCCATTATCGTTCTGATCGTAGACCTGGACCTCCACATCAAAACCATCGGTCAACACATTGTCCAGACTGGCGTCAAAGCTCTCCTCGGCATGATGCGATCATCAATGTGGGGCCCAGCCGGATATCAACCCATATTCGATATCAAAAACACCATTAGGACCATGGCGAACAGGCTGTATATCCCGGCTGCCTGCCACATGGGATAGTTCATCCTTTCTTTGATCCTATCCATACGTTTCGTCTCGGGGTTGCGTCCCAGTTCCCCATCGGATATCAGAGAAAGTTTGATCTGATCGGTCATCCCGCGAATGGGCACCTGGTAACCTGCCAGCAGGACCACCGGGATTATGACTATCACCAGTAGAAGTGTGGTGTTGCCGATCTCCAGATTGTAAAACAACCAGTAGAGACCGACCGTCACGATCACCAGCCCTACCAGGGTGAAGGTAAGGGCCATCCGCAATGTCCTGGTGACGCCCCAGCGTACCGCCGGGGTGGTAAGACCGGTGTCCCGGTCCTCCAAAAAATCCCCTGTTTGGTTTGTCAACGCTATTGCATAGTGCATAACCGTAAAACCCCCGAACACGAAAAACCCGCCAACTCCGGGCAATTCGCCGTTGACGCACATGTACAAGAACAGCGCCGGTATGAAAAACAGGGATATCATGAACGATACCGGATGCATCACCCCTCCCACCTTGAACTGGAAGGGTTTCAACGAATACCCCATTCCAAAGAACAATCCCACTCCCAGAAGAACTATCACCAAAGGATTGTCCACCAGGTAAGCGATATGAACGCTCAGTATTGTTGCCAAAACCACATGGATTATGAGCAGATTTCGCAGGTTTTCTCTCCCCAAGGCTGCCACGGAACCCGAAACCCTGGTCTTGTACTTCATGTCCACCTCGATGTCTGTCATGGAATTGACCAGAAATCCGGAAATGTACAGAAGCAGGAAAGCTATCATTCCCTCCAGGGTGGACAGTTTGAGTATATCCGTAATCCCATTGGAGGCAAGAAGAACGGGCAGCATGAGACCCGGGGCCTCGGCGGGGAAGTATTCCATCCTTCCCACACCATGATAGGCCTTGAAGAATTCCTTGGCGTTCATGTATCACCTTTCATGTGGGGGCGGTAGATTTTGAATGCGAAGACAGGTTTCTTATTTGTCTCTTTTGGTTTGATTGGCCAGATAGCTTGCTCAAACGGAAAATTCCAGCAGACTCTGGCGGTCCAGACTCAGTGTCAAACCCACGTTGTTTCCATTGCGGCAGAATTTCATGTAAAGATCATCGGACATCCAGCATCCGGAGTCCTTTTCCCATGCCATGAGCATGGTGAGCAGGGCATTTTCGAACTCATCTGCATCTTGGGTGGTATCCCAGGTGGTGTTCAAAAACCCCACCATGCTGTCACCTTTGGTGTAAAGTGAGAACTTGTCACCACCCCAACCGCTCGATGCTTCCACAGCCGTGGATTGATCAAGATGATCAGCCAGCATCATGAATATGAGGTACTCGCCCAGGGTGTCTTCCCATTGCCAGATGAAATCGCCCGGAGGAAGGGGAGAATCCACTTTCTTTGCAGGCTCATTTGCAAAGTATTTCTCCGGATGAAGCACCTGTTCAGCCGTGGCGGGAGGGTTCGTATATAGATTGTTGACGGAAGTGTAACGCATGATCCGATAATTCTCCAGAACGAATTCATACCCGTAAATGTAAGGGAAGGACATGTAATCCATCAGAAAGTCCGGCATTTCCACGTCCTCGCTCATGATTGTATGTTCTTCTTGAATGATCTTCATGTCATCGGGGGACAGTTCCAGCATGAAACTGTATTCAACCATCTTTGCATCCCCTTCGACCACCCCAAGGCGGGCCATTCTCTCATCCATGGTCTTGACAGTTAAAAATTCCAGTATGCCGAAGTTCTGATCCTGGAGAGCGTGGGTAAGCTCATGGGCCAGGGTTATCCTGTAGGTGGGGTCCGAGAAACCTTTCACCATGTACATGCTTTCAGTCAGCTCGTCGTACATGCCCAACACCACATCTTCTAAGGATTTCAGGTATATCTCCTCCAGATCCGTGTCGGGATCTTTAAACCCCATCAGGGTGAAGACAGCATCCTGGTGTTCCATGTTTAGATATGTAACCTCGGTAAACGAGTTGAGTATGAAATCATGGAGATCATCCTTTTCCATCCATTCCAGGGGAACATCAAGCCTTGCATCCAACCCCCTGACCAGGGACACGTCCTCCACAGTGGGAAGCTCAGCATCCTGGTATTGATTACCATTATCATCATCATTGCCCATCTGGGAATATGCACCGGCAATGATCACAACTAAGATTACCGCAACAGTCATGTATTTTGGGAATTTCCCGATTACACGTTCGTCTTTGCCCAGATGATCTTTGGTGGTTTTTCCTGGACTGGCCTCGCCAGTTCCATTTTCGATTATTTTCATTTCTTCAGAAGGGATGGCACAACCCTCCGATGCATCAGGCTGTCAGATATCTCTGGCGAATGTCTTTCATTTCCTGGTCAAGACGGGCTATCCCTTCGGCGGTCTGAATAAGCTCGTTTGTCTGTTTATCCGCATCCTCCAACCGGTTGGGGTCATCCAGTATGGCCAAGACGGCGTTTATCTCCTGGAAAAACATCCCTTGATCCAATGTTTTGAGCTTGTCCGATATGGATGCTGCCGTTTCTGACGCAGATGGCAACTCCTCGTCACTCACACCTGGCACGGGCTGTGTCTGAGCCGGCTCCGGTTGTACCGCCGGTTCTTCTGATGCTGCAACGGCGACAGTTTCAGGTGCCGTCACATCCGTTTGGGGTTCGTCCGGTATCATTTCCGGTTGAGATTTGGCAGGTGCAGGTGGCGCCGGTTGTGGGGTTTTTAAGGAGGTATAGGCCTTCGATTGACTTATCGATGCCTCGTCTTCCCCTTTTCCGACCTTGATCACCGTTTTGAACTTCTGGGCCAGAGAAGAATAGAACTCCATCAGTCTGCCCAGATCGTTCGCCCGGGTGAATTCCCCGTGTCCCAGTTCCGAAATGCGGCGCAGGATCGATTCATCTATCTCAGAACCGATACCCACCGTGTGAACAACGGTCCGCGATCTCTTTCGAAGGTGTTTCTTTGCAAATCGCACCGGGGAAGGGCCCACATCGAACTCGCCATCGGTGAGAAGGATTATCATAACCGGATTGGGTCTTGAAAGCCCCTCATCATGAACCTCGTAAGCGGCCATCTCCTCTGCTATTTCATGGGCGATGGTCAGGGCCTTGCCCATGTTGGTATGTCGCGCCTCCACGGACCCGAGCATGCTAAGGATGCTCGATCCCAACACCATGGCTACGTCCATCTTCATGTCCGCATAACCCGTTGTGGAAACGTCAAGCCATTTGGTTGACTGCTCCGCGGCCTGGAACATAAGTGGTAGAGCATCGTCAGAGTAGGGTACCACGGCTATTTTCTCACCCTTTCCCCGGGCGATCTTCTCGGAAAAGAACAGCATGGCGGAGATCACGGCAGAATCGATTCGTTTTGCCTCATCGTCGCTCTCAACTTCCTTCAGATAATCCTCGATCTCCTGTATCTTTCCATAGGCCATGTCGTGAAGCTGCTGGAATGCGTTTTTTACCGAAGAATCTACTGGCATGTCCTTTGCCTGCATGGATTTGGACATGTCAATTAGAAGAATGCCGTTGAACGCGCTCTTCATGACAGGGTACATCTCCAGTTTCAGTTCCTGAAACACCACGTACTCCCCATCGGAAAGCCTGGGCTCGGTTTCGGATATCTCCAGGATGAGGCCCTTTTCCTTCCAGTGTATCCTCAACCCGTTGAATATGAGTCTGTGCATGAGGAACTGTTCCACGTCTTCTAGCTGGTCGGTTATGACAGCTTCGATATCCACGTCCTGTATTGATCCGTCAGATGTAACACCCACCAGTACCCGGTCCAGGGTGTTTGTGAGTTCCTTTTCATATTTTCTTAGCAGGTATTCATGTCCGGCAACGGCTCCTATGGAATCGGCCAGGTTCTCTGCTATCCTGAACGTCCCCTTCTCCACTTCATCCGACACTTGGACCCTGGCGGCACCCGCCTCATCCACGTCCTCGTCTACAATCTCTAAGATATCACCCATTTCCAGATCCATCTCGTCGCAGTCTGCGGGATTTAGGATTATCTTTCCGGCAGAAACGTCTGCCAGAACAAGGGTGGATCGGACCGTCATCATCTATCACTCACACTTTTTTTTCCAAATCTGTTGAAATCCGTTCGGTTAATCTTCCTGGGCATATCGGTTCATGACTCTCACGTATGCATCGAACTCATCTGAACCCTTGAACTCGTCGATCACGTCTTCAGGTAAGTGTTCGAGCATATCATCCAGTGCAAGAAGGACTGTTACGAGTTCCTCTTCCCGCTGGGCATATGCCTCCTCTATTGCAGAAGTGGACAGGTCCAGCCCATCATCAGTATCTTCAGAGTCACCATCCTTTTCACCATCTGATATGTTATCGGAACTCTTTTCATCATTTTCTTTCTTTTCAAGTTCTTCGGTCTGGGGATGATCCTCTTTATCCTCTTTTTCATCATCACCCTTATCTTTCCCATTGAACGCATCATCACCTAAGGTCTTCATCAACTTTCCAAGACCCTTGCCCAGTGCCTTTCCCACAGCCATCACATCCTACAATTAATAAACCGATCATCAGTCCAGCAGCAAAGATCGCAGACCCTTTGAGAACCGTTTGCTCCTCTTTTTTGGCTTTTCATCTTGTTGTGATATATCATCTTCTGAATCCTTTCCTGTTTCGGCAGACGGTTTTTCCATTTTTTCTTCGGAAACCACCTTCTTTTCCGTTTCCGTTTTTTCTTCAATAGATGTATCGAATATCGAATCGACCTTTATATCGTCATCGTCAATATCCAGCGATATGTCATAGTCATCTGAACCTTCATCCGATTCCGATTTCTCGTCATCATCGTCAAGAGATACATTAATATCATCGTCGTCCAGGTTCAAAGTGACATCCAGGTCGTCTTCATCATCCAAAGGACTCATTTCAGGTGTGGACTGGCCCTCGTCCAAGGATGGGAATTCGATTCCAGGAATATCCGGCCATGGGCCACCGGAAAGATCCGCATCCTCCAAAACATCCACCAGGTTTTCCAGTTCAAACAACAGGTCAGGGTCGTTTAAGTTGTCCGATATCTGTTCCTTGGTGGCGATGGGAAGACTGTCCAGGGCAGATACCCTGGCCTGAAGGTCCTGCAAAGCAAGTATATCGTCGGCAAATCTGATGAAAACGTCCCAGACATCATCTGCCATGGATGAAAGGGGTTCATCCAGCCTCTTGACCACGAATCCCTCACCTTTCCATTTTTCGTACTTGTCCATGAGCTTTCTCTTTCTAGGATCGTCTTCATCAACTTCGTTTTCCATTTCGGTTTCATCCAGAATCTGAAGTTCCCCTTCCACTTCCGGAGCGATCTCCTCAACTTCCTGAAGCTCGACCTCTTGGGCCGGTTCGGTCTCGGACACGGTTTCGAGTTCCGGGACCTCATCGATTGTAGGTGCTGGTTGAATTTCCTGTTCCGACGGGATAACCTCCATCTGAGTCACAGATTCAACAGCATGAGGTTGATAGGGAGGCACGGGTTCAGGCGGTTCCTTGTTGGGAAGCTCGTACATGATATCTCCCAGAGTACCCGATATAACTGATGAGATGGTTTGTTTGTATTTTGAAAAGTCTTTCTGCTCAAAGTACTTAATCGCGGTATTGAGATAGGTGGTCTCTGATGTAACATCCGCTCCCTCTTCAATGGCCATTTCCACGGAAACCTTACCCCGTACTATGGGAAGCAGGGCCAGGTCCCGCCATCTTTGTTGCATTACCAGGGGATCGTTTCCCGTTATTTTCGTATAAAGTTCTCTATCCAGTCCTTCCGCCGGGTTGCGTCCCAGCTTTTCCCATAGGGACATTCCAAACTGTTCCACGTCCTTATAGTGTCCCATTGTCCTAATGGAGATATAAAAAGAAGACGGAAAATCCTCGCCATCTGAATATTTTCTGTTCTCCAGGATCATCTCCAGTGTAGGGGTCCTCAAGGCAACGGTCCATATCTGGTACTTGACGTCGGGAATGGTGCTCTGGACCTTGAGTGACACCTCACCATAGCTTTCCAGGATGTGGTTTATGATCGCTCCTCCCACATCGGAGAAATAAAGATGATCGTCCGGTCTGTTGGGATCTGCCATTTCAATGGCACCCTCGAAAAGGTTTGAAAGGGATATGACAGGGTCCCCGGATTGCGGCTGGGCAACAAGTTCTTCCTGAACAGTCGTTTCCGAACCCTCCGATATGACTAAAAGATGAAAACGGGACCAATAATAAAAGGTTTGCACAACCCAGTTGCCAAAAACATTATCTAATCTTCCATTACTCTTCCCCTGCAGGTTATTCGACTGGGGTACATCATCATGGTATCTATGAAGGGGAAAAAAATCGTCGTAACGGGTGGTGCAGGTTTCATCGGAAGTCATATCGCCCAGGCTCTTCAAGACGATAACGAGGTAATTGTGATCGATGATCTGTCCACGGGAAGGAAGGAGAACCTTTCAGTTCTGGACAGGGTGCGTTTCGTGGAAGGAACAATAAATGACACCGACATGCTCAGATCGGAATTTTCCGAGGTTGATTTCGTTTTCCACCAGGCGGCAATACCCTCTGTTCCCAGGAGCGTCTCCGATCCGCTGACCTCCAATGAAGCAAACGTGAATGGTACACTGTCGGTTCTGACCGCGGCCAGGGATGGGGAGGTGGAAAAGGTGATGTTCGCCTCATCATCCTCGGTCTACGGAGACACGCCCACACTTCCAAAGGTGGAGACCATGCCCCCCTCGCCGTTGAGCCCCTATGCGGTGTCGAAGCTCGCGGGTGAACATTACTGCAGGGTGTTTTTTGAGCTGTACGGCCTTTCCACCACGGCCCTGAGATACTTCAACGTTTACGGCCCCAGGCAGGACCCGACCTCCCAGTATGCCGCGGTGATCCCCAAGTTCACCTCGGCCTTACTCAAGGGGGAAAGCCCCACCATTTACGGTGATGGGGAGCAGAGCAGGGATTTCACTTTCGTAAAGGACGTTGTCAGGGGCAACATCCTGGCGGCCCAGAGCCATGAGTCGGACGGAAAGGTGTTGAACTGCGCAACCTCCCAGCGCATCACGATAAACGACCTGTTCGGCAAGATCAGGGATATGATAGGTGCGGATGTGGAGGCCAGACACGTTGACCCGGTCAGCGGTGATATCAAACATTCCCTTTCCGACATCGGCCAAGCAAAAAGACTGATGGGATACGAACCCCAATTCAATATCAACTCAGGTCTGGAACGAACAGTGGATCATTTCATCAAGGAAGGTGGCTACAAATGAAGGTCGAGGAGATAATGACCAAGGATGTCATCACCGTTAAGATGGACCGCACCGTCCGGGATGTGGTCACTCTGTTACACGACCACCACATGGGTGGCATTCCAGTTGTGGATAATACGGGACTTCTAGTCGGTGTGATATCCGAATACGACATCGTCAGGTTGATAAACACCAAGACATCCAAACTCAGCCTGAAGTTCCCGTCATCGCATACCCTTGGGCTGGTGTTCCAGGAGTCCATCACCAACCGCGAGGTTCGGGATGCGTTCAACGATATCGCTGATATGAAGATATTTGAAGTCATGATAAAGGACGTTCCGACCATGTCACCCAACGCGGATGTTTCCGACGTGGCCGCAGAGCTTCGCAAGGATCATATCAAAAGATTACCCATTATTGACGACAGCGGAAAGGTGGTGGGTATAGTTACCCGCCGGGATCTTCTCATGGCCCTGATATGATCTTTTCAGATGCAATAAGTATCCATTCTGACCGATATGCAATGAACCCCCAACAAACATTTCAAGTTGACCGGGTGAATTCCATCGAACGGTAACATGGGTGGGACAACGCTTTGTTGCGACAGGCAGATCCATGTTTGAAATGACAACCTTTTTATCCCTGTACTCCAAATGGTTGAACTCGCCCCGGTGCGGAGACCGCGGGGAAAGGTGAACCGCGGAGCGAGACTGGGGTTACACGAAGATCGGTGCCGTTATGGGTCCCTGGCTGAGTTGGGGGCGAGAGTGCTCCTTTGCAGTGATGTACGGGCCAACCCCGGTACCGAACAGCATTGGATAACACGGAATCGGGGACATGTGAACCGATTGTGACGATCCGGTGAAACACACCCCCTGGCACGGGTCAGTGCGTGGAGCGCGCCTTTGCGTTGCCGTGATGCGACCTGTTAGTGCCAGGGGACACATTTTTGCAGATATGCACATCAGTTTCAAATCCAGCAGGATGTTTTAGGGCTGGGATGGTTTGAGACTGTAACTTCTCATCATGTGCTGGCATCGGAAAAGGTTTATAACAGAAGTTTTCATTAGAACGGCCGTTGGGTCGTATGATCGACCGATCCCCAGGAGGGCTCCCATGAAGCTACCTGCCTTAGTTGTTTTCTGGATTTTTCTAATGATCGCCTTTGTACCATTGACCCAGTCTTCCGGTTTTGCAGCCGATACATCCCCTGCTGGAATGCCCGATATCAGGGACAACATGGAAAATGTCGGAGGGAACACTTCTTTTACAGCCCTGGACGTGGCAACCACCAGCCCCACAGTGGGAAACTACTACGTCATGGTGGCAACCGGGATCAAATCCACGGGAAGCGGGATAGGGGTGAACGGTTCGCTACAGACATTCAACAACAACGTCACGGACCCGGAACTGGAGATCGGGAAGGGACGTACGGATATTGAAGAACAGTGCGTGAGGGTCTGGCACCTGGAAAACCAGGGTGACTATGCCGTTACGCTGGACAATGTAGGTAATCAGTATTATCTTCGCAATGCAAATCCCCTTGACCAGATAAAATGGAATTACATAGAATTTGATTTCGGATCAGGAAATGTGGCCACGTCACCCGGCGAGATACGTGGTGTGGGTGCAAACGGCCAATTCTTTGCAGTCAACGTGAATGGTTATGGCGTTCAGGTCTACAATGCCATGGCCACTTCATCGCCCATGGGGAAGGGGAATGTAACAGGACCTGCCGGAGGGGTGGGAGTGGTAAATACAACGGTCCTGGCAGCGGCAGGATCATCTGTATTTGCAATCGACTGTTCAAACACCTCGGATATATCAGACGGGGTATCCTGTTTTTCAAAATCAGGAGGCACAGCAAACGAGATACTTATAGTGGACGATCTGGCATATGTCTGCTGGGGTGGTGGAGGGCTTAGCATACTTAACGTGAGCGATCCCACGGCAAACCCGCTTCCGGAGCTGGGAAGCATACCCGCATCGGATCAGATCGTTGATGTGGCCATATCGGACACCCTTTTGTACATTGCCGACGGCACCGCCGGGATTCATTGTTATGATGTGTCAAACCCCATGATGCCATCCAAGGTGATCACCCAACCCGTTTCTGGTAAGGCGCTGGGTGTATCTGTTTCCCGGGATCATGTATACGTTGCGGCAGATACCTCAGGATTACAGGTCTTTGAAAAGGCAACTTACAACATGGAACTGACAGTAACCCCACAGAGCGTCACCTACCCGACAGGGGCGACGGTTTCCGCCATGGTGGATGCAGGTGGCTCTCCCATCAGCGGAGTGGATGTCGAGCTTACCCATGACAGCCATTATCCGATCATAGAATCAATGGACGGCAGCACCGGGATAGACGGTAAGTTCACGGTGCAGGCAAAATGCCCCGGCATCAATGTGCAAACCAACATCACCTTCACTGCCAGGTTCTACATGGGGGGTTCTCTAATAGGTACCAAAACAGCCACATGGACTGTCAACCCTGACCCTTCGGGCTTGCTTTTGGACATAGGTTTTTCCGCCGAACCCGCAACTTCAGGCGGTCTTGTGGATGTGACGGTGACCCTCACAGACCAGGGAAATCCCATGGAAGGCGCAACCGTATCATTTGGTGACGAGGGCTCCGGCGGCTCATTCAACCCATCTTCCGTTATCACGGGTCCCGATGGTAAAAACACCACGACCTATCGATCAAAGAAAATGAATCAGCCGTTCAACGCGACAATAGAATGCACCGTAAACGCTCCCGGTTACGAGATACAGAAGTTCAACCGATCAATCTACATGATACTTCCTGTGCTCTATCCTCAGGCAATGCTGGATCGGGATACCATGGGAGCCGGAGAGGAGGCGGAAATGACACTCTGGATTCCGGATCCTCTCAATCCGGATAACAACATATCAAGCCCGAAGGTCAACCTTTCAACGGATCCACCCGGAGGCAAGTTCGAGGAAATTCCTTCAGGTATTACTGGTGTTTTGAAATACAACTTCTTCGCACCCGCCGTCTATCAAACCACCACGGTGTCCATAATCATGTCCAGCCTGTCCGGTTCTTCCCTGGGATACAAAGACGGATCCACAATATTTGAGGTGGAAGTTACACCATCGGAGATAGACGCGGAGGTGATCCTGGGCAAGAGCGAGGGGTACTCCTACGATTCCATGCTGATCACTGTCAAGATCAGGATGCTTGGGGTTTTCATCGAAGGCGCCACGGTGACTGCGACAAATTCAGAGGGAGATACCTTCCATTTCGAGCCCGGCGATCCAGGGTATTACATATCGAGTTACAAGTTACCCGAGGTGGATGAAAAGATCACAGTAACCTTCACAATAATGATAACCGACATACCTGGATACAGCGGTGCTCCGCTTACCGAATACGGTGAGATCGACGTGTTACCTCCACCGCCGGAATCGCCAAAGATAGTCATAGAACATACCGATTACCCCGATGAAGAGAACGGGTTCACACCCAACTCGAAGGTGGAGTACCTGGTGCAGGTCCTGTCCAACAGACAGGACAATCCTCCCATCGCCAACGCCAAGGTGACACTGGAGATATCAAACGACACCGGCTCAAAGGTGAATATAGATGTGAAAGAGATGACCACCAACGAGTCAGGATACGCCGTGTTTACTTTCACGGTTCCCGATATTGAATCCTTCCAGGAAACCTTCGAAGCCAATTTTACAATTTCCGGAAAATTCTTACTCACAACTACCAAGATCGTCACGTTCACGGTAGCCGAATCGGAGGATGTTATCAGACCACTCATCAATTCCGGGGGTATCAAGGATATACCGGTAGGTTCTGCTAAACCGATTTGGATAACCATCAAGGATGGCGAAGATGGGATTGAAGGGGTTGAGGTTGAGCTAACCCTTGATCCCGATTTGGGAAGGATATCACCATCATCCGGAACCACCGATGAGAACGGCAAGTTCACTGCCATGTATTATCCTCCGGAAGAAACAGATGTCTCCACCAAAGTGACCATCAATGCAGAGGCCACAAAGGATGGATATACATTCAATCTGAACAACCAGACCTTCAACATCATCCCGTCCGGATCAACGGGTGAGGTGTCGGAAGATGATGACTCATCTGCCTTGGCGATCGTTCTGATTGTGGTGGTGGTGGTGGCCATCGTCATTGTGTTTTTACTAATGTACATGAAGCAGAAG
>Ga0272441_10011399_pt1 | contig 13206 bp, 15 predicted proteins | sample SSMProp6N_FD_193582 | JGI IMG/M metagenome (GOLD analysis project Ga0272441, IMG submission 193582) | Marine sediment archaeal communities from Little Sippewissett salt marsh, Falmouth, MA, United States - SSM-Prop-6N | ecosystem: Environmental > Aquatic > Marine > Wetlands > Sediment ... | reverse complement strand
CGCCGATATCGCCACCCGGAAAGAACAGCGGAGAGATGACATGGCCGTCGGTGGACATCACCAGCCGCCCCGGCGGCACGGACAGGCGGGCCGCATCATGCCCCTGATCGAGGATCGCATTGGACAGATGATGATGAAACAGTTCACTGATCAGCCGGGTCATGGTCCGCCCGCCGCCGCCATGGGTCATGTCGACACTGCCGCGCAGGCGGGGTGCGAAAGGATCCTTGATGTTCATGTTCATGCGATTGCCTCCGCCGCCCGGGACTGACCGGCCTCGAATTTCTCATCCTCACCGTGACTTTTTCCGCTGGCTTGAGGATGAGACCCGCCGCCAGCCGATGCCTTGTCGCCTTCCCGGAAGCGGCCATAGGTCCAATAGGCCGCGCAGGCGCCTTCCGAGGACACCATGCACGAGCCCATCGGGTTTTCCGGCGTGCAGACCGTGCCAAAAAGCTTGCAATCGGTCGGTTTCTTGACGCCGCGCAAGATGGCAGGACATTCGCAACTCTTGACTTCCCGCGAAACCTTGTCGCTCACGGCAAAACGCTTCTCGGCATCGAACTCGCCATAGACATCGCGAATTCTGAGCGCGCTGTAGGGCACCGTACCCAGGCCCCGCCATTCGAAATCCTTGCGCAGTTCGAAGACGTCGGAAACCATGTCCTGTGCCTTCAGATTGCCCTGCGGGGTGACGACACGGGTGTATTCATTCTCGACCTCGGCCCGGCCCTCGTTGATCTGGCGGATCAGCATCAGGGTCGACTGCATGACATCGAGCGGTTCGAATCCGGCAATCACCACCGGCTTGGCGAACTCCTCGGCAAAGAAGTCATAGGGCTGGGAGCCGATCACCGAACTGACATGCGAGGGTCCCAGAAAACCGTCGATCGTCACGGTTCCCAGATCACGCACTTCCGGTGACTGAAGGATATGACCGATGGCCGCCGGGGTCAGCACGTGATTGCAGAAGACCGAGAAATTCTTGATGCCCTCGGACTGCGCCGCCATGATGGCGACGGCGGTCGGCGGGGTTGTCGTCTCGAAGCCGATGGCAAAAAAGACAACCTGGCGATCGGGATTGTCACGGGCAATCTGCAGGGCGTCCATCGTCGAATAGACCATGCGAATATCCGCCCCGTCAGCCTTGGCGCGAATGAGAGAACGCTGTTTGGTGCCGGGCACCCGCATCATGTCGCCATAGGAACACAGGATCACGCCATGGCGCTCGGCCAGTTCCACCGCGTCATCGAGCCGGCGCACCGGCAACACGCAGACCGGACAGCCGGGACCATGCACGAAGCGCACATTGTCCGGCATCAGATCCTGCACGCCATAACGGAAAATCGCGTGCGTATGGCCGCCACAGAACTCCATCAGATGATAGGTGCGGTCGGCATGCGCCTCGCGCGCGATGGCACCGGCAATCGACATCGCGAGATCACGGTCCCGATATTCCTGGACATGTTTCATGCCGGCTCTCCCGTCATTTCCTCGATTTCTTCGTTCAAGATACCGGCCTCGGCCATCAGCGCGAGAGTGCGTGCGGCCTCTTCCTCACTGACCTTGTGCAGCGCATAACCGACATGGATCAGCAGATATTCACCTTCGCTGACATCTTCGACGAGCGCCGTCGAAATGCGCTTCTTGATCCCTTCGAGCGCAACGATGGCCGTGTCGTTGTCTTCAAGGCTGATGACCCGGGCAGGTATGGCAAGGCACATGCGTTTTTCTCCGTCAGCGTTTCAGAGCAGATCTATTCGGCAGCAGTTCTTGTGGTTGCCGTTTGCGCGTCGATATTGGCGTGACAGGCCAGATGCATGGCGCGCGCCGCGGCAATCCAGGACAGCCATGCCTCCATGCCCTCCCCGGTCCTGGCCGATACCTTCAGGGCACGAATGCGCGGATTGACCTTCAGGGCATTGGCCACGGCCAGATCGACATCGAAATCGAGATGCGGCAGGAGATCCGTCTTGTTGAGGATCATCAGCGAGGAGGCGGCAAACATATCGGGATATTTCAGGGGTTTGTCCTCACCTTCGGTGACCGAGAGGATGGCCACCTTGTGCGCTTCACCGAGATCGAAGGCAGCCGGGCAGACAAGATTGCCGACATTCTCGATGAACAGGACCGATCCGTCGGCCGGCTGCAGGTGATCGACGGCATGGCCGACCATGTGACCATCAAGGTGACAGCCCTTGCCGGTATTGATCTGCAGGGCCGGGGCGCCCGTCGCACGGATCCGTTCGGCATCAGCCGATGTCTGCTGATCGCCCTCGATGACAGCCACCTCATAACGGGCGCGGAGCATTTCGACGGTCCTGACAAGCAGTGTCGTCTTGCCCGAACCGGGCGAGGAAACAAGGTTCAGCGCGAGAATGCCATGGTCGGCAAAATGCGCTCTGTTGCGCCCGGCATAGGCGTTGTTCTTGGACAGGATGTCCTGTTCGACGGCGATCAGCCGAGCCTGACTCATGCCGGCGACATCGACACCGGCCGGGCCCGCGCCATAATCAAGGTCACCCGGCGACCCATGATGATGATGATGGTGCCCGCACCCATGCGCATGGTGGTGGCTATGGTCATGAGCATGATGATGGCCGCCTGAGTGACCTTCCATCCGCGTTTCACCGTCGGCGCAACCGCATACCGTACACATCAATTCACCTCCAATTCCTTGATTCGCAATTCCTCGCCACCGGTGACCTGCAACTGGTGGGAGCCGCAATGCGGACACGGCGCATAGCGTTCGGCAATGGGCACATTGACACCGCATGGCATGCACCATGCCGTGGCAGGCGTTTCGACAATTTCGAGGGCCGCTCCCTCGGCCGGCGAGCCACGCATGGCGACATCGAAACCAAATTTCAAGGCCTCGACCTCGACGCCGGCAAGCGGCCCGACTTCCAGCGCAACACGGCTGACACGGACAAAGTCCTGATGCCTGGCCTGATCCTCGATGATGCTGCGGATACTTTCGCAAAGAGCCATTTCGTGCATCAGCCAAGCCTCACATCATAGGCAACACAGGGATCGATGGCATGAACCACGAGATGGGCAAGATGCATGCGTTCATCATCTTGCGTAACGGTGATGTCATTGAGACAGCGCGCGGCAACACCGTCCGCATGGAAATTCACGAGCGTGGGCGGCAGAATGCGATAGGAAACGACACGGCCGGCGCGCACCTGGACTTCATGGACAAGCTCGCCGCGGGCCGCATCGATCCGGCCTGTCGCACGGCCATCGCCATGGCACACGCCAAGCGGTGGATCGGACCGGCCTTCCAGCACGGCGCGCATTTCACCGCTCAGACGGGCACAATCGACGAGACGGGCGACGAGACGCGCGCCCACACCGGAAGCCATCAGGCTGGTGACAAGCGGGTCATCGCGGTAGCGGACGAAAAGCGTGGCCTCGCTCCTCTCGCATGCTTGCGACGTGGCATCTGACGAGGCTTGCTCTGACACCGACGGTGTCCCGTCGCGGTCGCCGGACGAGGCCTCCTCGAACTGTCCGCGCGCCATCAGCGCGGCAAGCAGGCGCGCTGCCGGTGTTGACGTGTTTTCGGCCCAGAAGGCAACCGAGCAGCGGCCGCGTCTTTTGAGAAAACGCGCGACGGGCTCACCCAGCACATGCTCTTCGACCAGTGTTGCGGCATCGCGGATCACCAGATCGGCGGCACGGATCTGATCCGGGCCCATGGTCACCGATGCACCAAGCCTGAAAGCATTGTCCGCACCGCACAGCGCCTTGTTCAAACGTGCCAGCAAACCGGCGACGGTGCGCAAGGCGTGCGGGTCCTGCCCGCTGTTGCGAATTGCGCCATCCCCGCTGGCGCATGGACCAGACGGAACGGCGGGATCAGGCACGAGATCCGGCCAGGCCATCATGATCTTCAGGAGATGCTCGCGCAAACGCTCCATCATCGACAACAGGGCGCGGGCCGCCGCTGTCTGACGTGTCGGAACAATCCCCATCGCCGATTCCAGAGCGGTGACCGCGGCATGGCTTTGAGCCGTGACGCAAACCGCATGCAGCGCGGCAATGACGGTGATCGCCTTGTCGGGTGTCAGCCCGCACAAAAGGCCGCAAATGTCGCCAACCGTCTTGTAGCCAACGCGCACCGGATCGCCCGGATTGCGTGACAGGGCAACCGTCACGCGCCCTTCGGCGGCGATCGTTTGGCCGGGACGAGATGCCTTGATCGTCACGTGCGCGCCTCCGGTCCATCACCTGCCAAGACCGCCTCACGTTCCACGCGCGACGACGGCGCAGGCGCCACATCCTGTTGCCTGTCCTTTTCTTGCCCGTCGAAAGAGCGCTGACCGGTCAGAAAACCGCGGCGGCTGAGTGTTGCTGGCTGCGATTTCGAAATGTCGGCTGCGCGTTCCGACAGACGATCGTCAAGCCCTGCGCTCTCTTCACCCGTATCATCGCTCTGCACAGTCCGAACGTCATCTTCCGGCGTTGCAGCCTGGCCCTCCTGAAAGGCCGGCAGTTCACCACGCCAGATCATCGCCATGTCGCTTTCATCCTGGCTCTCGATGGCGTTTTCAAGGTCGAGAATTTCATCGAGCGCGGCCCGCGCTGCCTCGATGGCGGTTTCCTGATCGGAAAATTCAAAAACCGGCGAGAACAGCGAGCACATCCAGTGAGGCCCGATCAGCGGCTCATGACCGTGAATGAACTCGAAACTGCCGGCGGGAAAGGCAAAACTGCGTTTTGTGCCGACCGTTATCGGCGGGCTGTCCTGCCCATCCGTGCGCTCCATCGGCAACAGAACGATATTCATGAACCAGGGGGTCAGGAGAACACCCAGGCAATGCCCGTTCCACAGACGAAAACCGACCGCCGAGACCGAAAGCGCGTCATTGAGAATAGGAATGCCATCCATGCGCTCGACGCGGATCATCTCGAAACAGGCTTCAAGCGCCTGGGCGACCTCGCTCACCCGGGCCGTTTCGGCCACGGTCTCGTCCGGCATGGAGGCAGCCATATCACCCATCTCAGGCATCCTTGATGACCATGAAATCCGCCCGGCTTCCATCGCATTCGGGGCAGGACCAGTGATCGGGCAGACTGTTGAACGGCGTGCCGGGCGGAATTTGCCAGTAGTCATCACCTTGTGCCGGATCGTAGACATGCCAGCAGATCTTGCATTCGAGCCTGGTCGTCGGACCGATCCTGGTGGCATCACCGCCATAGGAGCCGGTGAAAAAATGCTCGCTCACCGGTAAACCTCCAGAATTTCCTTAAGCCGCTGGGCACTGTCGGCGATGTCTTCGCCGGCGGCGCAGGCGACCTCCGGAATCTCGGTGATCTCGATCGAATTCAAAATCAGCGTATCCTGAGAATTGTAGAACTGAACCCACCAGACATTCCTGGTCGCCGTTGCGGTAATGCGGCAATTGCCATAGCCACGCGACAGAATGGTCACCGGTCCGCGCCCCAGAATGTCGTTGAGGAACACCAGATCCTCTTCCGTGTGCGGCAGCAGCGACAGATTGATGACATGCGGATCACCACCCGGCACGACAAGCGGAATGTGCTCGTTGATTTCAGGCAGAAGGGGCGGCGCGTTGAAGACATTGGCAGGGAACTGGCCTGGCACCGGCACGCTTGTCTGCGCCTTTGCAAAGGCGCTCGCCAGCACGAGTTTCGGGAAGCCGGCCACCTCGACATAGTCACGCCTGAGACGGTTTTCCCCATCGAACTGGCGGACACGCCAGACCCCGGCCAGCACGGCTTCCTGAGCCTGTGAGCCGTTCCCGCCAATCACGGAGACCTCGCCCTCACCCAGGACCTGGTTGACGAAGGCGAGATTGTCCTCGTCAAGATGGATGAGATCGACCTCGTTGCCCGCACCCTGGGTTGCGCCACCGGTGGCAACACGCTCGAGAACCACGAGAAGATCGTCCATTGCCGCCTTGGCAGCATCAAGACCCTTGATCTCTTCGGCTTCGGGCAGATCCGGCACGGCGAAGGTGCTCATGGCAGACGGCATTTTCATGTAATCCAGCACACCGCCATCTTCCTCGGCAGGCTGACTTCCGGGGCCTAGAAAGGAGCCGATCGTTTCACTCATGTTTCAATCCTTCTCAGGGTCAGTGCCGCTGGCCGGCAGATGTTGCAGATCCGTTTCAGTGAGACATTTGCGGCTGCGGTGCGCCGCATCCTTCGGGAAACTTGAAGGGCGGCGGATCGGAGGGATCACGCAGCAGAATATCGGCGATTTCATCCAGATAGTCGGTCCAGTCGAGCACACCCTGGATCACACCGAGATACTCGCCGTCGCGCAGGAAAACGAGCGAGGGAAAAGAGTTGAAACGATACCGCTTCTGCAGTTCGCGTTCGCTCTCGGACATGACCACCAACGGCGTGAAGGTGCGCTGGAAGGCCCTGTAAAGCTCCGGCAGGACAACCGCGACATCGTCGCTTTCGGCCAGACGCGCGGCATCACCGGCAAAAAACAACGCAACATAACCACGATCGACCACTTGCGCCTCGAAATCTTCATGTGTGACGGTTTCGAGACCTTCCCGGTCGATGATGGATTGCAGTAACGGCGAATGGCTCACTCTATTCTCCCATGGCTTGATTTGAATTGTTTGCTGATGCGCCCGGACTGTCGCGATGCTCAGCCTCGGCGGCAGGTTTGAGAAAATCCGGCAGTTCCGGCTCGCGATCGATGAGATCGGCAAAAAGATGCTCGAAACCACCCTCCCCGCGCATGGCCATCGACAAGGCATCGAGAGCATCGGCCGTCTGCATGGCAGTTTCCTCGCTGATCACCTCGCGCGCGCCACCCAGAAAGACCATGAGCCATGTTCCCGGCGCGACATCCCCCACCAGAAGCGTGTCGACTTGCTGCTCTTCGCCATTGCGCGCCCGACACAGGGCCGATGCCAATCCGCTTGTGACGACCTGCATGGGGACACCGATACACATCACCCGGCCTTCCCGTTCTGATGGCCCTTTGCACCAGGCATCTCGGGATCGGGAACACTGGCCACGAGGCGTTCCATTTCGGCCTCGAAATCATTCGGCCCTTGCCATTTCTCGCTTGCCAGAACACGGACATCGCCATGACGAAAGGCGCGATCAGGCGCAGGACGTCCGCCCTCATAACGCCCCAGCGTCATTTCCAGCGAAGCGATCGTATCGTCTTCGGGCAAAACCGTCTCACGCGGCGTCGCTTCGATGCCAAGATCGTCAAGAAAAGCCAGCGCCAGGCGGATGGCAGGTGCGATCTGCGCCTTGACCTGCGGCCTCAGACTGCCGCCGTAATCCTCAAGCTCGACCGGTTGAACGCCGATCAGCAACAGGTGGCTCGGATAGTCACCGAGCATTTCGGCCATGGCCAGCACTTCCTGAAACCCGGTCTGATGCAGGGAAATCTTCTTGGCGCCGAGAAATTTCGGCACCTCGTCACCCTCGACACGCTTCAATGTGCCGGGCGGCAAACCGTAATCGACAGCGTCGAAAACGATCAGGACATCGGCTTCGCGAATGAGCTGAACCAGATAGATCCCTTGCGTGCCGCCATCGATGACACGAACATGATCGGGAAACGTCCAGGCACGGTGCAGTTCCTCGACGGCCCGCACGCCAAAACCTTCATCAGCCCAAAGAAGATTGCCGATCCCGAGAATCAGCACGGATGGGGGTGAGTCCGTCCTGGACCCTGTTTCATCTGTCACGGGCGCTCGTCCTCCGTTACGCTTAGCGCACTGGATCCGGCCTGCCCTTCGCTAGAAAGGTATACGGACCCAATATTGCGGAACCTGCAATCCTCTTGCTTGGATGATAAGGCTGCCTGATAAAATCACCGGCCTTGCATCTTCGCTTGCACATTCATTGGCGTGTTATCGCCACTGTCCCGCAATCCATGACAATGTGAGTTCCAACACGATGTCATTATGTAAAGTTGGTTTTCACCTCGCAACATTGATCTGAATCAATTGTGCAAAGGTAATAACCGGTTTATCGCAAAACTGATTACTTACTTTTCAATGGGTAATAATTCTCATTTATGCACAAACAAGAAAAAATGCGCGCGCGCTGAAACAGTGCTTCACGACCATGAGAAAGGATCGGGCACCTTTTCAATCCGGCACCCTTTGAATATCGGGTACCCTTTGAATGATGCGGCGAGCACCTTTTGGCCGTCTGCCCGGTCCGCATGCCAAAACCGCGCGCACCCGGAAGAGCACGCGCGGTTTGAATCAAGGCCGATCGCCTGGTCAGTGAACGTCGTCGGGACCGCGACCGTCGCGGAATGTCCGCCATCCCGAAAACATCGATGAAATGATCGACTGTCGCGACATGATGTCTTCACGCACGGCGGCATAGATATGGATGATCGCAAAGACGACGATCAGCCACAGGCCGAGATGGTGCCAGGTATGGACGTCCTGGCTCTGACCGAACAGCGGAATGACCCAGCTCGAGAACAGTTCATACTGCCATGACCCGGCCCCTGTCCCCTCGCCATAGAGTGCAAAACCGGTGACGATCATGAAGATCATGCCCCAGACGAACATGACATGCATGACCAGTGTTGCCAGCGGATTGTGCCCCGAATATTTCAGCGGCTGCTTGGCGATCATCGCATACCACAACACCTCATGACCAAGCTCTTTCCAGAAGCTGGCCTTGAAGACAGGCGGCAGGAAGATCTGCCGGGCATGCGCATTGCCGACAAAGGCCCAATAGACGCGCAGCAGAAAACCGACTGTGAGCACATAGGCCGCGATAAAATGCAGGTAGCGGATCCAGCCGAAAAGGTAGCTGTCATAGGCCTCACCGGTGACGGAAGGTGGCGGAGAGCCGATCAGATAGCCGGTCACGCAAAGAACGACGATGGCCATCGCATTGACCCAGTGCCACAGACGCACCGGCGCCTCATAGACATAGACCGCCTCTTCCACATGGGTCGCCGATCCCTGGCCGGCCACTTTGTCGGAAGATGGCGGCGCATCGATGGATTTCATGTTGATATTCATGACATCTGCCTCCTATGCGCCAACCAGCGCCAGCCCGGCCGCCGAGATGGCCAGGCCTGAAGCAGCCAGTCCATAGCGCTGCGAGGCAAGATAACGCCCTGCTCCATAGCCGGCTGCATGAAGGCCAGCAGAGGCGAACAGGAACCCGGCCATGTAGGCAGCCAGAGTTCCGGTCGCTTCACTGCCATGGGCGTGACCATGCAGGAGCGCAAAGCCACCAATCAGGACAAGGCCAAGCGAGACTGGAAGTCTCGCGGCAGCCAGCACCATGATGCCCAGAACCATGACCGACAGGACAATGCCCGGTTCGACCAGGGGCAAGGCAAGGCCCGACAGCCCCATGAACCCGCCGATGGCCAGCAGGATGACGAAGACCAGTGGCCCGTGCCAGGCGCGGTTGAGCGGCTGGCTTGCCGACCAGACACCAACGGCGACCATGGCCAGCAGATGATCGATACCGATGATCGGATGGATGAGGCCGGCGGCCAGTCCGGACGCGCCGTGGCCGGTATGGGCATTTGCCGGCATTGCCAGTGCCACGACCCCAGCCAGTGCCGTTGCAAGCGTGACAACGTGTTTTTTCGATAGTCTTTCCATGGCTTTTGCTTTCCTTACCTCAACGCACCTTCACTTCGGCCAGTTCCTTGCCGTCGGGACCCATCACATGGGTCGAGCAGGCAAGGCAGGGATCGAAGGAATGGATCGTTCTGAGAATTTCGACAGGCTCTTCGGCACGCTCCACCTTGGTGTTCATCAGCGAAGCCTCGAACGCACCGATATTGCCCTCATTGTCACGCGGCGAACCGTTCCAGGTGGTCGGCACGACGCATTGATAATTCTCGATCTTGGTGTCCTTGATCTTGATCCAGTGGGCAAGCGCACCGCGCGGCGCCTCGGTGAAGCCGACCCCCTTGACCTCGGTTGGCCAGGTCTTCGGGTCGAATTGCGCGACATTGGCAGTGGACGAATCGCCATTCTTGATCGTGGCGATCAGCTTGTCCATGAAATAGCGCTGCTTGTGGGCGGCCCATTGCGCTTCGAGTGCGCGGGCAGCCGTACGGCCAAGGGTCGAGAACAGCGCATTCAGCGGCACATCCAGAGCCGACAGTGTCCGCTCGATCTGATCGGTGAACTCTTCATGTCCCTGGGCGTAGCCGATGATGTAACGGGCGAGCGGCCCAACCTCCATCGCGTGCCCACGCCAGCGTGGTGCCTTGATCCAGGAATATTTCGCCTGTTCGTCGATCTGAAGAATATTGGTCTTCGAACCGACGAGATTGGGCCCCAGTTCGTAGCGCGGCTCGGTGATGCCATCCCAAGGATGCAGGCCCTTGGCCTCGTCGGGATAGCTGTACCAGGAATGCGGCACGAACTCCTGAATCTGCTCCGGATCGCGCAGATCGACCTCATGAACCTCCTTGAGATTGCCGTTGATGATGGCGCCGACCGGCATCATCAGGTTTTCCGGCGAATAATCATTGGCCCGGTCCGGAATATCGCCATAGGCCAGCACGCTTTGCGACGCGAGACCGCCGCCATAGAGCCATCCCTTGTAGAACTTGCCGATGGCGATGATGTCGGGAATGTAAACATTCTCGATAAATTCCAGCGTACGATTGATGATGGAGGAGACCAGGTTGAGCCGTTCCATGTTGATGGGCGCACCGGCCGCCATTTCACCATCGATGTTGATCGCGCAGGGCACACCACCGACCATCCAGTTCGGATGGGTGTCCTTCCCCCCGAAGATCGTGCGGGTAATCATGATCTCCTTCTGGAAATCGAGCGCTTCCAGATAGTGGGTGACCGCCATCAGATCGGCTTCCGGCGGCAAGAGATAGGCCGGGTTTGTCCAGTAACCATTCTTGAAAGGACCAAGCTGCCCGCTCTCGACGAATTTCTTCAGCCGGTTCTGGATGTCGCGGAAATAGCCCGGCGATGATTTTGCATGCTTCGGCGCGACCGCCTGCTGCAATTCCGAGGTGGCCTTGGGATCGGCCTTGAGCGCGTTGATCGGATTGACCCAGTCGAGCGCATGCAGGTGATAGAAATGCACCAGGTGATCGTGAATCTGCAGCGACAACTGCATGATGTTGCGGATCGAGTTGGCGTTTTCAGGGATTTCGATGCCAAGTGCATCCTCGACCGCGCGCACCGAAGTCAGCGCGTGGGTTCCCGTGCACACCCCGCATATGCGCTGGGTGAACGCCCAGGCATCACGCGGGTCACGTCCCTTGAGAATGACTTCAAGGCCGCGCCACATGGTGCCGGTCGACACGGCATTGCGGATATAGTTGTCTTCATCGACATTGACCTCGCAACGCATGTGCCCCTCAATCCGGGTGACCGGATCGACGACAACGCGCTTGCCGGACGTATCGAGATTGAAGCCGTTTGGTGTTTGCAGAATGCTCATTGATTTTCCCCTCCCTTCTGGCGGGCGCGCTTGACAGCGCTGGCGGCGGCGTGGGCTGCGGCGGCAGCACCGACGACAGCGGCGGCGGTTCCGCCGATCTGATCGGCATTGGCCTCAATACCGAAACCCTTGATGTCGGTCAGACGCTCGTAAAAGCCGCCCTTGTCCCAGAACCCGTCTTCCGAGCAGCCAATGCAGGGATGTCCGGCCTGGATCGGGAAAGACAGGCCGCCATTCCAGCGCACCGTTGAACAGGCATTGTAGGTTGTCGGTCCCTTGCAGCCGACCTTGTAGAGGCAATAGCCCTTGCGCGCGCCCTCGTCGTCGAAGGCCTCGACGAACTGACCGGCATCGAAATGCGGACGGCGGTAGCATTTGTCATGGATACGCTGCGAGTAGAACATTTTCGGCCGGCCCTGACGGTCGAGTTCGGGCAGGCGGTCAAAGGTCAGCATATAGGTGATGACAGCCGTCATGACTTCCGCGATGGGCGGACAGCCAGGCACCTTGATCAGCGGCTTTTGTGCCAGGCCCGGCACCTTGTGAACCGGTGTGGCGCGGGTCGGATTGGGCCGCGCGGCCTGCACGCAGCCCCATGATGCACACGAACCCCAGGAGATGATCGCCTTGGCATTCTCGGCGGCATATTTCAACTGATCGACAAACGGTTTGCCACCGATGATGCAATACATGCCGTCCTCGTTGAGCGGCGGGTTGCCTTCAACGGCGAGCAGATAATTGCCTTTGTAATTCTCGACGACTTCCTCGATGATCGCTTCGGCCTGGTGACCGGCCGCCGCCATGATCGTGTCGTCGTAATCCAGCGAGATCATCGACAGGATGACATCCTTGGCGAGCGGATGGGCCGAGCGAATGAAACTTTCCGAACAACATGTACATTCCAGCCCATGCAGCCACAGAACCGGGATCCGCTGCTTGGTTTCCATCGCTTCGGCGATCTTGGGGGCAAAGCCTGGCCCAAGACCAAGCGCGGCAGCCGTCAGGCTGCAATATTTCAGGAAACTGCGCCGGGTAATCCCCTGACGACGCATCACCTCGTAAAATGTCTCGGTCATGCCAAACTTTCTCCTCCTTGAGGCCGGTTTAAAGCGGGCCGAATGCCACGCGTCAAGAAAGAGCATGCACGGATCGTGCCATTTTACTTTTATGTTTTTATATCAATTAGATAGATAAAATCATCGCAGATCGACAAGGCAAACCGGAAAGTAAAGTCGGTAAGCCGGTTGGCGATATGGAAGCAAACTTGTCAATCAAGGTTTACAGTTTCAGACGTCGCAAGCGCAGCGCATTGGTGATCACCGAGACCGAGGACAGGCTCATCGCGGCGGCGGCCAGCATGGGGGAAAGCAAAATTCCGATCACCGGATACAGGATGCCGGCGTCTACCGGCACCGCTTCACCCGGGCGTAAAGGCAGACGGTCGCCCTCGACGATGCTGTCAAGCGGCGCATCGTATTCCTCGCCATCGAGCAGAATGGGCGCGCGGTCTTCGGCGTCAGATCGAGCAGGGCACGGATCGCGTCACCGGTTTTCCCGCGTGCCCGCAGTTCCAGCACCTGACCGACGAAAACCAATGCAATGATGACGGTGGCGGCTTCGAAACAGAGCGCCACATGACCGTCAGGTGCGCGCAGATCGGCTGGAAACAGGCCCGGCAGAAAAGTTGGCGAAAACGCTGTAGCCATAGGCTGCGCCCACACCCAGCATGATCAGCGTCCACACGTTGAAATTGCGCGTTTTCGGGGATGTCCAGCCACGGAT
>Ga0272441_10011398_pt1 | contig 13206 bp, 16 predicted proteins | sample SSMProp6N_FD_193582 | JGI IMG/M metagenome (GOLD analysis project Ga0272441, IMG submission 193582) | Marine sediment archaeal communities from Little Sippewissett salt marsh, Falmouth, MA, United States - SSM-Prop-6N | ecosystem: Environmental > Aquatic > Marine > Wetlands > Sediment ... | reverse complement strand
GTGAGCTGTGTGTGGACGATGAGTTCAAGCAGTTGATTCCTGCCCTGACGGCCGAGGAGCGCACGAGGCTGGAGGAGAATCTGCTGCGTGACGGTTGCCTCGCCCCCCTCATTGTCTGAGGCGAGCGACAGATCCTGCTCGACGGCCACAACCGCAAGGAGGTCTGCGACCGCTACGGCATCGACTATGCCGTGCGGCAGATCAGCCTGCCGGATCGTGACGAGGCCAAGCGGTGGATCATCGGCCACCAGTTCGGCCGTCGCAACCTGACGCCGTTCCAGCGGGCCGAGTTGGCTCTGGCACTGGAAGGCATCGAGCGAGCCAAGGCCAAGGAGCGGCAGCGCGACGCAGGCAGGAAGTATGGTCGAGGTCAAAGCGATAGCTTGTGCGTCCAGGACCCACAAGCTATCGAGTCCGAGGGGCCATCCGATGGCAAGACGCGCACACGCATCGCCAGTGCCGCCGGGGTAGGAACCAAGACTGTTCAGCGCACGAAGTACATCAACGAGCACGCTGACGAGGAAACGAAGCAGAGGCTGCGGCGCGGCGAGACATCCATCCATGCCGAGTATAAGCGGCTCAAGGGGCCCGCGCCGCACGTGGCCCGCAACAGCGGGGACAACGAGTGGTACACCCCGGCCGACTACATCGACGCGGCCCGCAAGGTGATGGGCGGCATCGACCTCGACCCGGCCTCCAGCGCCGTGGCCAACGACGTCGTGCGAGCCGAGCGATTCTACAGTGCCGACGATGATGGCCTTGCGCAGCCGTGGACCGGCCGGGTGTTCATGAACCCGCCGTACGCCAACCCGCTCGTGCAGCAGTTCTGCGAGAAGCTCGTGGCTCACTTCCAATCCGGCGAGGTCTCCCAGGCCGTCGTGCTCGTCAACAACGCCACCGAGACGCGGTGGTTCCACGGGCTGGCAGCCGCAGCTTCGGCCGTCTGCTTCCCCGCCGGCCGCGTGCGGTTCTGGCACCCCGAGAAGCAGTCCGCCCCGCTGCAAGGCCAGGCGGTGGTCTACCTGGGCGACCGGGCCGAGGCCTTCGCCCAGCGGTTCGAGCCGTTCGGCCTCGTCTTCCATGCCCGCCGATGGCCACAGAAGTGCAACGTCCCGGCGGCGGGATCGCCGGAACTCAACTGACAGACTGTGGGTAACCGTGGTCACCGGCGGCGGCAGGGGCCTGCCGCCGCAATGTCACCAAGTCAGCGCATTTGAAAGGAGCAACGGCTTATGGCTGGAAGCAAGACCGCAGCAGTCAAACAGGATGTCGTGTCCATCTACGACGACGGCCCGGGCGGCCCCGATGCCAGCAAGGAGAAAGAACTGGCCTTCCGGGAAGGCTTTCTGGAGGGGGCACGCCACGCGGCGGGAGCATGGGCCCATCCGCCTGAAGCGCCGCACGCCAGGGGGAAACCGAAACTGATGTCCCTGCGAGAGATGATCAAGAAGATGCCGTTTGACTCCAGCGCTGAGATCGATGCCGCCAGGAAGCGGCGTGACCAGGTTCGCGAAGAGCACAGCGTGTACCGTCGGGGCTCGGCGGGCCCCAAGACCTATCACCTGGGCTATCGGCACGGTCACGAGGTGCCGGCCGCCCGGGCTCGCGGCCGGCATCACGCCCTTGAGTATGTGATCGACCCCTGGCGCGACCTGGCCACATCCGACGTCGATATCTATGACCCGCGGCTGCTGAAGCCCTGGCTGGCGGCCGTTGAGCAGTGGGCTGAGAGCCCCATGCGGCCGGAGGCCCCCATGCCGCCGCCCCGGGTGATGGAGGTCGCCGCGGCCACGGCCTTCGAGAGGCGCGAGACGCATCTGATCCCCGTGACGACCCTGATGACGGAGCCGGCCCTGGCCTGCCCCGTGTGCGGGTTCGAGTACGTTCACCCGGTGGGCGTCGAATGCTGTCCGAGCGGCCCCAGGGGGCATGCCCGCATCGATGCCGAGGGTGTCCACATGGACCCGGCCGCGGGCTCACCGGGGCGCGGTGTCGCCGTGACACTGGACTTCCTCTGCGAGAACGGGCACCTCTTCACCTACCGCCTGGCTTTCCACGAAGGCCGGACGTTCCTCGAACGCACCATGGCCAACGCGCCGCGGGATGCGGGCCAGTGGCCCCGGACGATCTGGCGGGACTGAAGTACCTCTGAGAGCACACGGCAACGGCAAGAAGGAGCAGACTTGATCGATTTCCTGAGAGAGATGTTCGGTGACGCCATTACGCCGGAGCGGCGGCTGACGGTGTTCACGACCCCCGACTTGCAGACGATGCGCTTCGCCGGCCTGGATGGCGTCGAAGGCCATGCCTTGGACGCCAGCCGGCACGGCCGCGAGGTCTTCTACGGGCTGGGCCTCATTCGCGGCTCGCCCAGAGGTCGCGGAACGGCCGAGGACGTCGCGGCTATCGGCGCCCTTTGGGCCGACATCGACCTGGCCGGCCCGGCGCATCCCGACAAGGCGCTGCCGGCGAGCATGGAGGAGGTCGAGGCGCTGCTGGGCGACCTGCCGCTGGCGCCGTCAGTCATCGTCGACAGCGGCCACGGGGCGCACGCCTACTGGGTCTTTCGCGAACCGTGGGGCTTCGACAACGAAGCCGATCGGCAGAAGGCCGCCGCACTCGCCCACGGCTGGCACGGCCTGGTGTGTCGGCTTGCGGAGACGCAGGGCTGGAAACTCGAAAACCTTGGCGGCCTGGCCCGTGTGCTCCGGTTGCCGGGCACTGTGAACCACAAACTGCCCGACCAGCCCGTTGAGGTGCGCGTCCTGCGCAGTGACTACGGCCTGCGATACAACCCCTGCGACTTCGAGGACTTCATCGACCCGGAAGATGAGTCGCCGCTGACGTCGCGCGCGGGAGCGGTCGGTGAACTCGTTCTGCGGCCCGACGCCGAACCACCGGCCGGCCGCATGGTCGAGGCTGCGGCGACAAGCCCCAGGTTCGTCCAGGCCTGGAAGCGACGCCGCGAAGATCTTTCCGACCAGTCGCAGAGTGCCTACGACCTGAGCCTGGCCACGATCACGGCCGCTCTCGGATGGGCCGACCAGGAGATCGCCGACCTTGTGATCGCAGCGCGGCGGCAGCACGGTGACAAGCCCGAGAAGGCCCTGCGCAGGGACTACATCGTCCGGACACTGACTGCCGCCCGGCAGGCCGCCAGCCGCATGTCGGCCGAGGGCGACGACGTGGACGTTTCGGGCATAGTGGCGCGGGCGGCTGCAACCGGTGGCGGCAACGCCACGTCGGCCGCTCCGGCGTCAGGTCTCCGCGTCGACGCCGTCTGCCTGGCCGACGTCGATCCCGAGCCCGTGCACTGGCTCTGGCCCGACCGGTTCGCCCTGGGCAAGCTGTCGCTTATCGCCGGTGAACCCGGCCTTGGCAAAAGCTTCCTGACGCTCGACATCGCGTCCCGAGTCTCGCGTGGAGCCGCCTGGCCATGTGATGAGGCGGCGGGCAGCCTCCCAGGGGGTGTCGTCCTGCTCAGCGCCGAGGACGACATTCGCGACACCATCGTCCCGCGGCTGATCGCCGCCGGGGCCGACCGGTCGCGTGTCCTGGCCATGCGGGCCATCTACCAGCCGCAACTGTCGCTGGTGCCCGGCACCGAGAGGCCCGTTCCGTTCAGCCTGCTCGAGCACATCCCGCAGCTCGAAGAGCTTATCCGGCAGGCCGTTGAGTGCCGGCTGGTCATCGTCGATCCCGTCTCGGCTTTCCTCGGCGGCACCGACTCGCACAACAACAGCGAGGTCCGCGGTGTCCTCGCACCACTGGCCGAGATGGCAGCCCGCAACCGCGTGGCCGTCGTGGCCGTGACACACCTGAACAAGGGCCAGGGCAGTGCCCTTAACCGCGTCATCGGTTCGATTGCCTTCACCGCCGCCGCCCGTGCGGCCTACGTTGTCACCAAGGACGAGGACGACCCCGCCCGGCGGCTGCTCCTGCCGGCGAAGAACAACTTGGGCTCAGACGTCGACGGGTTCGCCTACCGCCTGCAGGGCCAGCCCACCCCGCACGTCGACTGGGAACCGCTGCCGGTGTCGATGTCCGCCGACGAGGCCCTGGGCAGTTTCAAGCAGGTGCGGGGGCCGGACCCGGACGCCCGGGAGGAAGCCGAGCAGTGGCTGATCGACTTCCTGGCCGCCGGGCCGCGTCCCGCCATGGAGATCTTCGAGGCCGCCAGGAAGGACGGCCACACCCGGGCCACGATCCGAAGGGCCAAGGCCGTCGTCCGCGTGCGGTCGGTCAAGGAGGGCTTCGAAGGCCGCTGGGTCTGGGCGCTGCCGGGTTCGGGCCCGCTGATGATGGGACTCGATGGCAGGCCACGGGAGGCGGAGGACGAAGGCGCACACGAAGATGCTCAAGCACTCCTGTGCCCAACAACTTGAGCCCCTTCGAAGAAACCTGAGCATCTTCGCTAAAGGACAGCAAGAAGGGTGATTCCAACCTGAGCATCTTCGGGACAAGAGAGGCGTGGGCACGAAGGCGCTCAGGTTGTTTGGGGCAGGCGGCAACGTGGGCACCTTGGCTTACGGTGCCGTTCTGCCGCCGTTCCCGCCTGTCCTTTGCCGGTGCAACTCATCCCACGTCGCGGGGGAGCGACCGCGGCACACCAGCTTCGAAAGGAGACGTGATGCTTGAGAAGTTCATTGTTGAGGGTGACGAACTCCCGCAGTGGATGCGGACCTCGTTCGTGGACGCCAATGGTGAAATCTACCTGGCCTGCGGCGCGGTGGGCAACGAGATGTCGGTGTCGCTGTGTATGGCGCACGACGGCGTGACGATGGTCCGCGACGGCGGGCACGCCTACGCGCCGGTCACCTGGCTGGCCAGGGAGTATCCCAGGCACGCCGACGAGGTCCGCAAGATTGCCGAGATCGTTCGCACGTGGGCGACGCGGGCGCCGGCCGTCGTCTCGTAGTCCAACTCCAACCGGCAGTCAATGGTTCCCCCCTGGCGCGAATCTTTTCGTTGGCACGGGAACCAGTCGAGGAGTTTCCCTCAGTTTGTTGCAGAGGGTGCCCATTCTGCCGTAACGCGCACACACGCACACGTCGCCGGGAGCACGAGAGCCATGGCCCCAATCCTGACACGCCGGATGGTTCTGCAGGCCGCCTGGCATCGCTACGGCGACCATCGCGGCTGCTACCGGCGCGTGTGCGTGGTGTGCGGGCGGGTGCTGTACGCCGGGCGGCCCGAGGCCCGGTACTGCCAGGCGGCCTGTCGGCAACGGGCGTATCGCCGCCGGCTCAAGGCCCGGCGGCAGCGACGCGAACGAAGGGCAGGATGCGATTGACGATGGTCAAGGTGACAAGGCACGAGGCACGTTGGAAGGGAGACGCAGCAATGCTGATGCGGGCGATGGACAGGCGGCAGGACAATCACGTTGGCGGCTACGACCCCGAGCGGATGTCGACCGACGAGCGGCTCGACGAAGTGGCCGGGCTGCTGGCTATGGGGCTGCTGCGGATGCGTCGGCGGGCCGGAGAGAAGAGACGGGTTTCGAGAGGTTTTAACCTTGCCGGGTGCGCCCGGAAACGCCCTCATGGAGCCAAACGCATGGGAGGGCGTTAATCCATGAGCGACACGGTCCTGAGGCAGTTGGCGGAACTCCAGACGCTCTCGATCGGCGGCCTGCGGGAGCGCTGGCGCAGTCTCTACGGCAGCGAACCACCACCGTCATACAAGTCCAAGTACCTGGTCCGTCGGCTGGCTTACCGCGTTCAGGAACTGGCCTATGGCGGGATGTCCGAGAGCGCCCGTGAGACGCTGAGGCAGGTGGCCGACGAGGACGCACAGGCCAGGCGCAGGCCGTCGGCCCGCAAGCGGGCGCGGAACCTGCCCGTGGCGGGAACGAAGCTGGTCCGCGAGTGGAACGGCGAGCGGTTCGAGGTGCTCGTCGCGCGAGACGGTTTCGACTTCCAGGGCCACCGCTACCGGTCGCTCTCGGCTGTGGCCAAGGCGATCACGGGGGCACATCGAAGCGGCCCGGCGTTCTTCGGTCTCAAGGCATCCGCTAAGGAGAAGGAATGATTGCAGGCGACGAGAACGGTGGGCAAGGGACAGTCCACTGCGCTATCTACACCAGGAAAAGCACCGACGAGGGGCTGGAGCAGGAGTTCAACTCGCTCGACGCCCAGCGCGAGGCAGGCGAGGCCTACATTGCCAGCCAGAAGGCCGAGGGGTGGACCGCACTGGCAACGCGCTATGACGATGGCGGCTACACCGGCGGCAACATGGAGCGGCCGGCCCTGAAGCGGCTGCTCTCGGACATCGAGGCTGGGAAGATCGACACGGTCGTGGTCTACAAAGTCGACCGTCTGAGCCGGTCGCTGCTGGATTTCAGCCAGTTGATCGGCCTGTTCGACACGCACGACGTGTCGTTCGTCTCGGTCACGCAACAGTTCAACACGACGACCAGCATGGGCCGCCTGACACTGAACATCCTGCTGTCGTTCGCCCAGTTCGAACGCGAGATCATCGGAGAGCGGATTCGGGACAAGGTGGCCGCGGCCAAGAAGAAGGGTAAGCACACCGGCGGCCCGCCGGTCCTGGGGTACGACATCGACCGCGCCGCCGGCCGGCTGGTCGTCAACCCGGCCGAGGCCGATCTGGTGCGGCGCATCTTCAGGCTGTTCCTCAGGCTCGGTTCGGCCATGAAGGTGGCCGAGACCCTGAACGCCGAAGGGCACCGGACCAAGACGTGGATGACGAAGGCGGGCAAGGTGCGCGAAGGCCATGCCTGGGACAAGGGCACGGTGAACCGGGTACTGAACAACGTCAAGTACCTCGGCCAGGTCAGCCACCGGGGCACACTGTACGACGGGGAGCATGAGGCCATTGTGGACCGCCGCACTTGGGACCGGGCGCACCAAGTTTTGGCGACGAACCACAATGCTCGCGCCGCCAACAGCCGTCGCAAGACGCCGGCGCTGCTGTCGGGCCTGATCCGCTGCGGCACCTGCGGCCGATCCATGGGCATCACCTGGACGCGGCGACGTGGCAAGGAGTACCGTTACTACCTCTGCGGCAAGGCGGCCAAGCAGGGATACGATCAGTGCCCGATCAAGAGCGTGGCGGCGGGCGAGGTCGAGCGGGCGGTGTTCGAACAGCTCAGGAGCGTATTCCGCAGTCCGGAGGTGGTGGCCCGGACGTTGCGGGCGGTCGATGTTGAGGCGGCATGGGATGCCGAGAGCGGCCCGGCGCCGACGGAAGCCGAAGTCGTCGCCGCTCTGCGGCAGATCGACCCGCTGTGGGAGAGCCTGTTCCCCGCAGAGCAGGAGCGAATCGCCAGGCTCCTGGTGGAGCAGGTGGTCGTCAACCCGGACGGGCTCGTGGTTAGGCTGCGGGCCGACGGCCTCAGGTCGCTGGCTGGTGAGATGGCAGGCCCGGAGGGTGCCGCGAACGAAGCGGGTCCCATGAACGTGAAACACGAAGCGCAGGGGGTGTTGGTATGACGGGAAGCATCGAGAGAGTGGCCCACACACCGCCAGCCCATCGCCCGCGCCACGTCCGTCGCGAGGGCGACTGCGTAGTCCTCAACATTCCCATGACCTTTCGCCGCCGCAAGGGCCGCCGGGAGATCATCCTGCCTCAGAATCCCGATGGCACTGTCGCGCCGCGCCCGGAGCCCAACCGGGCCCTCGTCCTTGCCCTGGCCCGCGCCTGGCGCTGGCAGGAGATGCTCGACGTCGGCGAGGTCGGTTCGGTCGACGAACTGGCCAAACGGTTGCGACTTGGCAGCACGTACGTGGCCCGTATCTTGAGATTGACGTCGCTCGCGCCGGACATGGTCGAGGCCATTCTGGCCGGCGAGGAGCCCGACGGGCTGTCGCTTCGCGCCCTGTCGCGAGACCTCCCGTTGGACTGGAGGAGACAGGATTTCCTGTGCGCGAGGTCGCCCCGCTGATGTCCGAGGAACGCGGCAGCAGATCATTCCAGGTGCGGTTCGTCGGGTGACGAGTCTCGCGGGCCCCACTCGCCCATCAGGGCCAGTTGCTTCCTTGCCCACTCGCTCCATTCGGGTCGTGGGTCTCTCATCACGACCCGGCCGAGAAGTTCGCGCGTGGTGTCGTCCTTGTCGCCCTGGCGGACGCGGACGCGGGCCAGGTTGGCGGTGGCCTCGACCGATTCGGGCGACAGCTCCAGGGCGGTGTCGTACCACCGGGCCGCGTCGTCGAGCCGGCCTACGGCCTCGAACACGAGGCCGAGGTTGTTGCGCGGCTCGATTTTCCCGGGCATCAGCCTGGCGGCGTACTGGAACTCCCACGCGGCGAGGTAGTACCGCCGTGTCCGGTAATAGACGTTGCCGAGGTTGTTGTGCGCCGGGCCGAAGAAGAGGTCGGCCCTTAGCGCCGCCTTGAGCTCCCGCTCGGCGTCGTCGAGCTTGTCGTCGCCGATGAGCCCGACGGCCCTGGCGTTGTGCCGGCGCGCGGTCTCGGTGTCGCGGCGCGGATCTCCGGCGACGGTCATATAGTCGTCGGTGGGGCCGCTTCGCGAAGCGCGGCATCCGCAGGCGGCCAGGGGGATCAGCATCAGCAGAGCGAGTCGGGCATGGTGTCTCATCGTGGCACTCCTTGAAAGAAGCGGGCTTGAGGCGCGAGGCCTGGGGCCTGCCGTTCACTTCGCCGGTTCGTAGACCAGGTACGTCAGCGTCACGTCGGCGTTCCAGAGATCGGCGTCGTCCTGCGGCTGCGCGGCGCGGAGCGCGAGGCTTTTGACGCCGAGCGACGCGTCTCCGTGCTCCAGCTTCCACAGGAGCCGAACGATCTGCTTGAGCCGCGCCCGCTTCAGAATGACCTGGGTGGGCTTCTCCCTGTAGACGGTGTCGCCGAGTCGCTGGGCCGGCGCCGGCATGATGCGGACGAGGCTCCTCGCGGGCAGCCCGGCCTCGCGCGCGGCCGTCTCGACGAGGCTGTTCACCTCCGAGGCGATGCGCTCGCTGTCGCACGCCAGCGTCGGCCCCCGGCGGAGCCGCGCGATCTCGGCGGCCAGCCGGCGGCAGGCGGCCAGGTCGTCGCGCGCGGCCGCGGCCATGGCCCGCCGCGAGCCGAGGTACCCGTAGCTCCAGAGCGCGAGCCCGGCCAGAAGGGCCCCGAGGACGGCGAGCAACATAACCATGCGCTGTCTCATGGCGTGGGCCCTCCCGCCGCTGGGGTCTGCGGCCTGGCTCCGGCCGGCGCCGGCTTGGGTTGCGGCGCGGCCGGTCTGCCTGTCAGGGTGAACGCCACGCCGCCGCGCGCGAGGTGCTCGGTGGTCGGCGGGTCGATGTCGAACGGCCCACGCCCCTCGGCCTCTCCCATGCGGAGGCCGCGGGCCACGGTCTCGGCGTCGCCGTGCGACCGGGCCTGTCCCTCGATGCGGATCGACGCCGGGGCTAGGTGAAGCTCGGTGACGCGGAGCCGCACGTTGGCCGGCAGTCCCGCCGCGACGGCCCGGAGCGATTCCAGCGCGGAGACGTCGCCGGGCGTTTCGTCGCCCTCGCCGCGCAGGGCGGCCAGGCGCGACCGCTGGCTCTCCAGTCGGCTGCGGATGCCGGGCGGCACCTCGCCACTGGGGAAGAGTTCCTGGTAGAGGGTGGCCTGGCGCCGCTCGTAGCGGGCGGCCTGCGCGTCGTACCGCATCGCACGCCACGCGCAGAGCGCCGCCACCGTGGCCAGGAGCACCAGCGCCAGAAGCGCCGCCGCCTTGAGCGGCGCGCCGAGACCTTCGATAAGGCTGCCCGCGGCCAGGGCGTCGCGGCGGAAGTCGACCCAGCCGGCGGGGCGTCCCGCCAGGCGCACCGCGGCCGCCTGCGCCGCCATATCGAGGACAGTCGCGTCGCCGGTCGACGCCGCGACCACGCGCACCTCCCGGGCCAATTGCGCGGCCGTGTCATCGTCGAGTCGGCCCGCGACGGCAAGGTGCGGCGCGCCCTCGTCGCCGGTGTCGCCGGTGTCGCCGGCGCCGGCGCCCAGGAGGTCCGCGCGAAGCGACTGGACCAGGAGGGGCCCGTCAGCCGGCGCCGAGTACCAGGCGACGGGGCGGCCGTCGGACAGGCGCAGCAGGTCCGCCCGCCGGTCGTCGGCCGTGACGAGGTAGCGGCAGTCCTCGGGCAGATCCCGGGCCGCCGACCAGGCGGCCAGGAGCGCGGTGGCGCACACGCATTCGGTCTCGACGCCCGAGGCGGCCAGCGCGTCGACGAGGTCGCGGACGCGGTCGGTCTCGGCGGCCAGGCCCAGGCTGCGGCCGCCCACGGGCGGCAGGAAGTCGGCCGTCAGGCCCTCGGCGTCCAGGGGCAGGTGATCCTCCAGGCGGTAGAGCATCGCCGTGCTGCGGTTGCGGCGCCGTCGTCGCGGCAGGCCGGTGCAATCGACCTGGCCGATGAAGACCATCTCCGAGGGCAGGCCCAGGCAGATGCCGCGGCCGTCGTAGCCGAGTTCTCCCAGCGCCGCGGCCACGCGGTCGGCCCAGCCGGTCTCCGGTTGGCCGCTCTCGTCGGCGACTGCGGCTTGCTCGGCGGCCCCCTCGGCGATCCGTGGCGCGGTCCGGCGGTCCTGCTCCGCTTCGACGTCGCGCCGCTCGACCGCGCCGTCGGTGATTCGCGCGACGGTCCAGCGGCCGTCCTCGACGGAGACGAAGAAGGCGCGGTGTTTCATCTCCTGCCCTCCTTCTTCTGGACCTTCAGGACGATCTCGCGGCCGCCGAGGCTGAAGGTGGCCTGCCCGTTGCCGATGGCGACGACCTCGGCCCCGGCGACGGTCTGGCCGACCGAGACGAACCGGGTCTTGCCGTCCTTGGTGCGCACCAGGGCATAGGTGAACCCCGGCTCGACGGCGGTGCCTTCGAGGGTGGCCTCCAGCCTGGGCGGCGGGGCCTCGCGACGGACGACCGCGGCGGGCGCCGGATCGTGGAGCGGCGCGAGCAGGTTCCGCTCGTAGACGACCGCGTAGTCGCTCAGGTGGCGGCGGGCCGCGTGCGAGGTCGGCGTCTCGTCGGTCGCCGAGCTCGCGCTCTGTGGTCCCGGGTCGTCAACCGCCAGGGGCAGGCAGACGAGGGCCCACGCCGCGGCCGCCGTGGCCGCCGCCAGGGCGACGGCCATGGCCGTCAGCACTCGCTTCCAGGTTCTCAGGCTCACGGTCACCACTGGAACGTCCACTCCCCGGCGTCGTTCTCGGCGTCGCCCTGCTGGACGACGAAGAGCCGATGCCACGTTCTGCCGGACTCCCGGTCTCCCCTTGCAGCTCGGGTCTTCGCGACCGGACGGGCCACGATCCACAGGCTGTGGCACGACGACGCGTCGGTCACGGCCTTCGCGAGCGGCGCGAGCCGCGCGTCGGGCAACTCCAGCGCGGCAAGCATCTCGTCGGCGGTGCACCCCGGGCGGTCGAGCCGGAGGCGGCACATCGCGTCGAGTTCGGTCTCCGTCGCGAGGCCCGCCAGGGCATGCCGCATGACCTCGCGATCGGCGCGGCAGACGTTCACCCGGCCGTTGCCCCAGCAGGTGATCCGGTCGGCCGGGCACGGGGCGGCGCCGAGCGGATCGACAAGCGCCGACGGCTCGGCCGAGGCGAACACCTGGTCGAAGCTCTGGTAGCGGCGTGGCAGGGCACTGATGACGCCTTCGCGCGGCGTCTGCGGCCTGAGCTGCACCAAGAGGGCGCGGCGCTCGCGCCCCTGAAGCCCGCGCAACGCGTCGGCCAGGTCGGCGTCGCCGCCGCGGCCGCCCCCGTCCCCGCCGCGGGCCGACAGGAGGTTGACGTTGGCCTTGGCCTGCTCGTCGCCGGCCACCAGGTCCAGTTGGAGTCCGCCCAGCACGACCCGCCGCCGCGCCACGGCAACGGGGGCCTCCAACGCCTCGGCCTCCTCGGCGAGCCACGTCTCGGCGCCGGCCGTGCCGACGGCCCGGGCGCTCAGGACGGCCCACTTGAGCTGGACGCGTTCGGTCGCCTCGACGGCCGCCAGGGCACGGTCGCAGGACCGGCGTGCCGAAGCCGCCAGGGCCGTCCCGGCCAGGACGAGCACCAGGAGCACCATCACCAGGGCGACCCCGCGTCGAGACTGTCTGCGGCCGCGCTGCGCCACCGCCGTCACCTCCTGAGGAACGTCAGAGACTCCGCGTCGCCTTCCGTCGGTGTTACGGTCACCGTCATTGCGTCCGCGATGCCGGTCCAGCGGCCCAGGCGCAGCTGCGTCCGGCCGTCGGCCTTGAGCGCCACGGCGCTGACATCCCGGGTGACCAGCTCCGCCAGCGGCTTCGTGCCGTCGGCCGTCTGGGTCCGCAGCAGCCACGTTGCGGAGCCGACGGTCCGAACCTCGTACACCACGGTCGCCCGCAGGTGCGCCAGAGCCATCGAGCCCGGCGCCAGACGGGCGAACGTCTCGATCTCGAAGCCCGTGCGGGTCAGGCGCACCCGCTGGGCATGGCCGAGGTCCGTCTCCAGCAGTGCCCGGAGGGCCAGCGTGCGTGACGGGCCGCCCACCAGGTCCCTCCGCTGCGCCGACGCGCGGGCCAGCCGCGTCACGGTCTGCATCGCGGCGACCGCCAGCAGTGCCACGATGGCCAAGGCGGCCGCAACCTCGACGAGCGTCATTCCCGGGCGCGACCTCATGGCGTTCCCCCGTTGTCCTCGGTACTCCCGTTCTCCTCGTTCGCCTCGCCGCCGGGGCCTTCGCTGTCGGGCTCCTTCCTCGGCAGCAGGACCTCCACGCGAATCGACGGAGCGTCGTCCGTCGCCGCGTTCGGCGCGAAGACCTCCAGGGCGACCGCCTCGGCGCCCAGGGCCGCGGCGTCGTCGCGGGGGACGACCCTCGTCCGCCATCGCCAGCCGCCCTCGCCCGGCACGTCGCCGGTGTCCGCGCGGGGGAACTCGTCGCGCTCCGCCCACCAGCCGGCCAGCAGCGCGTCGGCGATCCCGGCGGCCTCGATGCGCCGCTCGGCCCGGCCCTGCTGCCGCGCGAGCCGCGCGCCGGCCAGGATGATGCCGACCAACAGGCCGCCCAGCAGCGCCATGCCGCAGGCCGCCTCAACGAGCGTCAGCCCGGCCGCCCAGCGCCGCGAACACCTCGCGCACCTGCGCGTCATCGTCGATCCTCGTCACCTCACCCGTCAGGCCCGCCGCCAGCAGCCACGTGCGCTCGCCGCGCTGGGTCTCGATGCACACCGCGTAGGTGGGCGACAAGCCCCTACGGCTCACGCGGACGACCGCGCGACCGACAGTGGTCTTCCGG
>Ga0272441_10011396_pt1 | contig 13210 bp, 12 predicted proteins | sample SSMProp6N_FD_193582 | JGI IMG/M metagenome (GOLD analysis project Ga0272441, IMG submission 193582) | Marine sediment archaeal communities from Little Sippewissett salt marsh, Falmouth, MA, United States - SSM-Prop-6N | ecosystem: Environmental > Aquatic > Marine > Wetlands > Sediment ... | reverse complement strand
TTCTTTCTTTTACCTTTTCTAAATTCTAAATAAGCTAAAAACAGATTATCTAAAGAAATAATCTGTTTAAAGAGATAATGATGACTAAAAATAATTCTGTTATCACCCCCCCCCGAGACTCGCAAGTTAATATTTCTTTGGTGCATAAAGTGAGTGAATTTTATAAAAAACTTTATTTAATTTCTCAAAAAATACCTAAAAAAGATCGTTATGGAATATATTTAAAAATCGAGAAAATTTGTCTTGAAATTATAGATCTGACAATTATTGCGGCTTTAGAAAGAAAAAATAATAAACTTTCTGGTTTAAATTCATTAAGAATAAAAATTGAAGTATTAAAAAAATTTATTCGACTTATTCGTGAATTAGATATCATCAACAATCAAAAATATTTTGATTTAGAATCTGACTTACAAGAAATGTCTGAAATGACAAATGGTTGGATAAAATATTTAAAAAGCAATTTTTAAAGCAAAGAATCCCGTAAATGGGATTCTTTTAACTTAGAAACTTCTGACGGGCACGCAGGTTCTCATTCCGATTGTCGAGATGATACCAGTTGACGTTGACTTTGTCATCGTTCCAGTTGACGTTAGGCACATTGCCATCCGTATACTGCGAACCTTAATTTGTCTGATTTCATCCTTAATCACCGACAATCTTTTTCAAAATTATCTGGGTTTGACCGGAAACACATCCGGATTTTTTTATAAAGCATTGCTTAAAAAACAAATCTTCTTTAAAATCAGACAAACAGTTTCTTTTTTAATGGCAAACCGCTATCTACGTTTTAAAGACCGGTTATATTAGCCATATTAATTATATCAAAAAAATATCCCTCTGGATAAATCCAGAGGGATAAGGTGTAAAAGAAAAAAGTGACAAGTTTAAGAAACTGCTTGACGGGCACGCAGGTACTCAAACCGAGGGTCGAGAAGATACCAGAAGACGCGGACTCCGCCATCGCGCCAGCAGACGCTAGGCACAAAGCCATCCGTATACTGCGAACCTGAACAAAGAGTATACTTCGTGATATCCAAATGCTGGCCGGTTTCTGAATAGTATTTCAACTCATAAGCCAGGCGTTCGGTTAGAGTTATACCGTTGAGCTTTTTCTTTGCCAGATCATTGGCAGACAAATTCTTTAATTCTTCATCTGCTTCAACCCGGTCTCGAACCCAAACGGTGTATGCTCCATCTTTTGCAGTCCGGTCTTCATGCTGAATGACATTATCCAGACTCTTGCCGGTGTACTTCCAACACTTGAATTCGTTAGCACACAACTCATAGGCTTTCTGTGGTGTCATGCCCTGAGGAATGATAAGCAAGCGGTCAAAGCCGGCTTTCTTTTTGGGGATTTGCAGATTTGAGAAATCTGCTTCAATTCCCTGTGCCTGCCAGAATTTCTGCCAACCCAAAATCATGTGCTGGTAAGTTTCAACATCAAATTTACCAGGATCTTCAAGGAATGTGTCAAAACGTTCCAGAGTGATTGTTCCGTCATCCACCTTACGCCAGAAATCTTTTAATCTGCCAGACCAATCCGACAGACTACCGACCACTTTAGTCTTGCTACTCATGGCCAGTCCTCCTGTAAATGAATTGGTGTTTGGGCCAAATTGCCCTTTAGAATTGTGTTTATAGTATAGCACGGATAGGGATTTTTGTCAAGGTTAGTTATCCATAATACTTTAAAGCTTTATTATTTTTTATTTACTCTCTTTTTACACGAATTTTCCCAAAACAAAAAGTCCCCTCAACTGCAAAGAGTCAAAGGGACTAAGGGTCAAAAGGAATAAGGGTCAGAGAGCCTACTTGCGGGCAGCGAAGACCCAGCGGCAACACGGAATCCAGACAAGGCCAGGGTCGTCATAGACCGTGCCCAGCCAGAAATCGCCGCCATCGCGGCGCCCCACAGCGAAAACGACAGGATCGCCGTCAGAATCCTTTATGGGTTCCATGGCTATTAACAACCATTCGCCTTTAGGCTGATCTGTGTATTGCAGGCGGAGTTGGGGACCAACTTCAGCTGGACAAAGGCCAAGACCTTGGGAAGTGGCGCGTTCGTAGATTTGCCGGGTTGTGGCGCCTTTGGGAAAACCAAGGTCCCTGACTGATTTGATGACTAGATTCAGTTCTTTCTTTTCTTCGGCCACGGTAAAGTCTGGTTTACCAAGAATATCGTTGGCCCAGTTGGAGATATTGCAGCCGGCACCCTTCAATGCCTGGCGGAAATCATCAGCACTGTTCAGGCCGGTGCCGAATTGAATGGTTTTCCAGACAGGAAAAAGGTCAACCTGATAATTTTTGATTGCCTTAACCATCACCAGAATTGCATCCTTTGGATTTTTAATAACCCAATCTGCTTCTGCGGTTGTCAGTCCTCCAAATTCACACTGATGTTCAACTAAAACACTTACCATCTTATTCCTCTGTTTTGCGTTCATGACATCCTCCTCTTTATGAACGTTTTTACAGATTTTCCCCTTATGGGGCAAAATTATCCACTTTGGATAACTTTATAGTATTGTAGCATGGTTTGAGTAATTTGTCAACTGCGATCTGATAAAGTTTGACAAGTTTTTAGTAATGATGTAAAATGTAAATACGTACTCAAATTCAGTAATATGTCTTGAGTTGGAACAACGGGATCTCCGCCAGAGGCGGACAGGCCTCGGCTCCTCCCGACTTGCGTCGGGATTCGCTCGGGACAGGCTAGAAAAAAATGGTAGTACTACGATTACAACGCATGGGCAGAAAGAAAGAGCCGCATTTTCGGCTAATCGCCCAAGAAAAAGCCAAAGATCCATGGGATAAGTCTTTGGAAATTTTAGGTTTTGTTAATCCACGAACCAAAGAAAAAAGAATTAAAAAAGAACGGATCGAAGATTGGTTATCAAAAGGCGCGCAGCCAACGAATACAGTTTATAATTTGTTAATTGATGAAGGAATTATTAAAGACGAAAAACGTAAAACTTTAAACATAAAAAAGAAGAAAGAGAAGGAAGATAAAGAGGAGGGAACTGAAGATGGAGGAAAAGAAGAAAAAAAAGAGCCAGAGCAAAAAGAAGAAAAAGAAACACCTGGATCAGCGGAATCTGCAGGAGAAAAGGCACAGAAACCAGACAAAGAGGGAGGAGAAGTAAAAAATGAGCAAAAAGAAGAAGGCAAAAAACAAGAGGAAACCGTTTCCAGCAAAGAAAAGGAAGCTAAACCTGGCGCTGAAAAGGGTGGGGATAACAGTCAAGCCGAAACAGAGACCAAGGCCGAGGCCGGAACCGAAACCAAGACGGCGTAATTGGTGGAAGTGATAATAAAAAATATTTTAAAACTGCCTACGGGCAGTTTTTTTATTTGACAAAAAATATAAAGCTTGGTTAGATTAAGATACATTAAAGACAAGGAGGAAATTATGACCGAAGGCACAAAAAGTGTTTTATTTGGTTGTCATAGTATTATCCACAGTTGGTATGTTATTCGAGCATGGAAAATTTGCAATGGTGAATGGCCAAAATTGTGGCAGATGATCTGTATTCTTTTTCATGACATTGGTTTGATTGGAAAAAATTATCTAACCAATAAAAAAGAAAAGGAAGATCACTGGTTTTTAGGAGCTTGTATTTGTGGAATTTTATTTGGCCATAAAGGATTTGATTTTGTGGCCAGTCATACTAAAAATCCGTTTGTGCCCATGGACCCAAAATTCAAAGCAGCTGACCGATATTCTTGGGTGATCGCTAATGTGACTTGGTTATACACAAACAAGTGGGTTGAAAAATGGGTAACTGAACCCAAAAAATGGAAAAAGATTTGTTTGGAAAACATGCAACGGATGGATGTGACAACTCACGAAGTTTTTCTGGAGAATGAATACAAAGAAATAAAGACTGCCCCTAAAAAATAAAGGGACAGTTTTTTTTAATTGTAGGGGCGGGTCTAGACCCGCCCATTTAAAAGGACAGCTCGAGAGCTGTCCCTACAAATATTTTTATATTATTTTATTATTTTACTTCTATTTCTATTTCCCTACTCTGTTTAGTATTGCCATAACGATCAGTTAGGATAGCGTAGAAATTATAATTGCCAGACGCTGGAGCATTCGCCCAAGTAAAGACCATATTAGTTGCATTAACTTCTTTCCAGCCCACCCACTTAGATGATGCCGATGAACTTTTAATATAAAAATCTGCTTTATCATAGTATTCGGAATTGGCCAGACTAAATTCAACTGGATAGGGGAAATTTTCTGGATAAATTTCTTCGCCACTAGATGGAGTTGAAAAAGTTAAAGGTTGAGTAAACTCTTCAGCTAAATCTAATTTTATTTTTATCTGTGCACTGCGATTATTATCCACATCATCATAAGCAATAACTTTTAAAGTATGGCTTCCGTTTTCAAAACCAACTAGTTTAAAATTATCTAAATTCCAAGGAGCACTAGTAACTTCGGCAATTTGGGTTGAATCCACAAAATATTTGATGCGAGCCACACCCCGCGGCGCAGAGACAGAAATATTTACATTTATATTCGGGTTGCTAAAAGTTGTATTGTTGCTAGGTGAATTTATAGAAATTGTTGGTCGATTAGCTTCAGTATGAATGTCATCTTGCTCATCCGGCAAGTCTACATCGACCTCATAACCATTTTCTTGAGCCCATTCTTCAACAGCAGTTTCCCAAGTATTATAATTTTCATCTAAATCCCATGGGTTATCTGGAATTGGACCGAGTGGATTATTTTTATTTACATAATGCAGGATGTTATGGACTTCGCGAAAAACTTTTTCTTCAATTTGAGAACTTGGGGTGTCGGCAGTGGCTAATTTGCCAGTCACTTTATCTATTTTAACTGTGGTGGCTTCGGCTATTTCTCCGTTCAACATAGGTTTTTGGGGTAAATCTTTTTCTTCGGGCAGAGTAAAGGCTTCAATTTCCCAGCCAGGCTCTTCTTGATCTGGGTTCTCCTTAGTTTCCTCAAATACACGGCGCATAAATTCATGCCAAATTGGCGCGGCCACATTGGCTCCAGCCGCAGCGCCGCTCATAACTTCACCGCGAGTATTGCCAGTCCACACGCCTGCTGCTAATTGAGGGGTGTATCCCATAGTCCAGGCGTCTTTGTAATCATTGGTGGTTCCGGTTTTAGCTGCTACCAGACGGTTACCTAAAGTTAAATAATTCTGAGTGCCAAAAACATAAGCCCGTTCATTATTGTCAGATAAAATGTTGGTGGTTTGATGAGCCACTTGTTTATCTAAAACTCTTTTTTTCTTATTTCGACTTGGATTATTTTCTTCTAAAGTTTTACCATCTTTATCTTCAACTTTCAAAATAGCTAGCGGAGCTTTATACTCACCCTCATCGGCTAGAGTAGCAAAACCGGCTACATGATCTAAAAGTAAAACCTCACCACCACCTAAAACTAAAGATAGTCCAAAGCGCGAACGATCTTCAAAGGTCGAATAACCCATATCTTCAGCTAAATCTAAAACATTTTCTACTCCAACCAAATAAATGGTTTTTACGGCAGGCACATTTAGGGAGCCGGCCAAAGCTTTTTTCATGGACACCGGACCATAGTATGCTTCATCATAATTATGTGGTTCATAGTCTTTGGGCTCGGCTTTAAAATTAGTTAAAGTATCAAATAAAATTGTACGCGGAGAATAACCGTTGGCAAAAGCGGTTGAATAAACAATGGGTTTAAAAGATGAGCCGGGCTGGCGTGGACGCACAGCCACATTCACAGCACCATCATTTTCCTCATCAAAATAATTAGCTGAACCAACCATGGCAGTAATTTCGCCAGTCTCCACATTCATGGCTACTAGGGCGGCGTTACGTGCGTTATAATTTTCAATATTATATTCAATCCTATCTGAAATGACTTCTTCTGCAATGCGCTGTTGATTCATGTCTAAACTAGTAATAATTTTTAAACCACCCTGTTCTAACATTTCTTCACCATATTCTTGGGCCACTAACTCGCGGATATAAAAAACAAAATGTGGAGCAATAATAGCTGATGGTATATTTTTAAATTCTAATTCAGCTTGCTTGGCAGCTTCAGCTTTAGGTTCAGTTACATAACCCTGTTCAACTAACATATCTAAAATCCAATCCTTGCGCCAAATGAGTGCATCTTTATGTGGTCCATAGGGTGAATAATAACTTGGAGCTTGAGGTAAGGCGGCCAGGGCTGCAGCTTCAGCTAAGGTTAAATTTTTGGCTGATTTATCAAAATATTTATTGGCCGCAGCTTCAATTCCATAAGCCGTACCGCCGTAAGGAATTTCATTAAAATACATTTCTAAAATTTCATCTTTGCTAAAGCGGCGTTCTAATTGATAAGTTAAAATAGCTTCTTTAATTTTACGAATGTATGATTTTTCCGGAGACAGCAAGGCGTTCTTCACAAACTGTTGGCTAATAGACGAACCACCCTGACCAGTTGGATCACCACGCAAGATATTTAAAACCACTGCCCTAAAAAAGCCTTTAAAATTAATACCATGATGCGAATAAAATTCTTTATCTTCAGCTACAATGGTTGACCATTTAACATATTCGGGCAATTCGTCCAAATTAACTTTGACGCGGCGAAAATCAGCATTCACATCATTTAATAATATCTCGCCAGTGCGGTCATAAATTTTAGTACTGGGTAGCGGATTTTTAGTTAAGAGTTCAGTTGAAGTGGGCAGTTCGCGAGAATAAACAAAAAACATTATGATTAAAATACCAATCCCAACTAAAAATAAAATAATCACTAGGCGAACTAGTTTGAGGAGAAAAACTTTAAAGCCTGATGAGGCACCAATTTTCTTCGATTTAAATTTACCTGGTTTTTCAATAATCGGGCGATAACCCTTTAAGGCTTTACGTTTTCTTTTAATAGCTGTTTTTTTCCAAGATTGTGGAGATCTTACAGTAGACATAATTTATAATAAACTACCCAATAAAATTGCTTCATCTTTTAAACTGGGTTTGAGAAGTTTTACTTTTTTAAACCACGGGAATTGGCAACGGGAATTAAATTCTTTTTTAATTTTAGGCAACATATCTGGATGCTCCATTAAACCACCGCCGAGAATAATAACTTCTGGATTAAAAGCATAACAAATATTTAATAGGCCAGTCACAATATTATAGATGATTATTTCATTGGCTTTATTTTTGTTATATTTTTTAGCTAATTTTTGCCAAGCTTTACCTGAAGCCATTGACTCCCAACAATATTTTTCACCACAACCACACATTGGTGGACTGCCTAGCCAGTGACCAGAAATTTTCATGTGCCCAAATTCACCAGCTGTATTATTCATTCCCCGCTTCAACTCACCATTTTCCATAATGGCTCCACCGATGCCAGTACCAAAAGTTAAACCAATTACATTTTTAAAGCTCCGGCCCACACCATATTTCATTTCAGCAGCTAGAAAACATTTCACATCATTATCTATATTAACTGAACATTTATATTTTTTCTTTAAGCTCTCAGCTAGTTTAACATTTTGAAAACTTTTGTCAAAGTTACCAGTAGACAAAATAATGCCGGTTTTATTATCTACTTGACCAGCAATACCAATGCCAATTTTGATTAATTTAGTATTCGGAATTAATAAATTCTCTATGACCTTATTAATGTTGGCTAAAGTTTTAATTTTACCAGCTTTAGATTGAGTTGGTTTTTTTATTTTGGTGATTATTTTTTTGCCGCACATTGAAGCGCCAAGGATTTTAGTGGCGCCAATGTCCAAGGCAATTTGGTATTTAGGCATATTTTTTTGCTAATGTCATCCCGAGGATCCACCAGTTGGCGGAGACGAGGGATCCCGTTGTTAATCCTGAAACACATTATATTTTTGTTTTATTTTATGCTTTAATTTTAGCGCAAAATTAAAAAACCAGCAACTCGCTGGTTATTTGTTTCGCGGGATCCTTCTCCCGCTATCGCGGGATCAGGATGACACTATGTGTCACTTTTTTTAACACAATGTTTAACAATTTCTTTAACCACATTCACACCAGTTATATTTTCAATTTCTAACCCCGGATTTGAATTAACTTCAACTAGCATTAATTTGCCATTTTTATCCTTAATTAAATCCACGCCAGCAAAATCTAAGCCCAAAACTTGAGCCGCCTTAATAGCCATATCTGCCATTTTTTTGGTCATATTAATTTTTTCTCCCGAACCTCCTTTGGCTAGATTAGCTCTAAATTCAATGCCTTGCGCTTTGCGTTTCATTCCAGCCACCACCTTATTGCCCACCACAAGAATGCGATAATCCTCAGCCCTTGCTTCAATATAGGGTTGGATTAATATTTCTGATGGTTTTAAAATACTAGAAATAAATTCCATAAAGGAGATAAATGAAATATGCGAATGAAAAATTGAAACATTGCTCCCCAAAGAACCATAATTTCTTTTGATTACAATGGGGTTATTTTTATTTCTCTTAAGATGAGGCCCTAAAAAGTATTGACTAAAATTAATACCAGTTGGAGTAATTGGCAATCCAGCTTGAGACAATTTAAGCAAGCTTTCCCTTTTGTATATAGATAAAAAAGCAGCTTGGGGAGAATTAAAAACCTTATAACCCTGAGCTTCAATAAATCGAGCTACGGCAATTCTGGGATATTCACTATTAGTATAGCGACTAATAAAAAATTTGTATTTACTTAAATTAATTTTTTTTTGATTATAGAAAATCTCTAGTTTATTCTTTTCAAAATAAACTGAAAATAAATAGGAGTAAAAAATATCAACACCAAAACCACTTAATTTTATTTCTTCATAAAATCTATCAGTGGCTTCACGGGCTTTACCAGTCGTGTCTTCAGAAATAAAGACTAAAATTCCAACTTTAGATTTATTCATATTTTTTTAAATAATCAATTATATATTTGGTTTGCGTGTCGCGTATATCATAACCGCCGATTTCGGCGCCTTTAACGCGGACAGTGGCAGAATACTCAATCATTTTAACATTTTTTTTATGTATTAACAAGTCATAACCCATCCAATGAAATTTCATTTTCTTGGATATAGATCGGCACAGTTTCAAAGCCAAAGCTGGGATATTATCAAAACTAACTTGGCCGCCTTGTTGTAAATTATGCTTCCAATTATTTGGATTGGAGCGCCAATAGGCCGCAGCAATTTTATTGCCGACGGTAATTATACGCAAATCCTTGTCTGTAGATATATATTCTTGAGCATAAAATATATCTTTACATAAAGAATGACCGGTCTTTAAGCCTGAACTAAAAATTTTATTAACAAATTGTCGGGCCATCTTTTTATTAGTTATCTTGAAGACATGAATACCACCATAACCATAAGGATCTTTTAAAACAAAAGGGTATTTTGCCTTAGAAATATATTTTAAAGCCTCTTTTTTTGATGAAGTAATGAAAGTTTTAGGCATGGGAACTTTTAAATAACTTAAAACTTGATATTGTAAAACCTTGTTGCCCTCAGTAAAATACATATTCATATCTGGAAAGATTGGTTTTTTAAAAACGTGTTCAATAAAATGAATTTTGTTATGGACTTCAGAATAACGTTCTTCTTTATTATCGGCTAGCCAGATATAGGCATTGGGTTTTTTGGTCTCAACTTTCTTCCAATTAGGCGAGTCAATATTAAAATAAAAAGAATCCACACCAAGTGGCATTAATTTTTGTTTAAAAATTTTGTGCAAGCCATTATAGGCTTGGCCGAGAGCTAACTTCATTTTTTATTTATTAACTTATAATAAATTTTTTCATAACCTTCTACCATTTTACTTTGGGTAAAATTACTTTCTATCCATAAGCGGCATTGCCGACGGTTTATTTGATCTATTAATTTAATCTTAGAAAGTAAATTTTTAGAATTACTTATAAAACCAGTTGTATTATTTTTAATTAATTCTGAGTTAGAACCTGAGTCTGTGGTAATAACTGGAGTACCGCACGCCTGAGCTTCTAAAATCACGTTAGAACAGGCTTCAAAATATTGAGTAGGTAAAATTAGAGCTTTAGCTTTTTTAAGTAGGTCTATTTTTTTTGAAAATTTTACTTCACCAATATATTTTATGTTTTTATTATTTATACGTGGCCAAAAATACTTTTTTAAATATTTTTCATCAGTGCCTGATAATTTTCCAGCGATAATCAGTTGTTGTCTGCTTTTTTCAGCTAAATTCATTGCACTAATTACTCCTTTCTGAGAAGAAATTCTGCTTAAAAATAGTAAATAATTTTGAGGCTGATTATTAAAAGGGTATAAATTTAAATCTAAACCATTGTGAATTACCCCTCGGGATTTTAAAAAACTGAACTTCTTGGCTAGGGCTCGGGAATTAAAGCTGTAATTTAAATTTTTATGAGCTTTAAGTAAGTCTAATTCATCTTTAAAAAATTCGCTATAACGCAAAGTTATTAAGGATGGAGTATTAACTAGGGGAGCAAAAAAACAAGCTTTGTGTTCTACGTGGGTAGAAATAACATCAAACTTTTTCCAGTCTGAATAGCCATTAAGAATATTCTGATAATCTTTTATTTCTGAATAATCATTATGATAAGCTTTGCTTTTACTTGCTACTAGATGTTGAGCTTGAGTTTTTGAATCTGCAGTGGCAAATAAAGTGATAAAATGACCTCGATCTACCAGCCCATTAACTAAAGTGCCTACCGACATACCGGTTCCTCCAGTTGAAAAAGGAGAGGTCGACTCCCAGAGTTTTGAAATAATAGCAATTTTTAATCTTTTCATAAAATGGCAGTCTGTTTATTTGGTTGAATATATTTTTTATATAAATTTTCATACTCATCTACCATTCTTTCCACACTAAATTTATTTTCTGTCCAATCTCGACATTCTTTTCTTTTTATTGAATCAATCTTTTTGATTGATTCAATTGCTTGTGTTACTCCTTCAACAACAAAACCAGTTTTATTATTTTTAATCAGCTCACGTGCTGCACCTCGATTAAAAGCAATGACTGGGGTGCCACAGGCTTGTGATTCAATTAAAGTTAAACCAAATGGTTCATGCCAACGTAAAGGAGTTAGGGTGGCTAGGGCATTTTTATATAATTCATTTTTCTGTTTAAAATCGACTGGGCCGATATATTTTATGCGACGATTTAAGTAAGGCTTAATCTTGTATTTATAAAAATCCTCTTGACCAATTATCCCGCCAGCTAAAATTAATTTCATTTTGGATTGTTGAGCTATTTTAATTGCTAAATCAGCTCCCTTATCTTTATTTATATAACCTAAATATAATAAATAGTCTTGGGGTTGATTATTAAAAGAAAACTTTTTAACCGGGATGCCGTTATAAATGGTCGTATGATTTTTAAAATAGTAATGCTGGCAGTGAATAAAATCTCTAGCTTGTTTTTGACTAATATTTACATAATGCACCTTTTTGTATTGGTTAATAATAAATTTAATATATTTTTTATATCTCTGCTGGCTTAGATACTTTTTACGTAAATTATCATTGTAAGGTTCATGAATTGTATAAACAACTGGACAATTAATAAAGGGTATAAATTGAAATATGGTGCCTGTGTGCGAATGAATAAGATCAAATTTTTGGCTCATTGAAGCAACTAATGAAGTATTCCAATCACTATAATTTTTTTTACTCCAAATTAACCATTCCTCTCGGCTAATACCTTGGGGAAATAGGGAAACTAGCTTGGCCTTAGTTTTTGAATTAGCCGGAGCAAATAAGGTAATTTGGTGCCCGCGTTTAACCAATTCTTCTGTTAACCATGAGACTACAAATTCCAAGCCATTTTTAGATTGTGGCGGCACACTTTCGGCCAAAGAAACAACTTGAGCTATTTTCATATCTCTAAAAATTTAAATATTTTTTAATATAGACTTGATAGTTTTTAAATGTTCCCTTAAAGCTCTTTTAATCAAAATTTTCTGATGAACCAAATTCAAATGAGCATACTCTGCCATCCTTAAACTAATAACTAAAATATTTAATTGGGCTAATTTACTTAATATTTTTTTGTCTCTCTCGGGGTGTAATTTTATAAATTTTTTTAAAAACTTTTCTCGCCAAGATTTATCTTGCCAAGCATTAACATAAATATAACTGGTATCAAATAATGGATTATTTAGATGAGCTTCCTCCCAATCAATAAAAAATATTTTTTTATTTTGATCAATTAAAATATTCTGGGGCATTAAATCACCGTGGGTAAAAAAATGACAGTTTTTGTTTAACAAATCTTTATAATTTTTAAAAATTAAATCTAATTTTTTTCTTTCCCTTAAATTCAGATATTTATTGATAAATACTGAGTAGACAAAATCGGGATTGTAATCTAAATCATTTTTCCAGTCTTTAATAAACCAGTTAGCGGCCCGTTTAGGGAGTTTATTTTTTTTACTCCACTCATTGCTTTTAGATTGTAATTTTAAAATATATTCGATTAATAATTTGGTTAGAGAGGGCGTCAATTTTTCTTTATCAAACCCCCAAAAATCTCCAGTCATTTGGCCGGGGTAGAATTTTCTAATCATCCATTTGGGTTGTTTATCAATAGAGCCTTTAATTAAAAGAGGTAATTTATTAAAAAGATTCCTGTGCCGTTTGAAAAAATTATAAATCATAAACTCTTTGATAAAGGAATTATTTTTTTTCTTATCACTGGTAATTAAAATTCTAAGTAAAACTTTATCATTTTTAAAATTGGAGCAAAAAATTCCTACAGTGTGATGAGTGGGGTCAATTAATTTATCTATATCTTGATATGGAGTTAATTTTTGGTCCTTAATAATCTTGTGGACTTTGGCTCGATAATTTTTGATGATTTTAAACCTTTCCATTTTTTCTCCAATGTTTTTTCCAAATTAATTCTCTAATTTGGCTAAATAATTTTTCAGCTTTAATTTTATGGACAGTTTTTATTTGACTAAGTGAACGAATTGAATTAAGTAATTCATGAGCACCTGTCTCGACCATCTTGGGATCCCAAGCGTGGGGTGAAAAAAGTTCAAAATCACGACCTGAAGCCCACCAAAAGGTGCAACTAGCCAAACCTTTTTCTAAATGTAGACGCGAAGCATAATGGTTTTTATCATGCTCATTTTTAATATTTAGTTTTAATGCAAATTTAGCTAAGCGCCACAAAAGTTGATGAATTCTATTGTGCGGATCCCACCATAAAGCATAAGGTACACTATTCTC
>Ga0272441_10011395_pt1 | contig 13212 bp, 28 predicted proteins | sample SSMProp6N_FD_193582 | JGI IMG/M metagenome (GOLD analysis project Ga0272441, IMG submission 193582) | Marine sediment archaeal communities from Little Sippewissett salt marsh, Falmouth, MA, United States - SSM-Prop-6N | ecosystem: Environmental > Aquatic > Marine > Wetlands > Sediment ... | reverse complement strand
GGATAAAGCATACCAGTAAAAACGGCTTATGAAGAATAATATGCCTTCATTGAGGTCATTATTAATGTATGCAAAAAGTTTATCAATTTTCAGTTTTAATCCTTTCTCTCACCCACGTGGCTTTCGTCACGCTGAATGGCCAAAAAAGTGGGTTGTCATAGTTCTTTAGACATACAAATATGCTTGGGTCATATCTTACCTCATCATCATAAACTTCATACATTCCATTACTTGTGATAATAGTATAGAGGGGAAGGTGTTCCGTATTCTTCCCTTGTATATGAACTGCGGCTACTGGTAGTATTTGCATTGGCATCCTTAAAAAAATGGTGGAGGTGGGGGGGAGTCGAACCCCCCGTACAGTGTAACGATAAATGATAGCCTCTACATGCTTGTCCTATATTTCAGGCATTCACTGCTGCCTTTTAGCGGAATAGGCATTCCTTTTCACAGGGTCCGACCCTCCGAGATTAGGAGTCAAATACGGATCGTAACTTTAAGACTCCTACTCCTGTCGTGCGGTCCCTACTCCATGCTACCACAGGCATCTCACATGTTTCGGGGGCTTAAGCAGCCATTTTTACATCGTTGCCAGTTATGGCATGGTCGGTGATTTACGAGGCCAACGACCATCCTCGGCATGCATCTATCACTATTCATTACCTGTCGATTCCCATCACCCCCACATTTATTATTTAAGGAGAGACATCAAAAGGCCTTCGCCATCATTAAACCTGAAACAGAAGGCGTTGAAGCTATTGACGTCTTCTGATATCTCTATGCCAGGAAGGTCAGCAATGAGATTTAATTTCTTTGCATTGACCGTATGATCCCCGATTTGAATCGGAGTATCAACTTCAACGCTGCCTTTTCCATCGCATTTTTCGCATGGAATAGTATTAGGCAGCCGCCTCCCTCCGTCACACGTCTGGCAGCTGTCTTCGTAGTCATTGTAGTCTGTAGACCAGTGTACCTCTCCTGTACCATCGCATTCTGGGCAGGTCTTGTGATGACCAATGCCCTTACAGGAGTGACACTCTTTCGTCTTTATGGACCTGTCATACTCTGGTATGGGTATGTATTTGATTTGTTTCTTTTTCTTGAAATCACCAAAAAGCTCTACTGTGCGCTTTATGTAACAATCGCGCTCTTCAATTTCTAAAAACTCAGGCGGAACTGGCTTATCAACTTTTACCCTTATGGCGATAACTCCATCAGTGGCATAGCTGTATCCATCCTGATAGAATGGTTTATCAAGATATTTCCCGCAGAATTTATACAGATCGACGTCCACGCTTCCTCCTTTCCCCTGGGCTATCCAGGAGATAAATGCTCTTTAGCTCTGCGAGAGTTATGTCTCTTGCAGTAGCCTCTTTAATGCAGTCCTCACATACATCATTGAGTATGCGAGGATCCCTTTCCTTCTTGTCCTGACAAACACTACACCTTATCACTTACCACCTCCTATAAGATTAAAATACATACCGTGTTATTTATACCATATAAGCTATGCTTATTTACTCCATATACCTATGGGCATCTATTGAATAATATACTACCCTCTCATTAGGAGCTCTTTGTAGATCAGGATGCGAAGAGGAATATGGCTCAAACTCTTTGATATTTCCTTCCTCGTCTAACCGATAAGTTTCTATTTTAGGCAACCCATTGAAAAACATCCAATATACCATTCGGTTCGGATAGCATAGCTTGAGTCTGTATATTGCCAGCAAGTGTCTTACTCTCATGTGTCAACCTTGTCAAGTTCCATGTATATGTGAGAGTCCCGTGAGGAATATAGCATATACTTGTCATTATGTATATCAAGTGGCTTAGAGTTGAACTCACAGTGCCTATGTTCCCATACAATTTGCGGGAAAATGTCCGCTAAACCTGGTGATGGAGGATAAAATCTGCAAAATTCTATGTGATCGGAAACCTTAAAGAACATGAATCTAGTGTTTATATCTGACCCGAAACACATTTTCAGCAAGCTAATTACCTTCATATGTCATATCCATTCAAGTTTGAAGTCTCTTTAGATTTGATTTCTTCTTTATCACTGTGAATTCCTCGATTCTTTCAACGAGTTTAAGGATCTCATCCCAGGTCGGCTCCTGCAGGTTATTACCCTTTGAGTCTGCCCCGATATTCACCCATGACGGCTTGATCATCTCAATTAGAGTTGCCAGGGAATCTAAATTGAATTTCATTATAGGTTCGATCGTAACCATCTTTTCCACTTCACCCAGGTTTTGCATTTCAATTGCCCTGAAAATAGGAGCTGGGGTGATTGATATCTTGCTGAGGATAGACTCATCATCAGTTTCGATCGTTGTTCCGAATACAGACTTTGGTGGGAAATTAAGCCCATGCTCGTGGAACCTAATTGGATTCTTGCTCTGGAACAGGTATTTAACATCAGGGTACTTGTTGCAGTGCTCCAGGACCCTCTGGATCCACTCTTTAGGCACATCTCTTGAAAACATGTCTGTACCTGATCCGATAAATATAAAATCAGCTTTACTCAGATCAACTTTAAGCTCCCCTTCCTTCAGGTGAAGGTCGGGGAGTTTGAAACCTTTCATATAACAATAACTGCAATCATGTGGACACTTTCCCACAATGGGGTTCCATGTGTGGGATACAAATGAATACATGTTGCCTTTCTGCTCTCTCAATGCCATGTTATTTGTCTCCTTTGTCATTTCGTGTTAAGTATTTTGTCTCCACAGGATTGTCCTGTAGTTATAGACATATGGTGATTCCTTTTTGCTAGACATGCCTCATGCAGCTCATCTATGAATTCTGCGGCGCTATGTTTCTCCTCTCTTATATCTATTATATTTGAGTTATCCCAGAATTTCTGAAGAGACAAAGACTCGCACTTCTTTGAAAACTGAGATGGAGACCATCCTTCGCATTCCATTACAAGGTTTTCGATATAATCATCTTCAAATATATCGCTCATTATCCTGAACGCGAATTCCCTTCTGCAGGCCTCTTCCATCTTCCCGAAGTTTGCTACCAGGTCTATCCTGCCTGGGCGCGTGGAATTGTAGATCTTGTTGTCTTCCATCTTGTCTTCAGTTGGCCTGCCGAGGGCGCTATCGATTTTACTTATATCGTTTCCAGTCATAATTGTCAGAATACCATTGTTCTTTTCGATTCCATCTATGGTATTTAGAAGACAGTCGAATGTAAGAGGTGCATCAATTGTCTGCTTGTGGTAGATATTCTGCCTTCCATGGAATATCGTATCGATATCCTCAAATAGAGCCACACAAGGGGTTGAGTGCATCATTTCATGCCACTTGGCATTTAAGTCTGCATTCTTCATAGTGGTCAGGTCGTATCTGAATAGAGGGTAATTCAGGAGTTCAGCAATGGCTTTAGAAAAAACCGATTTCCCTGAGCCAGGTATTCCGAATAAACTTATTCCCATTTTCCAAGCCAGATTCTTTTCCTTGAACCAGTCTTTACTTTTTGACCACATTATGATCTTGTCTATTAACTCTTTTATTTCAGGTGGATAAGAAAGATAGTTAATCTCTCTCTCATTTGACTCATTCTGCATTCCGACATCATCAATGTCATACCCTATCACTCTCCATAGACCCATCTTTATGTTTCTGGTGTTGTACCAGAAGCATCTCCCTGAATCGCTTTCTTTGGGGGCTTCGCTATTTCTACCCAGCCCGCTCTCAAATTCAGCAAGTGAACCAAATACATGATCTATGTAGAATCTGTTGGGTTCTTTTACCTCTCCTTCTACATTCATGCCGAGATTTTTCCACATTTCATTATAATATATAGAGGCATTATTTATGAGCTTTTCAATATCGAATGTACCCCTTAATATCAATGCGGTCCCAGGTCTGTTTTCAGATTCATTATTTCCATATATGCTTTTGCCTATTATCACGGGCCATATTCTCAGGCCGCCTTCTTTTCTTGAAAATAGGTATATGGCTGGGTCTCTTCCTATCATCTCACAGAATACCCTGGTAAACCTGGATAGGCTCTTTAAGTAAACAGGCCTGACCTCAAATCGCCTAACTCCAAGTTTGCAGAACTTTCCATATTTCCTCAGATAAGAAATGAGGGCCTCGATACCTTCATCGTCGAGCTCAACTGCTACAATAAATATGCTTGCAAGTTTTGACATTACCATCTTCAGGTGTCCCCAGAATGCTCCGATAACCCCAAGTAATGCAACTCCTCCAAACATCTTTGTTGTTCCGCTTAAAGATTCAAACATTTATTACCCTCCTGTAGGTTTTTGAGCTGGAGGCTTTATGCCCAGTTTAGGTTTTTTGGGAGCCTGATTGACGCCTCCTTTTTTAATATGTCCCTCTTTGAGAGGTTTGCCACACTTCTTTTCATCTTTGTTAAGTTTATTGCTGACCATATTTGTCAGTTGAGATGCAGACATGGCACTATAACTGAATATATTCAGCATATCTCTCGTCTGCTCTTCTGGCTGCAAACAGTTCTGCTCTAACTTCCCATCTGGCAATCTTTCAATATACCAGATTAGTGTATTTCTCCATCCTGGCCCTGAGCAGTTTTCGGCCCAGGCAACCACAATGTTTCTCTTATCCATCTTTACTCCTTGGGCAGCTATCTGCCTTTTTAATAGATTTTATGTCAACCTGTCCGAAGTCCATCCTGTAATCCAATACATCCAGTTGGAATAGATTGCACTTCGCATGGCTATGCATCATATCAATGTCAAGAAACATGCATCCTTCACACTTATCACCTTCTGGTACTTGAAGTTGTATCATCATATCAGTGCCTCCAGCCACAATAAGGGCATATTCCTATTCCTTTGAATAGCTTTTTATCGCAAATCTCTTTTGCTCGCTTTTCACGTTCTAATAATTCCTTTACTCTATCACGAATGTCAATAGGCCTGTAACCATGTTCAGGATATTCTTCATCGCCCATTAACATACTTAATGTTTTTTTCCGACATTCTTCTGCTGATTCCATTGCTTGAAAATGCATCATCTGCTGTATCATTCTATTGTCTCCAGAAAGCAAGGAGTCTTTTCTCCAACATATGCTCCAGCCTGGTTGAATTCATGGAACTCGATTGCTTCTTCATGGGACATGCCATCGTCCATAAGCTTTTTAATTACTTTCTTTCGATCGTATGCCACGCATGGCTCATCTCCGAACTTGTAAACGACTCCAGCTATACAGTCGTCATATCCGTCCATGAGCAGCATGTCTTCGCCATACTCTTCTGCGATTCTCTCTCTAATTGGCATATGTATCCTCCAGTTAATGTTGTTTAGCTGCTTGTGAGCCTATCTACTTCTTTCTCGCATGCTTCACGAATTGCTGTGTGTTCTTTGATCATCATTTCGCAGAACTCTATCATTTCCTTGTCGTTCTTATCTTGATATCTTTTTAGCTTCTCTTGGTCTTGCATAGAGATACCATCTGTTGCCTGGTTGAGAAAGTCATCAAAGTATCCTACAGAATCCCATCCAGCCTTCTCCACTTTGAACATAGAGAAGAACTTCTTTGCTAACAGCGTAGCAAAACATTGTGAATCTTTATCCCATACAGGCATATCCATGGATATCTCATTTGGATTGAAATCTTCAAAGCTGAAATAAATGCCTCTTTCTATATCTTTTTCCTCTTCAACTTCCATATCTGGGATATTTACGGGTGGCGTTGGAAGAATTGGATATTTATCTTCTGGGCAACTCTTCTTAAGCCAATCCTTGATCTTTGGAACTTCGCCATCCTTGACTTTCATGATTAATGTAGAGCTCACTCTTTCTCCTCCCATGAAAGTTGACCTTCTTTGTTTATGATTGCTTCCAATTAGAAATCTCCTTCCTCTACCTGACAGCAGGTATAACCTAGTTCTCTCCAGATCTTTGTGACGCTCGATGCGTCCTCAAAGAACAGGAATCTCGACTTGTCTATCTTGTGAAGTCCTCTGTTCCGCGCCCATTCATTAAACAGCTTGGGTTTTAGGACTGCACCTTTCTCGTGATTCCCGTCTGGTCTCATGACGAGATCCATGCATCTCACAGGAACTCCATGGTCTTCAAAATATGTAATTGTCTTTTTTCTACAGGACTCTCTTCTTCCTGTGAGCAGCAGTATCTGATGATCATCAAGGTCAAGAATTCTTAAAAGGTTTATGATGGCCTGGTTGGGCTCATCTTCATCACACCTGTCATAGAATCTGTCCCAGTCGGGCGGATCCTTTTTAAGTTCATTCAGTCTGTCACCAGCTATTGTAAGCGTACCGTCAATATCAAACACATAGATCATCATACGATCCTCTCTTTCTTTAATGCGATTTTTTTGGATGAAATGAATAGTTATAAGAAAAGCCAACACGGAAATTGGTATTGCTGACAGGAATATAAGAGTATTGGCAGTAGAGCTCTCCATGAATTTCATGTTTGCACCTCTCTCTTTAGAACTCTTAAGCCGTCCAACGCTTCTTTTTTCTTCATTGGTATAACGAACATTGAGTAGGACCATATCAATATAAGAATTATAAAGCAAGTTATAGAAGCATAATGTTCTACGTTTTCGTGCAGTCCGTTGTAAATATACAAAAAAGTGTACCATGGTATTTGCAAGAAGAAGGAATACGATGTTGCCTTTGATGTGATTGGCAAGTATACTCCAAACTTACTCAATTTTTTCATGAATGACAGCTCTCTTTGTAATATGAAAAAGAAATATAAAATAAGGAATATTAAATGTAATGCAATCACTTTGACTCCTCTTTAAATTGATACTCTTTTTTTCCTAATGCCTCCATAAAAGCATTCCACAAGGCCTGTGGCTTTACATAGTAAAGATTGTCAAAGCCTTCTCCAAAATTAAACTCAACTGCACCTCCAACGCACCCAGAAATAGACCCTATTTTATTTCCATCATCATCTGATATGTCTAAAGTTGTGTCAGCAAATTTAAACCGCATCGTTCCTTCACCCGACTCATCATCGAATGCTTTTGTGAGCTTAATTCCGTTAAGCTCTAAGCTTTCTGTTTTTCCTGAAGCTTTCTTACTCATCAATCATCTCCTTCAGAATAGTTATACATCTGGAACGTAACCACACGCACCTCTTACGTGTTTGATGTCTTCTTCTGTTGCTTCTCTTGCTCTTCTAAAATTCCTTGTTCCATTTATTATGGTTTCTTTTCTCTTACAAGCTTTTAATGTAGTGTATGCTCTGATGCCACAAAGATGATTAGTATATTCAACGTAGAACAATTTCAATTTCTTCTTTCCCATCAATCATCCTCCAGTTCACCATTAAACGCATCTACCATAAGGCTTTCATCCACGCCAAACTGTCGTGCCTTTGCGAGAAGTCTATCCACTGCCCTCTCTGCTTCCTCAACAGAATTATATGGATACCCATCATGCCATGTGTATCCTACGGTTTCTTTTATCGGTTTTAATTCAATCACTCTTCCGTCTTTCAATTCTTTCAGATTGGGACTCTCTTCTATCACTTTATGTATCTTGACTCCTTTGTAATTCCTGAAAGCCTTCTTCTCACCATCTGATTTCATTTTCACCTCCTGGCCTTAAAACGATAAATTCCTTGTGGCTTGATGGAGTCCATACGTTACCAGTAGTCTTCAGTTTGTCGTCAAGCTCTCTGAAATAGTATGTTCTAGTCCCGTCCAGAAGATCTACCCATGCGTCAGCAGGAGAGTAAGCATCTGGATACGATGGAATGAAGATCCTTCCATCGGACACCCTCGCAATCAAGGTCCTTCTCTTTTTTTCAGGGTGATTCGAAACAATAAGCATCATTACAAATATCATCAATCCTATAATGATGTAAGTCATAAATCAGTCTCCTTATATTAGAATTCCATTCAAGTGATCAATCTCGTGCTGCACAACCCGAGCAGGAAATTGCCTGAAAGTTGACTTTACTCTTCTTCCTTCCACATCATGCTCTATCTTTATCTTCTTGTATCGTGTCTTGAATATTGGATTCTCTCCTGGGCGAGATAAACATGTCTCTCCGTAGTAAGAAGTTCCTCCTCCAGTAAATACTATCTCTGGATTAATATAGGGCGTGAACACATCATTGAATCGGATAAGAATGATTCGCTTGAGGTGTCCTACCTGGTTTGCAGCAAGGCCTGCACAATTATCCATGTAGTCCTTTGCTGTATCCATTAGGTCGTCTATAACCTCCTGTATGTCTTCACCATTTTTACATGGCTCACATTTCTTAGAAAGAAAGTTTATATCTGTAACAATCTCTTTTATCATTGATTTCTCCTTACATACTTGTTATACATGTGTATGGCTCCGATAGCACAACCTACACAGCTTGCTGTTAAAATTACGAGGCCAAGCGGCCCTTCCAGAATTTCTAACATTGTTCTTTCCTCCATTCATAAAATTTAGTTCTTGAGTAAATCACTGTATCGTGTAGCCATTTATGTTCATGTATAAGAAGGGATCTAATGTAATCAACGCTATGTGGATTAGCTTCTTTAGAAAGACATGTAATTGCTGTGTCCATGGATAGCATCTCTTTGATCTTGCATCCATCAATAAGATAAGCTTTATTATTGAAGAACATTAATGCCCATGGGTCTTTTCTTAGATCTATTGGACGAAGCGAGTTCATATATATCAGTTTATCTATCTTCACGCTGAGCCTTTCTTAGGATCTCATTGTACCTGTCTATATGAAGGTTGTAATTATGACCGATGGCATCGGCTGCAATGCCAAGAGTCGTGCAGCTAAATGATAATGTAGCCAGCTCGCTTATTGCTGCCAGGGCCTCTCCCATCTTTTCTGCTGCAGCTTCGTATAGACACAGCTTGTCTTTTGGCTTGAGGTCATTTGCATTAACGATGCAATTAAAATTCTCTTTGGATAGAACAAAGTCTCCCTTACCTCTGTATTGGATATCGTAATCACCTTCTGGTATGCCAAGGTGATGTTCTTTTTTGTGGTAATATCTCCAGAAATTATTATCTTCTATTTTCATACGTCCTCCATAAAAAGTAAATGTTATTTACTCTTTTTATACCAGATTAAAAACGATTATTGAGAGCTAAAAAAGCCAGGGGGTTAACCCTGGCTAAAAACTTAGAAGAATACTTCTTGGAAACCATACTCAATTTCCTTGAAGTATCCTTTGTAGAATTCGAGAGAAATAGACTTCTTCTCCTCAATCAGCGAGAAGACATCTTTTGCTTCATAACCATCCCTCTCGATGATGATATCTTCTTCGTTTTCTATTCGATCCTGTATATCCTCTACAGATAATGCATTGCCTTCTTTATCCGTGAAGATACAGTTATAGGTCACATCGTGCATGACCCATTTCTCTCCGTCCTTAACTTCTATGACGGAGTGTGACTGAACAACATCATTGCTGTTCACTTCTCCTGAGAACAGGCTAACGTGCCTGAACTCCACTCCAGTTGCCTGAAGATACGCTGCGAATAGCATTGAGAGGCCGCCACATAAGTTACCTCTCTCAGCCATAACCGTGTCCTTGTAGACGGTAGCTTCAAGTGGAAGGCTCATGCTGCCTGTCTCTACACGATTTATCCAGTGGAGGTGGTCTCGGAAGACCGCGATTCTATCTCGCTCATCCCCCAATGCATCTGGGCAAAACTCATCGAGATACTTAGACATCTTCATTATTTCCTCCTGTGGGTCATAGAGATATTCCTCTATAACTTCAGGGGCTTCCTGTACAACAGGTTCAGTATTGTTCTCGCAGGATCCGCAACCTACAAAGAATCCCACCGTAGATATAATAAGAACGCTTATGAAATACTTCATGACAATCCTCCTTAAAATAGTAGTTTTCTTTCTACTATTCTTATACCATATTTTAGCCGTGAATATAGCTAAAAAAAAGCCAGGGATTTAACCCTGGCCATGAATTCACTTAAACTTGTCCTCTATTTTTTTCTTCTTTTTGATTATATCGTCTATTTCGTCGATAGATTTTAGAAGGTCGTTTGGATCTTCACCTCTGAGTACAAGGCTGTATGGAAGCTTGGTAGTCTCCCCATCACTATCTATTATAGTTGTTCCTATGTATAGAACCTGGTTATCTTTTGAAGTAATGAGTTCTAGGTTTACATCTCCTAATGCCTCCCTAGTCCTTCCATTCTTATCAGTTATAACAATAATGGTTCTGCAGGTCTTTATCTCCTTATGGACCTCAACCTTATCTCTCTTTGCGATAGCTCTCCACTTATCATACTTTTTGATTGCGCTTATGATATCTTCTGTCAGGATAATGTTGAACTGAAAGTCATAACCCTTGTATCGGATATACGGAACATAAGCCCCCTTATAATCTTTTATTATCATAAGGCTTTCATCCTTCTTTATCGCAAAAAGTTCGAACTTGTCTTCTTTCATACTTTTGGAATTGTATGCTTCTATCCTTTTATATTGAAACGTTTTTATATGGTAGACGTCATCACTTGAATAAATATTTGCAATACAAGCCAACGCCAAAACTAATAACAAATAAATTTTGATTTTCATAATTCTCTCCTAAATGGTTTGTGAGATTCAACTTTCTCACCGTGAATGTTTTGCCAGAAATCCCACCCTTCCTGGGTTAGGTATTCCAATTTCCCTTTCTTTTTTAATTCCATTGCATCGTTATAACTCATGCTATGCAGCCCAGAGCTGTCAGCCTGAGACACATAGCATGGTTTGTTTTTGTCAATCTTCATATTGCCCTATATCTTCCTCTAGTCTTATGTGATTCCTGCTCAATAAGACCTTTGGACTTCAGGTTTTTAAGTGACTTGTAGCACTTCGCTGAGGCGTCGTGATAGTCGAATCCTATGCCGATTCCGATATTTGTTGCTCCGATCCAGCCATTGTTCTTGCGAAGAAAGTCAAGAACCTGGTCTTCATATTTGAACTTCATTGGACCTCCGATATAAATTTTATTCTTCTGCCGCACCTTGGACAATGCTTGAACTTGCCACTTGCAGTTGTTATTCTACCACCGTATCGATCTCTGCAATACGTTTGAAATTCTTTATTAACCCATCTCCATTCGCAGGTCGTTTTTATTTGTTTCATTTGGTGCATCCTTGAGGTTTTTAAGTACGCTTTTTTCGAAGAACATATTTGAAGACAATTGGCCTATCTGATGGGAGTATTTCTCACCTACAGGCCTGTATACATCTTTTGGCTTTATGTGTATTTCATCTCCATTTTCGCCAGTTATCATGAAAAGAACACTATTCTTATACGGAACGAACTTACATGATTTTACTTCACCATCCTTGCCAGCCTCTTCCCACATCAGCTTCACAAGAAGAGCTATCTTCAGATCTTTCATATTTTTTTGTTTCTTCTCTTCGAGCTTCTCGAGTTTCTCCATGTTAGATACTGCCTCTCTAAGCAGGCGCATCTTCTTAAGAGATTTGATTTTCATCGTCATTCAATCATCCCATACTTAAGTGTTATCGGCAGGAGGGTGCCCCAGCTGTCGAGAATACCAGTAAAGGTTATTATATCTCCCTTTGACACAGATAAAGCTTTACTTCTTTCTGATTCATTAAGGTATATTATTAGGTCAGATGTGAACGTCTCCCTGTTCATCTTTATCTGTAGAGACAATGAGCTGAAGGAGTCTGATATCTCTGCCACCTTACCAGACCATCTAATTTTCTTGCCTTCATATCTTTTCCACTCACTGTCCTTCTGAAGATCGGTATACTTGCTGCCGAGCTTATAGATGTTATTTACCTCACTCCATGGTATGGGGCTTGGTTTCATGATCTTGATATTGTTTACTTTCGCGATCTCTTTCTTCTTCGCGATTTCTTTTTCCTTCTTAACCTCTTCCATACCTTCATTTAGCAGCATTGCGCATCCACCGATAAAGACTGCGATAAGAACAATAAGAGCTCCAATTACGGTCAGACATCCGCCTAAAAATGATGATTTTCTTTCTGCCATGTTTCTATTCCTTTCCAACTTGAATTTTTGTGTGGATAGTGTCTGCCGTTTCTGGACCTTTCCAGTAAGGCTCTACCCACCTTGATCTTAAGACTTTTTTGTCGCCAGATCCATACCAATAACCATGGTGGTGTCCAGTGACATGAACCCTCTTCTCCAGGGACCATTTAGAACTTTGATTCTTCCTGGGGACATACGCTGATACAATGTTCTCTCCCAGGATACATTTCTTTAGGCTCTTATTGATTCTCTTGAGCCTCCTGATTCTTTTATTATCTTTCAGCTTGCTGATCTTCTGTTCTATGTGATGTGGGAATACATTCCGCCACTTCTTGTCCGCGTTAACGGAATTAACGTACAGAAGAACATTTAGACAATAATTGAACACACGACGAGTCTTAGAGACATTCTTCTTTATAAGCTCCATCGCCTCGTCGCTATATTGACCCTCAGTATCCCTTATCATTTTCTCAACATCTTCATCGAGAGATTCATTTATTGGCCTGTCGTTCTTTATTTCAGTCCTGAAATAGAAGAATGCATCATCCAGGATATGGGCCTTTTTCGAGTTCGGCTTACCAACGATCATGAACCTAACTTCCTTCTGAGTTTCAAATTCATCGAAGGTTAGGTATATAAGCCTTACCTTATGCTCACCTGTCTGCTCGTTATAGATCTTTTCGTAGTCAGGAGGGGGTTCGATGGCCATGGCAGGATACGGAGCCTTCAGCAGCTCGTATTTTGCGTCCAGCGACGTTTCGTCAAGCATATCGCTGAGCTTTGGCATCACGAAATAATCTTTACATCCGCATGCCCTATACCTGGCAACATGGTAATACATGTTTGCCGTGGTAATGATCTGAGCCCTGCTTTGATTGTTATCAATCATGGAATCTGTGAGCTTTGTAAGGGTCGGGTTTGATTTTACAAACTGATCCCTTGTGGTCTCTGGCTCACAGACAGCGCTGTTGAACACCTCTGGAAATACTTTCATGATGTTCTCAACATGTTCGTTCATTCTTGAGCCTTTCATTTAATTCCTTAACGGCTTTCTTATGTGCTTCTTCGTCAACAACTACTATTTCATCGCAGTATTCACACCTCTTTCGGCCAACACCAAGCTCGGAAGGATGTATTGCGAGATCTACCAGCTTATGTTCTCCACCGTTCTTGCATGGAGCCTTTGTAACGCTGTAATAGAAAGATATTTCTGTTGTGTAAGAAAATATTT
>Ga0272441_10011393_pt1 | contig 13214 bp, 10 predicted proteins | sample SSMProp6N_FD_193582 | JGI IMG/M metagenome (GOLD analysis project Ga0272441, IMG submission 193582) | Marine sediment archaeal communities from Little Sippewissett salt marsh, Falmouth, MA, United States - SSM-Prop-6N | ecosystem: Environmental > Aquatic > Marine > Wetlands > Sediment ... | reverse complement strand
CCGGCGGCCCTAGCGGCCGCCCGCGCGGGTAAGCGGATCGCCTTGGCGAACAAGGAAGCCCTCGTCATGGCGGGCAACCTCCTGATGGCCGAGGCCGAGGCCGGCGGCGCCGAGGTCCTGCCCGTCGACAGTGAACACTCGGCCGTCTACCAGGCGGCGGCCGCGGGTCGTGTCGGCGAGGTCCGCACCGTAACGTTGACGGCCAGCGGCGGGCCGTTCTACCGCCGGCCGGACGCCGACCGCGACGCCGTCACGCCCGAAGAGGCGCTCGATCACCCCACGTGGTCCATGGGCCGCAAGATCACCGTCGACTCGGCCACCCTGGTGAACAAGGCCCTGGAGGTCATCGAGGCCCACCACCTGTTCGGCCTGGAGGCGGACCGCATCCGGGTGCTGATTCATCCGGAGTCCACGGTGCACGCGCTGGTGGAATTCGTGGACGGCTCGGTCATCGCCCAGTTGGGCCCGCCGGATATGCGGACGCCCATCCAGTACGCGCTGACGTGGCCGGAGCGGCGGCCGGCCCCCTGGCCGCGGCTCGATCTGACGGCGATGGACGGGCTGCACTTCGAGGCGCCGGATATGGAGCGGTTCCCGGCCCTCGCGCTGGGGTTCGAGGTGGTCCGCCGGGGCGGGACGGCCGGGGCGGTCTTCTCGGCCGCCGACGAGATAGCGGTGGATGCGTTCCTCGCCGGACGTATCCGTTTCAGCGACATCGTCCCGCTCATTGACCGGGTCCTGCGGGCCCATCTGGAGAGTGGGGCCAAGAGGGGATGGTCGGTCGAACCCGACCTGGAAACGATTCTGAAGGCCGATGCCTGGGCCAGAGAGGAAGCCGAGACGTGCCTGACCCACTATACGTTATCGAAGTAGCCGTTGCCTTCGGGCTGGTCATCTTCATCCACGAACTGGGCCACTTCCTGGCGGCCAAGTGGTGCGGGGTGCACGTGCGGAAGTTCGCAATCGGGTTCGGGCCGCCGCTCGTGAAGTGGAAGCCGGGCGAAACGGAGTACTCGCTGCGGCCGATTCCGCTGGGCGGGTATGTGGATTTGGCGGGTGAACGCCCCGAGGCCGACGGCGGCGACGACCCGCGGGCGTTCTGGCGAAAGCCCCCCTGGAAACGCGCCATCATCTTCAGCGCCGGTGTCGGCATGAACCTCCTCCTGGCAATCGTCCTGTTCGCCCTGGCGCCGATTATCGGCATGAGCGTGCCCGTGCCGGTGATCGGCGGTGTGGAGGAAGGGCTGCCGGCCGCCGAGGCCGGCATCCAGCCCGGCGACCGAATCGTCAGCGTCAACGGCCGCCAAGTCCAGTCGTTCGAGGATTTGCTCTGGCCGGTGGCGCTGTCGGATCCCGGCACGTCCTTCGACCTGGTGCTGGAGCGTGACAGTGAGGGAGACCGCCGCCGGATCGAGGTCACGGTCACGAGCGTGAAGCCCGAGGGGGCCCCCAGGCCGCTCATTGGCATCGACACGGAGCGCGAGCCGCTCGTCAAGGGCATCCAGGAAGGAAGCCTAGCCGACCAAGCCGGGCTCCGGGAGGACGACCGCATCCTGGCCGTCAACGGTCGAAAGGTCGACGCTTGGCGCCACGTGGAGCAGTCGCTGGAAGAGGCGCCGGCCGGCCCCGTGACGCTGCGCATTGAGCGCGATGGCCGCGAGCAGGACCTGCAGGTTGACCCCGCGAACCTCAAGACGTACGACTACGGGATGCGGCCGCCCGCCGAGATCGGGGGGGTGGAAGACGGCTCGCCCGCCGAGCAGGCCGGCCTCCAGGCGGGCGACCGCGTGGCGGCCGTCGAGGACACCCACTGGCCCACCGTCGAGACCTTGATCGATACGATCCGGGCGGCGGGCGAGGGCAAGCCCGTCCGCCTGGTCCTGCACCGCGATGGCCGGCGGCTCGAGGTGACCGCCGCGCCCAAGCAGATGGAGGGATGGAAGAGGGCGCGCCTGGGCATTCGCGTGGGCCAAGCCCAAGAGGACCCCGTGCAGGTGGGCCACGTGCAACCGGGCGGCGCCGCCGAGAAGGCCGGCATCCGCCCCGGCGACGTGATCCTGGCCGCCGGTTCGAGCGGCAGCAAACCCGGGGATTGGTTCGGCCTGCTGGAGACACTCCAGGAATCGCACGAGGAGGCGATTCCGCTGGCGGTTCGCCGGGGCGCTCAGCAGTTGACTGCCGAGTACCAGGCCCAGACCGTGTCGCACGAACGCCTCACGCTGACCGGCGTGGCGCTCCTGACCCGATACGTCCCCCTGCCGCGCATTTACAGTCCGCTGAAGGCGGTCAGCCGCGGGTTCGAGCGGGTGTGGATGTGGGCCCGGCGGGCGTACGCAAACTTCCGGCAGTTGTTCACCGGGGCGGTCAGCCCCAAACTGCTTCTGGGTCCGGCCGGGATCGTCCAGGCCACCTACCAGATGGCCGGGTTCGGCTTCGGGACGTTCATCAACTTCTGGGGCATGATCTCGGTCTTCCTGGCGGTGCTGAACTTCCTGCCCCTGCCCCCGTTCGACGGCGGGCACGTCGTGTTCGTCCTGATCGAAAAACTCAAAGGTTCTCCCGTCAGCCTGAAGGTCCAGACCGCCATCTGGGGGGCGAGCTGGGCGGGGCTGCTCGTCCTCTTCGTCCTGCTGACCTACCAGGACATCAACCGCTGGTTCAGTGGCTGGTAAGAGCCGCCAGCGCCTGGCGGGCCTCTTCCGCGCGTCCTTCGGCAAGAAGCGCGCGCGCCCGATTGAGCTCCTCCGCCTGTTCCCTCGTCAGCGGCACGGCCGCGCCGGGGTCGGGTGCGCGGTAGTCAAGACGCGCAAGAACCGCCTGCCGCAGGCCATCCAGGCCCTCGCCCGTCCGGGCACTGGCGGCGAGGGCGCCAGGTGGTCCGAGCGAGCCGGCGGCCAAGTCCGCCTTGTTCCAGACGGGGAGGACACGGCCCGGCTCTTTGCGCGGCGGGTCTCCGCGCCCGCCGCACTCCACGAGTTGCGCCAGGGCCTCTTCGTCCTCTTCCGTTGCACCCGCCTCGGCGTCGAGCAGGTACAGGACCAAGTCAGCCCCGGCGGCCTGGCGGCGGGCGCGGGCCACGCCCTCGCGATCGATCCGCTCCACCGTTTCGCGCAGGCCCGCCGTATCGACCAGCACCACGGGCAGCCCGTCGAAGGCGGCCACCGCCTCCACGTAGTCGCGGGTGGTGCCGGGCTCGGGGTGGGTGATGGCCCGCTCGCGGCCGGCCAGGCGGTTCAGCAGCGTGCTCTTACCGACGTTCGGCCTGCCGGCGATGACCACGCGGGGCGGCTGGGCCAGGTACCGGCCGCAGGTCCGCCATCGGTCGAGCAGGGCGTCGAGCGAGGCGGCGGCCCCGTCCGTGCGGCCGGCGGCGAGGGAGGCCTCCACGTCGGCCACCGCCCGTTCCAGCGCGCCGGCCAGTTGGTCGAGCAACACCCGGGCGGCGAGCGGCGTGGCGGCCGAGCGGAGGAGCCGGCGGGCCGCCCGCTCGATGGAGCCCGCGCCCTCGGCGGCGAGCAGGACGTCCGAGCCCACCGGAGCGAGGCCGAGCGAGGCGAGCCGGTCGCACACGGCCTCGACGGCCGCGGGGCCGCCGTGGCAGTTGACCTCCCACGTGGCAGGAGCGGTGCGGTGCAGGATGATCTCATCGAGTACCCGGCCGCCTGCGTCCAGGACGTGGCCGTAGGCGAGGCGGCCGACGGCTCGCAGCGTCTCTCCATCGCCCGCGGGCCGAAAGCAGACCGCCAAGGCGTCGGCGACTGCGGGCCCCGTACAGCGGATGACAGCGATGCCGCCCCGGCCGGGGGCGGTGAGGAGGGCGAAGACCGATGGCTCGGCGTCGCTCATGGCTTGTGATGCTCGCGCCAAGCGAGAATGAGGCCTTCCAGGACGAGGTCCGGCACGACGGTCCAGTCGGCCCCGCCTGCCTCGCTCTGTGGCAGTGCGTACCCGCCCGTCACGTAGACGGGCACGGCCATCTCCAAGGCGTCCCGCATCTCGCTGGCCAAACGGGCGACCGCCGCTGCCACAGCCCTGGTGATGCCGGAGCGGATGGCGTCTTCCGTGTTCCTGCCGATGACCTCGTCGGGCACGAACTCCCTTCCGACTTCGACGTGCGGCAACTGGGCAGCGCCGTCGGCCAGCGACCGGGCCATGAGACCGGGACCGGGAAAGATGGCCCCGCCCAGGAACACGCCGGCGTCATCGACGGCATCCACGGTGACGGCGGTGCCGGCGTCGACGACGATGCAGGCCCCGCCCGCCCGGCGATGGGCGGCGAGGGCGGCGAGCAGGCGGTCCGTGCCGACGCGTGCTGGCTCGTCCACGTCCGTCCGGATGGGGATCGGGAAATCCTCTCCCGCAACGAGCGGCGGGTCGGAGCCAACGGCCTTGGCCGCCCGGCGCAGCCGCGCAAGCGCCGGCGGGTTGACCGAGCAGACGATGACCGGCCCCTCGGCCGCCTCCAGCCGCGGGCCGACGAGCGATTCGAGCCCATCGAGGGGCTCGCAGCGGACGTCGCGGAGGGCACCGTCCGCGCCGGCGGCCGCCGCGGCGACGGACGTGTTGCCGAGGGTAACGGCCAGCAGGTCGGTCATGGCGTGTCCTCCGCGGGGAAAGGCGAGGTGACTTCGTCCTCCTCGCCGCCTTCGGCCCGGACCTCGGCCAGCCGCTCGAAGACGGCGCTCACCAGGGCCTTCAGGCCCATCCCGGCGACGCTGGAGATGGCCAGGACGGGTCGGCCGATGGCGTCGGCCAGTTCGGCCCGTGGCCCGTCGTCGGCGGGCAGGAGGTCGGCCTTGGTGAGGACGACGAGTTCGGGCTTGGCGGCGAGTCGGGGACTGTAGGCCGTGAGTTCCGCGCGGATGGCTCGGTAGGCGTCGGCGGGCGAGTCGTGGGCGTGCGGCTGGAGTTCCACGAGGTGGACGATCATGCGGGTCCGCTCGATGTGCCGCAGGAACGCATCGCCGAGGCCCACGCCCTTGTGGGCGCCGTCGATAAGGCCGGGCAGGTCGGCCATGACGAAGCGGTGGTCCGGGTCGGCCTCGACGATGCCGAGGTGCGGATCGAGCGTGGTGAAGGGGTAGTCGGCCACCTTGGGTCGGGCGGCCGAGAGGCGCGACAGAAGCGTGCTCTTGCCGGCGTTGGGCAGGCCGACGAGGCCGACGTCGGCGATAAGTTTGAGTTCGAGGTGGAGCCGGCGTTCCTCGCCGGGCGTGCCGGGCTCGGCCTCGCGCGGCGTCTGGTGGGTGGGGGTGGCGAATCGGGCGTTGCCGCGCCCTCCCTTGCCGCCGTGGGCCACGACGGTCTCCATGCCGGGCCGATTCAGGTCCTTGATGAGGAGGCCGGAGTCCTTGTCGTAGATGAGGGTGCCGGGCGGGACGTCGATGACGAGGTCGGCTCCGGCGGGGCCGGCCATGTTCTTGCTGCGTCCGGGGCGGCCGTCGGCGGCCCCCCAGTGATGGCGTCCTCGAAAGTCCATGAGGGTATCGAGATCGTGACGGGCGCGGAAGATGACGCTGCCGCCGTCGCCGCCGTCGCCGCCGCTGGGGCCACCGCGCGGCACGTGGGCCTCGCGGCGGAAGGTGACGGCACCGTCGCCGCCGTCGCCGGCCTTAACGTGGATGTCGGCCTCGTCGATGAACATGGCTTGCCTCCCTCTGGGTTACGAAGGTAGCACGGTCAGCGGCGGCGGGCAAGGGGAAGGGATACGCCTCGATCACGGAAGTGCCACGCCTTGCTTGTCCAACCGTGTTCTCGGATTGGCGGGCACGGATTGGCAAGCCATCCGTGGCACCCGGCGCACAGAAACGGCCCGAGGCGAGAGGCCCCGGGCCGGGGATTGGCTTCGGCGCGGCGCTACATGACGTGGACCCTGCGGCCCTGGAACTGGACGGTCCCGTCGGCCTTGGCGAAGAGGGTATCGTCGCGGCCGCGGCCGACGTTGCTGCCCGGATGGAACTTCGTGCCCCGCTGGCGGACGATGATGCAGCCCGCGGTTACCTGCTGGCCGCCGTACCGCTTGATGCCGAGATACTGGGGATTCGAGTCGCGGCCGTTCCGCGAAGAACCCTGCCCCTTCTTATGCGCCATGGCTTCACTCCTGCCGAGATCCTTCCTGCGAGATGCTACAGTATATCGACTTGGGGCCGGATGGCAAGCCCGTTTTTCCGGAAGCGGGCGTCAGCGGACGTGGCGCTCCCAGAGGCGGCGGCTGTCGATGCCCTGCATCTGCTCGTTGTATTTGGGGTTCTGCCCCTGGTAGTGGTAGTAGTCGTACGCCTTGCCGTCCCATCGCTCGCCGGTGGTGGTGTTCGTGGTGCCCCAGGCGTCGGTGTGGTAGATGGTGCCGCCCTCCATCTGGGAGACCCAATCCTGCTGGCCACGGATGTAGTTGGTCCGCTGGTAATCGATGTAGTCCATGCTGCGCTGGCGTTCGTCGTAGGCGGCCTGCATCATCTGGCGGATCTCCTGGGCGTTGCGGGCGACCATGGCGGAGGTCTGCTGCTGCAACTGGCGGAGGCGGGCCATCCCCTGGGCAACGTAGTTCCGCGCCCACTGGTCGTTGATCTGATATGAGCCCAGCATGGTGGCGAAGGTGCCCAGGAACCGGTCGAATGCGTCCGCCGGTGCGATGACGGTGGCGTGCCGGTAGTTCCAGTTGGTTCCCAGCCGCGATCCGAACGAGAGGCCGAACGTGTACCCTTTGGCCAGGCCGCCCCGCGTCGTGCAGGTGTACAGGAACTCCTCCACCTGCACGGGCCCGGCGGTGTAGACCTGGGCCAGTTGCCCCGCCAGGTCGGCGCGGGGAATGACGTTGGTGAACCGCATGTTGCTCGCCAGGCCCTGGTGGTTGCAGAGAAAGGCCATGGCCGAACTCGGCGAGCGGTAGGGCGAAATGATCGCCCCGGGAAACGTGACCCCCAGTTGGGGCGTGATGACGTCGACGCTGGCCACGATGAAACCGTACGACCCGGCCGGATCGCTCGCCCAGAAGCACCCGTTCCCGAATTCCTGGCACCGCCATCCCTGGGGCATCTGGAACGCGGCCGAACCGTCGCTCAGCCGGTAGGGCACGAGGCGGACCTGGATGGGCGCGGCGCCCGTCCGCCCGAACGCCCCCCGCATGATCCGCACGTTCGAGAGCGTGGTCATCAGGAGCGGCTTGGCGGCCTCCATACGGTCGCGCGGCGCCTCGATGCTCATGTACAGGAACTCCGCATTCGGGCAGCCTATCACCCAGCAACGGAACGCGCGGGGCCCTTTCTGCGGATGGGTGAAGACGGCGTCGTACACGATCCGCTTGCCGTCGGGCGAGGTCAGAGCTCGGGTCAGGGTCAGGTCCGGGAACTGCCGGCCGACGCCGGAGACGAAAAGACGGGTCAGGGCGAGCACATCGCCGCTCGTCGGGCTCGTGCCGTAGAAGACGGCGGCCTCGTACTGGCCGCCCGGGTCGCAAACGGCCAGGGTACGGAAGGTGGGCTGGGTGCCCTCGTAGACCTGCCAGCCAGCGGGCTTGTAGAGGACGAAGTGGGCCTCGCGCGAAACGTGCTTCTCCATCCGGAACCCGCCCAACACGGCCTGGGTCTGGGCGTCGGACGGGGCCGTGGCTCCCCCACCCATAGCGACGGCGACAGCGGCGGCGAAAAGAGTGGCAGTGAACGACCTCATGGCTCGCCCCCTTCATGGTCAGGCCCGAAACCCTTGCTGCTCCAGTAGATTATTCGGATGGGCCGTATGGGAGGGCAAAGCCTTTGCGCGAAATCGGGAGATCCGGAAGGCGGCGGGGCGCAACCGCCGGCGCGAACACGCACGTACGCTACAGGACGGGCCCGGAGGAACGAGCCCTCCGAGCCCTGGTGAAACGCCTCACCCCCCGGCGTGTCACCGCCACGTCCACGTCCTGGAGACGTAGGTGGGCTGGTCGAGGTTCAGCCACCACTTGTCGCCGGGGAGTCTGTACGTCAGGGCGAGCGTCTTTCGGAGGCGGACGACCCGCTCGTCCTCGGGGGTGTCAGCGGCGGCCTTGAGGTTCGGCCGCTCGATGTACCGGCCCGAAAGGCCCTCGCAGAAGATGGTGAACCGGTCCGTCTCGCGGTCGAGGGGGGCGAAGATGGCCACACCCGTCCGGGCGCTGCCCTCGCCCGGCATGATCTTCGTGTGCAGGTCGGCCGTGGGTTCGAGAAAACGGATCTTGCGGTTGGCCTTGATGGCCTCGTACACCGCCGGGAACAGGCCGGCCCGTCGGACGGTCGCCTGGTCGGTGTACAGGGTGAAGGCGGGGATGAAATTCCTGGCTTCCTCGCTCCGGTTCGTGACGGTGTAGACGAGGTACCAGTAGACTTCAGGCTCGCCGCCGGGCCTCTTGACGACAATGGGGTGCGGATGCTCGAACTGAAAATCGAACGTCCAGTCCTCACCCTTGATGAGGTTCGGGTCCACCTGGTCGGGGTCGTGGGCCTCGACGGCCCGGCGTGCGGCCTCGGCCTGGCCCTCTTCCTGGGCGACAGCCGTCCTCGGGAACGTCACGACCAACGCCAGGGCGGCGAGGCCGACAAGCCAAACGTCGTGGTGGTTGCCCCTCATGCTTTGCTCCGTCAACGGGTCCCCATGCGGAACGTCCAAGCCGGGCCGGAGTCAGGCGGCGTTAGCGTCGGCCCGTTTCTCCGCCTCCTTGCGCAGTTTCCGGAAGTCCCCGATGCAGCCGACCGGACACGCCTGCACACACTTGCCGCAGCCCGTGCAGGTTTCCAGGTCGACCTCGGCGAGGTTGTCCTTCACGTGAACGGCGCTGCCCTCGACGGGGCAGACCTTCTCGCACTTGCCGCAGGCGATGCAGCCAACCTCGCACGCCTGCCGGACAACCTTGCCCCGGTCCTTGTTCCGGCACAGGACGTGAACATACTGGTCGGCGGGGAGAATCTCAATGATATTCTTGGGGCAGACCTCCGCGCACGTGCCGCAGGCCGTGCAACGGTCCTCCAGGACGCGGGGCAGGCCAGCCTCCTCGTCCATCACCAGGGCGTTGAAGGGGCACGCCCGGACGCAGGTCCCGAACCCCAGGCAGCCGTACGGGCAGGCCGCCTGGCCGTACTGGGTGACGGTGGTGGCCCGGCAGTCCGGCTGGCTGACGTAGCGGAAACGGTTGTGTGTGTGCGCGCGGGCCCCCTGGCACTTGACGACGGCGACGAAGCGGGGCGACCTCTCGGAGGCATCTTGGGTATCCGCGAAGGCGTCGGCCTCGGCAGCGAACAGGATTTGGCGGATTCGTGCGGCGGCCTTCGCATCAATGTGCCTACACTTCTCCGGATCAACGTCTCCATTGAAGATCGCTTCGGCGCATTCGGCACAGTTTTCATAACCGCACTCAATGCAGTTCTTGGTGCCGAGGTTCGCTTGAATGCTCCGCTTCAATATGTTGCGAATCTTGCTGACGATCTCGTTGTGCACCTGAGGATTCGAGCGGGCCGTCTCCCGCTGCATGGCCGCGGCGAGGGCCCTTATCACCAGCGGCCCCCTCTCGCACCGGAACAGGTTGTTGTCCTCGCCCCTGGCAATGGCCTCCGCGTACTCGGTACAGCCATCATAGCCGCACTTGCGACAACCGCGTCCGGCCAGGGCACTCTCAACGTCGGCGGCGAGTTTGAGAATGCGGATTTCCTTCGCTTCAGCGGGATCGACACGGGAGCATCTGCTCAGCGGGGCTTCGCCCCTGGCAAGAGCGAGGGCGTAGTCGGCGCAGCTCTCCTCCAGACACTCACAGCAGTTGTCTCCGGGCAGGTGGCCGAGCATCTTGCCGGCGAGCATGGCCTCTGCGATGCGGGAAGCGACCTCGGGCCCTCCCACTTTGCAAAGGTCGGGGGGAGCCTTGCCCTGGACCACGACCTCGGCGTAGGCGGCGCATCCGCCGTAGCCGCAGGCGCCGCAGTCGAAACCCGGCAGGACCTTCTCGATCATGACCAGGCGCAGGTCGCGCTCCACATGGAGGAAGCGGTGCGCCACGGCCAACAGGGCGCCGAAAACGAGGCCGAGCGCCCCAAGGACGACCACGACCGCCGTCATGTAGGTCAGAACCACATCCATCGGAGACCTCTGGTTCCCCTAACTCCTTGGCCCGCCGTATTATACGGCGATCCCGAACAGGTTAGTAAACCCCATGAAGGCCAAGGCCATCAGGCCGCCCGAGAGGAATGCCATGGGCAGGTCGCGTAAGGGCCTCGGCACGGGCAGGTCCGCCAGCCGCTCACGGATGCCGCTCATGAGCAGCATCACGAACAGAAACCCCACCCCGCCGCAGAACCCGTTGAAGGCGGCCAGGTGGACCGGCAATCCGTTGGCCGGGTCGCGCCATGCCTCGGTATTCAGGAGCGCTATGCCCATCACCGCGCAGTTGGTCGTGATGAGTGGCAGGTAGATGCCGAGGGCCCGATAGAGAGCCGGCACTGCCTTCCGCAAAACCATCTCAACGAACTGCACAAGAGCCCCGATGACCAGGATGTAGGAGATGGTCTTCAGGACCAGGACGTACCCGCCCTCGGGCACCGGCAGGCCGAGCGCGCCCAGAATGTTCGTGTGCTCCGGCGTTGTGGGCAGAAGTACATGGCGGTAGAGGAGGGCCGTGACCGCCGAGGCGAGGACCATCACGAAGATAACAGCGCCCCCCATGCCGACGGCGCTGCTCGTGCGCCGCGACACGCCGAAGAACGGGCACAGGCCCAGGAACTTCGCCAGGACGAGGTTCGAGATCAGGATCGACCCGACCGCCAGTTCCAGGTAGCTGACGTCCATCGTCAGAGGCCCTCGCCTGCGTCGCCTTCACCCCCACGGCTCTTTTTCGGGAAGTCGCCTGCAACCTGAGGGACGGCGCGCACGGCCAAGGCGCTGGCCCTCTTATCGTGCCGGCTCCCGATCCACCGCAACAGACCGAACAACAGGCCGATAACCAGGAACGCCCCTGGGGCCATGCTCAATATCATGACGGGCTCGACGGGGGGCACGAGCGTCACGCCGGCCAGCGACAGGGGCGTCAGCCGGTAGCCCCACAGCGTGCCGGCGCCGACCACCTCGCGGACGAAGGAGATGGCCAGAAGGGCCAGCAGGAAGCCCGCGCCCACGCCCAGGCCGTCCATCAGGCTGGAGACCGGCCCGCTACGGGAGGCGAACGCCTCGGCCCGCCCCAAGATGATGCAGTTGACCACGATGAGCGGGATAAAGATGCCGAGCGCCTCGTTGACCTCCGGCGGCGCGACGGCCTTCATCGCGATTTCGACCATCGTCACGAACCCCGCGATGATCACGATGTAGCACGGGATGCGGATCTGGTCGGGGATCCACCGCCGCAGGAGCGAGACAAGTACGTTCGCGCACACGAGGACGGCCGTCGCCGCGATGGCCATGGCCACGCCGTTGCGGACGGTCGTCGTGACGGCCAGCGTGGGGCACAACCCCAGCGCCAGCACGAAGACGGGATTCTGCTTGATGGGTTTATCGGCAAAGTCGCGAAGCAGACTCATCGCGTCACATTCATCCCCGCGGTAAAGCGGGGCATCCTAGGGGCACGGCCCGCCGATGTCAAGGGCCCCGTCTTTCGAGGCCCGCACCGCCGCTCGGCGTGCCCTGTCGAAAACCCGCCCCACCCTCTGAGAAGAAAACCGAAAAAGTCCCCAACGCATCTCTTTTCGACACCAGGGGTTACGCACCATGAGCCGTTTTCCCATCCCCCGAAACGCGCCCAGACTTGTCCGCTCCGCCCTTTTTCGGAAGGGCCGTTCGATGCCCCGAGCCACAAGTCGGAGCCCCGCCATGAAACTGGACTTCTCGCGGTTCGACGACCCGAACCTGGACGAAGCGTACGTCGAGCACCTAGTCCGCGAGGAAGCGCCGGCCCGGGCCGTCCACCTGGGCCGCCTGTGGGCCTACTACAAGAACGACCTTTCACCGCTTGGGGCGGGCCTGCCCTTCGCCGAACGCCGCGAGGACTGGCTCGCCTCCGCCAAGCCGTACTATCAGGCTCAGGAGTTCGGCCTTCCGGCCCGGATCACCGGCCGGTCGCACCTGGGCTACGGCGGCGGGGGCGTCCCACAGCCGGGCCTCGGCCGCAAGGAAGTCGTCATCGAGAACGACATCGGCTGGCGAATCGACACGGCCGTCCACTTCCTGGCCGGCCAGCCCATCGGCATCGAGAGCCTGGCCCGCCAGCCGGAAGAAGCCCGCCGCGTTGAGGCCGTCCTCTCGGCCGTCTGGGAGGGGAGCGGCGGTGTCTCTCTGCTCCAGGAAATCGCCCTTCTCGGCGCTGTCTACGGCTTCGTCGACCTAGTCATCCGGGCACGGCCAGCCGGCCGCGACACCGACGCCGGGTTGCCGGCGGCGGGCGAACGCCCCGGTGAAGGAGGCGCCCCGGTGGCCGACCGGGCCGCAAGGGCCGTTTCCATCGAGGCCGTCGAGGCACCCCGCATCGTGCCCATCCTGGACGAGACCGACTACCGCCGGTTGCGATACTGGGTCCAGGTCTTCCACCGTCAGACGAACCGGGTGACGGGCGGCGGTCCACTGGCCCGGCTGCTCGGGCGTTCTGCACGCCGCACGAGTGAGGTCGAGACGGTCGAGATCCTCGGCCCCCACTGGTGGCAGCGGTACGAAGACGGGCGTCTCGCCGACGAGGGCGCCAACCCCCTCGGCCGGGTGCCTGTCGTGCACGTCCAGAACTTCGCCCACCCGATGCACTACGAAGGCGCGGGCGAGGTCGAGCCGCTTATCCCCCTCCAGGACGAACTCAACACGCGGCTCTCGGACCGGGCCAACCGCGTCACGTTCCAGAGTTTCAAGATGTACCTCGGCAAGGGCGTCGAGACCTTCGAGGACCGGCCCGTCGCACCCGGCCGCATGTGGTCCACCGACAACCCGGAGGCCTCCATCCAGGAGTTCGGTGGCGATGCCGACAGCCCATCCGAATCGGCCCACATCACCGAACTCCGCGAGGCCATGGACAAGATCAGCGGCGTAACGCCCTTGGCCGCCGGCCTGCTCCGCGACCGCATCGGCAACCTCACCAGCGCCACCGCCCTGAAGGTCGTCCTGATGGGCACGCTGGCGCGCCTAGCGCGCAAACGGGTGACCTACGGCACCAGGCTGGTCGAGGCCAACCACCTCATTCTCGACGCCCTCAACCGATCCGGCGTGCTCCAGACCGCGCCGGAGGACCGCTCCACGCGCGTCCA
>Ga0272441_10011392_pt1 | contig 13214 bp, 2 predicted proteins | sample SSMProp6N_FD_193582 | JGI IMG/M metagenome (GOLD analysis project Ga0272441, IMG submission 193582) | Marine sediment archaeal communities from Little Sippewissett salt marsh, Falmouth, MA, United States - SSM-Prop-6N | ecosystem: Environmental > Aquatic > Marine > Wetlands > Sediment ... | reverse complement strand
TTCACGCGGGATGAGTCTGTAGAGATCAAACTCAGGAGATATCATGCAGTCATTCCAGTTTTCACCATAGTATTGGGTCTCATCATCGCCGCACCACCAGTAGTACTGGTTTCCTTCAACAGGATCTATGTTGCTGACGATATGCCAATTCGAGTCACCCTCTTGCTGGAGGTCAACATGGGTCCAGCCGTCCTCGAAGGGATGCTCATCATAGCGGGTATAATCTTCAACATCATCAAGCCAGTCTATGTAGTAGATATGATTGTATGCATCCATCCAGTTGTTACCAGGGTTGCAGTCGATATCTAGATTTGATCGGATATCAATCTCGAAATCTCCCCAGATATCATCTGTGCAGTACTCGGTTTCGATTGTTGTGGTGTATCCCTGACCAGGTAGTTTCATATGGAATGTTTCTTGATGTACGAGTTCTCCATCTTGTACACCGATGATATTGATGTTATCTAAGTAGAGACCACTCCATTTTTCAACATTATGAGAATTTTCCCGGCTTGATCCATCAGATCTGACAACAAAGGCTATTCCAGCCTCATATGTACAGCCAGATAGGGCATAGTTTGGATGAATGCCACAGGCATTGTCGTCATGTGAATCAGGCCCTTCAGGTTGATGACCGAACATATCGATTCCGAGCCAATCAGGAGCGTCCAAATAGAGCCATTCTATGACTTTTGTGATGTCCATGCACATTCCATATAGGAATGGAACCTGGCCTGTTTGTTCATATCCAGTATTAAAGTAGCTGAGGCCATCGTCTCCTGGATTGCCTGGCCCTACCCAAACCGGAGTTCCCATGCCATCACCATCTGGATCCCAGTCAGGTAGCCAATCGCCACTATTGCCATAGACACTGCCGAGGCCAATGACGAAGTTTGAGTAGGGATCATAGATAGCAAGACCCCACCGGTCGTCCGGATTACCATCTTCATCTAAGTCCTGTTCACTAAATGACCATTTGGCATCAAAGCAGAAATAGGCATCCTTGTAGCCAGAAAAGTCAAAGGTAGGACTGATGAGATAGTTGCCCATGTCGTTGTCATAGAAGCCGGCATCGGATTCCATACAGGCCCAGGAATGCGTGGGGCTTTCGGCATCACGGGTTGTGATGTGCCAAAGGTCGGGTCCATCAAAGCCGGTGTGATCCCATCCTTTGTTTCCGCCTTCCACGTCATCAGCAAAGATGTCCTTGTATTCCATGTTGAAGACATCCATGGTGACATCAAATTCATCATTATAGGGGCCACAGTTGGTAACATCGAAGCTGACTTTTGTTGGAATAAGATGGCTGGAAACCGCGCCTGATTGTTGCTTGTATGGCCATGCTTCTACATTGGTTATGGCGATATCATGGCAACAGAGGATTCTGACTTCGTCTTTTAGCCAGTCATCACTTTCATTTTCGTCAGCGACAAAGTTGCTGTGTGTTTTGACACGGGTCTGAATCCAGTATTTCCCGTGCTCCAAAACCTCCCAGGGGGGCCAGAACCGTAACGCTTTTGCTTCACCAGGGACAAGGTTAACTTGTTCATGAGCACTATATACGTGTTCACCTTGGTTAAAGACACGGCTTATGTATACATCATCAATATAGGCACCCTCGTTTTGTACCATGCAGTCCGCTTGCCAGGAAAACTCGATGAATGTTTGATCACCTTTCCATTCATCATCTATCTCTATGCGGCCACAGGACCATACGGGGTCATTATAGTTATAGGGGAGTAAACCACGATATTGGTTTGGGCCACCGGAATTGAAACAGAGAGGTGCTGAATGCTCCTCTTCAGGCGTCCAGTAGTCATAACCCCAATAATCGGCTCTCCAGAGGTCGCTTTGTTCACTCCACCACCAGGTGCGGACTTGTTCAGTGTCAAGGTCCCACCAGGGTCCGCCACAGACATTATAGCCAGGTACGGGGGTCCGTACTTCAACATCCAAGGGTCCATACCGTGTCTCGGTTCCATCATGATCTCTCTGGATCCAGTACACTTGGAGGTAATCATATGCCTTAAAGGCATCTGAATATGTGACGCCTCCTTCATATCCCCAATCTCCTTCAACCCAGAACCAGAAACTGACAACGGAGCAGTCACCACCGGTTGTATCCATGGGGTAACGATTCCGTAGTGTATCATTGGCACCCTTCATGTAGCTTGATGTTTTAGAAACATGCATTACATAATCTCCGGAACACGCACGATCTTCTGTGACAGTCCAGGTGTCTCCATCGGGATAGGGGTGAACACATCCACCGCCATCAATGGCTGTCCAGTCACTAAATACGTGATCCTCAAAACCGCTGACAAACACATCCTCATATACTTCTTTCCAGATATCTATGTGCACGGGAAGGTTATAATAGGTATGGTTCCCATGGTTAGCGATATGGGCAACAAGATTGTGTTCACCCGGCGTGAACATATTACACCGTGGTTCATCAGGATCGAGTAACCAGGGTTGGTCATATTCATCTCCCCACCATAGGTATTCATTCATGCATGCTTGTTCATGAGGTAGATGTATATTTTTCAGGACGGTAATGTATGATTCAGTGTCTGGATCCCACATTACATCTTCTATATAGATACCTTTGACCAATGCATTCCAATCATAGTCACCTGGTTCTACTCCGCCGCCGTTTCCGCCACCGCCACCAGATTCATATAATGCAAAAGCCCGATCATAAGCAGTTTGCGGGGGAGAACCCGCTGATTGATAGGAATATCCATCACCCGTCTTGGCACTTCCCCAAAGCATACATGTTCCTGAGTCACTGCTGGCACTCTGTACGCTGAACCAGCCTTCGTCAAGGGTTACGGATCCAATGCCATCGGCGCATTGCCATTGGTATGCAGGATATCCTGAATAGCTTTGACCTGTTGTATAGGTGTAATCAGCAGGGGTAATGGTGCCTTCCTCGACTGGTGTTGATGGTTCAGTGGTGATGCCAATGCCATCCGAGTAGAATCCAATGTTGAATGTTATGTCACCAGGGGTACCTGGATTCCATCCTGCACCGGTCCAAATGAGAGGTAATGCATCAAAGGTGAATCCGCCGATGTCTGCAGTGACACCCCAGAAGTTGTCATACATCTTGTAACCCAGGCCGGCGTCACTGGTTCCAAATGACCAGCTGTCGCTTTCGTCATGGACGATTTGTTCGTACAGGAGATCTCCTTCATCTCGGTCAGGCAGTCCATCCATTATAATGTGTCCGGTTCCCATGTCAGTTATGGTCATGTCAACAGATTTTTCCAGCTCTGGCGTAATTGTTGGTTGCCAAATTATTTCATATCCGTAGGGTTTGTTGAATTCATAGTCCACTATTTCTCGGTTTTTCTTTTGTGCGTCATCATCTGGCGGAGTTGCCAGTATTGCCCCTGCAGGTAGCAAAAAAGCAGTTGCAACCAGAAGAGCAAGTAGTGTTCTAAACTTATTATTAACTTTTTTATTTATTCCGCTGTGTTTTTCCTTCATGTTTTTGCCTCCATAACTGTATAGCAGATGGAGTATATAAATGCTTTGGTGGATTCCTTTACTATAGGAAAGACTGTTTCTCCTGTCGGGCGTGGATAATTGGTATTTATCTAGAGATTATGGAAATGGATCAGTGTTTGCGGTTCCCTGGAGTATGAAAAGAGAATGCCTTATGATGGATGCAGTGTGATTACGGGACGATATGGCTGTACATTAGTGTATTTCTGGTAGGGTAGTGAAACTGGGAAGGAGATTGCAATCTTGTGGTTTAGGTTCGGTGTTTCTGTAGGAGTGTATCTCTAGAGTTATATGTATCCGTGCCCATTTTTTAGTATTTGTGGTGCTACCCCAGGGTTCTCCCATTGTTGATATAGGCTATATTCAGTGTATCCATATGGCAAGTGGTAGTATTTTGAAAGAGGCTCACTGATGGGATCAGTATTATTGGTTATAGTGTGGAGGGGCGATGACTCTTCCTTTTTGTGTACTGTCCAGGGGACGGGATGACGAAAGATTGCTGGAAGGGCATGGATAAGAGGATGATATAGAGGGAAGATGGGTGAGGAGAATTGGAGTGGGAAAGACAGTGATTATCTGGGCTTATATGAGGCCAGGAAGGAGAATATTGTATTCTTGTTATCAAAATCATCCCCTTGGGGCTTGGAAAGTATCGTTACAGGTTTTTGTAGGGCTCACAATAGATAGAGACGGATCCAGATAATCTCTAAGCACGGGTGCGGGCTACGTGGATCCTTGAGAGAGAGGATGATGGAGGAGGCGATAGTATGGCAAGGGAGTATATTGTTGTAGTGACAGTAACCCCCTTTTTTCTCTAGAGGAGGATTTTTCTCTAGAGGAGAGTCTTGAATTTATGCCGGTAGATGAGAGATAGAAAGGGGCATCTAGATGGGTACTAACGGAGGTATGCAGGGTATGGCACCAAGGGTTTTTCTGGGAAGATGCTTTTTTTCTTGTCACTTTCTCCAATAAGGGTGCACACCCCCGTGCCTATATATCCTGATACCAAAGGAGTAAATAGTTTTCATTTGGAGACACACTGTTTTTTGTGAAAAAAAGGATTCTAGAGGATGAACAGATGTATGATCCCCTATAATGTATTATATCCCCCCTAGAATATTTCTTTTAAGGAAAAAGGACGCTATGCACAGGAGATAATCCTGTAGTGGAGAATATGAAGGGGTAAAGAAACCCTGTTTTTTTTGTGCGGTTTGTCCTGAAGAGGATGCCGCAATATATTTAATAAGAGAGGGGATACATCCTGTGTGATATACATGAGCAATACCTCTTTTTTTCTTTCCTTTCGATATTGGATACTGTGTATCGTTTTGCTAGGGGTAATTCTCCTCTTTATTCCCCTAGGGTGGGGGGATGACCCCGTTATCAGCCCCCTGGATGATCTAGATGCATATGTGTATGTGGGGGGAACAGGACCCATGAATTATACCTCTATTGGAACAGCATTGACTGCTGTTTCCCCCGGAGGATGTATTTATGTTTACCAGGGGGAATACCCGGAGACCATTGTGATTACCAAACCAGTGGTGCTCCAGGGAGAGGATCCCCAGGTAACCATCCTTGACGGTGGAGAAAGTGGGCATGTCATCGAGATCCGTCAGGAAAATGTTACCATAAAGGGGCTGACCATTTGTAACAGTAGCAGTACGGGGGCAGGAATATTCATGAATGCATCACACACCCGGATTCAAGACTGTATCATCAGGAATCACCAATATGGCATCTTTGCCAGAGAAAAAGGATATAATTCCTTGTGGAATTGCACAGTTGTCAATAATAGTAAAGGCATTTTTTTTGATGTGTCGGATTATAACACTATTTATCACTGTAATCTAACCCATAATGATATGGGAATAAATTTCTATGACAGCTGCTGGAACAATACTATAACCCAGTGCACATTCTCCCATAATACCAATGGATTGTTCATCCAGGGTTTCAGCAACTACAATATTATTACCCATTGCACCATATCCAATAACACCATTGGGGCTCGATTATGGGATATAAAAAAGAATAATTTCTATTTAAATACCTTTATAGGTAACGGGAATCATGTGGAATCAATCCTGGGAGATAATATTTGGTTTTCAGTAGAAAAAATCAATTATACCCTCCACGGAACAAGTCGATATGGCCATGTGGGCAATTATTGGGATGACTATACCGGGAACGATATAGATAATGATGGAATTGGCGAAGAGTACTATGCAGTGGATGCAGATGATGATGACAGATATCCCATTATGCCCCTAAAAAAAGAACAGGACACACCCGGATTTAGCCTCGCCATGGCGATTGGGATGCTAGGAGGACTTTGCTGCTTTTCTTTCTGGAGAAAAAACCACTGGGGTGCCCATTAACCACTGGTAGTGACCATGCCAGGTATGCAGGTGGTATCTGGCAGTAAAATCATTATAAACCGGCATTGCATGTTCTATTGCACATTATGAAATCCATGTGGCTTTTCAGGATAACCTGTTTACTGATTGTTCTATTTGGGACAATGGCTTCCTCTATAGACTACAACTCCTCTGCTATCCCTGAGTTCCCGGGGAGTACACCCGTGAGTGATGACATACAGAATACCAATGAAGAGAACATATACTCTTCGATAGTTGAGGGCATGGACAATAAATCTATCTTTCCCCCTGTCCAAGATTCCTATATTGATATGGAAACACCCATAAGCAATACCCACTACTATGCAGCGTTTTTTTTTCTCCGTGTCCGGTCACTGGAGGGAAAAAATCAACGGTCATTGATCCAGTTCAACCCAATGTCAGGCATCCCCCAAGGATCCCAGATTCTTGACGCGTACATACGGACATGGCTGAATTTTCCCCCAGTTGAATCCCGTCTATTTGACATGCATCGAATCACAGAAGGATGGACTGACACCTCTGTCACTTGGAATAATCAGCCTAGGTATACCCCCCTGGTGACTACCACCCTGGACACTGGAATTGAACCCATATGGCTGGAATGGAATGTCACAGGTGACATCCAAAGATTCTTTAATGGGTCCGTGGCGAACCATGGATGGCTGATAAAGGATCACAGCGAGGATGCATCTTCCCCCGGCTTTAATTGTACCATTCGTGCCCTAGAAGCCCCCCGTTATCGTCCCCAATTGATCATCCAGTGGCAGAAGGACACCCAATCTCCTCTAATAAACTTGGAAGACTTGGAGGGAAATCAAACTGTGTATACCCCCCATGTTGTGGTAACGGGGCAGGTGGAGGATAACGTGGGGGTTACTACGATTCGGTATTATCATGACTGGGAGGGAGGATCATGGACGGATACACAAAACTTGTCTTATGGCTATTCCCGGTATTGTTTGGAGTGGCCGGTGACATTATTTGAGGGAAGAAACATTTTAAGGATTGAGTGCCAGGATATCCAGGGTAACACCAATCTGGTCTCTGTTGCTTTGATATATCATGAGGATACTGTGTCCCCTTTTATTAAAATCGTTCAGCCTCGAGAAGGTTCATTTTATATGTGGAGTAGAGAGATCATTAGCAGCAACTTTCCGGTTTCCCTGATTGTGGGCAAAATCACCAGTAAGGTGGATGTTGAAGATAATGAATCAGGGATAGATAGAGTGGATTTTATGTTTGATGGAAATATCTGCTACAGTGATGATGATTCTCCTTATGAGTGGGTGATGGATAATGTAAATGTTTCTTGGGGAAGACATGTCCTTTCTGTTAGAGGATATGATAAGGGAGGTAACGTGGCATATGATGAAAGAGACATCATCATGTTATTTATTTAGCTATTTTTTGTGTCTCTCTTTTTATTTAAGGATTTTCCAGTACCCCTAAAAGGAGATGAAAGGAGAAATAATTTTTTCACTGTGTTAGGAGGTACAGGATGGCTAGCAGGTTCCCCTGCAGGGAATCTGGAGGACATGATATTTCTTTTGTTTTAGGAGTTATCCTAAGAGGATAGCTTAGAGTACCTGAAAAAAGAACAGGGATATATGGATTGGATTAGTATTTATCATACCTGTTAGTTATAATTTTTTGTTTGTTTATTTCCGACATTATAATCTTGTCATGTGTCCCCCTTTGGAATAAACCAGTGAGGGTGACAACAGGGCGTGGTTTTCCCCTTGTGTAACGGATGAGAAAGAATGTCATGATCTCCGGGAGGTGTTGTCCTCTTGGCCCCCCGTTATAAAGGTATTGATAGGGGGTGTAAGTATATGTGGGTTTTAGGAAGATGATGGTAGTGGGTGATGTCCTGAAACATGATTTTTTGTTTGCGGTACTAGTGAGAAAATAAAGGCAGTGATCCCTGTATCCTAAGCGAAATACTATGGAAGGCGTGCCTTATCGACCCTTTTTTTCATCAGAAAGACAAAATCCTAGATATAAGTAACTGTGGGTTTATAAGGTGGCATATATGGCAAATGGATTTTTCAGAGCACCTTTTTTATTGGTTGTAAAGGTTGCAGCCACAGTTTTTTTTAAACAAGAAGAGACCAGTAATTACCAGTGAAAGTTTCTTTTCCTAGCAATCAGAGGGATTATTCTAAATAACTGTATTCTGGTTACGGTAGTTATTTTGTATGACAAGACATCTGTTTTTTTTTTGTCATGGACAGAGGATTGAGTGTAAATAGAGCTTTTTTTTGGTGGTGATAGACACTATGTGGACAGGATGTCTAGTGTTTTATGCATGATATTTGCACATTTCCTATCATTTTTGTTGTTACATTTCCCCATATTTTTTTCTAGGTTTGACACATCACAGGGTATATTTTTATCCATATGTTTACTTGTGTATAATCGATTCATATGGTGCGGGGTATGCGTTCTCTCAGCATTGTTCCCGTTTATATGGAGCTTATTACTCCCATTTAGGTGGAGAAAAAAGTACAAGGTTTGGTGGTGTACTGGGTAGGTATTTATCTATTTTTTGGTGGATCTATTATTGGGATAGGACATAGAGAGGATGATGGTGTTAGAAGGGGAGTATGTTATGGAGAGTGCCTTGGTTGTATTTGTCACTTGCATGTGGTGATGAGAAAGGGGTGATCCATGTGTGTATGCCAATTCGTGTATGCCATCTTGGTTTAAGTGGGCATTGTTGTCGTTGGATTTCCATGTATCAATGGCCCTGATAGCGAGAAAGAAGTGGAAGGAAATAGATTCTTTGCTTTAAATGAATGATATTTCCAATATGTTGTAGAGTGGATAGTGACAGTAAAGTGAGGAGTACCTGTTTTGCCATAGAGAATCTATTTTTTTTCCCATGTTTTTGGTGGCTTTGTATAGGTTTAGATTTATTTTAAGAAGGGTGTTTTTTTTTTGATGAAAGGAAATGGTAAAAAAGAGGGGGGAAATAGTCTTTTGTATAGGATCTTACAGTTTTTCTATACCTTTTTAGGGTGTATAGAGTGTGTTTTTTTTTGGTTTTTCTTGTGTTATTGGTAATGGATAGTGAGATGGAAATTTGAGAGAAAAGCAAAGAAAAAGAAGAGAATATAAAGAAAAAAAAGGAAAAGGGGGGGGAAGAGGGTGTGTGTTACCGTGTGTTTACTTGTCTTTTGTTTTAGAGGTTGAAGACCCATATATGGAGGGTCTTGCTTGATTGATAGCCGAAGAAGTCAGTGGTGACAATCTCGAGTTTATGCTTAAAGAATGTACGCTGGTTCCACACAAACTCCAGGGAGCCATCTGGGCTGCTCTGACGCAGTTCTCCATCAATATAGAGTTCTAGACTCTGGATCCCTGCTCCGTCATCATGGGCAGTAGCAGATATGGTAGTGGGTCCAAGTATTACCGCGTCTACATCCATGCTTTGGGGAAGAACCATGATTTCTCTTCCCGCAATATATAGATGGCTTGCTTGAGGTGATTGATAGGAGACACTGGGGGCAGTGGTGTCAACACCAATGGATATTTCGCCAGTAAGGCCTGTATTCCCTAGGTTGTCGACTGCATAGAATTCCACAACACCGGAGCTTGCCGGGGTTATGGATCCTTGGTATTCTTGCCAGGAGCCGTCGTTGGTTCGGTAATAGATTGCTGCAAGGCCGCTGCCGTCATCGTTGCTGTCAACCTGAAGTGTGGTTCCACTGGTAATCCATGTGACACTACTGGTTTCATGGGTCTGTCCTGTAAAGGATGCTGTGGAATCCGGGCCGCTGCTATCTACCATTACATCTAGGGTGTGTAGATCTTCAGTTGTACCGGTTTTATCTTGGGCATAATACTGAAGTGTATGTTTGCCTTCTCCAGTGATGGTGAAGGGAGCGGTATAGGTCTTTTCCAATCCATTGTCAATCCGGTATTTGATGGTTCGAACGCCGCTGTCAGAATCACTGGATTTCAGGGTGATCTTGGTGGTTGGTGTGATCCAGGTATCTTGGTCTTCGTAATGGGGTCCGCTGAACAAGAGCGTGGTCAAGGGAGATGTGGTATCGGGATAGTAGGTATGTCGATGGACCACGGGTTCAATGTTTCCGAGGCAGTCCTCCGCATAGAACTCTACGATGTATTTTCCTGCTTTGATAAAGCCTTGAGGATCACGGATCTGGAAGGATATTGGTGTATCACTGCCTGCTTCTCCCTCATGCCATGCTCCATCTGTTGGATAATAGACCTGCCCAAGGGCATAGAACATTTGCCCGGGTACGCCATCAATCCGGTAATGGATCTTGCAGCATTGGGATCCACCGGGTTGGCCGCAGGCAAAGTCTTCCTGCCAGATGGTAAACTCGGTGTAGGGTGTAATCATATTGCCGTCATGATCAAGCTCTAGGGTAATCCAGCTGGTGGGCGGTTCTAGATCAAGATAGTGGGTTTGGTTGTACACGGTGATGTTGAGGTCTTGTGGTGGTGGCGGCGGTGGTGGCGGCGGTGTAGCATTTACTTCTTCGATTCCTGCAGCAATATTCCAGGCCCCGAAAGTGCCGCTGTAATCTGTCCAGCCGGTTCCAGTGGTCAGCCAGCAGCTTTTACCCGCTACGGGAGAGAAGTAACATCCTGCAGGATACTCACCTGCAGCATGCGTAATGGTGCACGATATCCAGAGATCCTGTGTTTCATCAATAACCACAGGGGTGGTAAGAAGCACATCATACCAGCCCATGCTGGGAGCAGTGAAGAGTTCGCTGGTGAGCACTGACCCAGGTGACGATGCGGTTCCCGGACCATAGACAGTAATCAGGATGTCATTCGGAGGTATAGATGGATTTAATTCATAGCCATAATGGATTTGGACAGTGGTGAAGTTCCAGCCGTCATAGCCGGCAAGCTCGGTGGGTGTAAGCCGGATAGCCCATTCAAATGTGCCGCCAGCCGTCAATCCCACGGCATTGTCATGCATTTCGTTATCGTACCGGAGCCATGCGTCCACATCTCTGTCGGGGGCAGTACTTCCCCCGCCACTTATTTGGCTTGCCTTTATAGGTATGCCGCCGTTATGCACGGGATCGATTTTGTAATCAGCTATGTGTCCACCGGATTGATGTCCACGTCCAGTTTCTTCAGGAGGTTCAAGATCCTCTTCGCAGAGGAGGGTGTTTCCTAGGCAGTCCATGGCTCGGTATTGGAGATAATGGGTGCAGCCATCTTCTAGGCTGAATGGACCCGTGCTGTTATCGGGATCACTGATATTCCAGTAGGGAGTCCAGTTACCCCAGGATCCATTGTACCAAACCCGGTACTCGATGAGGACTACGCCACTGGCACAGCTGTCCACGGGGAGACCTTCATCTCCTCCATCTCCGCCGTTTCCACCGCCGCCGCCAACTGTACCATAGAGTTGGAACACAGAATCAGCACCTGGAGTACTGTGGATCCAGGTAAAGGATCCGTAGCCACCCGCGTATGTGCCGCCGGGGTCGCCATCCCGGTGTGCACAATCGCTTCCCTGCTGTATGGTGCTGTAACATTGATAGTGCCAGTCTCCGTCACAGCCCACAGGGGTGAACTGTGCCCAGTAGGTGCCGGGGTCAAGGACGACATCGGTGAAATCAACATCGATATGAGAGATATATCCCCAACTTGCATCATAGGTGTAGGTATCAACATAATTGGTACAGTATTCCTCAAAGATGGGAACTTCTTCGGGGAGACCTGCGCCATTGTCTGCAAAGATTCTTACCAGGATGGATTCAAGGGTGAGGGTTGGGCCATAGTAGATCAAGCCTTCAAAGAAGCCACTGGTGATGGTCCAGGTTTCAGGGACCATGAAGTCATCAGCCATCTCAAGCCAGTAGGGGCCAAAGGCTGTATTGAGACCCTTGGTGTCTCCGCCACCCCATATTTGATAGGGGCCGTTGTCCCAGAGGAGATCATCCCTTTGGGGCGGTGGTACATATGTTGCTGGACCGATAGCCCATCCTCCAGTGGGGTTATCATGTGAGACTCCAGCTGGCGGTTCAGCACCAGCGTTTCTCCGGGCACCCGTGATAAGGATGTCATCAATGTACCAGCCGGCATAGTTGACCACGGTACTTGCATGGACACTGAACACGATCTCTACACTGGACATGCCGTCATAGGCACTCAAGTCCAGGTGTTCCTCAGTCCATAAGCAACCGGGGTGATAGAGTTCCACATGGAAGAGCATGTCGCCATTCACAAATACTTCGCCATAGTCCCAGTTTCCAAAGAGGTCACTCCAGCTGGCGAATTCCATATAGACACCGCTCCATCCGGTAAAGTCAAAGGTCTGGCTCATGGTGGTTTCTGTACCCGAATTGGTATAGGGTCCATACATGACGGTTCCCCATAGGCCTGTCCCGGAATGAGCGACATCCGGGGGTTCACATGTGTAGCCACCAGGGACAAAGAGACTCGAATCATAGTCATTGACCCATTCCCAGTCACCTACTGCTGTATCCACGGTCCAACCGTTTGCATCTGTTTCAAAGTCATTAGAGTAGATATAATCGCCACCCGGACCGCTACCGTTACCATCCTCGTATTCCTCGAAGGGTTCGGGGAGATCGGTTGCATTAAAACTGATTATGGTTTCTTCATTGAGGAACAGGTATTCACTGAATTCTCCTGGTCCCTCAAAGAGTTTTTCGACAGTTGGCGGTGTGTTGTCCACCAGGTCTCTTTCTATTGCAGGGACGGGTTCCAGGGTGGTCTCATTCATGGGGTAGTTGCCCTCGTAGTCTGTGGCATAGTAATGGATCTCATGATAGCATTCCTCATCCAGGGTCATACAGTACGTGATCTCACCCGCTACAGGGTTTTGGTCACGGGGATCGATGTTATCTAGGATCAAATAGTAATCCATTAGTTCTGTATCAAAGTCCATATGTCCGTTGTGGTCATAATCATAGTAGATGGTGATGTCGAGACTTTCGACGCCACTGATGTCATCTGTGGCTTCGAAACAAATCTCGGTGTCACTGGTGATATAATATGTTGCAGGCCCTCCAGTGGGTCCACCACCACCCAGGTCAAGGACAAGGACTTCAAAGACAATATCCCAGCTGTCATCCCACATGTACCAGAAATCAAGCTCGGCACCATTGAGGCCCGCGAGATCGATCTCGGGGGTGATAAGCCAGTCATCATTAGGACAATTATAGTAGGCCTCTGCTGCATATGGTGAGCTATGGTATTTGTAGTTATCCACTGTGATATAGTGATAGGTGCTACCGCAGGCGGTTCCATAGTTTTCTTGGGTGTAGAAACCACAGG
>Ga0272441_10011390_pt1 | contig 13217 bp, 10 predicted proteins | sample SSMProp6N_FD_193582 | JGI IMG/M metagenome (GOLD analysis project Ga0272441, IMG submission 193582) | Marine sediment archaeal communities from Little Sippewissett salt marsh, Falmouth, MA, United States - SSM-Prop-6N | ecosystem: Environmental > Aquatic > Marine > Wetlands > Sediment ... | reverse complement strand
CAATCCCAGGCCGGCGGCACAGCCCGGGATTGAGAAAGACCGCGTGCCTGACGATCCGATCGCGACATTTGCGACATCGGCCATGAAACATCAACGAGTTACGGTGATGTTGGCAATCCTGGCTTTCGGTGTGTGCAGGACGTCGGCAGCCGAGCAGGACGAAATTCGCAAGTTGACTTCCGCGGAACGCACGGCCGTCGCAGAAGGCGCGGCGAGGGCCACTATCACGTCGCTGGCCGACGGCTCTCTGGGTTTGGTCTACCCTTAAAGTGAGGCTTCGGGCGGTGACGCATGACGAGCAGGAGGCGTAGGGCGAAAGACCTCGTGGAGTCTCATAAACAGCGCCGTCGATTCATGTCGCGCCGTAGGTGCGTTCTGAGCCTGAGCCGATTGACCGGTCCTCGGTTTGCGGTAGCTCACTTCAGCCGAAGCGGGACGCGGGCGGTGTAGATGTTGGTCGCGCCTTCGTGCGACGAGTAATAGCTGACAAGCATCTCCTCGCCGATGCGGACGGCGGAAGGGTAAGAGCAGTCACCGCCCGAAGGGATTCGGCAGTAGGGATGAAGCCGGCCGTCCTCGTAGACGTAGACCATGGTCCCCGTCCCCTTCTCATGGTGTGTGCGGGAGAAGAGATAGGTGACGCCATCGAATGTGTAGACGGAATGGCCCGCGAGGTGCACGTCGCACGGGCGTTCGTCCCAGTGCTCAAAGGGAGCCGCCGACTCGAGGATTGAGGCCTGCGGCGAGCCGTGCTTCTGTCTCAGAAACGCGACCATTTTCTCATCCGAAGCAAAGTGCAACGTCGTTTCGCTTTCCGAGTTTCCGCCTCTGATCTTGGAGATTCTTTCCCATTCGATGCCGTCGGTGGAGGTGATCAGGTGCACCGGTCGCTCTTTGCCGTCATGGGACTTGAGGTGTGCCGTGGCATAGAATCGGCCCCCGTGCTCGATAGGCTTCCAGAAGATGTACTGCTGCTGACACACAGGCTGTGGCGTGCTCCAGGTTTTCCCATCGTCGGTGAAGGTGACGAAGCTGGTCAGTTTTGATCCTTCCATGGCTACGTCGTACAGCAACAGCCGGGTGGGCGTTGCCAGGAGCGAAGGATCGCGGTCATCGGTCAACCAGTTGACCCGCTTGTGCTCGGACCAACTGTCGCCGTCGGGCGAGCGCAGCACAATGAGGTCGGCCTCGCCGTAACTGTGTGACGGGCCCTTACGAAACGAGAGCCAGTAAGCGCCTCTCCATCTCACCACGGCGGTGAATGCATTGTGCTTCCCGTCGGCGACGACCGTGCGGATTTCCCGTGGCTTGACCAGCGCAGGGAACGCCACTTCGCCGGCCAGGGCCGCGGCGGCAGAACAGAGCACAGCAAGAAACGTGATACATTTCATATCGCAATCTCCTCGACGCTGCCGTTTTCTGCGGCAATCACGACCTGATTTGACACCCACTGAACGGCATGCATTCCTTGTTCTCCAACCAAAGGAGGCCGCATAATCCAATGCCACATGAAGCACATGAAGTGCAAATCGTACGCTGAATGATCCCCAGTTTTCGGTTGGGTGCATGAATAAGGGCCAAACGTGAATTTCGAACCTGTATACTGGCGAAGATCAACCAAAATCGTCGTCAACAGGAGGGATTTCCATGTTTGGCCCGAGCAAGATTATGAAGTGGTTCGACCGGAATCTGCAAGGGGTGCGTCGGTCGCGGCGCAAGACGTTGGCCCACGTGGTGGCAGGAGCAATGAAGATGAAGGGGGTCGGGGTGTTGGTGTTGGGCCGGGCCATGGATGGTCCCACCTTCGCAAAGCACCGTATTAAAAGGGTGGATCGCTTCCTGGCCAATGAGGACTTGGAGCGCTTCACCATCTCAAAGACACTCTTCAACATCCTGCGCGGGCAAGACCCGCACCCCATCGTACTCGTGGATTGGACCGACCGTCATGCCTACGAGCAACTCGTGCTTTCCATTCCTCGTGACGGCCGCTCCATGCCGTTTTATGCCATCACCGTGAAATCGACCAAACTCGGCGCTGAAAAGGAAGGTACCCTGATTCCCGCCGAACAGCGGATTCTGCATGACCTCCAAGCCATGTGCCCGCCCGGCGTCACCCCCAACATCGTCGCCGACCGGGGCTTGGGAAACGAGCGCTGGATTAGCGACGTGACCAAGTGGGGATGGCACTTCGTTCAGCGCTTGTCCAGCAACCATTACCTCGAAACAGAGCATCACATCGGCACCCTCCCCGAACTGGGGATACGCCGCGGCCACCGCCCTAAGGACTGGGGCTGGGGCACCATGGGCGACAACAACGAGGAGGAGAAGACGCGCTTCCGGTTGGTCACCGTCTTTCACCGTGACGCGGACGAACCGTGGTATCTCATTACCAACATTGAAGATCTGGAAGCTGCCAAGATCACCCGTATCTACGAGAAGCGCTGGTGGACCGAAACCATGTTTCGCGATCTGAAGAGCCGTAAGTGGGGACTGGGTATGGACGAAGTCAAACTAACCACCCTAGAACGAACGGCCACACACTTCATCATTGTCATGGTTGCCTACATCTTGCTCTGTGCCTTCGGGGCCTTCGCCGAGGCCAAAAACTTCGGCGAGCGGCTCAAGGCAAACACCGAAAAGAGTCGAGCGCTATCCCTGGCAAGCATCGGGAATTACTTCATCGACTTCATCGGAAGAACCACTATCAACATGGCCATGGCCAAACTCGTCAATCCACCAACATAGAAACAAACTGGGGATTACTCAGCGGCACGATAGACGACGGGTTTGTCCGGCGTCCCGGAGTCCTGCGCTTCGAGCACGAATGTGGCCTTGCGAAAGTGGCGCCCTTCGTGTAGCCAGATGGTAGCTCCCTCCTCCGTAGCCGCTTGGCGCACAGCATCGCGTGCGGTTTCCAAGGTGAGAAAGGGCTCTCCACGTGTACCGGAATTGCCATCATCGCCCTCAGGTGACACATGGAACTCTACCGCGACAGCGCCACCGCCGAAGCCCATCACAAGGACCAGGGCGGCCAGGACCTGCCGTGCCAATTGCCTGCTATTCATCAGAGGAACTCTCCTGTTGTTCTGAGTGCCTGAAACTCCCCGTCTCTTTTGGAAGCGGGCAGTAATCCTGAGAGGACGCATTTCCGCAGCTCGACTCCGGCTGATTCGGGCCTCTATCTCCTTGTCCCTTGTCCCTTGTTCCGAGTGCTGCCTTCTTGACCTACGGGCGGTTTGGCGAAGGCAGCCCGGTCTTCTGGAATCATCTAGATCTTGTCAAGGTTCGCATCAAACTGGATGCGTTGTCCTGCAACGGCATTCATGTTTTGGACGTTTTTCTGGTAACGGATACACAGCGGATTGCCCTGCAGCGAGGTAATGGTGGCGGAAAGAAGAACACCGTTGCGCCATTCCAGGTCGACCTCGAATCCTCCGCGTGCGCGCAGGCCCTTCACCTTGCCATCCGGCCAAGCCTTTGGCAGGGCGGGCAAGAGACGCACTTCCCCCGAGTGGCTCTGCAGCAGCATCTCGGCGATGCCGGCCGTTCCGGCTGCGTTCCCGTCGAGCACGAAGATATTCTCTTTGGCGCCGGCGATTCCGCCCACCGAAAAGGTCATCAGGTTGGTATCCGTCAGCTCGCGTAGCAGGATATTGATGCTCTCATGCGCCATGTCTGCGTCTTGGAGTCGCGCATAGAAATTGATGAGGTTCGCACGGCTCCACTCGACATCTTCCCAGTCGGCGCGGTTGACACGTCGTTCAATGGTAGTGCGCGCTGCTTTTGCCAAATCAGGCGTCGTGGCCACGGTGATCTGGTCGCTGGGATGCAGCGCTATCAGGTGTGTTGTATGCCGGTGGTTGGGCACGGCTTCATCATGATCTTCCAGCCATTCCATGAGCTGCCCATGCCTGCCTACTTGCAGCGGTGGTAGTTTAGCTCTTGCGTCTTCAAGTCTGGCCCGAAATCCGGGATCTACCGCCAGTATTTGGCTTGCCTTGATGCAATGCGTGAACAAATCCCGAATCAATACGCAGTCGCAAGTTGGCCCCATGGAGTACGATGCCCGGGTACCGTCCGCAGCAAAGAACCAATTCTCCGGTGATTCGGACGGCCCGGTAACCAGCCAGTCATGGTGGGGGTGCATCACCATGTAGTCGAGAAAGAACTCGGCGGCCTCCTTGAGGACAGGGTAGGCGCGTTGTTCCAGAAACGCTTTGTCTCCGGAAAAAGCGTAATGCTCCCAGAGATGGGAGGCAATCCATATGCCGCCGGTGACATGTGTGCCCCAGCCCACACCCCAGCCGGGGGCCGTGTATCCCCAAGCATTCGTGAATACATGGCACACCCAGCCGTCGCAGCCGTACATTTTCCGGGCGGTGCGGCGGCCGGAACCCCGGAGCGATTCAACGAGCCGGAGCAGCGGTTCGTGCGACTCGGAGAGATTGCAGACTTCGGCGGGCCAATAGTTCTGCTGGGTGTTGATGTCCAGGTGGAAATCGCAGGTCCATTCCATACGGCAAGCGCGGCCATCGTTCCAGATGCCCTGCAGGTTTGTGGGCAAGGGCGAGTTGGCCCGGGAACCGGCGATGGTCAGATACCGGCCGTATTGAAAGAAGAGCGCTATCAGGGCCGGGTCATCTTCGGCGCCCCTGAGTCGGTTTAAGCGCTCGTTTGTAGGCAGAGCCTCGGCCTCCGTTGAACCGAGATCAAGGTCGACGCGACTGAAAAGGGCTTGGTGAGCCGCCACATGCGCTGCTTTCAACTCATTGTAGGGTTTCTCCATCGCCCCCTCAGTCTGTGCGACGCAAGCAGACAGAGGGTCCCCACCGCGATAATCTGTATTTAGCGCGACGAGGATTGTGGCGGCGTCCGCGCCTTTGACCCGCAGATGTCCATTCGAGGGATCGAGAAGATGGCCACCTGTGTTCAATACCTTTACGAGACCGTGCAAAGTCACCCCACATTCGCCATTGCTGTGCTTCATTTCGCGGGCTTTCCCTGTCATCATCAGGGCGTCCTCGCCCTTGGGCCTGACCGCCATAGGTCTCCCGCCACCATCGCCCCCCAGCTCAAATGAAAGCGCCCCAGGGATATCGCTTGTCAATCGGAGAACTAGCACGCCGTCTGGATGTGAAGCGAAGCACTCTCGAGTGAAGTGAACGTTGTTTACGGTGTATTCCACCCGTGCTATGGCCTCATCCAGGCTCAAGGAACGCCGATAGCCCTGTGGAACGGCATCCCCGTGCTCAAACTGCAGCAGCAGATCGCCTACGGGCAAGTGCGTGCCGTAATTGTTCTTGCACCCAACAATATGCTGCTGGCCCATCTGCTGGACTTGGGCGTGCTCCCCTCGAAACAACAGGTTGCGGATTTCATCCAGATGCTCTTTCGCGCGAGGATTCACATCGTCTTTCCCGGATTCGCCACTCCAATAGGTAGATTCATTTAGGGCAATACGTTCTTCCGGCGTCCCGCCAAAGACCATGGCCCCAACTCGGCCATTGCCGAGAGGAAGCGCCTCCATCCACCGTGCGGCTGGTTGCTCGTACCACAAGGCGACATTCGACAGCTCTGCGCAAGCTGTCGTGCAGACGAGCAACAGCACGGACAACGCAATCAAGAAGCAATGACACATGACCCATACTCCTCTCAGACCGAATTGTGTGCATGACTTCAGCCAGGTCACGCATAGTGCTGTGCGAAGGAGTCCACATCGGGTTGGAACGGCCCCTCGGCGATGTCGAAGTCGAATCCCTCCGAATCGAAGTTCATGGAGATCTTCTCGGATTCCTTTGCCATTCTGATGAGCTTCATTGTGTCACCGTCCTCCGAAAAGGCTGTCCCAGCCACAAGAGCGGCAAGGATTGTCACCGCAAGGTCTCCACGTAGGATTCTCATCGCTCGTTCCTTCTTGCGCAATTGACGACTCAGAACTGCACAGATCGACTGGCTCCTGGACGTGCTCGCGGGGTATGCTCTTACGCTACGACTCCGAATAGTATACGCGATGGTGAGCCAATGGCCGGTATCGGCTCGGAAATGGCAATTATTGACTTCCTCTGTGGCCAGCCAAAACCAAGAAGCGAGGGTAGAGGATTGTAACCGTAATGGTGGCAGTGTGAGCGTGACGATGGTCTCCGCTTGGTCAACCAGAATCCGGGATGTCGCCCATTAGTGACATCACGTAACCGATAGGAACTCCCATTGTGAATCCCGCAAGGACTCTCGCTGTGGCGATGCTGCTGTTGGCCTTGCCGTTGACGGTTAACGCAGACGAACCCGGCAAGGAAGAGCCCCTGCTGGCCAAACCCAGTCCCAAACAGATCAAGTTTGCCGACTGGGAAGTGGGCGCGTTCATCCACTTCGGCCTGAACGTATTCACCGGACAGGAACACGGTGACGGAAAAGAGCCGCCCTCGAAGTTCAACCCCACTGAACTGGACGCCGAGCAGTGGGTGCTCACGGCAAAGTCCATGGGCGCACGCTATGCCTGCCTGACTGCCCGCCATGAGGGCGGCTTCTGTCTCTGGCCGTCCAAGACGACGGATTACACGGTTGCGAACAGCCCCTACATGGACGGGAAGGGGGACATCGTCCGGGACTTTGTAGAAGCCTGCCGCAAACACGGTATCGAGCCCGCGCTATACCTGACGGCCAGCCACGACGCCCACACCGCTCTGTATGGACAGGACGTGAAGGTCGGCTGGGGTGCGGAGCGCGACAAGAGGGTGGAAGAGGCACTCAAGGACGTGTCGCGCAAGGAACACTACAAGCAGGTTCAAGTCGAGCAGATGCGCGAACTGCTCACCAGCTACGGCCCCGTCTCGTACATGTGGTCCGACCACTGGGACGCGACCGATCCCGACAGCCCCTGGCGCGCGGTCACGAACCTGGTCGAGGAACTCCAGCCCGACATGGTATTCATGGGCACGGAAACCTGGGTGCCTGGCAACGAGACCGGCCATGTGGTCTATCCCATGTGGAACGCCGTCAACACTGTCGACGGCACCCGGTACTCCCGCCCCGCTGCGACCGAGTCCGACGTGTCGGTCGAGAACGACTACGGGTTGCTCGAGACGGATGTCCTCACCGGCCATCCACTGGGCAAGTTCTGGCGTGTACGCGAATGCACGACGAACACGGGGTTTCACTACGGCGGCTGGTTCTGGCATGAAAGCAAGGTGAAGCCCACGCGGCCACGCAGCCTCTGGGATCATGTCGACCTTTACTATCGCACGGTAGGCCTTGGCGCGAACACGATCATTAACCTGCCGCCGGGTGACCGGGGCCTAATCCCAGATGACCTCGTCGCCGCGGCGAAGGCCTTTGGCGATGAAATTCGCTGGCGTTTCTCAAATCCCGTCGCCGAGCTACTTGAGCCGCCTGTCGGAGACGTCGTCGAACTAGCCTGGGAAGAACCCGCCGAAATCAACACCATCGTCACCATGGAGAACATCGCCAACGGCCAGAAGATCGCGAAGTACACGCTGGAAGCGGAGGTGGAGGGCGAATGGCGGGTGCTCGATCTCGTGAACCGGCTCAACGCGTGGAGGCCCTACAATCCAACCCCCGGTCACGAGACCATCGGTCATAAGAAAATCGACCGCGTGACGCCGGTGAGAACGCGGCGCATCCGTTTTCGCTGCCTCGAAGCCGTGCAGCACCCCGTCGAACTGCGCCGCCTAACTGTGTTCAACTGCCCTCCCAAGAAACGCTCCTTCCGCTCCGTCTATCCCTTCCTCAGTGGCGTGGACACCGTGACTGAGTCCGCCCATGGCGGGGTCGGCAGGGACGCGAATTATGTGGGCGACCGGATCGCGATCGAGGGCAAAAGCCACGACCGTGGCCTGCTCGTGCACCCCGGCGCGGTGACGAGAACGGGCATCGTGCAGTTCGACCTCACGGAGCACCCCAAGGCGAAGGGGATGAGAGCCGTCATCGGCATCGACGATCATGTCGAAGACAAGGGGTCCTGCGTGTTTGTCGTGGACGGTCTCAGGGACGGCAAGTGGGAAAAGCTCTATCGGAGCCCACGACTCACGGGACGCAGCAAGGGCGTCCTTGTGCGTATCACCTTCCCCTCGGGCTTGGAACAGGTTCGCCTAACCACCACGGACGGCGGTGACGGCGTCAACTCCGACCATGCCGTTTGGGCCAGCGCGCGTTTCACGGACTGAGCCCTGCGGCTGTCCGGAATCCGTACTGCCTGAGATGTAACGACTTGGAGCGGCAGTCTTCGAGTGGTGAATTGGGGGTGAATTGGCTTGGGGACACGTATTCGTTAGGCTCGATATGCTTGTTTCGACTTGACAATTAGTTCGGCTACGAACTATAATTAGGTAATGAAACAACATGAGGAGCATCAGAGCAGTGGCTGATACGCAAGGCATTGTGGGGCAATTGGCACGGATCCGGGAAAGGGCCAATGTCCTAATCGAAGAGGAGCTTAAAGGGCGAGCCATCACCGGCATCATGCCTGCGCATGGCTCCGTGCTTAACTTCCTGTTCCAGCAATCGGAGCCCGTCCTTATCAAGGAAGTCGTAGCGCAAGTTGGCCGGGTCAAGTCAACGGTAACAGGGATGATCAAGACCCTCGAACGCTACGGTTACGTACGGAAGACACCATCTCCGCAAGACGGCCGCGCAGTCTACGTTGAGTTGACGAAGAAGGGATGGGACCTGAGGGGTGACTTCGAGGCAGTTTCCGAGAAGCTCCAGAAAACACTGTACGGGAGCATGCCTACGAGTGAGCGCCGGAACCTTGTTCGACTTCTTTCCACTATCCAGGACAACCTGAACGACTCTTGATTTTCTCAGGAAGCAGAATGCCAACAGAGGAGACGAAAGCCATGAAAAGAAGCACACTGTATCTGTCACAACCGGCCCTGTACCTGTTGCCAGTGCTCTGCTGTCTCGCTTTCTCGCTATCGGCCATGGGCGAATCAGATGCGACAAAGCTTCTCAAGGCACGAACCGCGGAGTTCCGCAAGGATGTTGTGCAGGTTGCGGACAACGTCTACACGTTTACGGGCCACTCGGTGCAGCCGGTCTCGATGATTGTCGGCACCGACGGCCTGGTGATTGTCGACACCGGCATAGACACCCAGTCCGCCCAGGGCGTACTGGCCGAGATGCGCAAGATCACCGCCCTGCCGGTCAAGGCCATCATCCTGACCCACGGACATGGCGACCACACGGGCGGGTTGCCCGTCTTTGCCGCTGAGGGCTCGCCCGTCATCTGGGCACGCGACAACCTCGGCGATGAAAACAATGCCTTCATGTCGGCCGGCCTGACCGTCAACCGCCAGCGCGGTGCGCGGCAGGGCGGCTTTTTTCTGCCGCCGGAAAAACGGATCAACAACGGCGTCGCACGGGCCTACTATCCCAAACGCGGCGGCGAGGTGTTTGGCTCGGAGGAATCCATCAAGCCTACTCACCGCCTAGCGGAAGAGCGCAAGAGCGTGGCGTATGCCGGGATCAAGCTCGACCTTGTTGCCGTCAATGGCGAAACCCGGGACGCGCTCTACGTTTGGTACGCGGATAAGCGCGTCCTCTTCTCGGGCGACAACTTCTACAAGTCGTGGCCGAACCTCTACCCCATCCGTGGCTGCGCCTACCGCGATGTGCAGGCGTGGGCAGACAGCGTGGACATGATGCTGCACGAACATCCCGACAAGCTGGTGCCTGGCCATACGCGCCCGGTGCTGGAAAAGGAACTCGTCATCGAAATGCTCACCAACTACCGCGACGCCATCCGTTTTGTATTCAACAAGACCGTCGAGGGCATGAACAAAGGCATGACGCCAGACGAGCTGGTGGACTATGTGAAGCTCCCGCAGGAATATGCCGACAAGGATTACCTCAAGGAGTACTACGGCAACGTCGAATGGGCGGTGCGCTCCATCTTTGCCGGCACGCTCGGATGGTTTGACGGCAACCCCACCACCCTCTTCTCTCTGTCTCCCGCGGAGGAGGCGGCCAAGATGGCCGATCTTACCGGCGGGGCGGATGCTTTAGCCACACAAGCCAGAAAGGCTCTTGACGATGGCGAAGCACAGTGGTGCGCACAGTTGTGTGACCATCTGATTGCACTGTCTCCTGAATCCAAAGAACCGAAGGTCCTAAAGGCTGAAGCGTTGGAGCAACTCGCAGAGAATCTGTTGACGGCGACAGGACGAAACTACTACCTGACGGTTGCTCAGGAATTGCGGGCAGGCACAAAGGACACAAGCAGTCCGTCAGAAGTCGTCCAGAGAGTAAGGACACAAGAGGAACGGGAAGAGGCCAACAAGCAGGCGGCTATGGCATTTTTCCAACTCCTTATGGGAGATCTGAACTACGAGGCTGCTCGCAACTACACAGCCGAGTATATTCAGCATGACCCCAAAATCGGCGACGGATTCGACGCGTTAGCGAAAGCCCTGCAAGCGTACCCCCAATGGATGAACCGCAAGCCATCCAAGATCGATTTCAAGCTTGTGGCGGCGGATGGAGATCTCGTCTATCTCCAAACGCACACGGAGACGACTTCCCCAAAGGATGGATCCCCTTTGCGTCGTGCTGTGGTCCATACGTTCCGTTTTGACGAGCAGGGCAAGATCGCTGAACACTGGACCGTGGTTGGCACGGCCAATCCGGAGAAGTCTGTAAGCAAGCATCCTCTCTTCTAGGGATTTGTGAAGGCCGAGAAATGCACAGCAGGATTCCCGTTTCCTAGATGCCCAGAGCAATTACGAAAGGGGTTGCAAGCAATATGAAAGCGATGCTGATTAACACGTATGGCGAAGACGCCGAATTTGAAGCCGCTGAAGTCGAGAAGCCCGAAGTCAGAGCTGGCCACGTCTTGGTGAAGATCGCGGCGTCGAGCGTGAACACGGTCGACACTATGATTTGTAAGATGGGCAAGGACCTGCCGCTCTCGCCCGACACGCCGGCCATTCTGGGGATGGACTTCGCCGGCACGGTCGAGGCAGTCGGCGACGGCGTGGAAGGCTATTCGGTTGGCGACGAAGTCTATGGCTGCGCGGGTGGGCTCGCGGATTTGCCGGGCACGTTGGCTGAGTACATCGCGGCCGACAGCAATCTGACAGCTCACAAGCCCAATAATCTGTCCATGCGAGAAGCCGCTGCTTTGCCATTGGTGGCGATTACTGCCTACGAAGGTCTGACGCGCGCCGGTATCAAAGAAGGGCAGAAAGTCTTGGTGCATGGCGGCTCCGGAGGCGTCGGCCATGTTGCCCTGCAACTGGCACGACATTTTGGCGCGGAAGTGTACTCCACCGGTGGCGGCGACAAACAAATGGCGCTAATCGAGGAATTGGGCGCAACGGCCATAAACTATAAGACGGAAGCCGTTGAGCAGTACGTCGCCGAACACACCGGCGGGGCAGGGTTTGATCTGGTGTTCGATTCTGTTGGCGGCGCCAACATGGCCAACTCATTCGAGGCGGCCGCTTTGAATGGCCACGTTGCCTCAACCGTTGCACTGTGCGAGCTGGACTTGTCTGTGGCGCACTTCAAGGGATTGTCGTTGCACGTCGTGTTCATGCTGATTCCCATGCTGCATGATCATAAGCGGGAAGAGCACGGGGCGATTCTGCGCCAAGTGGCTGAGATCGTCGAGTCCGGCGGCCTGAAACCGGTACTGGATGAGCATCACTATTCGCTTGAAGAGGTTGGACAAGCGCACGCTCGCCTGGAGAGTGGACAAGCGATGGGCAAAGTAGTTGTTGAAAACTAAGCTCTCTTGGATAGATCTTAGCGCGGGGAGATTCAATGAGCCCCCCAGGGAAAGAGGCTATGAAGAAGACTATCCTAGTTACGGGCTCCACCGACGGCATAGGGCTTGAAACAGCCCGTATGTTGGCCACCTCATTCTGACGTTCCGCCGCACAACGAATACGTATTCGAAGGTGTGCGTCACCCCTCTCCACGCCATCGCGGATCCAGAGAGCCGGCGTAATTAGGGCGTTGTGATTCTATGTGGTCTCGCATCCACAATGACCATCCTTGTGCGTCGCTGGGGGTGACGGTGTGAAGTGCTTGCCCGGAAGAACGATTTCCAGCAAGAACCCAGCTCTCGCGCTTTGGATGCTAGAGGCCATGCTTCACGCTCGCGCATCCGGATCCATGGCCTTGGGGTCACTTCGTCAGCTTCCATCAGTCTTCCCATTCGAGTTGAAGTGGCAAGGATCGAACGCGATAGACTTTTCGCCGCGGCTGCAAGTCTGGCCGCAAGGCATGACTCGGCACACCACGGCTTTTCAGGAGGACGTACTATCTCGTGGTCGGCCTCTGACCGTTGGTGCAGGAACCCAAAGGTCGCGGGTTCGAATCCCGCCCCCGCTAGACGCAGCTACTTCCAGAAGACATTCTTGGGGAACTCGGCGAGCGCGGCCTGCACGGCCTCGCGGGTAGCCTCAATCTCGAACCATTCCACATAGCGCAGGAGCTGCCGCTTGGTGGAGTAGAGCTCCACGTCTCTGGCGCGATGCTCATTGACAAGACGGCGTGCAAAATCTTGGGCTTGCTGCGTCGCGGACAGCGCCGCTGGAGGGGAGCAATCGGGGGGGACGGGCTTGACGAGCGGGGAGAGGGCGTAGAGCTCGCAGAGGGATCCCAGCCCCCATGCCACGGTCTGCCGGTCTTCATCCTGCAGTTCCAGTAGGGCACATTCCTTGGCCATCGTCCATCGGCTCAGGGGCAATTCGATGGTGTTCTGCCCTTTCCGCTTCTGCAGAAAGGCCGTCAAGGCAAGCTTCTGGACACTGGGCCAAGACGCACCTCTGTCGAGGAGAAGAGCCCTGCCGTAATGGTGACAGGCCCGCTCTAGGAGGGCATCTATTTCGCCACTCCAGCGATTGCGCTTGTCTACCTTGTCGAGAATCTGCGCCTCCCGTTTGGCTGTACTGGCCAGTAGGCCCTGGACTTCGATGTTATCCGCCGACAACCGTCCGAGGTGCTCCCTTGCCCGCTCAAGTCGGCTCCGGAACTGCTCCAGACCTTCCTGTATTTCTGCACGCTCCGCAAACTCCCTGTTAGCCCATAGTCGGTCTGCGTCGTTCAAGGCGGTTTCGATTGACTCACGAGCACGGGCCATGGCCGACCGGTCGAGCTGCACGTCCAGGTCCTCAGGAAAGGAGGCATAGACCACCAAGCTGGCCCAATCGTGGTTCTGTGCTGAGTGGATCTTAAGATGGCGAAGCGCGTTGCTG
>Ga0272441_10011389_pt1 | contig 13217 bp, 11 predicted proteins | sample SSMProp6N_FD_193582 | JGI IMG/M metagenome (GOLD analysis project Ga0272441, IMG submission 193582) | Marine sediment archaeal communities from Little Sippewissett salt marsh, Falmouth, MA, United States - SSM-Prop-6N | ecosystem: Environmental > Aquatic > Marine > Wetlands > Sediment ... | reverse complement strand
GGCCTTCTGCCCCTCGGCCACGAGCCCGCGCGACGGGTCGGGGAACTCCGGCACCGTGTAGTTGACGACATGGGGCGCGGTCGTCCGGGGCGTGATCTCCAGCCCGCCGAGCGCCGGCTCGAACTGACGCGTCCGCTTGCGGAACGCCGCGCCGAAGAGGCGGTCGCGGAAGATGACCGTGCCGCCGAGGCGCTCCCAGTGGCCCCAGGCGTCCTCGTAGTACCATGTTTCGAGACGCCAGACGACCTCGTCGCCCTTGCGGCCATGGAACGCCGTGTCGCGAAGCAGGTTGACGAGCACCGTCGCCCGCCGCCCGTCGCCCGCGAACACCAGCGGCCGCGCTGTCATGAACCGCTCGGGGCCCGTGACGTGGCGCGTGATCTCGGCCCGGTCCTCGTCGTCGAGCGGCGGGGGCTTCGGCGCGTCGGCGTCGCGCGACTTCGCGGGGATGGTCTTGTCCAGCTCGGCCGGCCGGAACCCCATGTCCACGCCCTGGATGAGTCCCCACGTGGCGTCGATCTCGACGGCCCAGACACCCGGCGGGAGTGCGTCGGCGATGAAGCGGCCCGTCTGGCGGTCGTACGACGCGACGCGCGACAGACCGCCCGATCGCTCGACCACGCGGACCTGTTTGACACGGTTCGCGGGAAGGATGGTACCTTCGATCCGCCGGCCCTCGAAGGGCTGGGGCTTCGCGGTGCCGCCGCCCTCTTTGCCGTTGGTCTCGCCCTGACCGCCCTGCTCCTTCGCGGCCCCTTCTCCCGCAGCCGGGCCGAGGTCCGCCGGCGCTGCGTCATCGCCGCGGATCGCGCCAGCGCCCGACAGGAAGAGCGCCACGAAGAGAACAGTCACCGGGATTCTGTTCATGTCATGCCCGCAGAGCCTAACGCGGAAGGGATGGGGCCATTGCCGGGTGCCGTCGCCACCTCGCCGCAGCGGCGGTGCCGCGCGCCCGCGCCGGGTGGCACTTTCGAGCGAGCGACGCGAGCTTGTGGGTGCCTGCAACGACCGGGCACGGCATGCCGTGCCCCTACAACGGCAACGGCCGCGGACGTCACTCGCTCGGCGCGTCGGCGGCCGGTTCACATGGGCCCTGCGTCTGCTGCGCGTCGAGGTCGATGCGGTTCTCCAGGCTTGGCGTCAGGGTGTCGTGGTCGAACACGGCGTCCTTGATCTCGGCGGTCAGGCTGACCTTGCTGAGCGACAACTTGAACGTGGCGTCGGCGGGGACGAAGTGGTAGGTCAACCGGGTCGGCACGCGCTGACCATCGACCACCTGATATCCCTCGAGCCGGCTGACGACGATCCGTTCACCCCGCTTGTCGTACAGCCGCACTTCCACCGGGTCGTGATGAACGCGTTCCAGGTAGACCTCCTGGACGAGATAGAGCATCACCTTGATCTGCTGCCGGGACCCCGGAGGCGCGTCGGGCACCTCGACCGCCATCATCTGGAGCACGTCCAGATCGTCGCCACGGCGGAACGCCCAGAGGTCCGCCGGGACCGGAAAGATGCCCAGTGTCCGCAGCAGGTAGTCGGGGCGGATGAGGAACTGCTCGGCGCCCGGGCCGTCGTATCGGCCGACGTACTCGACCGACGCGCGCGGCTTCACCCAGAACCAGTACACGTCCTGGTTCGAGTGGAGGCCGAACATGGGTTCCGACAGGGCGCGGCCGATCAGGTAGAGGTCGCGCGGTTTGCGCAACAGGAGGTTGCCGTCGAGCGACCAGGTGTCGTACTTGCCCTCGACGGGTCGGCCCCGAGCGTCCATTCGGGGCATGCGGGCCTCGACGTGGCACTTGGCCTTGAGCGTCTGGATCGCCTCGGCGCGGCTGTTGTACCGGTCGACCAGTTGGCTGCGCGGCAGAATCTCGTCGGGCGGCGTTTTCTTCTGGTCGTTGCAGCCGGCCAGCGCGACGCCGAGCGCCGCCGCGACGGCGGCCAGGAGGATCGCCGGCGCTGCTCTCGGCCTTCCGGGACGGTCAGGACTCATCGCTGGCGTCCTCCAGGTCGTCAGTCTCGGCCAGGTCCAGGAGCGACCCGATCTCCCGGCTGACGGCCACGACCGCCTCATCGCTCAGACGGCGGTCCTCCAGTTCGAAGATTTCCTTGCTGCGGCTCTTGCGGACGAGCATGAGGCTGCGACCCCCGCGGCGCCGCGTTCCGGTGAGTTTCAGCCGGCGCTTGCGGATCAGGATGAGGCCGATGACGTACCGCAGATCGAGTTTGACGGCGTCCTCGGTCCCGTCAAGGCGGAAGAGAACGTCGAGCATGCGGGCCTCGTCGATGACGAAGCGTTTGCGGACCGGCTCCTCGGGCTCGGGCACGCGCGTCCGCCAGAAGGCGAGCCAGCCGGTCCGGTCGGCGGGCCAGTGCTCGCCACAATAGTCCAGCCGCGACAGGCCGTGGGGATGCGCCTCGTCGCGCTCGACCTCCATCAGGCCCGAGACGTATTCCTCGGCGGGCTCGAACTGCCGGCCGCACACGTGGCAGGTCCGCCGGCTCGATTCGATCTGGTAGTCCTCTCGCATGGTTCCTCTCGCTCCCGAGCGCCGCCCGTCCGGTAGGTGTTTGGCATGGGTGCCATGCTCACGCTTGACGCAGTTCCCGAGCCCCGTCGAGGGGCGTGAGCAGGCGGGCCTCTCGATGGTCAGCATGGCCACGCAAGCGTGGCCATGGCACCCCCGTATGGGGTCAGGTCGCCCGGAAGAAGCGCGCCCTAGTCCCGTCGGGACCGATCATGACGGTGGCCTTGCGGGCGCACTTCGGGCACCAGCCGACGTAGGCGGTGGCCGCCTTGTTGCGATAGATTCGCGCGTAGACCCGGCAGCACTCGAAGTAGACGCTGATCCACGGCCTGCCTTGGCGGTCGGTTCCGCTGCGGCCCCGCGGCCTGCTGTCCTCGTCGGCGCCGGACACGGACCGGCCGCCATCCTCCGCGATGTCGTCATTGCGTCCCTCTGCCATATGCCCGCCTCAACCGGCGACCGCGTACCGCCGGCGGTCAGTGTTTCCTCGCCACGACGGCCTCAAGACAGTTGCTCTTCAGTCGCGCGGCCACGGCCTCAGAGGCATCAAGCTCCGCCCGGGTCGATGCAACCAGATCCCGGTCGTCCAGGCCGTCGAGGTTGACCTCGACGTTGATCCGGCCGGCCGCGAACGTGGCCTCGGCCAGGACGGCGGCCACCGCCACGTCGCTCAGCAGGTTGGGGTTCGCGATGTTGGCCAACTGCTCCGACGCCTCGAGCACCTGGACGGCCACCTTGGTCACCTTCAGGGGCACCAGCAGCGACTGGCCCAGCGCCTCCTGGACGGCCGTCTGCCGCGCCGCACGTTCCGCATCGGTTCCCTTGGGCAGGCGGTAGGCGGCGAGGACGCCCTCGTAGGCCTCCATGTCGCGGTGCATCAGGTCGAGGAACTTCCGGCGCGCCTCGTCCAGCAGCTTGAGGCTGGCCCGGACCTGGGGTTCGACGGCGGCGAACTTCTCCTTGCCGACGGTGAAGTTGGCCGCCATGGACGCCATGGCCGAGGCCAGGGCGCCGACCAGAGCGGCCACGCTGCCGCCGCCGGGGGCCGGCTTCTTGGCCGCGGCGTCCGCCAGGTACGCCGAGAGCGGCTTGTCGAGATAGTTCTCCACCATCGCAGGTCCTTCCACCGCACCCGACACTCGCCCGGCCGCCCCGCAGACCGGGCGGACACCGTTCGACGGGCTCACGGCAAGCAAGGCCCGCCCCTACCCGTTCCACCGCGCCTGTCCCGGGCGGGCTACTGCGGCGGCGTATGAGACCGACGGCGCCCGGCATCCTCCGGCGCGGGCGGCATGGCCTCGCGCATCGCCTTCAGCTTCTCCGCATCGTAAGGGCGCCGCAGTTCCTCCATGTCCACCAGGCCGGGCTCCGGCGTCGCGAGGCAGATGACCGGGGCCGTGATGTACGCGGCCACAACGCGCCGCACGTCGTCGACGGCGACGGCCTTGACCCGCTCGTCGTAGGCCTCCTCGAACGCATAGCCCAGGCCGTACAGTTCGTCGAGCGTCATCTGGAGGCCGATCTGCTCGGGCGTCTGGCGCCGGAACCGCCGTTCGCTGAGGATGATCGCCTTGGCCCGGCGCAGGTCGTCGTCGGTGTAGGCATACTGCCGCCCCGAGTGAACCAGGTCCCTCAGCAGCCGGGCCACGAGCGTCACCTTGTCCGGCTGGCACTGGGCCTGCGAGCGGTAGTACCCGGGCAGCAGGCCGGCGCGGCCGCTGAAGTGCACGGCATAGACCAGCGACCGGCCGCGCAGCACGTCGTGCAGCCAGCCGCGCGGCATGCCATAGCCCGCGCAGATGGTCTCGAAGACGTCCATGGCCGCGCGGTCGCGCAGGTTGTACAGGTCCACGCCGGGATAGCCCACGAAGACGGTCGCGGCGGGCTTGTCGGTCTTCTTCACGTAGATCTCGGTGTGCTCCACGCTTCGGGGCTTGACGCCGGCGGGGGCCTCGACCGGGTCGCCGGCCGTCAGCTCGGCGAAGCGTGCCCTGACCAGCGCCTCGACCGCCGCCGGGTCCACGTCGCCGGCGACGGCAAGGACCATGTTGCGGCCGACGCGCACGCGGTTGTAGAACCCGCGGACGTCCTCAACCGCCATGCCGGCGACGGTCTTCTCGGTGCCGACCTCGGGGAAGCGATAGGGACTATCGGGAAAGAACTGCTCGGCAAAGTAGAGCGCCGCCTCGCCCCAGGGGTTGGCCTGCATAGACTTCAGGCTCGCAAGTTGCCGCTGCCGGGTCGAGTCGAGCAGGTCCGGCGGGAAGGCCGGATGCATCAGGACGTCGCAGAAGACGTCGAAGGCCTGCTCGAACTGCTCCTCCAGAGCGAGGGCCCGGACGTAGACGGAGTTCCACCCGCTGCCGGTGTCGATGGAGCCGCCGATGGAATCGAAGAACCGGGCGATCTCCTCTTCGCTGCGCGTCGCGGTGCCGCGCTCCAGGTACCGGGCCGCCAGGGCCGAGATGCCCGCGGTGCTCTCGGTCTCGATCGACAGGCCGGCTTTCATGGCGGCGGCCATGCTGACCGCCGGCTGACCCGGCATGCGATGCACCAGGAGCGTCAGGCCGCTGTCGGGAAAGATGATCCGCGTCGTGGCGGGTTTGGCGGCGGCCCCGGCGGACGCCACCGTGTCGCTCGGGGCCCCCTTCGGGCGGACAACGGCCGTCACGCTGCGGGTGTTTGCCAGGTACTTCCGGGCCACGCGCAGCACGTCGGCCGCGGTGACCTTCTGGAACTCCTCGACGTACCGCGCGGAGAAGAACGGGTCGCCGAGGCTGAGCTGGTTGGTCGCCAGGTCGCGTGCCTGCGCGGCCGCCGTGCGCGTGTCCAACAGCAATTCGGCCACGAGCTGCCGCTTGACCTTCTCCAGCTCGTCCTCGGCCGGGGATTCGGCGCACGCGCGAGCGAGGTGCTCGGCGACGGCTTGCCGGACCACGTCGACCTTGTCGGGGTCGCACGTGAAGCTGACGGCGAACTCGCCTCCGGGCCAACTGGGCGTGTAGTTCCAGCACGAGATGCTGTAGACCAGGCTGCGCTTGACCTTGAGGTCGGCGGCCAGCCGGCTGCTGTCGCCCCGGCCGAGCACGGCCGCCAGGACGTCCAGCGCGTAGAGGTCCGGGTCGCTCAGCCGGCAACTGAGCCGCGCGACGTGCACCTGGGCCAGCCGCGTGTCCATCTCCTTGACGACGACAATGTCCGCAACCGGCGGGGCGGGCTCGGGAAGGACCGCGGGCCGGACGCGCGGGCCGTCCCACTCGCCGAACGCCTTTTCGAGCTGCCCCATCACGGCCGCGCCGTCGAAGTCGCCCGCCGCGCAGACCACCGCGTTCGACGGCACGTACATCCGCTTGTAGTAGGTACACACGTCATCCCGGGTCAGGGCCTGGATGTTCTTGTAGTAGCCGATGACCGCGAGGCCCTGCGGCATGTTGGGAAACATGGCCTCGCTCAGCAGGGTGGCGGCCTGGCGGCGCACGTCGCCTTCGCCGGTGAGGATCTCCCGCTGGACGACGCCGAACTCGCGGTCGAACTCGGCCGGGTCGATCTTCGCGTGCTGCACGAAGTCCGCCAGCAGGTCAATGGCCGTTGCCACGTGGTCCGACGTCGTGTTGACGTAGTACGCCGTGCGGTCCATCGACGTGAAGGCGTTCGAGATCGCGCCGGTGTCATCGAGCGCGGTCTGGATCTGCTGCTCGGTCCGGTTCGCCGTGCTGCCGCCTGCCACGAGGTGCTCGGTCAGGTGGCTGATGCCGGCGCCGAGGTACTCCTGCTCCAGGAGGCTGCCCGCGCGGACGATCACGTAGACGCTGGCGACCTGCGCGGCATGGTTCTCCTTGGTGACCAGCACCAAGCCGCTCGGCAGCCGCTGGGTGCGGACGCCCTTGCGGTACTCCTCGACCAGACCGTCGGTCGCCTGCCCGGACGGCGTCCCGACCTGGGCCCGGACGGCGCCGCAGGCACACGAGATGAGGAGCATCAGCCAGACGACTCTTGCGCGCTTCATCAAGCCCTCCCGACCAGTCTGTCAAGGCACAGGACGAGCACGGCGGAGAAGTCCACCAGCTCGTCCACGGGAATGTACTCGTTGGCGACGTGCTCCGTGTCGGGATCGCCCGGGCAGATGCCGACGGCAGGCACGCCCGCCGCGACAAACTGCTTGGCGACGGTGGCGCCGCTCATGCCGAAGGACTTCGGCCGCCGGCCGGTCACCCGCTCGACCGCCCACGACAGCGCCCCGACCACCGGGGCGCCCACGTCCACGCTCGTGGGCACGTCGTCGGTCATCGTCTCCATCTCGAACGCCACGCCGGGGTACTTCGTCTCGAGCCGGCCGATCACGTTGCTGACCGACGCCAGCAACTGGTCGCGCTGGGTGTCCGGCAGGTAGCGCATGTCCACCTGCATCTCGCAGACGCCGGGGACCATGTTGGCCGCGGCGCCCCCGTGAATCACGCCGACGTTCTTGGTCGGCGTCGGCGGATGGAAGAGGTCGCTCCTGCCGCCGGGCATCTGCCACCGGCGAAACCACAGGGCCAGCTCGGCCATGGGGTAGATGGCGTTGGCCCCGGCGTCGGGCCTTGAGCCGTGGGCCTGCCGCCCGTGGCAGGTGATCTTGAGGAACAGGACGCCCTTCTCGGCGATGTCGATCGTCTGCATGTGGTCGCCGGCGTCGGGAATGATCGCGGCGTCGAGCGTGCGGAACTCCTCCGACGCCAGAAGGAAGTGGGTGCCGAACTCGCTGCCGCGCTCCTCGTCGGCCGCGCCGACGAGCAGCACCTCGCCGGCGAGGTCCGACTCGTGCTGCTTCAGGAGCTCTGCGGCGGCCATCATGGCGGCCGTGGGTCCCTTGTCGTCCTTGGCCCCACGTCCGTAGAGCCTGCCGCCGTCAAGCGCGGCAACGAAGGGGTCGGTCCGCCAGCCGTCGCCGGCGGGCACCGTGTCGAGGTGGCAGACGACGGCCACGCGGGGCCTCCCGCCGCGCGGGCCCACGCGGCCGACGATGTTGGTCCGACCCGCGGCCTTCTCGCACGTTTCGAACGGGACGCCGATCCGCTTGAAGTGGGCCTCGAGCACCGCCGCGGCCCGGTACTCGTCGCCCGGGGGATTCTCCGTGCGCGCCGCGATGAGGTCGGTCAGGTAGCCGACCACGTCGTCGCGGCGCGATCGCAGGTGCTGGATGACTTGCCGGCAGTCCATTCGCATCGCCGCCCGAACTCCCCGCACGCCCGGCGCGCTAAGGAAAGGCCGCTTCACCGTGGCACGGGCATCCTGCCCGTGAGTCGCAGGGCCATCCTGGCCCTGCAGTGACTGTTTGCCACGGGCAGGATGCCCGTGGCACGCATGGGCAAGATGCCCATGCTACTCTCTTGGCAGCGCGCTACTGGTCCGGGCTCTCTCCGGCCTCCACTCCTTCGAGGTAGGCCAGGGTGCGCTCGAGTTCGCTCTTGAGGTGCCGCACGCGCAGCAGGCTCTTCACGCGCGTGAGCAGCTCGAGCTTGCTGATGGGCTTGCTCAGGAAATCGTCGGTCCCGGCCTCGACGCCCCGCTCGATGTCGGCCATCTCGGTCAGCGCCGTCACCATGACGATCGGCACGTCGCGGGTCTTCTCGTCGGCCTTGAGGCGCCGGCAGATCTCGAACCCGCTGACCTTCGGCATCATGATGTCCAGTAGAATGAGGTCCGGGACCTCCGAGGCCACCTTGTCCAGCGTCTCCTGGCCGTCGTAGGCCACCACGACGTCCACGTCCAGATCGTCCAGGTAGGCCTGGAGCAGCTCGCAGTTCTGGACATTGTCGTCGGCCACCAGGATCTTCGACCGCTTGCGCTGCGTCTGTGGTTCGCTCATGGTCGGCTCCGCAGTCCCCTCGCGCCGAACGTACCGTCAGGACACCCCTTTGGCGTCGGGCTCGCGGCCGGCGGCCAGGCGGGTCATGACCTCCGCCAGGCGCGGCAGATCGGGGTGGCCGTCGGCCACCACCTGCGCCCGCAGGTGGCCGGCCAGGATCGGCAGCGACTCCGGCCGGTCGATGCCGTACCAGTGCGGCATCAGCCCCAGCACCAGAGAGAGCCGCTCGACCCGGTCGATCAGCCGATCGAACACCGACTCGCGGTCGTTCCAGTCGAAGCCCATGAACACCTGCGGGACCTCGACCGAGAACCCGACGGCGTAGACGTCGCCGTCGACGGTCGGCCCGATGATGATGTCGTCGATGAGCAACTGGTCGAACGCGTCGACGACAAACGCCGGCGGCAACGACGCCGCGCGCGGCCACAGGGCCAGCACGCGCCGGTGCCCGCCCCGGAACGCCCGTTCGGCCAGGTCGATCAGCGTCTCGCCGCGGTCGAGCCCCTTGCGAGCCACCAGCCGCCAGTGACGGGAGCCCAGCAGGCCAACCGCCTTGCGGCCGCCCTTCGGGCCGTACAGCATCACGCGCGACCGCACGTTGAGGTCCGAGTAGACCTGGCACATGTCCATCACGCCGGCGCGGTACATCCTCGCCGCCTCCTCGGCCGAGAGGTGACCGATGAGACTGTCGAAGACCTTGCCCGGAACGGGTGTCCGGACGACCAGTGCCAGCAGAGTGGACATCGCCGATCCTTCATGCGCGTGCCCTGATAGTCCACGCGGCCCCAACGTCTCGGGCCGCTCAAGCAACGATTATAACTCCGCAGCGACGGCAAGTCTACGAAAAACGAGCCCCGGCAGTACCCCGCCGCCGGCGCGGCGCAGCGCGGCCCCCGCCACTACCAACGGAGCGTCCCGCCGCTCATGTGCTTGCTGTTGACGACGCGCAGCCAGTTCCGGTTGCCGAGGCACTCGGTGCCGTTGCCCACCTCGAACCATCGGCCCAACACGCGGCGCGGCGGCACGTCGCATTCTGCTTCGACGCCCTCGATGGTCTCGACTATGGTGCCCGCCGGGTCCACCAGCAGCACTCGCGTCAACGGCACGTCGTCATTGACGAACCGGCACAGCACCCCCTGGCCGAAGGACGGACCGACCTTCATCCGGCGGCCGTTGAAGATGAGGCACTGTCCTGTGGCGATGGGAATCGGGAAGTGAACCCTGCTCGCGCCGTACGCACGCCCCGTGACGCTAAGTGTCCGCATCGGTTGGCCTCGGATAGCTTCCCCGCAGCGAGCCCTCCACTCCGTGATGCCGGCATCCAGCAGGCCCACGTGGGTAGCAGCCCCGACTCGCCGCGCGGCTTCGTACCCCCACCGGTCCATCACGAAGAGGGCTGCCGCCACGACCCCCAGCAGGACCACCCACCGGCGCATGGTTACGGCCGCATGGAACTGACGGACCCAGACGCGCCGCAGGACCAGATGCGCCGCGATACAGATGCCGGAGGCTGGCACGAGCCACGCCAGCCCCACAAGCGCCCCGGGCAGATACGGGAACGCCGAAGACTCTATGCCCTTCGGCAACCAGTACAAGTAGCCCAGTGACCCGTAGCCGTAGAAAGACTTGATGGTCTGCCAATGCATATCCCAGGTGTACGGTTCCAGGCGCAGCAGGCCCCACAGACCATGGCCCAATGCCTCTTGCAGGACAAATGGGATGCGGAGCAGGGCGACCCACGCCACCGCCAGCACCGCCACCAGCGCCGTCGGAACGATGATCAACAACCGTTTCCACACGCGGCGCGGCTCAGGGTAGCGCCACACATCCTTCAGGAAGAAGAAGAGCCCCACCAGCAGCACGGCGAGCCCCATTAGAGTCAGATAGTGCCAGACGAGCCCTGTCACCCACGGCGCGTGGGCGACGATGAGCGACGTCGACAGCACCAGCCACGCCGCAGCCGACCAGAAGAGAATGCCCTGTGTCCGTCTCATGGCCGGTCGCCTCCGCCAGTCACCGGTGATTCTCCGGAGCGTCGCCGCTTCATTGTCGAGCCAGTGTTCAGCGTGGGTGCCATGCTCACGCTTGCGTTAGTACGTGTTTAGCGCGGCTCACCTGACCCCTCCCCCTCCGGGGGAGGTGCCGCCATCAGGCGGCGGTGGGGGCCGTTGCTCCGGCCCGCTTGGGCGACGTCCGTCGGAACCAATGCCTCTCTAGCGCCGGACTGCCCTCACCCGGCCCCGGCGTCGCCGGGGCCACCCTCTCCCGGCGGGAGAGGGGTACAACGCGCGTCTCGCTAAACACGCACTTGCATGAGCATGTGACTCTTCCGATGGCAAGCATGGCCACGCCCATACGGGTTTCGGCTGCGCCTCAACAAGCGTGGCCATGGCACCCCCGGAATGGGAGTCCAGACGGTCCACGCTGAACACATGCCCGACTACATCGGGTCCATAGCCGCCCGGCCTATGTCTCCAAGCAGCCTGCGTGCTCACGCCAGGGCCGGCAGGAGCCACTTGACGACGGCGAAGACCGCCAGCGCGGCGACCAGCAGGACCACGGCGGCCCACGTGATGCCTCGGCGGAGCCGGCCGCTGCGCGCCCGGCGGGCCACGGCGGCCCGCTGCTCGTCCGTGAGCGGCGCGTCGCCGAACGGCGTGCCGATGGCCGCCATGGCCGCCGTCTCACGCTCGATGTCCCTCATGCGAACGGAGGAGCTTTGCCGCATCTCCCGGTCGGTGATCCGCCGCGCCGTCTCCGGACTGAGGCCGGTCCTCACGGCGACCTCCTGGAGCCGCATGTCGTCCTCGGGCGTCAGGAGCTTCCCGAACATGGCCCCGCGCGCGACGAAGCCGAAGGCGCGTTCACGGTCGGCCGCCACGGCGCCGTCGGGCAGCGGAATCCGCCAGCGGGCCGGGCCCAGGTCCGACGCCCAGAAGGCGATGGCCGCCTGGGCGCCGTCCGGCAGCCCCAGACGATGCCCCGCCTCGGCCAGTTGCGCGTACACCTCGGGCGGCTTGTGACTGGAGACCTCGACGCCGAGCGCCAGGCACCGGAAGATGCGGTCGGCCTCATCGAGCGAGACCTGCGGCCCGCGGACGGCCGGCCCCGCCCCCTCAGCGGCCTGGGCGGCGCGGTCGGCGGCCTCGTCGATGTGCCGGTACACGTCGCGCCACGGCAGGTTGAGGCCGATGCCCATCTCGATCCAGCGTCGCCGGGCGGCCTCACTCAACGGGCGCCCGCGCCGGATCACCTGGGGCTCGAAGGCAGCGAACTGGCGCCATTTCTCCTCCCGGATCGGCGCGTCGTACTCGGCTTTCCGGTCGGGGTCCGAGAGGGTGCGAACGGCCTCGCCGATCTCGGCCATCAGGGCCAGGGCGTCATCGTTGTCGGGCCCGCCGACGTGGCGGATCAGGCCGCCCAGCAGCGCGTCGGCCCGTTCCCGCAGCGCCGCCAGATCGTCACTGAGTTCCGGCAGGGCGAGCAGTTGATAGTGATTGAGGGGGCGCGGCTCCGTGGGCAATCCCAGCAGCCGGGTGTATCGGTCCGCAGGCATGACGCGCCCTCCGCCAACTCGCGACGCCCGGAGCAGCGGGCCTGCCCAAGGTAGCCACCGGCCGGCGGACGTTCAAGGAAAATGGGCATCGCCGACTATGCGGCCGGCCGGTTGACGGTCCGGGCGGCATTCGGAGCTTGACCGCCGCGGCCGCCACCCTAGAATGCAGCCACTTCTGTTGCGGGGAACCGAACGTGACTCAGCATGCAGGCAACATCGCATTTGTGACCGGGGCGACGGGGCTGGTCGGCAGCCACCTGGTCGAGCAACTCGTCGCCCAGGGCGTCCGCCCCCGGTGCCTTGTGCGGCAGACGAGCGACACGGCGCTGCTGGAGCAGCTCGGCGTCGAACGGGTCACCGGCGACGTGACCGACCCGCCCGATCGGCTGCGCGACCTCATCGGCGATGCCGAAACGGTGTTCCACTGTGCCGCGATGGTCGATGACTGGGCCTCGCGCGAGGCGATGATGCGGGTGAACGTCGAGGGCGTGCAGCACATGCTGGACGCCTGCACGGGGCTACCGGGCCTGCGGCGGTTCGTCATGGTGGGCAGCATGGTCGTCTTGGGGATGGGCCCGCAGAACAACCTGGACGAGACGGCCCCGCTGGTGCACACGGGCGACAACTACAACTACACGAAGATCCTGGCCTGCGAGGCGGCGCTGTCGGCGGCACGCCAGAGGGGCGTGCCGGTGGTCATCTGCCGCCCGCCGTACATCTACGGACCGCGGGACCGGCAGTTCTTCCCAAGGCTGTTCGAGTCCCTCAAGAGCGGCCAGTTCAAGTTCATCGGCGACGGCAACCAGCCCATCACGCTCGTGTATGTCCTCAACCTCGTCCGGGCCCTCATCTTGGCGTCCAAGGCCGACCTCGATCCCGGGGAGGTTTTCCTGGTCACGGACGGCGAGTCGATCACCCGCCGCGAACTCGTCGAGCTGGCCTGCGAAGGCATGGGCTATCCCATGCCCACCGACCACGTGCCGCTCATGGTCGCCAGGGTCGCCATGCCCGTCGTCGAGCTGCTGGCGAAGATGAAGCACGAACGGCCGATCCTCAACCGCTTCAAGATGAAGTTCATGACCACGCCGATGACCTTCAACATCGACAAGGCCCGGAGCCGCCTGGGCTACGAGCCGGTGGAACCGCTGCGGGACAGCCTCAGAAAGACGATCCGCTGGTACCGGGAACATCATCCGGAGATGGCCGCCGAAGGCTGAAACGGACGGCGGCGCGCCAAGCGCCAGACCGGTTTTATCCACAAACTGTTGACTTCCCGGGACCCGCC
>Ga0272441_10011388_pt1 | contig 13219 bp, 10 predicted proteins | sample SSMProp6N_FD_193582 | JGI IMG/M metagenome (GOLD analysis project Ga0272441, IMG submission 193582) | Marine sediment archaeal communities from Little Sippewissett salt marsh, Falmouth, MA, United States - SSM-Prop-6N | ecosystem: Environmental > Aquatic > Marine > Wetlands > Sediment ... | reverse complement strand
TGATAGGTACTTTCTGCCCCTGGGCGCTCTCGAGGCGTGGGTTCTGGAGCCCGCCCAGGCCCTGTCCGGACACGGTGATCACACCGTCGGTGGACAAGGCAGGCGTGGCGGTGGCGATCTCGGTCTGTGGCTCGCCAGCCGGTGGCTCAACGACGGCGACATTGCGCAGGACCGGCGGTGCGGTGCGATTCAGGAACGGGCGCCTGATGACGAATTGCAGCGGCCCTGCACCCGCCTCGATGATTCGCTGTGGTACAGTGAAGCGGCCGCCCTCCTGCACCAGCACCGTCTCGACAATCTGTCCGTAGGCCACCTCCAACTGCTCGCCCACCAGTGAGTTGGGATCGGCGACGCCGGCCTCATTATCTGCGACGACCAGGCCGGTCACCGTGTCTGTCTCGAGGGCAGCGGCCGGCAGGAGGACCCCGAAACCCGTGGGGGCCGAGATGGTCCTTGCCAGCGCCTGGTCAAGTTTGCCTAGGGCCTCGCGAGCGGCCGGCTCGAGCTCATCTTTCTCGCCGCGCTCGCCGGCCTTGGCGATGATATGCCTCAACCATGTCTTGGCCGTCCTCAGTTGAGAGGCGGCGGTTTCCAGATCACTCTCCTGAGCGGCCTTCTCGGCGTCTTGCAGGCCCTGCTGCACCCGCGGCAACTCGCTTTTTGTGGCCGCGTCTTCAACAACCTCCCCGGTGGCCTCAAGCGCCTGGGCCACCTCGGCGAAGGCCCCGGTCAGGGCCTCCAGTGTGTCGTCGGCCCCGGCGGTCGACGGGGTCACAACATAGGACAAGGAGGCGATCAACATGAAGGCCAACAGCGATATCAACGTTCGTGGGCCATATGACCGAACTTGGCGGTGGCTCATTGTAGACATCCTCCTCAGATATCGAACCCATCCCCAGACAGGAATGGTCTTTGTACGAGGCAGATATACTATGATACCCACATCGTCGGCTGCTAAGCGGGCAATGCTCTGCTCTTGGCTGCGCCAGAGCCTGGAGCCTGTTTCGCCGAGTGCGGGCGCTTGCGGACAAAGAGTTTCTGCCGGGCAGCCGAGCGGGCAGTTGCGGCCCTCAAGATGGCTACTCGCCCTGCCCGGGTACAGACGGCACGTGGGCAGCCGGTTGCCTCGGCGCCGGCGGCCCAGGGGCTACACGCACCCTCGAAGGAGGGAGCGCCGGGACAGGCGAGGAAAACCGCCGAGATGCCCGATGCACGGCGCCAAACCGTTGGTCTTAGGCCCTGCCCGGGGAACGGCTAGAGAACGTGTTAGCCCGCGGCGTCGACGCGCTGCTGTGGGGTGTTCTGCGTGCGAACCCCATTGCGGGTGATGACTCAGAGGTGTGGCATGACTTCTCGCCAGCGAGTCCTGACGGCCCTTGCCCATCGCGAGCCGGACCACGTGCCCTTCAACCTGCGGCCCTCGTGGGAACTCATCCAGGACCTACACCGGCATGTTGGCGAGGTGGACTTCGCCGAGCACTTCGACCACGATGTGCGCTACGTCGCTCTTGCCCTCCCTGAGCGCCCTGAGGACGTGCCCGATGCCCAGTGGACGCCAACGCCCACACAAGAAACCATCGTGCAGATCAGGGAAGCGACGCGAGCCCTGCAGGATCGCGGTCTCGCGGTCTGTGGATCATACGCCTGCGGGGTGTTCGAGCAGGCGAAGGCCTGGCTGGGCGATGCGGCGGCCCTGACGGCCCCCTTCGATGACCCCACGGCATTCGCGCGCACCCTCAACCGCATCACCGAGTGGAAGGCCGCGGTCTACGGCGCTTACGCCGCCGCTGGCACCGACATCGTTTGGATAGGTGACGATTTGGGAACTCAGCGCTCCCTGGTAATGAGCCCGGAGCAGTACCGCCAGTGGTACCGACCGCGACACCGAGAGATTGTCGAGCACATCCGCGCCATCAACCCCGTAACGAAGGTGGCGTTCCATTGCTGTGGCCACGTCACGCCCCTGGTACGCGACCTCATCGAGATCGGCATCGACGCGCTCGAGGCCGTCCAAGCTGAGACGATGGACATCGCCTTGCTGAAGCGCGAGTTTGGCAAGGATATCGCCTTCTGGGGTGGGGTCGGTGCCCAGAGCGTGCTTGCCCGGCGCGACCCGGCGCAGGTCATGCAGGGCGTGCGGCAGACACTGGCCATCATGGCGCCCCGTGGCGGGTACATCGCCGCGCCGTGCCATACGCTCACCGACGAGGTGCCCTGGTCGAGCGTGCTGGCCTTCCACGACGCGGTCCTGCGCCACGGGGCGTATCCGATGTAGGCCATCGCACATCAGTGCTCCATGGGCATGGGGGCAGAACGCACGACCCGTGGTATCCATTCTCCGTGGCATCCTGCCCGGAGAGGTCTGAGGTGACGCCATGATCTTCCGGTCGGACCGCGTAGCCGCCCACTGGGACACATGGGTGTACAAGCACCTGGACACATACTACCTGTACTATCTGATCACGGAGCGCGGGCCCGGTGAAGGCTTCGGGGTAGCAACCTCGAAGGACGGAGTGCATTGGCAGGACCATGGGTGGGCGCTTCGGCAGTCGGCTGAGAACTCCCACTACCTGGGTACAGGCGCCGTCTGGAAGGCGGCCGACTTCGACGATAGTGGGCGGTTCATCTGCAACTACTCTGAGCACAGACGTGACGCCAACGGCAGGAACATCCAGAACATCCTGTTCGCCTGGTCAACCGACCTGCTGTGTTGGACGAAATTCGGCGCTGACACGATGTTCAGGATCGACCCGGAGCAGTATGACCCCTTCGGCCGCTGGGACTGCATCTTCGCGTTCCCGCGCCCGGAAGGTGGGTATTGGGGAACGTGGACGGCGACCGGCAAACAAACCCAGGGCATCGTGGGGATTGGCTACTCCGAAGACGGTCTGCAGTGGACTGCGCTGCCGCCCGCCGTGGTGGACCCGCCGGTCGAGGAGTCTGGCGCGATCTACCCGGTCGGGAACCGCTACTGGGGCATGTTTGGTGTTGATGGGGCGATGCGCTCGTACCAGGCGGAGGAGCCCACGGGGCCGTACCTGCCCCCCGCCAAGAACGCCGTGTTCTTACGCAGCGGCCACACGTACTTCTCGCGCTTCCTGCCGACGCAGGGGGAACTCCTGGTGAACCACCACTGCATCAGCGGCGTTCACCTGGGCGCTCCGGCGAACTGTCCCATCACCTACGTCGCACCCTTCAAGCTGGCGCAGGTCGACGAGGAGGGTGTGATGCGCTGGTACTATTGGCGGGGCAATGAAGCGCTCAAAGCGGCGCCCATCTCCTCGGAATCCGGCGAGCTCGACTTCAAGACGGGCGTTGTCATCGAGGGCGATGTCATTCTCCCGCAGATCGGACAGCGCCCGCTGTCGGTGCGCTTCGCGGTGGGCGACAGGCACTATGTCTTGCGCGTCCTTCCGGCCGGCGTGCTGCAAATGGGTGTGACCGATCCGTCGGGAAGCAACTGGAGCACGGCCCTACAGGTCGATCGTGAGTGCCGTCTGGGCGCCACCGTCTTGCTGCGCATCCTGGCGAGGGCCGGCATGATGGAAGTCTACCTCGACGAGCACTTCATGGAATGCTGGACCATGGGCTGTCACGCGGCGAAGACCGTTGCCATCAGTTGCGATGACAGCCGTCTGACGAACCTGAGGATGTGGCAGATGTCGCTCGAGCCTGCCGGGGCACCTTGAGCCCGGAGGAGCCAGCACTCCCATAGGGCCCTGGGCTGCTGCGCGCAGTGCCCTGATGAGCCTCGGCGCCTGCCACCGTTGACCGTGCGTCCGCGGACTGCCGCTCTCCCGGCACGAGGGATTTCCCCCTCAACCGGCCAACAGCAGGGCTGACCCACGCTGGGGATGAACGGTGCGGACTACCACGCGGTCCACAGAGGTCACCGTGCTATGCGACCACTGCAGATGCTGACGATAGCCGCCTCGTTCGCGTGCCTGGCGTGGCTCCACAGGCGCCGCAGGGGCTCGGGTCGGCTGGTCACGGCGGCCCGTGGGGGTCTGGGCGTTCTCGTGGGCGCCCAGCTTCTCATTGAAGGCTATAGCTGGCAGATGGCGCCCGCCTACCTGGTGGCGCTGTCTGTTCTGCCCGCGGGCCTGTGGCGTGACCGCAAGACGAGCGGTGGCCCGGGCCACGCCTCATGCAGCCCTCGAGCGGCTCAGTTCGTCCGCGTGGCATTGCTTGCGGTGAGCGTGGCAGCCATAGTGCTCTTTCCCCACTTCACTCTCCCGCGACCGACGGGTGAGTTCGCGGTGGGCACCACCTACATGCATTTCACGGACGAGGATCGTGAAGAGACCTGCACGGCCGAGCCGACGGACCGTCGCAAGATCTGCGGACGAATATGGTACCCGGCCACAAAGCCTCACGGGGCTCGGCCGGTGAGCTACGCGCCGGACGCGGCCGCACTCAGCCGAATCCTGACCAAGGGCACGCCGGCCCCCTGTTTCGTGTTCGCACACCTGGGGCTGGTGCGGGCGCACGCCTTCCAGGATGCGCCGCCGGCAAGCAGGGGCGGCGAGCTTCCTATCGTCATCTTCTCTCATGCCTACTGGGCCGGACTATCCCAGAGCACCGTGCTTATGCAGGAGCTTGCCAGCCACGGGTACGTCGTCGTCAGTATCGCACATGCCTATGAGACACCTTACGGCATTGATAGGTCCGGGCGGCTGTACGGCTACGATCCTCGGAACAGGGTGGTGGTGGCGGCCGGAGTCGAGAGGCGACAGGCCTTGCCTCTCGAGCGTGCCTTGACTGGGTCGCGCAGCCTGGCAGAGGATGAGCGCCTGCTTCGCCGGATACAGGCGGCGCGGCCACGTACCTTGGAGAGCCTGGAGACGTGGACTGCCGACATCAGCGCTACCATTGACGAACTGCAGGCATGGAACAGCGGGGGCTCAATCCTCGCCGGGCGCCTAGACACGGATCGAGTAGGGGTGGTAGGGCACTCTTTCGGCGGCGCCGCAGCCGGGCAGGCCTGCCTGGATGATCCGCGTTGCGTAGCAGGTGTCAACATCGACGGCCTGCAGCTCGGCGATATGTTGGATCACCCCCTGTCGCGCCCCTTCATGTTCATCCACCACGACAACACCCAGGCCGCCAACAAGACGCCGAACCGGCTGCATCACGAGCGGGCAATCGGTCCGAGCTATCTGATCCGCATCAAGGACACCGGCCACCTGAGCTTCTGCGACCTGGCGCTTCAGGGCCGCTACAGCCTCGTGAGGTCATGTTCGCCGATGGGCACAATCGACGGGGAGAGGGGCTTGCGGCTCACCAACGACTGCATCCGGTCCTTCATGGACGCCTACGTGGCACGCAAGGTGGGCGCCGCGATTACCTGCGGCGCGGACGTCAGCCTACAGAGCCGAAACGTTGAGGGTCGGTGAGGCCGGCCACGGGCCATGCGCGGCAACGTACAGGTTGAGACGCCTGAACTGGGGAGAAGCTATCGGGGCGACCCAGCGGGGCGGTACGTCTTGGTCAGGTCACGGCAGAAAGGCCCCACTCGGTCACAGCGGATCGCGACGGGTTGCTGCCCTCGAGGGCAGTATCTGTAGGTGTGCGGGTCCCCCGGGGAATGTGGGATGGATGGCGGCTTTGAGGTGGCCCGAGTCCGCCCGGACGCCGAACGCGAATGGACGCGGCTCGGCTGGTCTGCCGGCGGCAGGGGTTGGGCGTGAGCCGACCGCAGCCGGGCGGGGTACACCGGGCAGATCACTTGCGCTCGCCGGATAACCGCAGCTTCTCGAGCCACTCCGCGCGGTGCTCGAGGGCATTATGGGCGGCGGACTGCTGGGCCGTCTGCTTGCTGGAGCCCTGGCCCGTGCCGATGGTCCAACCATCGAAGTGGACCTCGACGACGAAGGTTCGGGCGTGGGGCGGCCCCAGCGTCTCGGCGGTGACGTAGACCGGTGTGCGCTTGGTTTCCCTTTGCACCAATTCTTGCAACGCGGTCTTGAAGTCATAGACGGCGTCCTGGGCCTCGATGGGGGACAGAGCTTCGGCAAACCATCCGAGGACGAAGGCCCTGGTGACACCCAGGTCGGTGGACAGGTAGACGGCGCCTACGAGGGCCTCGAGACAGTCGGCAAGCAGAGACGGCTTCTTGCGCCCCCCCGTCTCCTCCTCACCGTGCCCCAGGCACAGGTAATCGCCCAGGCTCCGCTGGCGGGCCACGCGGGCCAGGGTTTGGGAGCGCGCGGCCGCGGCCTTCATCTTGGTCAGTGTGCCTTCGGGCACCCCCTGATGCCTGCCGTACAGGTGCTCGACCAAAATCAGGTCAAGCACGGCATCGCCCAGGAACTCCAGGCGCTGATTGGACGCGTTGGCGCCCAGGCCCGCCTCTCGCGCGTAGGAAGCATGGCAGAACGCCTGGGCCAGAAGGTCAACAGACACCGCGTCCGGTAGCCCGAGATCCGAGCGCACCTGGCGCCAGTGACCATCCATCTGGCGGGAGCCGCGCCCCGTCTTGACGTCGCCATCGGCTTTGTTCTTCGAGTTGCGTTCCGGCATTGCCTATGTGCTCGCTATCGCCTCTATGGCATGCACCAGGTCGAGGCCTACTGGTCAAACCGTTTTGCGACCAGCACGGCGTTGTGACCGCCGAAGCCGAATGAGTTGGTCATGATCGTGTCTACGCGGGCCTGACGGTTCTCGCCCCTCACGATGTCCATCCAGATGCCATCGTCGGGGTCGGTGCAGTTCAGTGTCCTGGGTACCAGGCCCTCGTGGATCGTCCTGAGTGACAGGGCGAACTCCGTTGCACCCGTCGCGCCCAGCATGTGGCCGTGGACCGGCTTGGTGGAGTTGATGAGCGGGCAGTAATCGCTGCCCTCATAGATGGCCTGCACGGCGCGTGCCTCCATGGCATCGCCACCGGGGGTGCCGGGTGCGTGGCAGTTAACGTAGTCCACCTCATGCGGGCCAAGGCGGGCCTCATCGAGGGCCGCCAACATGGCCCTTCGAGCGCCCTCCCCCGTCGGGTCAGGGGCAACCATGTTGTACGCATCGCCGGTCATCCCGAAGCCGATGAGCTCGCCGTAGATCTTGGCGTCGCGGTCCAGAGCGTGCTGGAGCTCTTCGAGGATGACGGTGCAGGCGCCCTCTCCCATGACGAAGCCGTCTCGCGTTTTATCAAAGGGACGACAGGCCTGCGGCGCATCGTCGTTGCGCGTGGAAAGGGCCTTCGCGGAGCAGAACCCGGCCAGAGCCGTGGGACACACCGAGCCCTCGGTACCGCCGGTGATCATCGCCTTCGCAGCGCCACGCCGAACGATCTCGAAGGCCTCGCCCACGGCATGAGTGGAGCTCGCGCAGGCCGATACCGGGCCGTAGTTCGGGCCCTTGGCCCCGGTGCGCATGGAGACCATGCCGGCCGCCATATCAACGATCATCATGGGTACCAAAAAGGGCGACACGCGGGCGGGGCCTCTGGTGAGTAGCCTCTCGTGTTGCTTCTCCCACGTCCACATACCGCCGATACCCGACCCCAGCACTACCCCGATCTCCCACTCGTTCTGAGGGGTGATGGGCAGGTTGGCGTCGGCCAGAGCCATGTCAGAAGCCGCGACGGCAAACTGGGTGAACCGGTCACAGCGCTTGGCCAGCTTGCCGTCCATGTACTGCTCGGGGTCCCAGTCGGAGATCTCGGCCGCGATCCTGGCGTCGTACGGTGTGGTGTCGAAACGCATTATCTGCCCGATGCCTGTGCGGCCCTCGACGACGGCGCTCCACAGCTCATCCAGGGAATGCCCGACCGCCGATATGCAGCCGATGCCTGTAACGACTACTCGGTGTGACATATTCGATATCCTCGGTAGTAGATGGGCCTGCTCCGGCCTGTGGCAACGCACGGCCAGACAGGTCTCAAGGGATTGCGGACGTCCTGCGCCGGGGGAGCCGTCAACGTCTGGCTCCAGTCCGAACCCCTGCTGCGAGAGCTTGGCGCCTCGTCCGATGCTCAAACCCGGGCCCGTCGTGGTCTTGCGGGGCGGTGGTCACTGCTTCCTTGCGACCGCCAGCAGGTTGCGGTTCAGCCGGCAGCCCGAGCGCATGGCCCCGAGTGCCGCGCGCATGGGGGCCACAAGGACCTCAGCGGCGCCGGCGGCCCAGCCGCGCCTGAAGGCCCCGGAATGGATGGCCGGCAATCGCTGCGGCTCAAAGCCGCAATCGCGCAACACTCTCCGAAGCGTGCGGCGATTGTGATACACGAAGTGGGTAAGCGCCCACCCGGCCCGGTAGTTCTGATAGGTCTGTCTGAACAAGTGAGCCTTGATGTACTCGCCCGTTGGCGTGACGATCACAGCGATCCCGCCGGGTCTGAGCACTCGGGCGACCTCGACCAATCCGTCGGCGGTACGCGGGATGTGCTCCAGGACATCCCACATCGTCACCACGTCAAAGCTGCGATCCGGCAGGCCTGTCTGGGTGATGGAGGCCTGGTGGACCTTGAAGCCTAGATCCCTGCAGTGTTGCACGGCGTAATCGCCCACATCGAGCCCCTCGGCGTCAAAACCCGCCTCGCCGGCCGCCAGCAAGCAGTCTCCGACGCCGCAGCCAATGTCCAGGAGCCGGCCGTCGGGCACGAAGCTGCGGATCAAGTCCAGCCGGCGTCTCGCCGCTCGGAGCTTTTTCGGCAGTCGTTGCTGATACCCCGCGAAGTACTCTCCGGCGTCGTAACGCGCACCCGCCTGGGACATCAACTCTTCGGCTCTGGCGTTGCAGATCAGGCCGCAGGACGGGCATCTGAGGTAGTGGCCCTCATCGTGCTGAACGTAGTCCTCGAGCGTGGTCGATCCACACACCTGGCAGGGCTCGGGCATAGGCACAGGGCCTCCGTTGGTCACAACGCCATAGCCCGTCGTGACCGGCCGCTTGGCGCTGCGTCGGTGCTGCGGTAAGTCGCCGGGCGTCGCCCGCGCCCACCGCCTGTCTTTGGTGCACACAGGGATCGGGATCACGACCGGGGAGCCGGCGCTCCCGCTGTTCGAGCCGGGGCGCACATAGCAATCTGGGGGATCGTGGGCAGATCCCCCAGCTATGCTGCTTCAAACCACCTGCCGGTAACCCCTATGCCCAAACGCCAGCACGCGACGGGGGGTTCGGCCGGTTGCCCGCCCGCCGCTACTCGCCCAGTTTGTCTTCCAGGTAGCGCACAGCGTCGCCCACGGTCTGGATCTTCTCCGCATCCTCTTCGGGAATCTCCACGTCAAACTGCTCCTCGAGCGCCATGACAAGCTCAACGACATCCAGAGAATCGGCGCTGAGGTCGCCGTCGAAGGAGGCGCTCTCGGTGACCTTTGCCTCCGGTACCGACAGTTCGCGGACGATTACTTCCTTGACCTTCTCAAACAGAGCCATTCGATGTTTCTCCCTTCGGCGATGTGCACGAGCCGGAGCAATGCTCCCGACCAATCTATCACGTTCGTTGTGTCCGCGGGCATATGCCCGTGTACTGTAGCCTCACCGGGGCCGCCAGCTACATCACCATGCCGCCACAAATGCTGATGACCTGACCGGTGAGATACGACGAGCGGGGGCCGCACAGGAAGGCCACGACACCGGCCACATCCTCAGCGGTACCCGGACGCGCAAGCGGGATGTTCGACAACCAACCCTCGCGGGCCTCCTCCGCCAACTGCTGGGTCATCGGGGTCTCGATGAATCCGGGAGCCACCGCATTGCACAAGATGCCCCGCCCCGCGAATTCCTTCGCGGTAGTCTTTGTAAGGGCGATCAGGCCGCCCTTCGAGGCCGAGTAGTTCGCCTGCCCCGCGTTGCCCACAAGCCCCACGACAGAGGCGACATTAACGATGCGGCCGTCTCGCTGCTTCATCATCGGCCTGACGGCCGCGCGCGTGCACAAGAAGGCGCTCTTGAGGTTGACGTCCAGGACGAGATCCCACTGGTCGTCTTTCATGCGCACGAGCAGACCGTCGCGGGTGATGCCGGCGTTGTTAATCATGATGTCAATCCGGCCGAAGCGCTCCATCGCGGCGTCCACCGTCGCCTGGACGTCGTCGGCGTCGGAGACGCTGCCGACGGATACGAGTGCCTGGCGGCCCTTGGCTTGGACCATTTCGGCCGTCTGCTCGGCGGTGTACTCGACCAGGTCGTTGACCACGATGTCGGCGCCATCGTTTGCCAACTGCAGCGCGATGGCTCTACCGATGAGCCCGCCGGCTCCCGTAACGACCGCGACCTTGCTATCAAGAGGCATGTTCGGACCTCCAATATCGATTGGGCCGCGGGCCATCAGCAGAGCGCTGGGCAAGCCGCGTGCACCTGGGCCATGTCCGCGACATTGAGCACCACCACATCTTTGTCAATCCGGGGAATCATCTTCGACAGCACCGTGCCGGGCCCGACCTCGACAAAGGTGTCGACGCCCCGGGCAATCATTTGGCGGATGCTGTCGTGCCACCGGACACTACCGGTAACCTGTTGCACCAGCGCGTGTTTGATCTCGTCCGGGTCGGTGCGGGGCGTGGCATCTACGTTGGAGACGATGGGCACCGTGGGCGGACCAATGTCCAACTCATCAATGAAAGGCGTCAGCTCGGCGGCCGCAGGGGCCATAAGGGGTGAGTGGAAGGCTCCACTGACCTTCAGGGCAATTGCCCTGCCGCCGCTGTCCTTGGCCAGGTCCGACGCCGCAGCAACGGCCTGCGGCTCCCCGGAGATGACGATCTGGCCGGGACAGTTGTAGTTGGCCACGGCCAGGACACCGTGCGCTGAGGCCTGCTCAACGATCCGGTCAACCGTGTCGGTGTCGAGCTTGACGATGGCGGCCATGGTTCCTTTGCCCTGGTCAGCGGCCCGGGCCATGAGCTCGCCGCGCTTACTCACGAGTCGCACGGCTTGGGGCAGCCCGATGCATCCGGCGGCCACCAGGGCCGAGTACTCACCCAGGCTGTGTCCGGCCACCATGGCCGGACCGGCCTCGTGGCGCTTGCGCAACGCCGCAAAGGCGGCGACGCTATGCACGAAAATGGCCGGCTGCTGGACCTGGGTTGGTTTGAGCGCCTCAGCGTCCTCGCCGAACATGATCTCAGACAGCGGATAGCCCAGTTGGGAGTCGGCGATGCGGAAGACCTCGGCCGCAATTGCCGAGTCCTGAGCCAGTCGGCGACCCATCCCCGCAAACTGCGAATTCTGCCCTGGGAAGATGTAAGCGATCATCAGACCAAACCTCATGAGACGCGCGGGCCGGCCACGCCGAGTGGATCCCCATGCGTCCTCTAGTCACCAAACTCCTGCTGTAGTTGCTTGATGAGCTCTGGGACGACCTCGAACAGGTCACCCACGATGCCGTAGTGCGCGACGTTGAAGATCGGGGCGTCGGGATCGCTGTTGATGGCGACGATGCAGTCGGATGAAGACATCCCCGCCAGATGCTGCACGGCTCCGGAGATTCCGCAGGCCACGTACAGCTTGGGCTGAACGGTTTTTCCAGTCTGACCCACCTGATGGTATGCGGGTATCCAGCCGGCGTCAACGGTAGCGCGCGAAGCCCCGAGGGCCCCACCGAGCGCCTCGGCAAGCTGCTTGATGAGCGCGAAGTTCTCGGGCTTCTTGATGCCGCGGCCGCCGGACACGATGATCTCGGCGTCCTGCAGGTTCACTTGCTCCCCCGCCTGGTCCTTGACCACCTCGACAATCTTGGTCAGGACGGATTTCTCGTTGAGGTTAACGTCAACCCTGACGACCTGGGCTTTGGCGTCCTGGCGGGGCTCGATCTTGCGCATGACCCGGGGGCGCACGGTGGACATCTGCGGCCGCGCGTATCGGCACACGATCGTGGCCATGATGTTGCCGCCGAAGGCGGGACGGGTCTGCAGCAGCAGCTTCTCATCAGGGTCGATGTCCAGGCCGGTGCAATCGGCCGTCAACCCGGCGCCGATACGCGCCGCGATGCGACTGGCCAGATCGCGACCCATGGGTGTCGCGCCGATCAGGACGATCTCGGGCTTGTAGGTGTTCAGAACGCCCGTCAACACGTCGGTGAAAGGTCCCGTGCGGTAGTGGCTGAGCACCTCATGCTCGACCAGATACACGCGATCGGCCCCGGATGCGGCGGCCTGAGGCACCAGCCCGGACACCTCATTGCCAACCAGGGCGAGGGACACATCGGTACCCAGGTCTTGCGCCAGCACCCGAGCCTGCCCGAGTAGCTCCAGGCTGACGTCTGCCAACTTGCCGTCATGGGTCTCCGCGATGACCCACACGCCGTGGTAGGCGCTTGGGTCGACGTCTTCCTTCTTGGTGACCTCAAGGACGATGGCGTCGAACTTGCAGGCCGATGCGCATGCGCCGCAGCCCGTGCAGTCGTCGGTGAAGCGCGCCTTGCCCTCCTCGACCACGATGGCGCCATACGGACAGGAGTTGATGCATAGCTTACAGCCGGTGCACTTGTCAACATCAATATAGATGGCCATAGGAATTCCTGTGGTGTGGATTTGAGGGCCGTGGGCCCTGTGTGGCTTCCGGTCGGGTCTGCGTGGGGCCATTGGTCGCGGCCCGAAACGCGGCATTACGGCTGGCGGCCCTCAGCGTGCTCCCAGGCGCCCAGGTCGGGAGTTGGTGACGCCCGCCCGCGGGGCCAACTGCTCCGATGAGTGTGGCCGCCAAAGCAGCGGCCGGAAAGCCCCTTCGAGGCCGCGACGCTTCTGTCCGTCTCAGAGGGCCACAAAAACCCCCTCAGGGCCGATTTCCGGGCACAGACTCAGTCGAGAGCACGGCCTTTCGGCCACGTCTTCAAAGCACCTTATCCTCCCGCAGATGCTCGATGAGGTCTTTGATCATCTGTGGCGCCTCGCCCTGCAGCTTCACGGCCGTATGGTCGTGACTGGGGGCGAAGACCTTGACCACGTTCGTGGCCGAGCCGGTTAGACCGCAGCGTTCCTCATCGGCGCCGATTTCCTGGGCCACCAGAGTAGGAATCTCGGTCTTGCGCGCCTTCATGACACCCTTGAGGCCGGCATGTCTTGGGTCATTGATCTGCTTCACGACGGTCAACAGGCAGGGCAGCGAAGTCTCGACGATCTCGAACCGATCGTCCAGCAGGCGCTTGACACGGGCCTTTTTGCCCTCGATCTGTATGTCGATGGCATAGGTGACTTGGGGTATGCCTAGTTGCTCGGCAAGGCCGGGCCCCACCTGGGCGGTGTCCCCGTCAAAGGCCTGTTTGCCGCAGATAATCAGGTCGTAC
>Ga0272441_10011387_pt1 | contig 13219 bp, 11 predicted proteins | sample SSMProp6N_FD_193582 | JGI IMG/M metagenome (GOLD analysis project Ga0272441, IMG submission 193582) | Marine sediment archaeal communities from Little Sippewissett salt marsh, Falmouth, MA, United States - SSM-Prop-6N | ecosystem: Environmental > Aquatic > Marine > Wetlands > Sediment ... | reverse complement strand
GGTCTCAGATATTGATCGAGAGGATATCGCCCCTTTTGTAATAGTTTATCCTGAAGCCGTTATTTACGGCCCGGTAAAACCTGAGGATGTACACCACCTTGTCGAGGAACATCTATACAAGGGCCGTGTCGCAACCGAATTAATCGCCCCGACCAAGCAACTGACAGGGCCAATTGCCTGGATAGCTGATAGAAAAGGAACTTTACCCGCAGAACAGCGCATTGTACTTGAACGTGCGGGTATTATCGATCCTGATTCTATTGAAGAATATGTGATCCATGATGGATATATAGCATTAGGCAAAGTGCTCACAGAAATGAGCCCGCAGGAAGTGATTTCAGAAATCAAGGAGAGTAACCTGCGTGGACGCGGTGGTGCAGGATTTCCGACCGGAACAAAATGGGGATTTGTAGCTTCCGCAAAAGGTGATAAGAAATATGTTATCTGCAATGCTGATGAGAGTGAACCCGGGACGTTTAAAGACCGGCTGATTCTCGAAGGTGATCCGCATAGCATTATTGAATCGATGGTGATCGCTGCATATGCTGTCGGTGCCAATGAAGGATATATTTATGTTCGCGGCGAATACAGTCTGGCACAAACACGGCTGATCAATGCCATCAATCAAGCCAAAGAATTAGGTTTTCTTGGAGAGAATATTTTTGGCACTGACTTCTGTTTCGATCTGCATATCCATGCAGGCGCCGGCGCTTACATTTGTGGTGAAGAAACTGCCTTGATCGAATCGATCGAAGGGAAGCGCGGCGAACCACGCTCTCGCCCACCCTATCCAACAACCAATGGTTTATGGGACAAGCCGACACTGGTAAATAATGTTGAGACTTTAGCCAACGTTGCCCCGATCATTCGGAATGGCGCTCAGTGGTTCAAATCATACGGCAGCGCATCCAGTTCCGGTACAAAAGTGTATACCATTCTTGGCAATGTTAATGTCACTGGATTAATTGAAGTGCCAATGGGTATCACGCTTCGGGAAGTGATATCGATTTATGGAAAAGGAATGAAGAATGGCGCAAAACTCAAGCTGGCCCAAACCGGTGGATCAAGCGGATCAATCATACCCGCTGATCTCCAGGATGTGCCAATGGACTATGATTCATTTGCAAATGCTGGTGTTGCCATGGGTTCCGGAGCGCTGCTGCTCTGCAGTGAGGAAACTTGCGTTGTAGATCTGGCAAAAGTCTTAATGAATTTTTTCCGTTTTGAAAGCTGCGGAAAATGCAATCCGTGCCGCATAGGTAACCAGCGCGCTTTTCAAATTTTGACAAAAATATCTGAGGGGCTTGGAAATCCAAAAGATTTAACGGACCTTGAAGATATTAGCAAATGGCTGTATGAAATGTCCAATTGTGGTTTAGGCCAAACTGCGGGATCCCCCTTAAAAGACATAATCAGTCACTTTAAGGATGAGGTAGAAGCCCATATTAATAATAAAGATTGTCCTGCTGGTGTATGTGCAATGTCCGGTAAAATGCCAGCATTGAAATAATTGGGAGAAGAGATAAGATGGTAAAAATAACAATAGACGATAAAACAATTGAAGTAGAAAATGGGACAACGGTTCTTAATGCTGCCCGCCAATTAGATGTAGATATTCCTACACTTTGTGATCATCCAGAATTAACCCCTTATGGTGGTTGCCGCCTGTGCCTTGTAGAAGTCGAAGGCGCGCGCACACTCCAACCCTCCTGCACCTTACCCGCTTCTGATGGGATGGTAGTAAGAACGAATACCGAAAAGATCCATGAGGCACGAAAATTTGTCCTTTCAATGATCTTTAGCGAACGTAATCACTTTTGTCCATATTGCCAGGTAAGCGGTGGAGATTGCGAATTGCAGAACGCTGCCTATGATGAGGATATGACCCACTGGCCTATTCAGCCGAATTGGCAGCCATATCCAGTCGATGCATCGCATCCATTTATTATCCTCGAACATAACCGCTGCATTCTCTGTCGCCGCTGCGTACGTGCCTGCGGTGAGCTCGTTGGTAATTTCACGCTGGGATTTGAGGAACGCGGAGCGGATAGTACACTGGTAGCGGATCTGGGACTTCCTCTAGGTGAGAGTTCCTGTGTAAGTTGCGGGACTTGCCTACAGGTCTGCCCAACGGGATCCCTGATTGATCGCTGGAGCGCTTATCAGGGTAAGGAAACAGATGTTGAAACAACCAAAACCATTTGTATGGGTTGTAGTATTGGTTGTGGAATTAATGTACTCACTCGGGATAATCGCCTTGTGCGTATTGAAGGAAATTGGGATGATGAAATTAGCCAGGGTCTTCTGTGTGAAATAGGCCGATTCCACCCAATGGTTGAAGAACGCGAACGGATTCTTACCCCAATGGTCAAATCGGACGGTAAATTAAAAGCGGCAACCTGGGATGATGCACTTAAAGCCGCAACCGAAATGGTTTCATCTTCCAAAGGCGATTTATCAGGAGTAGCTTCAACCCGCGTTTCATTAGAAGCATTGGCAGATTTCAAGAATTTATGTGATGCATTTGATGCAAAAGTAATTCTCACAACTGAAGATTGCCAGGCCGTATCATCAATTTTCAAGCAGGCTTCCAAAGATAATGCGCCCTTTGAAGGCAAAATTGAAGACCTACTTGATGCAGATTGCTATCTGACCTTAGGTGAAGACATCACTAAAGATCACCAGGTGCTGAGCTTTTTTGCAAAAAGGCGCATCCCTGAAGGCGCAAAATTAATTCAGATCGCAGAAAAAGAAACCGGTTTTGATAATTTTGCGACAACATCACTCCATGTGAAAGAAAAATCTCTCGCAGATTTTCTTTTAGACCTTCGAAAATTGGTCGAAATAAAAGCAGAAACTGTAAAGAAAGTTGCAGAAAAGTATTCAATTGAAGATGAACAACTGCAAGAAACAGTGAATAGTCTGCTATCATCGGAAAAAATTGTCGTATTATTCGGCTCTAGAAAAGATTTCAACGATAGTGAAGCACTGGTCAAAGCAACAAAGGCATTTTCATCAGCAATCAACGCGATCATGCTTTCAACCAAAGGGAATATCAATAGTGTTGGAGCTGCTGCTCTTGGATTTTCAAGCACTGAAGCTGTAAAAAGTAATTTGATCTTGATGTTGCTTGGTGACGAGGAGCTCTCACAATGTACTGCTCAGAAATTTGAAAAGGCTGGAAAACGAATTGTCTTCAGCAGCTATGTTTCTCAGCTAACAGCTGGTGCGGACATCATCTTCCCCGTCAGCAACTGGTTAGAACAGAATGGGCATATTATCAATATTGACGGGCATATTCTAGAACAGAGATCTGCCCTTGAAGCTCCCCAGGGCGTATATTCAAATGAAGAAGCAGTAAATATGCTCAAAAATGCTTTGAATGTAAAAGGGAAAGTTGTTTGGGACCAAGAAATTAAACAATTTTCCTCCCCGGTAAAGATAGCATAGAAAAAAGGAGAATGATCATGGCAAAACCTACGGTAGCAAGTGACTGGCTAGGCGGATGTGCTGGTTGTCACATGTCCTTTTTGGATATCGATGAACGTATAGTCAAGTTAGTGGAGCTAGTTGATTTACGGGCAACACCGATCACAGACCTGAAAGAACCAGATGAAAAGGGCGTAACGGTTGGTATTCTAGAGGGTGGAATTACTAACACATATAACGAGGAAGTTGCAAAGCGGATGCGCGATAGATGCCAGATCCTGGTTGCCCTGGGTGATTGTGCTGTTTTTGGTGGAGTACCGGCAATGAGAAATTTTTTCACACTCAACGACGCTTTAACCAGGGCATATGTTGATACACCCAGTACAGATGAAAGTGGAAAAATACCATCTAATCCAGAATTAGCAAAAATGACCGTTGTACGTCCTGTGCACGAAATAGTACCTGTGGACGTATTCATTCCCGGATGCCCGCCTGATGCAGACATCATTTTTTATGCATTAACAGAATTGGCGCAGGGTAGAATACCGAAACTTGAAAATAATAACTTGATGTGGAACTAAGAGAGGTAAATATGGTTACCCAGAAAATTACAATTGAACCAGTCACCAGGATAGAAGGTCATGCCAAAGTGACAATAAATATGAATGAGGAAGGCAAAGTAGACCATGCTTACTTTCATGTAAATGAATTTCGCGGTTTTGAAAAATTCTGTGAAGGAAGAATGATTTTTGAAATGCCCTCCATTACCCCGCGAATATGTGGAATCTGCCCGGTCAGCCATCACCTTGCTTCTTCAAAAGCTGGCGATATTGTGATGGGTTCTCCCCCACCTCGCACCGCTACCCTGTTGCGCGATCTGATGCATATGGGCCAGATCATCCAGAGCCATGGTATGCATTTCTTCGAATTAGCCGGCCCTGACCTGATTCTTGGGTTTGATGCAGATCCAGCGACAAGGAATGTGGTCGGATTGATCCATGCAGACGCCGACCTTGCTTTGAAAGCTGTTGCTTTAAGAAAGTATGGCCAGGAGATAATCGCGAAGGTTGGTGACCGAAGAATTCACCCCACATTCTCAATCCCCGGTGGAGTAAATAAAACGTTATCCAGCCAAACGAGAGATGAGATACTCAAAGATGTTGATGAAATGATCGCTATCACACGGGTTGGATTGTCCATCTTTAAAGATTGGGCAGCAAAGAACAAAGAAGATATTGATAAGTTTGCTGTGTTTAAAACCGGTTATATGGGTCTCGTAACTCCCAAGAACAGCCTTGAGTTGTATCAAGGCGATATCCGCCTCGTTGGTCAGGATGGAAAACAATTAGAAAAATTTGATGCAAATGATTATCTCGAGAATATTTCAGAGCACGTCGAAGATTGGTCATATTTGAAATTCCCGTATTACAAGAAGATGGGATATCCAGATGGTGTGTATCGCGTTGGACCTCTGGGACGATTGAACGCGGTTGACCAGATCGACACACCGCTTGCAAATGAAGAATTCAAAGTGTACCGTGCTATGAACGATGGAAAGCCGATCGAAAATACTCTCCATTATCATTACGCCCGTTTGATCGAAACACTTTTTGCGATTGAGAGGGTCAAAGTGTTACTGGATGATCCTGACATTTTGGGCAAAGATATTATGAATACCAAGCAAAACTTTAAAGGTGAAGGGGTTGGTGTGATCGAAGCACCGCGCGGTACGCTTCTTCATCACTATAAGGTAAAAGAAAACGGCCAGGTGGAGAAAGTAAACCTGATCGTTTCCACCGGGCATAACAACTGGGCTATGAGTGAAGCTGTTGATTCAGTAGCAAAGACCTACATCACTGGACCAGAAGTTCATGAAGGATTACTAAACCGTGTGGAAGCAGCAATTCGTGCACATGATCCCTGCCTATCTTGTTCAACACACGCTGTTGGGCAAATGCCAATGATCGTTGACATTCTGGATAAAGATGGAAATCTGATCAAGGAATTAAAACGCGGATAACCACTACACTGGCTAAATAAAATATAATGATGCCGTCATGAGTTTGGCGGCATTTTTTAATAAATAATGAAAAGAAAATTGCTTTTATTTGGATATGGTAACCCGGACAGGGGTGATGATGGAGCTGCCTATCACATCATCAAACAGTTGTTAAAAGCATCAGATATTAATGAAGATGATATTTTTTCTGCTGAAGTGGTTAAGTTAAATGAAAATACCGACATACTATTCAACTTTCAATTACTTCCTGAATACGCAGACTTATTAACAGAATATGATCGTGTTATTTTTATTGATGCGCATACTGCTGAAATAGAAGAAGAACTTAAATTGCAGCCGTTACAACCCAACTTTCAATATTCCCCATTTACTCACCATTTTTCCCCTTCCTCCTGTCTGGCATTAGCAAAATCATTGAAAGGAAACGCCCCACAAGCCTGGCTCCTATCAATTCGGGGATACCATTTTGGTTTTGACCGCAATCTTTCACAAAGAACTTCAGAATTAGTAAATGAAGCTCTAAAAATTTTAAAAACAAGATTTTTAGAATTTTTATGATTTTTATAGTATTTTTACCTTAATAGTATAATTAAGAAATGCACGAATTATCAGTTACAGAAGCATTGCTAAAAACCGCTTGCGATCATGCAAATCAGCAAAATGCAAAAAAAGTAACTGTCCTAAATCTAAAAATTGGTAAGCTCTCGGGAATAATTGATGATAGTGTCCAATTTTACTGGGATATCATCACAAAAGATACCATTTGTGAAACATCAGTCTTGAATTTTACACATATTCCAGCAAAATTTGAGTGCCAGCAATGCAAATATCAATTTGAGATCAAAGATGAATTGATCCCTTGTCCGATGTGCAAAAGCCTGGATCTGGCTACGGTGCAAGGAAATGAATTTCTCTTAGAGAGTATTGAGATTGAGAAAGAAATAAATGAATAGTAATAAACAAACCATTCCAATTGTTCAAAAAATTTTAAGTGTAAATGACGATCTTGCCTCCCGAAATAAGAATTTACTCAGCGAAAAAGGAATCCTGGCTTTAAATATCATGGCGTCTCCTGGTTCAGGGAAAACAAGTCTCATCCTTCGGACAATTGAGTCTTTAGCAGGTCGAATAAAAATTGGCGTCATCGAAGGAGATACTGCTCCTGTTACGATAGATGCAGATAAGATCAGCAACCTTAATATTCCTGTGGTTCAAATCAATACCGGGGGAGAATGCCATTTAGATGCCAGTATGGTGAGAAAAGGTATGGATGCTTTAGATCTTTCAAACATTGAACTATTGATCATTGAAAATGTAGGAAACCTTGTTTGCCCTGCTGCTTTTCGATTAGGTGAACATAAAAATATCGTTGTTTCCAGCATACCTGAAGGCGACGATAAACCTTATAAATATCCGAACATTTATCGGGGACTGGATGCCCTGGTTCTCAATAAAGTTGACTTGCTCCCCTATGTTGAATTCGACATAGAATATTTTAAAGCTGGTATTTCAGCTTTAAACCCCGGGGTTGAAATATTTGAACTATCCTGCAAAACTGGTACCGGTCTTGATCATTGGAAAGAATGGATCTTGCAGCAAATTGAAGCCGATTAATTGATGTCAGATATCAACACCCGCCGTATTCATATAAAAGGAGTAGTGCAAGGGGTTGGTTTCAGGCCATTTGTTTATTCAACAGCAAAAGAACTGAATATCACTGGATGGGTGAGAAATTCTTCCGCAGGAGTTGATATCGTCGCCTCAGGTGAGATAAAAAACCTTGATCTTTTTATTGATCAAATAGAAAATAATCCTCCCCCATTATCTGTAATAGACTTGTTTGAGTGGTTTGAAAGCCCTCCTGAGCTTTTTTCAGATTTTAACATTCTTAAAAGCAAGGTCATTCCAGGAGGATTCATTCCAATTTCACCGGACATTGCCATTTGTGCGGATTGCCAGCATGAACTTTTTGATCCAGGAGATCACAGGTACCGCTATCCATTTATCAACTGCACCAATTGCGGTCCGCGATTAACTATCATAAAGGATATCCCCTATGATCGGCCTTTGACTACTATGGCGTCGTTTCCAATGTGCTCGGTATGCACATCAGAATATTCAAATCCAACAAACCGCCGTTTTCACGCTCAACCGATAGCCTGCCCGGATTGTGGCCCACAGATATGGTTTCAAAAGGCAAATGGTGATAATCTGGCTGGAGAAAACGGCCTACGCGAAGCAAGGCGTTACCTGAAAGATGGAAAAATAATTGCTATCAAAGGTCTGGGCGGTTTTCACCTTGCCTGTGACGCAACAAACCCTACCGCTGTGAAAAATCTTCGCAAACGGAAGAGACGATCGGAAAAACCCTTTGCATTGATGGGGTTTGATATCGGCGCTATAGAAAAATATTGTGCGATCACAAATCCAGAAAAAAGGATGATCCTGTCCAAAGAAAAACCAATCGTTATCGTTAAAGAAAGGCCTGAAAACAGGTTACCAGAACAGATAGCCCCAGGTCGGCATACGATCGGTGTTATGTTAGCTTATACTCCGCTGCACTTGCTTTTGTTAGAACCCGAGGAAAACTTTCCTGATCTATTTGTGATGACCAGTGGAAATATTTCTGATGAACCCATCGCCTATATTAATCATGAGGGGATGGAACGATTAAACGATATTGCTGATGGCTTCCTCATGCACGACCGTGATATTCATATCCGTATGGATGATTCGGTATCTACAGTAATTAATCACAAACCATATTTTTTCAGGCGATCGCGAGGATTCGCTCCGCGTTCCATCCCATTACAAGGAAATAAGATCAGTGGTCTTGCAGTCGGCCCAGAATTGAAAAATACATTCTGCCTGACGAAGGATGAGTATGCATTTGTCAGCCATCATATTGGCGACCTAAAGAATTTTGAAACATATACTGCTTTTACCGAAAGTGTTGCCCATTACTGCAAAATTTTTCGTATCTCGCCACAAAAGATTGCATGTGACTTACATCCAGAATATTTATCCACAAAATTTGCTCGTGAATGGTCACAAAAAAACAACATTCCCCTCACCTTCATTCAACACCATCATGCCCATTTAGCATCATGCCTGGCTGATAATAACTATTTTGAGGATTCTCCGGTAATCGGATTCATATTTGATGGCACCGGTTATGGTACGGATGGAAATATCTGGGGAGGAGAAATCCTGGTTGGGAACATTAAAGAATCATCTCGGGAAATGCATCTTGCTGAAATGCCCCTTCCCGGAGGGGACCATGCAGTATATCATCCAAATCGGATTGCACTTGCTTATCTAATCGCTAATCACATACCTTTGGGTGAGAAATTAAATCCAATAAGGTCTTTTGAAAAGTCAGAGTTGGATATTCTCAGAAAACAAATAAAGCAAAAAATCAATGTCCCTTTAACAACCAGCATGGGGCGCCTTTTTGATGCCGTTGCTAGCCTTTTGGATATTCAACAATCTATATCCTATGAAGCACAGGCAGCAATTGAAATGGAGCAAATGATAACACCTGGCTTTGAAGGTTATTACCGATTCAAAACCACCGCAGGGATTATTGATATTGGTGATGTCCTTAAAGAGATCTTAGATGATATCGATCAAGAAGTTAATGCGGGAATAATCTCCGCAAAATTCCATAATAGCATCGTTGATCTGGTGGTTAACGCTGCAAAATCATTACGATCACAAAATGAAATTAACAAAGTTGCATTATCAGGTGGAGTATGGCAAAATCTCTATTTATTGAAAAAAACAATCTCTTCATTAATCGCAGAAGGATTTTCCGTTCTTTATCACCATCATGTCCCAGCTAACGATGGAGGTGTTTCACTGGGGCAGGCAGCCGTGTTAGCAGTGAATAACTAAGAAATGAGGTTACTATGTGTCTTGGAGTTCCAGGAAAAATAATTGAAATTTATGAATCAGAAAAAACAAAAATGGGAAAAGTCGACTTCGATGGGGTAACACTTGAAGTGTGCCTTGAAGCTGTTCCTGAAGCGAGCATTGAAGATTATGTAATTGTCCATGCAGGGTTTGCGATTAGTACGTTGAGCAATGATGAAGCAGCCGAAACATTGAAGTATTTGAAAGAAATTGATGAGATAAATCAGCAATTACACTCGCAAAACATTTAAGCTAATGAATAAGACCTACACTTACCAGAACCCAGATTTGATAAAAAGATCTCTTGATACTTTATCAAAAATCCTTACAAAAAAATGGGCAATAATGGAAATATGCGGTGGCCAAACACATGCATTCATGCAAACCGGACTTTCCGGTATGCTTCCAGATGAAATTGAATTGATCCATGGTCCGGGTTGTCCAGTATGTGTTACTTCCTTAGAATTGGTTGATAAGGCAGTCGCAATCGCTTCCAGCGAAAATGTCATTTTTACATCTTATGGCGATATGCTTCGTGTACCGGGGTCAGAATCTGACCTATTTTCCGTTAGGGCAGCCGGCGGTGATGTCCGTGTTGTGTATTCACCAATAGAAGCACTCCAGATTGCTGAAAATAATCCGGATAAAGAAGTCGTTTTCTTTGGAATTGGATTCGAAACTACCGCCCCATCAAATGCGATCAGTGTGATCAAAGCAGAGGAAAGAAAGATTTCCAATTATTCAATGCTTGTATCCCATGTACGGGTCCCACCCGCTATGCATGCGATATTAAGTGCTGAAAATAACCGTGTTCAAGGTTTCCTGGCAGCCGGGCATGTCTGTGCAATTATGGGGTTAGCGGAATACTTCCCGATAGCAGAGAAGTATCACACACCCATTACCGTGACTGGTTTTGAACCAATGGATCTCATTCGGGGCATCCTGGAAACAGTCCGAATGCTTGAAGAGGGATCAACCAGTGTAGTTAATGCCTATAAGCGGGTTGTCTCACCACAGGGGAACATGCAAGCAAAAAGGATCATTGATCAGGCTTTTGTAGAATGTGATCGCCAATGGCGCGGCATAGGCATGATCCCAATGAGTGGCTGGAAACTAAATACTGTCTATGCGCAATACGATGCAGAATTGAAATTTGATGTAGAAAACATCAAGACTCATGAATCAGAAATTTGTATTTCGGGTTTGATTTTGCAGGGAATCAAAAAACCTTACGAATGCCCTGCATTTGGGACGCAATGCACACCTCAGAACCCTTTAGGCGCAACAATGGTATCATCTGAAGGAGCCTGTGCTGCCTATTACCGTTACGGAAATATATAATGGAGAATAATAAATTCGAAAATTTTTCCTGTCCCTTGCCAATACCATTAAATGGGCAAGTTGCGATCGGCCATGGAAGTGGCGGAACGCTGACTAAAAACCTCATAACTTCTGTCTTTTATAAGTATTTTCATAATCCTATTCTTGATGCGGGAAATGACTTTGCAGAGATATCGGCAAAAGGATCAAAAATTATCACTTCTACTGATGGTCATGTCATCGATCCGATCTTTTTCCCGGGCGGGGACATTGGCAAACTGGCTGTAGCAGGTACTGTTAATGACATCAGTGTTTCCGGTGCGATTCCAAAATACCTAACTGCTTCTTTTATCATTGAGGAAGGTTTTCCAATTAAAGATTTAGATCAGATTGCCCAATCTATGCAACAATGCGCTTTAGAAGCAGATGTTAAGATTATTTCAGGGGATACAAAGGTTGTTGAGAAAGGAAAAGCGGATAAGATTTTTATTTCGACCGCAGGAATTGGGTTTCTTAAAAACGGATTAATAATCAATGGCAGCCAGGCAAAACCAGGAGATGCGGTTGTTGTATCCGGGACAATCGGCGACCATGGGATTTCTGTACTTGCAGCAAGAAATGAATTGGGTTTTTCCACGACAGTCATATCAGATGTCGCTCCCTTAAACAATATGATCCAATCGGTTTTGGCTCTAACACACCATATCCACGTCATGCGCGATCCAACGCGTGGAGGGGTTGCAACTACATTAAATGAGATCGCAATGCAAAGCAAAGTCAACATCACACTTGATGAAGAAAAAATTCCAATAAAAAAACAAGTGCATGCCGCCTGTGATATTCTTGGTTTTGATCCTCTTTATGTGGCAAATGAAGGAAAAGTATTATTCATCTTACCCGAACGTGAGGTATCCACCCTTCTAAAGGCACTGCATGCGCATCAATATGGGAAAAATGCAGTAGTTATTGGTTCAATCAGCCAATCCAGCAACTCCCCAAAGGTTTTAATGCATACCCGGATTGGCGGAACACGGATTGTTGATATGCTTTCTGGAGCAATGCTTCCTAGAATCTGCTGATATTTATTAAACTTGACATCCTGCCTTCTCACTTTATACTTAACCAAATAACAAAAGAGGAATACATGAAAATTGACTACAAAGAGACAACATCCGACCTAATTTCCAGAATAAACATACACGATAAATACGGCGCAAGAGATATTGACAAGTGGATGTTAGAAACACTTGATCTAAAAGAAGGATTAAAGATCCTTGATGCTGCATGTGGTTCTGGAAAACAGTGCGCCTCATTCTACACCACCTTAAACGGTAATTGTGATATTACTGGCGGAGATGTTTCCAAAGAGCTGCTTGAAAAAGCCAAACAGCTAAGTGATGAAAAGAACTACAAAATCAACTTTGTCAATCTTGATTTTAATAAACGCTTTGAATTTGAAGATAATACATTTGATCTTATTTCCTGCTGCTTTGCCATTTATTATTCAGAAGATATTCCTTTCACAATTCAGGAAATGCATCGCGTTCTCAAACCGGGCGGAAAATTATTCACAACAGGACCAATGCCTGAAAATAAAATGGAATTCTATGAAATTATTCAGGAAGCAACCAGCAAACCTATTCCCAAAATGCCGGGAAGTTCGCGATACGCAAGTGAGATACTTGATGCAATTAAAAACACATTTTCAAGCGTCGACGTGAATGTATTTGAAAACCCCCTCACATTTCCGACTGCAGAACCGTTCCTGGAATATACAAGGGCATCCCTCTCAGAGGATAGGCGTTTATGGGGAGACTTTTTCACAGAAAAAGATGGGTTTGTAGATGTAATGGACGCAATCACAAAAGTTGCGGAAAAGAAGATCGAAGACAATGGACAAATCGTAATGACAAAAGTTGTTGGTGGTTTTGTAGCTACAAAATAAAGAACGGATAGAAGATGAATTTTATTGGGAAAAGGATATTCTTTATCGGTGCCCATCCAGATGATATTGAAATAGGTGCCGGTGCATTAATTGCTAATCTCAAGGAAAAATCGGAGGTTTTTTGTATCACACTATCCGATAATCAGAAAAACCCGCGATTAAAAAATGTTGTCAAGGAACATAAAGATAGCATGAGAATATTAGGAATTGATGAAAACCATGACTACCTGCGTGAATTTGAAACACGACGATTTAAACAGGTTCGCCAGGATATCCTTGAATATCTTTTTTCCCTTAATACGAAGTTCAAACCAGATTTAGTTTTTGTCCACACCGATGCTGATTTACATCAAGACCACAGCGTTGTAACAGAAGAGTCTTTGCGTGCATTTCGTGGCATATCATTATTTGGCTTTGATGTCATTCGCAGCTCCCATGGCTTTTTTCCAGATCTGTTAATAGAGGTCAACGAGGAAGATGTGAAGAAAAAAATCACAGCATTGGAAGCTTATAAAACATATGCTGAAAAATATTATTTTTCCCCTGAACTTACGAGAGCAATCCTCGTCAGGAATGGTGCATTAGCCGAG
>Ga0272441_10011386_pt1 | contig 13220 bp, 13 predicted proteins | sample SSMProp6N_FD_193582 | JGI IMG/M metagenome (GOLD analysis project Ga0272441, IMG submission 193582) | Marine sediment archaeal communities from Little Sippewissett salt marsh, Falmouth, MA, United States - SSM-Prop-6N | ecosystem: Environmental > Aquatic > Marine > Wetlands > Sediment ... | reverse complement strand
GATAGCCGCATCTCTCGTAGAAAGCGTGGGCTCGGCTGCGCACAACATTGGTATATACCACAACCTCGGTGAATCCCTTGGACCGGGCCCATTGCTCGGCTCTGTACACCAGAGTCGCCCCAACTCCCCTGCTGCGCCACTGCTCATCCACGACCAGGCCCCCGATCATAGCGCGCGGGCCTACCGTGAGCAGCTTGTCGACAAACACGTGGATCCAGCCGATTACCTGCTCACCAGAGGCGGTGGTTGATCCTCCTGATACAGCCACGAATACCCGGTTGTTGCGGCGGTCTTTCATGATCCGGCGGTACCGGATGATCATGGTCTCTGAGCCCTCAGGATAGCCGAGTTGAGCATTCAACCGGATGATATCCGGGATGTCCTTGCGCCGGGTTACTCTGATGGTAAAATCGTTCTGATCGTCTGCGGGCTCACAGGTATTCGAAGCAATTTGCTCTGTCGCCATAAGCAGAGGATATCGGGATTGACCTGCGATGTCGACGGCCGTTGGAGACTACTGAATCGGATACTCGATCTTGCGTACCGACGGGTTGATGTAGGGATCGATCCAGGGGGATTCCAGCTGACGGGAGGAGAGTTCGGCATAGATGGTAGCGGCGGGTCCCACGGTCCCTAAGGGATAGGTGGCAAGGAGCCGCCATATCGGTTCGGCAAGGCTGGGGCGGGATGCGGTGTAGGATGCGGTGGCCAGGTAGTACAGGGTTTTGAAGAAATCTTCGGCGACGAGGTACTGCCTGATATTGTCCCGCTCCAGGGCGGCATCCCAAAAGGCTTCCATGGTAGTGAAAACGAATCCCGGCTGCACCCGGCGCAGCTCTTTGACGGATTCGGAAATCATGATATCCAGAGCAAACAGACCGTGGAGGATCGATAGGGGCCGGCCGGTGCGGTAGTAGAACCAACCGAGCTTGGCATGGGCGGGAACCGAGAAGGCGACACCCTCCATCCGGTAGAGCTTGAACAGGTGGTCCAAGCCCTTTTCGTCATACGTAGACAGGAAGGCATCCCGGAAGCTGCTGTATTGCTCGTCCGTGAAGTAGGGTTGGTCTTCCAGGACCTGCTGAAGGTACCTATCCATATCCGCATACAGTTCCTGGATCTCGTGGAGTTCGGCCAGACGGTAAAGCACCGAGAACTTCTCCTCAGCGATCTCCATGCCTTTGCGCAGCTCGTAGGCCTTTTCGTATTGGCGTTTGGCCAGGGCAAAGGCTCCTTCCTGGAAGTAGATGTCCCCGATGGCCATCTCCGCCTCGGGAAATGTGCCTCCCCTCTTGTCGATCGCCTCCTGGAAGGCCAGGAGCGCTTCTCCGAGCTCCGGACCTTCCGGATCGTCGAGCTTGGCCTTTCCCTGCTCGTAGAGTTGCCAGGACTCAACGAAGTTGTTCGCCTGAGCCGGGAGAACAGTAGCGGCAACCAGGAGGCAGGACAGGAGTATTAGAAGAGGTACGATGCGATTTCGAAATCTCAAAACTTCTCCAATTCTTCCTTGAAGGCTTCAATGGCATGATCGGCGCTTTCCCGGCGAATGATTTTCCCTTTTTTGAAAATTACAACCTGGTTTTCCGAACCGGTGATCCCGAGATCGGCCCGCTTAGCTTCCCCAGGGCCGTTTACAGGACAACCCATGATCGCCACGGTGAGATTCTTGCGTATCTTCCGCAGGAAGGGCTGCATCTTTTCGAGGAAACCGATCACGTCGAAAACGGTACGCCCGCAGGTCGGACAGGAGATCAGCTCCGGCCCGAAGGAACGCAGGCCCAGATTCTGGAGAATCGAACGGGCGGCGATAATCTCATTTTGGGGGGTGTCGGAAAGAGAAACCCGCACCGTGTCCCCTACCCCACCGGCTAACAGCCGGGAGAGGGCCAGGGTGCTTTTAACGGTTCCCTGGATGAGGGGTCCCGCCTCGGTCACTCCTATGTGAAGCGGATATTCGTGGCGTTCGGCGAACAGCAGGTTGGCCCGGACCGTGGTCTCCACATCCGCGGCCTTCAGCGAAAAGATAACCCGTTCAAAGCCCAGCCTCTGCAGCAGGGACAGCTCCTCCTCCGCCGCCCGAACCATGGCTTCGGCCACGTTTCTCTCATGCCTCAAGTGCCTGGGAAGGGAACCGGCGTTGACTCCGATCCGCAGAGCCACCCCCTTGTCCTCGGCCTTGCGAACCAACTCCTCCACCTTGTCGGGAGCTCCGATATTGCCGGGATTGATGCGGATCTTGGCTACGGGGAAGTCCAAACACCGAAGGGCAAGTCGATGATCGAAGTGAATGTCCGCGACAAGAGGAAGATTGGTACGTGTGGCAAGCGCTCCGAGAAACTCGGCTGATTGGAGATCCGGGACGGAGAAACGCAACAGCTCACAGCCGATCTCCTCCAGGCTGCGTATCCCGGCCAGGGTGCGTTCGAGCCCGCTTGTGGAACCCTCCGCAGCCAGCGGCTCTTTCCACATGGTCTGCACACTGACGGGTGCTCCGCCCCCTATCCGTAGCGGCCCGACAAGAACGGCTTTGGTTTTTTTAATCTCGGCCACGGTAACGAGCCGGCTAAACGTCGTAGGTCGGCTGCCGGTCCTATCTGAGGGTGGTCATGAGGAAAACCATGACGAACAGCGCCACGGTTTCCACGATACCGATGACCATCAGGTAGTTGACGAAGCCCTTACCCGTCTCCCCAAGAGCATCCGCAGCGGAGGCTCCGGCTCTGCCTTGGGCCAGGGCGGAAAAACCGATGCCCAATCCGCCGAAGATCCCCGCCGCCATTTTAGCAACAGGCTCCGCAGAGGAGGCAAGAATCGCGTTCATCAGGATCAATCCGTAGATAGTCTGGGTCAGAGGCGCACCGGCGAAAACTACGAGCAGAAATATGGCCTGTTTGTTCTGGGCGAACGCTTTTTTCCAGGCTCCGATCGCACCCATCCCGCCGATTCCCGTACCCAGGGCAGATCCCACGGCGGCAAGTGATATCGCTGCGGCATAGCCCATTTGTCCAATATCCATTTAGTTTTCTCCTTCGGTTTCTTGAAATGGTTTATAGGGCACCCCGGTCCATTGCATACCGAGCTGCCCCGAGAACTCGAGCATATTCAGGCGTACACCGTGCACGATGACGGACATCGCGCCCATGACGATGTTCAAGGTGTGCCCGAAGAACAGAATGAAGGCGGCGATCAGTCCCGAGGGCATTGCTGCAAACCCCACATTCGCGGCCATGGCGTTGAAATTGGTGGCCACCGCAACCGTGGCCAGGCCTACGGCGAACAGGCGGAGGTAGGAAACAATGTCCGAAAACGAGCTGATGCTGTCCAGGACGCTCAGAGGCAACCGCAACAGGCCGAATGCAAGGCCCTTGAAAAAACTGCCCTTCTGCTCTCCGAACACCACCACCAGGAGGATTCCCCCTCCGACCAGCCATATTCCCAACGGATTCAAAGGCTGCTGAAGCACGATGAAGCGGGTTACGAAGAACATGCCCCAGAGTACGGACAGCCATCCCAGCTCACTGAAGGCGGCCAGTTTGGGCAATCCGCGGATGAAGCTGAGCAGGCGGGCAATGCTCAGGTGCACCACTCCGATCACGAAGCAGAGATACATCATGGTCTTCGTGTTCTCCACCCCGAAGCTCGCAATCTGGGGAATCACGATTTTGGAAAGGAGCGGGTGAGAGGCCAGGGCTTCGACGCCGAACCAGGTCCCCGACAGCGCTCCCCAGACGATCGTGGCGATGCTGAGCACGAACAGCAGCGTAAACACGCCCCCCGGACGCCCCCGCATGGTGATGCGCGCGACGAGGGTCAGGATGAAAAAGACGATCCCGTAGCCCGCATCTCCGATCAGCATGGCGAAAAACAGGCTGAAGAACAGCAGGAAGAGGAAGCTGATGTCGAACTCCCTGTACCCGGGAGTGGTATCCATCAATTTGAACATCGGGCTGATGATGCGGATCCACTTGGGATTCTCCACCAGCGTGGGAACCGGATCGTCCTCCGCCGGTTCGTCGACCAGCAATGCCCAGCCGTTGTCGGCGGCTGCCCGCTTGAGGGCATCGCTGCGCTTGGCCGGGCAAAAACCGGTCAGGTAGCTGAGCTCCTCCGCTCCGACCATTCCCGAATGGACCTGCTCGAACTCGTATCTATAGTTCAGGCGTTCGATCACCGCCTTCAGGCGGGCTCGTTCCCCGGACAGATGATGCAAACGATGTTGCAGTCCCTGTATTTCTTTGCCGGCGCTGTCAATCTGCTGTTGAAGCTCGCCGCGCCCCCTCTCTCCGATTGCCACCGGTTCAGCCGCCAACTCCGCTTCGGAGCCGAAGCTAACTACGGCCAAACGAACCGAGCTCTTGGTTTGGGCGACTATGAGCCACTCTAGATCCTCCGGCAGCTGGTTGAACTCCTCCGCACTCAACTCGTACAGAGAGATATACACGCCCTTCTCAGCCAGTTCACGGATCTCCTGGGGATCGTAACCGCCCCACGATTCCAAGCGCTCTTGCTCGCGCCTCAGCCTCGCGATGCGCTCATCAAGGGTGCGGATCTTCTCGGTGAGATCGATCACCTCTTCGGCGATCTCCAGGCATCCATCTACGTCAACGTCGGTAACAGTAGCCGCGGAGAGGGACCGCCCTGTCTTCACCTTCTCCCGCTTTTCTCGTTTTTCTCTTCTCTTGCGTTCCTTCTTGCTTTCCTCCGGCAACAAAAGCCGGGCCTTTTCGAGTTGCCCGCTCTGTTCGCTGATTGCGGTCAACTCTTCACTGGAAACCGGGTGAGATTCGATATGGACCAATCCCAGCTTGCGCAGCGCTTTCAGGGACTGTTCGCGGAAGCGATCGAAAACGACGATAGAGACCTTCTTCATTTTGACGATCATCGGCTGACCCTTACCAGTTTCTTCTTTGCGATCTTTCCGCGCACAACCGCGGCGGTCTGCTCATCGCCAAGGTAGATCTGGATCATTCGGATATTCTCATTAGTCTCGGGGATTTTTACCTTCTCGAACAGGTTGACCCGTTGGCTGGTAATCCGCAGCTCCTCCCCCAGCAACTCGGTCTGTTTTTCCAAAATGCTGATTCTGGCATCCAGAGAAGCCAGCTCTTTCACCGTATCGATAGCCTTGTCGACCCACAGGGGAAGCGCGAACAAGTCGTAGGAAGCTTCCTCAAAATGGATGTCTTGAAACACCGGGATATCCACACCGGCTATGTTGCCGACTTCGGTATCCACCGATGTAACGGTTAGGAGCTCTGGGAACCCCACATCTTCCCCGAACACCGCGATCCAGCCGAGGATCTCCTGAAAGCGAAGCTCCCGATTCCGTTGAGATTCGGCTTCCTGAGCTTCGATTTTGCGAATCTCCATCTGCAGCTGCTGCTTTTTCAACATCAGGGTGGGCAAGTAACGAAGAAAGCGCTTGAGAGCGTCTTTCTGTCTTTTCAGTTCGTTCTTAGTGAACTTGATCTTGGCCACGGAAACCTACTTTTGGGGCCAGAACGCCTTGGTCAACTCTGATCGCAAGCCCGTTTCCTCCGGAGTGAAGGAATCGGCCAGGATCTCCCAACCCTTGTTCAGAGCCCCCTCCAGTGGGATGTTTACCGAAAGAGCCATCATCTCCCGCTCAAACACTTCCCCGTATTTGAGGAGTTTCTGATCCCATTCGGACATTCGGAAGCCCATGGACTTCTTTTCCATGGATTCCAAATAGGCCGCATACAGCTTGATCATTCCATCCATGAGCGCACGGTGATCGTCCCGGGTATCCTTGTTGACAAGCTGTTTCAAGCGGGAAAGCGAACCGAAAGGCTCGATTCTGCCGTTGCGCAGATAGAATTGGCCCTCCGTGATGTAGCCGGTGTTGTCCGGTACAGGGTGAGTGACGTCATCCCCGGGCATGGTGGTTACCGCCAGGATGGTGATCGACCCTGCACCCTCGAAATCCACCGCCTTCTCGTAGCGGGCGGCCAGCTGGCTGTACAGGTCGCCGGGATAGCCGCGGTTGGAGGGAACCTGCTCCATGGTGATGGCGATCTCCTTGAGGGCATCTGAGAAATTGGTCATGTCGGTCAGAAGAACCAGGACGCGGCGGCCTTTCAGGGCAAACCGTTCGGCCACGGCCAGGGAGATGTCCGGAACCAGGAGCGCCTCCACGATCGGATCCGCCGCGGTGTGAACGAAGAAGATGGCCCGGCTCATGGCCCCGCCCTCTTCCAGTGTGTCTCGGAAGTACAGGTAGTCGTCGTACTTCAGTCCGCATCCCCCCAGAATGATAATGTCGACCTCCGCCTGCATGGCGATGCGCGCCAGCAGCGGGTTGTAGGGCTCTCCGGAAACCGAGAACACCGGCAGTTTCTGGGATTCCACCAGGGTGTTGAACAGATCGATCATAGGGATACCGGTGCGAATCATGTTGCGGGGTATGATTCTCTTGGCTGGATTTACCGACGGACCCCCGATTTCGATGAGATTTTCTGTAAGGGAAGGCCCCTTGTCGCGGGGTTGCCCCCCGCCGTCGAAGATCCTTCCCAGCAGATCGTCGGAGAAGGAAACCCGCATGGGGTGTCCGAGAAAGCGGACTTCGTCTCCCGTGGAAACGCCCCGGCAACCGGAGTATACCTGCAGAACAACCTTGTCATCCACCAGTCTGATTACTTCGGCCAGAGAATCTCCATGAGCCGAGCTCACTACCGCCAGTTCGCCGTAACGAACATTTGAGGCGGTGACTGTGATGACACTCCCGGCGATTTCGTCGATCTTACTGTACACTTTACGCATCGGTCTGCTCCACGGCACCGACCTTTTTTTCTTCCAACATCGCTCTGATTTCCTTTTCCAGATCTTTCAGTGCCTTGGTGTTCCAGGGCGTTGAGTTCAAGTCCAGCATCTTCTGCCGTATCTGATAGAAGTAGCTTCTGGCCTGTCCCTTTTCGGACAGATCGAGTTTGGCCTGCAGGATTTCCAACAGCAGATCGAAGATGTGTCGCTGCCGTTCCGTGCTGACCGACGCGTCTACCGGATCGAAGGCGTTTTGCTGCAGGTAAACGGCATCCAGAAAATCCGCCTTGAGATACACGATGTAGTCATCGAGGCTGGTGCCCTCCTCGCCGACGACTTTCATCATCTGGTCGATCTCGTTTCCGCGGAAGAGGATCTGCTGGCCGAAGGCAACCTTTTCCTGGTCCACGGCGCCTTCGTACTTGCTCCAGCTCTCAAGCGGATGGATAGCCGGGTACTTGCGGGCATCCGATCGTTCCCGGGAAAGTCCGTGAAAAGCCCCGACCACTTTCAAGGTAGATTGGGTGACCGGCTCCTCGAAGTTACCTCCGGCCGGACTGACCGTGCCCCCGATCGTAACCGAGCCGAGACTCTTGTCCTTCAAGCGAACCAGCCCGGCTCGTTCGTAGAATCCGGCGATCGCCGACTCGAGGTACGCGGGAAAGGCCTCCTCCCCCGGTATCTCTTCCAGGCGGCCGGACATCTCGCGCATCGCCTGAGCCCAGCGGGAGGTGGAGTCCGCCAGCAGCAGTACGTTGAGCCCCATCTGCCGGTAGTGCTCGGCTATGGTGACGCCGGTGTATACCGAGGCTTCCCGGGCCGCCACGGGCATGGAACTGGTGTTGACGATAATGACGGTCCGCTCCATCAGGGATTTACCGGTTCGTGGATCCATCAGCTCGGGGAACTCCCTAAGGGTCTCCACAACCTCCCCGGCGCGCTCTCCGCAAGCCGCGATCACCACGATATCGACCTCCGCGTTACGGCTGGTGATCTGTTGCAGAACCGTTTTTCCGGCCCCGAATGGACCGGGAATACAGTAGGTTCCACCCCGGGCGACCGGGAAAAACGTGTCGATGATCCGAACCTTGGTAATGAGTGGCTCAGCGGGTTTGAGACGCTCCTCGTAGGCATCGATCGGCCGCTTGACCGGCCACTCGAACGCCATGGTTACCGGCACAACATTTCCCCGAGAATCGGTGAGCTCGGCGATCTTGTCCGAAACTTTGTAGGTTCCGGCCTTGGCCAGGGACTTGACCTGGTAGGTATCGTAGAAGTTGTAGGGCACCATGATGCGGTGCTTGAAGATCCCCTCAGGCACCGTGCCCAGGGCGACGCCTCTGCTGACCGTGTCCCCCTCCTTGGCGGTCGGAGTGAACTCCCAGCCGCGCTCATCAGAGAGCGGAGAAAGGTACACTCCCCGCTGCAGAAAAAAGCCGTGCTGTTCTGCTACGATGGGCAGAGGATTCTGCAGTCCGTCGTATATCTGTCCGAGCAGCCCGGGTCCCAGGCGCACCGATAGCAGTTCCCCGGAAAATTCCACCGGATCACCGATTCCGATCCCCTGGGTCATCTCGAATACCTGCATCTCGACCCGTCGTCCACGGATGCGGATGACTTCGGATTTCAGATGTTTGTTATCGACCATCACGTAGCCGACTTCATTCATGAATATGTCGTCGTCAGTGTCCACGGTGATCATATTTCCGGTTACACCGACCACCTTTCCCATATGCTTTCCCATTTCAGACTACTCCAACAGGGTTTATTATTTCCGTATAGACCGTATCGAACATCTCCCTCCCCTTCTGTTCGTCAAAGAGGGCTTTTCGCTCCAGAATCTGCAGGCGCAGGGCGTACACCAGGATCTTATCGATATCGAAGTAATGTCCCGACTCCAGCTCATCCAGGTAGCTCCAGCGCGCCCGATTCAAGGTTTCCTCCGCCTGCAGCGGTGATTCCTGAGAAAAGGCCTCCCTGGCGATAGCCTGAGGTGCTACAGTGCCCGTCGAATCGACAGCGTGCAACTGCACTTCCTTCCCCTTGTTCTTGGCCCGGAGTCGTAACAGCTCGTTTCTCAAAGTGATTTCCCAGCTTCGCCAGAGATCTAAGGTTCTGCAGCTGGGCCCGCCTGGCTCAAGATCGGTCGTCCTGGCCGATTCAAGTAGACTGAGGTGCTGCGGGCTGACAAGAGGTTTGCAGACCGCCAGAAATTCGTCTAAAGATGGCGCACGCTCGTTCTCATAGGACAACATCGGAAGCGAGGCCACCAGATAATAGTACTGGGCCAAACGCCTTACGTCTCCTTTTGAGCTGCTTCCCGAACTATCTCAGCAATTTTGGGGTTGAGGTATTCCGATAGGATCTCCGCGATGCCCTGATCGGTGAAATTGTAGTAGGCCGACCCATCCTCCATCGCAATTCGGAATCCGGCATTGATTTCCGGGAAAGGCTTCAGTTCCACCCCTTTTTTCAGCTCCGCAGCCAACCGGCTCTTCAGCTGTTTTTCCAGTTTCTTGAGATCAGAAGCTGGCAGGAGGACCTGTAGGTTCGTGACCTGCTCTTTGCTCCAGGATTTGATCAAAGACACGATCGCTTCTTCGAGCACTTTCGGTGTGAAGGCTTCCTTGGTTTGCTCGGCAATCAACGCATCGAACAGCTCGGTGATACGGGAACGGAGGCTCAGAATTGTATTTCTGCCGGCCTGGGCCACGGCATCCTTCGCGGTTTGTTCGAAGCGCTTGACCTCCTCATTGGCTTTGGCAACGATCGCCGAAGCCTCGTCGTGAGCCTGAGCGATGATCTCAGTAGCTTTTTTCTCGGCATCATGAATAACCCGTGCAGATTCCTGCTCGGCGGATTTGATACCTTCCGTTTTTATCTTGTCTATCAATTCTTGAAGCTGCACTTCCATCGTATCCTCGTCGTTATTAGAAATTATTGCGCGATATACTAATACAAAGCGTTCAATTAATCAACGCTGAGCCGTGTCCGGGGCCACTACGTAGGTACAAACCTTCTCCAATTTCCTCTGTACGAGGTTATGCAGGGCGTCCGGAAAGGAACAGTCGGCAATCCTCGTGTCCAATTTTTTTCTTACGTCTGCGATTAAAGCATCGACGTTTTCATAGCGATAGGCGTCGATGGTGCTGAGCTCATTCAGCAGCTCGTGCACGCAGGATATTTCGTTGAGCAGAACCCCCTTGTTACCCATGTAAACGTAATTGGTAATCTCCTGACTGATCTTTCTCTTTTCGAGAATCTCGAGAAGATCCTTGATATCCTCCTCCAGGTCCTTGAGTTCTATCCTGAAGATGCTGATGAACTTGTTCAGCGCTGCAAGCTGCGGCATGGTCTATTTCCCTCTATTCCTGTCCACTAGTCCTGACAACTATTCCTGTCCAGCCAATACGCTGTCGATTTCTCCGTAATCCGCATCCAGCTTTTCCGCCATAGCCTGGGCGGCGTTTCGGAATCCGTCGAGGATGGCCTTGTCTTCGCTTCCCCCTTGGCCTCCCACGGCCTGCACGGTTCCCGAGTACATGATCTTTCCGTCGGAAACGCGGATGATCCGGGTTGTCGCCGTGGTCTGGGACTTGAAGATGTTGTACTTCTTGCCGCCCAGCTCCACCTGATTTACATAATAGCCATCATTGAGCACCATGACTAGGTAGGATACCTCTTTTTCCAGCCCCATTCTCTTGATTTCGTTGGGATCCCCTCCGAACACCTTCATGAAAGCATCCCCCAGGAGAACACCGTTGTACTGGCTGAAATCGAAAGCCATATCCTTCAAACGGTTGTACACCGAGTCCAGTATCACAGGATCATCCTGAATCCTCTCTCCGGCCTTCTCCATCACCAGAATGGTGGCTTTGCGGGCCGGCGGGACGAAGACAAAATCCTTCGTGATGACCTGGAAGGGATACGAGTAACCCTTGACCCGGTACACAAGGGAAGCCCGCACGATGTTCTCGCTGTTGGGATTGTCCAGCCGGGCGATGGCGCAGTTTGACTGGCCGTAATCGTTGGTGGCCACGAAATTGGTCAACAGACCGGAACCCTGGACGAATTCGAAATAAATGGGTGCGCCGGTGATCAGGGCCTTGCCGGATCCGAAGTTGTAGGTCAGGATCACGCTCGGATTGAGGCTGTTTTCCGTACCCACGTCGATCGAACTGGCGCTAATCTGGTTCTTGTTGGCGTCGACCCATTCGGTACCGGGCTCCATCTCCAAGCCCGCTGCAATCTTGGTGAGCTCGGTTTCGGCTGTATCGACGATTGCCCTGACATCTCCGGAGGTGCTGCCGGCCGCTTCGGCCTCTGCCAGGATCGTGACCAGCTGGTTGATTCCTTCGGAAATTGCTCCCTGCTCCACCTTGGCAAGCCCGTTTTCCAGAAAATCATTCAACCGCGCAGCCAGTTCTCCATCATTGACCTTTACCGTTTCTTTGAGTTGCCCGGACTCGCCTTGTCCGCCTTCCCCGGACTGTTGAACAGGCGCGGGTCCCGTCAAACAGCCAATCGCAACGGCGGCCAGTAATATGATCAGCAATGATTTCAGAACTCTGGCTTTCATACCCTACCCTCCCAATTACCAGATTACTTCCAAAACGAGAGGCTCCGGGTTTTTCAGGATTTCCGGAATCGTTACGGTGTAGGTTACGGTTCGACCATTCGCAGCAAGAACGCCCAAAGAGTGGTCCCGTACTTCAGACGGCACGGTCACTGAGTACACCAGTTCGTATCCATCGAAGAAAGTCTCGATCATTTCAAGCGATTCTTCGGTGATCTCCTCCCCCTGCTGTCCCTGGTAGATCAGCTGCCGGAAGGTGGTTGTGCCGCCCTGGGTTTCCAAGGATATTCCGAGTTGTCCATCCCGCCCAAGGGCGTTTACCGCTTCCACAGAATCAAACTCCAGCTCCGCTTGAATGTAGATGTTCTCCTCATCCTCCCGCTGCTCCAGATCGGTGAGGCGAAGCCCGTCAATCCGTTCTGCACTCCGACGGAACTCCTCCTCATTGACAGGCAGTGGGAGTTGTTTCTCCGAACGCCCGGCATCAATATTTTTGATGAACTGAGAGATCGTGTAGGACAGTGTCAGCACCCCGGAACCATCCTGGCGGATACGGATATCGCTTTCGATCCCTATGCAGGACGACAACAGCAGTGTGGTCGCAACCAGTAAAAGACAAAAAAACCAACGTTTCATCGATCGTGTAAACCTTTTCGAGTTGGTGTAGTATAGACTATGTGATTGAAAATATCCATTACCTGGCTCTTCTTGAACAAAAAAAACTACGGTGATAGACTCAAGTCTCGCGAATAGCCAAGGTATGAGAGGAGTCGAGATTTGCTTAGGAAGCTGAACCTTGTACTACTTGTAACTCTTCTGTTTCTATATCTGTCCGCCGGCCTGGCCTTTGCCCAGGACGATCAGCCCTCAGAGGAGCTTTTCACCGTATATACTCTGGGTCAACAGACCCTTTCGATAAACGCAGGGCTGTTTATTCCCCTGTTTTTTCAGTCCTTCGATGGGGACTACGCGTCGACCAATTTGAAACTTGGAGCTGCCGGATCTCTTCAGTGGGGCATTCATTTGAATAACAACTGGATGACGGGAATCGAGGTCGGCGGGATGATCAGCAAAGATATAAACGATCAATCATTTTTCATGCTACCGATTACGGCCAGAGGAGCGTACATCATCCATTTTTTCCCGTTTGAGTTCCCCATTTTTGTCGGTACGGGGTTGAATTTTGTCAAACTCGAGGATGTTCTAAACCTGACCTGGATCATCAAACCCGGCTTCTCGTCGATTTGGAAGTATAATATCAACTGGGGCTTCGGTCTAAACGTCGTATACTGGTGGGTTCCTCAGTTTTGGTTAGATGATCGTGACAAAGGCAGAATGGGGAATTTTCTGGAAATTACTCTTACCGCGCAGTACAACTTCTAAAGGAAACCGTGAAATGAAGCAGTATAGATACATAACTCAGATTCTAATACTGACAATTCTGTCTTTTTTTCTCTTAACATGTGACAACACTCCAATTTTCTTCTCGCTGGAGAAAGCATATCAAACCTCCGACGATAGAGGATTGGACGATACCGCTAATTTCCAAAAAATCGTTTGGACGGGCGCGGAGTACTTCGTTCATGGACAGTCGGTTTATAAACGTGACCCGGGAACTTCATCGACTTGGCAGTACATACCTCCTCCTGCCGGTGGAGCAGACTGCAGCGGACTTGAATATTTCGATACCGCGATCTTCGCCTGGTTCTACAACAGTAAAGATCTTAAGCCTGTAGGTCTCTACAGCCGAGATCCCAGTAGTTCACCCTCGGATCCCTGGACGGGACCGATCACTGACCCGGATTGGCCTATCAGCAGTTGGCCGTCTCAACAGTTCCGAGTCCATTTCGCAAAAAAGGTGAAC
>Ga0272441_10011385_pt1 | contig 13220 bp, 7 predicted proteins | sample SSMProp6N_FD_193582 | JGI IMG/M metagenome (GOLD analysis project Ga0272441, IMG submission 193582) | Marine sediment archaeal communities from Little Sippewissett salt marsh, Falmouth, MA, United States - SSM-Prop-6N | ecosystem: Environmental > Aquatic > Marine > Wetlands > Sediment ... | reverse complement strand
GAGCCGCGCGGTGGTGATGAACGACCTCACGCAGGCGCGGCGCGACGTCGTCTACGCCCTGCGGGACTTCGCCCGGTATGAGAAAGAACTCGCGGTCGACGTGGCGTCGTCGTACTACAATGTGTTGCTCCAGTTGGACCGGGTGAAGAACGAATGGGAGAACTACAAGAACCTGACAGCGGCCCGCGAGCGCAACGAGCTGCGCTTCGAGGCCGGAGAACTGCGGCGGCTGGAGATCGACCAGGCCCGGCAGAGCGAACTGCGTGCCCAGAACACCTACCTCACCGCGGTGCAGACCTATGAGCGGCAGCTCGACGCGTTCCGCATCAGGCTTGGCCTGCCGGTCGATGCGCCGGTGGTGCTCGCGCAGAAGGACCTCAGGGCGCTGGCGGCCTCCGGCATCCGGACCCTGCGCATCGACGCCGAGAAGGCGGTGGAGGCGGCCCTGACGGACCGGCTGGACCTGAAGAACTCGCGCGGCGCCGTCGAGGACGCCGACCGCGAGGTCCTCGTGGCCGCCGACGCCCTCAAGGGCGAGGTCGACTTCGTCGCCGGGATCAACGTCACGAGCACGCCCGACACCCGGGTCGGCCGGCTGATGTTCCACGAGGGGCTTTACGAGTTCGGCCTCGAGGTGGACCTGCCACTCGAGCGGCTCGCCGAGCGGAACGAGTTCCGCAGCAGCCTGATCGCCTACGACGCGGCCGTGCGCGACTACATGGACCAGGTGGACGGCATCAAGCAGGACATCCGCGATTCGGCGCGCCAGTTGAGCCGGACCGAGCAGACGTACCGCATCGCCGAAGCCAGCGTGAAACTGGCCGAGCAGCGCGTCAGCACCACGCAACTGGAACAGGATGCCGGCCGGGCCATCATGCGCGACCTGCTCGAGGCGCAGGAATCGCTGGTCACCGCGCAGAACGATCGGACGCAGGCGCTGGTGGCACACATGATCGCCCGGCTGGAATTCCAGCGGGACATGGAACTCCTGGAAGTCGATGAGAAGGGGCAGATCCATGAAGCCGACATCGGACCCAACCTCGCACCCGACGGCGACGCCGAGCCTGTCGAAAACCTTCAGCCCTAACCGGCGCCGGTGGCTGCGGCCGAGCCGGATCGCCGTCGCGGTGGTCCTTGCGCTGGCGGCCTCTGCCGTGATCGCCGCGGCGACACGGCAGTTCGGCGGCACGAGCGACGCCGGGGGCTCCGGCGGCACCGCGATAGTCCGCCAGGGCGACCTCGTCGTCAGCGTCACGGAGGGGGGCAGCGTCCGCGCCAAGGAGAGCGTCGACATCATCAACGAGGTCGAGGGGTCCAGCACCATCGCGGAGCTTGTCGACGAGGGGGCCACCGTCGAGAAGGACCAGGTGCTGATGCGCATGGACTCCATGGACATCGAGGAGCGCAAAACGGACGAGGAGTCCAGGCTCCGAAGCATGGAGGCCGAGTTCAAAGCGGCCGAGTTGAATCTGGCAATCCAGTTGAGCCAGGCCGAGAGCAACATCACCCAGGCCGGCCAGAAGGTCACGTTCGCCCAGATGGACCTCACCAAGTACACCGAGGGCGACTGGCTGCAGCAACTGAGCGAGGCCGACTCCGACATCACCCTGGCCGACCAGGAATGGGAACAAGCCAAGGACCAACTCTACTGGACCGAGCGTCTGGAGCAGGCGGGCGCGGCCACCAAGCAGCAACTCAAGGCCGACACGCTCTCGGTCCGGCGGACCGAGATCAAGCTCACCCACGCGAAGAAGCGGCGCGAACTGCTCGAACAGTATGAGTACCCCAAGCAACTGGCCCAGCTCAAGAGCGACCTGGCCGAGAGCAAGCGCGAACTGGAACGCGTCAAGCAGCAGATGGCCAGCAACATCGCACTGAAGGAAGCCGCGCTCGCCGTCGCACGCGACCGGCTCGCCATCCAGAACACGCGCTACGACAAGCTGAAGGAGCAGCTTCTCAAGACGGTCATCCGGGCCCCGCAGTCCGGCATGATCGTCTACGTCGCTCCGGGGCGGTGGAACCGCGACGCGCAGCCGCTGGCCGTCGGCGTCTCGGTCCGCTATCGCCAGCAGCTGTTCATGCTGCCCGACCTGTCTGAGATGGAAGTCGACGTCAGCATCCACGAGACACAGATCGAGCGCGTCCGGCCCGGCCAGCAGGCCACCGTCATCATCGACGCCTTTCCCGACCGCAAGTTCACCGGCGAGGTCAAAAAGATCAGCCTGATGGCCGACAGCCAGCGCTGGTTCAACCCCGACGTCAAGGTCTACACGACGGTCCTCTCGATCAGGGGGAACACCGAGGGCCTCAGGCCCGGCATGAGCGCCAAGGTCGAGATCCTCTGCAAGGTCGTCAAGGACGAGTTGCTGGTTCCCGTCACCGGCGTGCACATGCTGCGCGGACGCAGCGCCGCCCTCGTCAAGACCGGTTCCGGCATCGAGATCCGGGAGATCGAGATCGGCGACACCAACGACAAGTCGGTCATCGTCCGGTCGGGCCTCGACGAGGGCGACGAGGTCCTGCTCTACCTGCCGGCGGTCATACCCGAGATCCCCTGGGAGGAACCGCAGCAGCAGCCGCACGAGGCCGGCGAGTTGCAAGGGCTGCCCGTCGTGCCGGACGTGCCGCCCCCCAGCGTCACTGGCGACGCGCCGCCGAACCCGGACGCCGCCAGGAGGGAAGAGCTCAGGAAGCGCATGGAGAACGCCACCCCGGAGGAACGCGAGAAGCTGCGCGAGGAGATGCGACGGCTGGGCGGATCCCGCCCGCGCCGACAGGGAACCCGAGGCGAGGGAACCCGGGGCAACAGCGCCGCCCCCAGGAGCAATACCGGAGGCGGGTCATGAGCCTCGCCGAGGTCCGCAAGCTGTCCAAGAACTACCAGGTCGGTCCGGAGACGGTCCACGCCCTGCGGGAGGTGGACCTCGCGTTCGTCTCCGGAAGCTACACGGCCATCATGGGCCACAGCGGGTCCGGCAAGTCGACGTTCCTCAATATCCTGGGCTGCCTCGACCGGCCGACCTCGGGCCATTACTACCTGGGCGGCGACGACGTCTCGCAGCTCGACGACGACGCCATGAGCGACGCGCGCGGCCGGCACCTGGGATTCATCTTCCAGAGCTTCAACCTCATCGCCCAACTGACGGTGGAGGAAAACATCGAGGTGCCGCTCTTTTACCAGGGCGTGCCGGCCCACCTGCGGCGTGAGAAGGCGGCCGCCACCGCAGACCTCGTCGGCCTCGGGCACCGACTGCGCCACCGGCCGAGCGAGCTCTCGGGCGGACAGCAGCAGCGCGTCGCCATCGCCAGGAGCCTCGTCAACGATCCCCTGATCCTCCTGGCCGACGAGCCCACGGGCAATCTCGACAGCGGGACCCAAAGGGACATCATGGCGGTCCTCGACACGCTGAACCAGGAAGGCAAGACGATCATCCTCGTCACGCACGAGACCGATGTGGCCGCCCATGCTCGCCGCAAGGTCACGCTCCACGACGGACGCGTCGACAGCATCGTGGAAACCTAGAGGAGCCATGAGCCCCCCATGTGGGCCTTCAAGAGCCTTGAGATCATCCGACTCGGCCTCAAAAGCCTGCGGCAGCACGCGCTGCGATCGCTGCTGACGATGCTCGGCATCCTGTGCGGCGTCTGTGCCGTCATCGCCATGCTGGCCATCGGCGAGGGAACCAGCCTGGAGACACAGAAGCAATTCCTGGAACTCGGGGCCGCCAACATCCTGCTGACAAGCGTCAAGCCCGCCGAGATGGAGACCTCGACGAGCAACAACATGGCCATCGAGTACGGCCTGACCTACGCCGACGCCGAACGCATCAAGAGCACGCTGCCCCAGGTCGAGGTGGTCGTCCCTCAGCGGCGCGTCCCGCGCACCGTCCGCTACGAGCACCGGAGCACCCGGGCCGACGTCGTCGGCACCGTGCCCTGGGTCAGGGACCTCTCCAACGCCAAGGTCGCCCTGGGACGGTTTCTCACGGAGTTGGACGAACAAGGGTCGTACAACTACTGCGTCCTCGGCAGCGGCATCGCCCAGGACCTGTTCAAGTACGAGTTACCGCTGGGCAAGGCCATCCACGTCGACGCATCCTACTATCGCATCATCGGCGTGATGGCCGAGCGCGGCCGGCCGGCCAGCAGGGGCGACGCCGGCAAGAAGGCCGACTACAACCGCGAAGTCTACATTCCCCTCTCCACTGCCAGGAACCGATTCGGCGAGACCATCTTCGACTTCGAGTCCGGCAGCCGAAGCGCCGAAACGGTCGAGCTTCACGAGATACGCATCCGCTGCGCCGGCGTCGACCAGGTCATGGAGACCAGCCGAGCCGTCAAGGCCATCCTCGACCGCTACCACAAGAAAGACGACTTCGTGATGAACGTCCCGCTGGAACAGATCCGCGCGGCCCAGGAGGCCGGGGCGCGGTTCAGCATCATGCTCGGCGCCATCGCCGCCATCAGCCTCTTGGTCGGCGGCATCGGCATCATGAACATCATGCTCGCCAGCGTTACCGAGCGGACACGCGAGATCGGCGTTCGCCGAGCGCTCGGCGCGAAAAAACGCGACATCGTCTCACAGTTCCTCGTCGAGACGCTCGTCATCAGCGTCCTGGGCGGGCTGCTCGGCGTCCTCGCCGGCGTCGTCCTGCCCTACCTCATCACCCACGTCACCGGCCAGCGGACCGCCGTCACCGCATGGTCGCTCGGCCTGTCGGTCGCCATCTCGCTCGCCATCGGGATTGTGTTCGGCCTGTACCCGGCCTGGCGGGCGGCGCAGCTCGACCCCATCGAGGCCCTCAGGCACGAATGACGTGTGGACGTCACAGGCCGCCGAAAACATGACGGCGCGTCTCGGTGCCGTTCGTCACGCCGACGCGCACCTCGTCGTCCTCGCCGTTGAAGACGCGCTCCGCGCACGCCACCCGCCACGGCGTTCCATGGCCCTCGAGCTGGTAGAGCGCCACGAAGTCGGCCCGCGCGGCCCGGACGCGGAAGATGAACATCTCGCGGCCGCCCGCCGACCCGTCGCTGCGGACGGGCCACTCGGCGCGGATGAGCCGCCCCGGCAGACCGGCCGACACGGCCAGACGAAACGTCTCGCCCGTCTGCGACCACCCGAGACAAACGCCCTCGGAACCAAACTCGCCGGCGACCGCATTGCGGAGAACCGCGTACGGCTCGCGGTCCGGCAGCCCGGTCGGCGACAAATCGAGCGGGCAGGTCGCCGGACCGTCCGCACGGGGATGCACCTGCCAGTCGTACGTGTGCTCCTCGTCCGAGACCGCCTGGAAGACGTCCAGGCAATAGCCCGGCGTCACGGCCACGCAGCGAGTCATGCGCACCCCCGGGACCGCGCGGCCGTCGGCGTCCGCCATGGCCACCGTGCGGCACGCGGGCAGCTCCTTGAACTCCGTCACGCGAACCGTGCGGTCCAGGTGCTGCTGGTCCTGCTCGTCGACGGCCACCAGGTTGTGGGCCAGCATCGTGCGGTTGAACGCCTTCTGAATGGGCGCCGAGAATCCGTGGATCTCCACGGCGTCGCTCTCGGCGTCCTCGGTCCACAGCCTGCCGGCGGCGAACACCTGGAGGCTCAAGGCGTCGCGGTGGCCGTGGATGCCCGACCGGTCGCCGGTCATGACCGCCGCCACCGCCTGGCCGTCCCAGTAGGATCGGCCCGCACGGCTCGTCAGCAGCGCGTAGCCGTGTTCCACCCAGATGCGCGACCGCGCGAGCGGGGGCTCGGCCGGCTCCAGCCGATCGGCCCCGTACAGCAGGGCCTCGGCGCTGGACCGCTCGCCGCCCTGGGCCACGAGCCACGCGTAGCGCGGGTCGTCGTAGACCGCGAACGCCACCTCGTAGCACCCGGCGTGCGTGGACCAGAGCGCTTGTCGCCTCGCATAGCAGTCGCCCAGGCACGGCAGCTCGCCATTCGGGAGCAGCAGCCCGAGCGGCGCGTCGAGCATCTGCTTCAGGCAGCGCCCGTTGGCAAACGCCTCGCGGTACAGGTCCCGGCCGACGTCCGGCCGGTGGCGACACAACTCGGCGATGCCCATCAGCGCGCCGGCCGTCGCGTAGTGGTACAGCGTGCTCGACTCGTAGCACAGGCCGTCATCCATGGCGGCCCCGGCCAGCAGCTCGCCGAAGCCCCGCTCGCCCGAGAGCGCCCGGTCCACCCACTCGCGCCGGCCCAGCGCCAGCCCCGCCGCCATCACCGCCCCGAGCTGCCGCGGAAGGTGGTTGTTGTACGGCATGCGCGTGAGCACGGGGTCCGTCAGCCACTGGCGGTTCGACGCCAGGATCGCTTCGGTGCACGCGACCATGGCCCGGCGCAGCCGGTCGCGCTCGTCATCCGAGAGGCGGTCGCCCAGGGCCACGTCGAGGTCGGCCATGACGTCGCCCACCCGACCGTAGCTCAGCCCCGCGTCGTAGTGCCGGACGTGGAACGCCATCCGGTCGGCCACGTGCAGCATCAGCGCCTTGGCCCGGTCAAGGCAGCGGTCGTCCTCGAACACCAACCCCGCCCTCAGCAACGTCCGCACGCCGGGCATCAAACCATAGCCGCCCGACGCGTAGGCATGGAACGCGTCGTACGTTTCGGCATAGGGCCGGTCGGGGTCGGCGTCGTACCACGCGGAGTCGAACTCGGGCAGCGGCCGGTCGTCGGCCAGCGCGGCATCGGCCTTGCGGCGCAGCGCCTCGGCGGCCGGCCGCCACTCCTCCATGCGCACGCGCTCCCGGGCGCGACTCAACTCGGTTCGGCTGAGGGTCAGCGAAACGCGCTCGGCACCGCCATCGGCCTGCTGCATCATCACCAGGAAGCCTCCAGGTCACGAGCATCTGGTTGGCGCCGGTTGCCTCGGCGCGGCGGGCCCCCGCGGCGCCGGCGGGCTACGTCGCCCGGCGTGAAAGGGCGGTACGCTAACATGTTCCGGGCATTGCCGCCACAGGTTTCCAGGCTGCCGAGGAGGATTCCGCCCGGCCGCCAAGGCCGTCAGGGACCGTATCGCTCCAGGTAGCGGCGCACGCGGATCTTCCGGGCCGTATTGGCGCTCGTCATGTAGCGCACGGTGCCGAAGATGCGCCGCTCGGGACCCCACGGGCGGTCGTACCGGCCGAGCACCCAGAAGATGCCGCTCAGGCTGTTCGGATCGCGGCCGTCCAGGGCGTAAGTGTTGTTCAACTCCGTCATCCGGTCAAGGGCCTCCTCCGGCGACGGGGACCACTCGAGAATCTTCTTTCCCCAGAGCATTCGCAGGTAGTTGTGCACCCGGCCCTCGCATGCGAGCTGCCTTTGGGCGGCGTTCCACAGCGGATCGTGCGTCTCGGCCGCCTCCAGCGCATCGCGCGAATACACCGGCTCGCGGCGGTCGCGGGCATGCCGGGCCAGCGTCGCACGAGCCCACCCGGGAAGCGACCGGTACCGGTCGCAATCGTCGCGATGCCACGCCATGTTGTAGCCCACCTCGCGCCACGTGACCAACTGGTCGAGAAAGGCCTCGGCCGACGCGCTCATGCCCCACCAGCCCGCGCGGCTGCCGTCGGTCTTGGCGGCAAGGCGACCGGCCGCCCAGTCCTCGGCGGCCATGATGCGGCCGACGATCTCGTGGACCGAGATGTGCCCGTGGTGAAGGTACGGCGAGAGATTGCTCGTGGCGTCCCGGTCGGGGTGATTTCGGTTCTCGGCGTAGTGCGCCAGATGCGTCTTCAGAAAGCGCCGCAGCGCCGCCGAAGCGGCCCGCGCGCCGCCGCCGGTGTCACACGGGGAGACCGAGTGGCCGATCGGCAGCCCCGCCAGCGCCGACGCGGAGCCCGAGAGCAACCGTGCCCCGGCCGGCCGCCACCGCCGGGTGATGTCGCGGGGCAACCCCCGCAGCGCCGGCAGGCGAACCCGCGCCAGCGGATTCGCCAACGGGAACTCGTGGAGGTGACGAGGCAGCTCGCGCTGGAGGAACCGCCGGAACGCGTGAGCCGTCGCGAACGCCTTATCGGCAGCCCGAAGCGGGAGCAGGCCGTTGGAGTCCACCGCCTCGATGAGCACGGGCGACGCCTCGGCCGCGCCGCGCAGCCTCCGCAACGACTCGGAGGCGGGGAAGTCGTCCGCGACCACCGTGCAGGCCCGTTCCGCCAGGGCAGCGACCAGACCCATCCCCTCGCCCGGCCGCCGCTCGACGAACGGATAGTAGCGCGCGGGAGCAGATTGAAGGTCCGCCGCGTTCGCCGCCATGCCGTCCAGCGCGAACCGGTGCAGCCGATCGCTGTCCCAGCGGTCTCCACACGGGAGGTGCTCGAGCACCAGGAGCGGCCGCGTCAGCTCGCGGGCCCATTCGACCGCCCGCTGAAGGGCGAAGTTCCACCGCGCCCGGCGGTTGGCCGACATCCAGTACAACACGAACGCCCCGTCGGGTCGGGCCGGTGCGTGGTTCGCATCTCGAATCCGAAGGTCGGAAACAGCGTTCATGCAACGGACCTCCTTCAGCACCGGCCGTTCATTGTAACCGCCGCGGCGCTCCGGCTGAACAGCGGCGTCCGCGGCAATTAGGGCCTTGAAGTCCCCCCTGGCATGGTGTATACGGAGGCCGGAGCGCCCGAGGGGAGAGGACGGCCCATTGAACGCGAGCGCACGAGACCGCGGCATCCTCCGCGAGCTTGCGGCCCGGGTGGCCGGCGCGGCGGCGCTGCCCATTCAGCAGGAGCGGGCGGAGCTCATGCGCGACCTGAACCGCCTGCGTCCGCGCCGGCCCGTCGTGCTGGCCTTCCCCGAAGGCGGGTGGCGCGAGCTGGTCCCCGACGACGCGCTGCGCTGCGACGATCCCCTGCTGCGCCAGTGGGAGCGACACCTGAGGTCACAGATCTTCCGCCACGAGATGATCCGCGACGACTACCCCCTGCTGCCGCACTTCAACATCCGCTGGGTCGTCCAGGTGGGCGACTTCGGCCTGCACGAGACGCGGACGCGGACCGAGGAACTGGGCTCGTACGTCTGGGACGCCCCGGTGAAATCGCGGGACGATTTCGCGAAGCTGCACCCGCGCCATGTCAGAATCGACCGACCGGAGACCGCCCGCCGCGCCGAGACCGCCCACGACATCCTCGGCGACCTGCTGGAGGTGCGCATCCACGGGTCGCTCTGGTGGAGCCTGGGGCTCACCGGCGACCTGGTGTTGCTGCGCGGACTCGAGCAGATCATGCTCGACATGTACGACGACCCGCAGTTGCTGCACGACCTGATGGCCTTCCTGCGCGACGACGCGATGCACATGCTCGACCTGTACGAGGCCGAGGGCGTGCTGTCCCCGAACAACGGGCCGGACGACTACGTCGGCTCGGGTGGGCTCGGCCCCACCGACGAGCTGCCGGCCGAGGACTACGACGGCACGGTGCGCTGCGCCGACATGTGGGTGCTCTCCGAGAGCCAGGAGACCGTCGGCGTCGGGCCCGAGCAGTTCGCCGAGTTCGTCCTGCCGTACCAGCTTCCGCTGATGGACCGGTTCGGCCTGGTCTGCTACGGCTGCTGCGAGCCGCTCGACGCGCGGCTCGACCTGCTGATCGAGCGCGTGCCGGCGCTTCGGCGCGTGTCCGTCTCGCCGTGGTTCAACCGCCGGCTGGCCGCCGAGAAGCTGGCCGACCGCTACGTCTACTCGTGGAAGCCCAACCCCGCCCTTGTCTGCGCACCGAGAGTGGATTGGGAACACGTGGAGCGCGTGACACGGGAGACCGTCGACATTGCGCGCGGCTGCTGCCTCGAGATGATCCTCAAGGACACGCACACCTTCCACAACGACCCGGAGCGCGTCGGCCGGTGGGTGGAGATTGCCCTCGGCGCCGCAAAGGGCGAATGAGCCCCGGCGGCGTACGTATTCAGCGTGGTCTTTCCGACCCCCCATTACGGGGGTGCCATGGCCACGCTTGCGTGGCCATGCTGACCATCGAGAGGCTCGCATGCTCACGCCCCTCGACGGGGCTCGGGAACTGCGTCAAGCGTGAGCATGGCACCCAGGCTGAACACACGCGCGGCGGTGCGGTCATGGCACCGGGACCGGTGTCGGACCGTCGGGGCCGGGCACGTCGTGGCCGGGCTCCTCCAGGTCAAAGAGCAGCGACTTGCTGAAGGCGCCGTTGGTGAGTTGGATGCGGTGCCTCTGGCGGCCGAACCCCTCGGGCGGCCGCGCGCCGGTGTCCGCAAGAACGCAGATCCGATCCTCGACGCCGTCAACCGTCACCCGCGCCGCCACGGCGCCCTCGGCATCGAAGACCGGCCGGATGACGACGGGCCGTTCGTCCCCCGCCGCGCGCGGAACCAGGACCGCCACGTACAGGAACTTCCCCACCGGCTTGTGAGACACCTCGACACGCGGATGCTTCGTCCCGTCCATGACCTCAAAGTCGGCGACGCGCAGGGCGGCTCCGCGGGGCGAGATGACGGCGAACTGGCCGACCGCGCCGTCCGGCGCGGTGATGCGCGCCACCTGCCCGGCCACGTCGACCGTGTTGCCGGCGCCCGTGTGCAGAAAGTGCACGACCTCGTGCTCGGCGCCGGCCTCGCCACCGGGGTCCACCTCGTCGATGACCACGACGTATCGCGCGCGGCCATCGCGCTTGCCCACCGCGAAGAACCGCCGGAACATCGGCACGCCGAAGGCGGCGGCCCCATCGCCCGCGGCCAAAGCCCAGTCCTTCTCGTCCATGAAGACGAGCATGCGACCAAAGGGCTTCGCGGCGTCGCGCCCGTCGATCTGCATCAGGTTGTGGCCCTGCGAGCCGCCGGACGGCGTCAGCGACGAGTCGCGGCCGCGCATCTGCCAGCCGTGGCCCGAGTCGATCGCCCAGCCCGCCTTGTAGGCGTAGAGCGTGAACTGGTTGACGTCCTGTTGCCACCGGCCGAGGTGCGCCCGCGACGGACAGTGGAAGCTCGCCACGACGTCGCCGGCCTCGGCGCCCCATCCGCTGCGGACGTAGGCCATTCCGCGCGACGGGAACTGTCTGCCCAGCGGCAGGCGGCCGGCCGGATCGAACGCCGCCGGCTCGCCGGGGTACCACAGGTAGGTCATGACGTCGCCGGCGCAGAACGTCTCGTCGGCGGTGCCGAACATCTTCCGGCCGCCGGAGCCGTGCGTCGCCTCGTAAACCGCAGCGTGGACCGGATCGCCGGGGACCGCCGCGAACATGGCCGCCATGGCGTCCTCGGCCCCGAGCGTGCGGCCCGAGTCGCCGAGCGGCAGCATCGCGGGGCCCGGCAACAGCTCGTAGACGTACCACGACGCCGCCTGAGCGACGGCCGTGCCCTGAGTCAGGTCCTCCTTGTCCATCCGCCGGCGTGCAACAAGGTAGGGCAGCGCTGCGTGCAGGCCGTACGTCGAAAGTTCGAAGCCCTCGATGCCGGCCCCGTCGGCCCCGAAGGCGTCGCGCAGGTAGCTGCGCACGCCCAGGTCGCCCGCCAGTTGCCACGTGTTGGTGAACTCGCGGTTCGCTTCGCCGCGCAGGGCCAGCGACACGAGCCCCAGCCCGCCCGAGGCCAGGGCCACGACGTGATGCCCGGCGGCGCCGCGCCGCCGAGCCAGTCTGCCGTAGAGCCCGCCGTCGTCGGCCATCAGCCGATTGAGGGCAATGGCCAGTTGCGTCACCTGCTGGCGGAATTGCGACCGCTCCGCCGCCGACATCGCGTGGTACGTCCAGTCGTAGGTCAGTGCGAGGCCGATCAGGAGGTCCCCCGCCCCGTCCTCGCCCGTGCCGTGGAACGGAAAGCCCCGCTCGCCCAATGCCAGCAGCAGGTCGATCGCCTTGCGGGTGTATTTCGAGTCGCCGGTCAAGAGGCCGACGAACGCCAGCCGCTGGAGGATGTGCGACATCTGGTCGCGGCCCTGGTACCGCGGCTTGGCGACGTCGTCAGGAGCAATCTCCAGGTGGCGGTCGGCCAACACAAGAAGACGGCGACAGATCATGTCGTACGGCGGCTTGTCCCGGCGAGCCCGCAGGCCGGCGACGTCGTCCGATGAGAAGAGCAGCCGCGGATGCCGCCCGGTCCACGCCTGGACCTCGGCCAGGGTGAGCGGCCGCGAGATGGGCTCGTCGGCCTCCCTGGCCTCGTTGGCCGGCGCGCCCGGCTCTCGATCGGCCGAACGTCCGGCCTCGGTCTCCGCCGACGGCGACGGCTGCGCCCAGGCCCCGGCCCACGGCCCCGCCGCGCCCAGACCGAGAAGCATCGCCGCCATGAGGATTCGACCGGTCCTTCTCACCCGCCACTCCGCGACCGCAGACCCGTAGCCGGACCGCGCCGGCGTGCCGACCCGGCCTCCCGCGCCGATCCGACCCTCATTAAGGGTAATCGCCCAGCGACTGAAAGTGTTGTGAAAAAAACTGCGTGGATCGGCGCCGGCCCCTGCGAACGCCTGCCGCGCCGTCGGCCCAACGAGCTTGCATGTGCCGCGCGTCCAGGATATACTTCCTGCGGCCACACGGGACAGCCGGTAACACAGGAATGTCGGGGTGTAGCTCAGCTTGGCTAGAGCGCCTGCTTTGGGAGCAGGAGGTCGCTGGTTCGAATCCAGTCACCCCGACCAGTTTTTCCGTTCTCTTCAGGAGGCAACTCCGACAAGATCGGCGCCGCCGCGACCGTTTCTTACGATAGCAGCAGGTCGTCCCGATGCCATCGGGACCACCCCGACCAGCCTTCGAAGGGAGCCGTTCGGCAACTGAGTGCACGTCACCTTTGTAGGTAAAACTGGGACGTCGTTCAGGCCGCTTCAAGCGGCCTTTGCCCCGAGCTTGCCTGCCCCTCTGAGTCATCCGGTCGGCGTGCTTCTCCCCCGACACGTCGGGGTAAACGCATGGCGCCCGGCACCCGCCCTGCACCGCTGCGAAGGAGCCCCGTTCACGGGGCTTTCCCCGCCGCCGAAGGCGGCGGAGTAGCCCAGGGCTTCTAGCCCTGGGTCGCCGGCCTGTGCGCCGTTGACTCCCTTTCTGTCCTCCCCCCGGGGGCTGCCTTCGGCGCCCCCGGGGGGAGGACAGAAAGGAAAGAACCAGGAGCGCGATCCGGCGCGCCCCACCCCTAAAAGGGGTGGGCTATCCAACGGCACCAAGCCCCGTAAACGGGGCTCCGCTTCCGCGCAAGCGGGCAAATGACGGGCGCGAGTCGCCACGGCGAGCGGCACTCTCAGATGCCACTGGACACCTGCCGTATCCCGGCGACCGCCCGCGCGGCTTTCTTCTTGCCATGC